>Ga0255776_10000042_pt1 | contig 130095 bp, 109 predicted proteins | sample 071ome_19_FD_179974 | JGI IMG/M metagenome (GOLD analysis project Ga0255776, IMG submission 179974) | Coastal salt marsh microbial communities from the Groves Creek Marsh, Skidaway Island, Georgia - 071413AT metaG (version 2) | ecosystem: Environmental > Aquatic > Marine > Intertidal zone >...
TCATCCACTAATACAGGTAACAACAAAGGCAGAGGGACAGAAATAACAGTCGCAAGAATGGCAATGATATGAGCATAGATAAGCTCACGTCGGTGCTTAAGCAATAAACGCTTAAAGAAATCGGCACTGAATTTCTTTTGAGGAGAATTCGATGGAGTCTGATCTTTGTGAGACGTTTTAGAAATCGTGGTATCCAAGAATAAGTACTCTATACAAAAAATGGCAGAACAAGCGTCGGGATTTTGAAAATGCCCATCTGCTTATCCTGCCATTATCGCTAATTATTCTCATTTAGGCGATATGGAATCTGAATAAATCTTTGTTATTCCCCGATATCTTCATTCCAAAGCGCAGGGTTGTTCTCAATAAAAGATTCCATCATGGAAATACAATCCTGATCATCCAAAACCTCTACCTCTACACCACGAGATCGAAGTAGTGCTTCTTCGCCCATAAAGGTTTTGTTCTCCGCCACAATGACTTTTGGAATTCCGTATAAAAGAATGGTGCCTGAACACATACAACAGGGTGATAAGGTGGTATACAGCTCACACTCCTTATAGACCGATGCAGCTAATCGGCCAGCGTTTTCCAGCGCATCCATTTCGCCATGAAGAATTGCACTGCCCTTTTGTATCCTACGATTGTGGCCACGCCCCAAAACCTGCCCCTTATGAACCAAAACAGAGCCAATTGGAATCCCACCTTCCGCTAATCCTTGCTGTGCTTCCTCATACGCCATTTGCATGAATTTATCCATTCAATGCCTCCTGAACTGCCTTGTCATTTTTTTGTCAAACCTATTGGAAAGATAGCAGCCAAGCGGAAAAACAGCACTTTTCATTTCTAATTTGAAATCTGGACTACAATTAAAATCAGGGACTTAAGGAACCTATGAATAAGTTTGCTCTAGCTCTGCGAGAGCTAGAAACACTTTAGAACGAGGCGAGCTTCGCAGGAAATGTCGAGACCTTTCCAAGAGGCTTAACGATGTTAAAAAGTGTTTAAAGCCACGCCCTTCGGGGTCTTCAGAGAAATACCTATTTATTGTTGCAATTTTTTTGACGTAACCCGTTATGCCTTCAAAACCGCGCCTCAAATAGATATTTCTCTGATAGACCAGAGCAGAGAGAAACTTATTCAGAGGTTCCTTAGTTTGTCATCTAAGAAAATGGCATAGCAAATGCAACACAAAAGGCGAGGAATGAAACAAAAGGAATTGTATTAAAAGCTGGGTGATTGAGTGGAATCACCTGAGCCTGACAAAGCTATATTGAAAACCTATTCAGGAGGCCATATGAGCATATTCGACAGGTATCAGGATCGTTACATCGCAAAGCAAGAGGATGAGCTAAGCTTAGAAGAGTACTTACAGTTATGTAAGGATGACCCAACCGTTTACGCCAATGCCGCCGAGCGTATGCTGATGGCTATTGGTGAACCAGAAGTCATCGATACGGCAAAAGATCCAAGACAATCGCGGATCTTCTCAAATAAACTGATTAAGCAATACCCCGCCTTCAAAGATTTCTATGGCATGGAAGAGGCCATTGAACATATTGTCTCCTACTTCAAACACGCAGCTCAGGGATTAGAAGAGCGCAAACAGATTATCTATTTACTTGGCCCGGTGGGTGGCGGTAAATCATCACTGGCTGAAAAACTAAAAAGCCTGATTCAACAAGTCCCTTTCTACGCAATCAAGGATTCACCCATTCAGGAATCGCCTCTAGGGCTATTCAATCCTGAAGAAGACGCTCAAATTCTGGAAGAAGATTACGGCATTCCGCGACGCTACCTGAAAGGCATCATGTCACCTTGGGCGGTAAAACGTTTGCATGAATTTGGTGGTGACATTACCAAGTTCAAAGTCGTCAAAGTCTACCCATCCGTTCTGGATCAAATTGCCGTCGCCAAAACAGAACCCGGCGATGAAAATAACCAGGACATTTCCAGCCTGGTAGGTAAAGTGGATATTCGTAAGCTGGAAGAATTCTCTCAGGATGACACGGATGCTTACAGTTATTCAGGCGGTCTGTGTCGAGCCAACCAGGGCATGCTCGAATTTGTGGAGATGTTCAAGGCACCGATCAAGGTGTTACACCCACTGTTAACCGCGACTCAGGAAGGCAACTACAACGGGACCGAAGGTCTGAGTGCCATTCCTTACGACGGCATCATTTTAGCCCACTCCAATGAATCCGAGTGGCAAGCGTTCAAAAACAACAAAACCAATGAAGCCTTTATTGACCGGGTATTCATTGTCAAAGTACCTTACTGCAAACGCGTAACTGAAGAAGTGCATATCTACGAGAAACTGTTGGAAAACAGCTCACTCAATAATTCGCCGTGCGCGCCAGACACCTTAACTATGCTTGCTCAGTTTTCAGTCTTGTCACGACTGCGTGAACCTGAAAATTCCAGTGTGTATTCCAAGATGAAAGTCTATGATGGTGAGAACCTGAAAGACACCGATCCTAAAGCCAAAAGTCATCAGGAATACAAAGATTCTGCCGGCGTTGATGAAGGGATGGATGGGCTATCGACCCGTTTCGCCTTCAAGATTCTTTCTAAAGTATTTAACTTTGACCCTGAAGAAGTAGCGGCCAATCCGGTACATCTACTGTATGTGCTTGAACAAGAAATCGAGCAACAACAGTTCCCACCAGAAACCCACGAGAAGCTTCTCAAATACATCAAAGAATTCCTCGCGCCTAAATACATTGAGTTCCTAGGTAAGGAAGTTCAAACCGCTTATCTCGAATCTTACTCCGAGTACGGTCAGAACATCTTTGACCGTTATGTGACCTACGCTGATTTCTGGATCCAGGATCAGGAATACCGGGACCCGGATACTGGCGACATTCTCGATCGCGCCGCCATCAATGAAGAGCTGGAAAAAATTGAAAAACCTGCCGGCATCGCTAATCCAAAAGATTTCCGAAATGAAATCGTTAACTTTGTTTTGCGGGCACGCGCCAACAACGCGGGCAATAACCCTAGCTGGTCCAGCTATGAAAAAATGCGCTTAGTGATTGAGAAGAAAATGTTCTCAAACACCGAAGATTTGCTTCCGGTGATTTCCTTCAATGCGAAGGCCTCCAGCGAAGATCAAAAGAAACACAACGAATTTGTGGATCGTATGATCGAGCGGGGATACACCGAGAAGCAAGTACGCTTGCTATGTGAGTGGTATATCCGGGTTCGTAAGTCTCAGTAATGTGAAACGCATGAAGACTTTAACTCATACCAAAAACTTGCAGCAAAACGTCGCGAGAGAAACTTAGGCGAGGCATAACTTTTTGAAAAGGCGCAGTTTATAAATGATAAATGAGCATTTTGAAAAAAGTTATAACAAAGCCTAAGTGATCGCAGCAGTTTTGAGGCAGTTTTTACACAAAGCTTGGAGGGCCTATGACCCACATCATAGACCGACGTTTGAACGGTAAGAACAAAAGCACAGTCAATCGACAGCGCTTTTTGGATCGCTATAAAAAACACATTAAAGAAGCGGTCAATCAAACCATCAAACAGCGCAGTATCAAAGACATGGAACAAGGCACTGAAATCAGTTTGCCTAGCCGGGATGTCTCTGAACCCATATTTCATCATGGTTCGGGCGGCGTTAACACACGTGTTCATCCTGGTAACAAGGAGTTCCATCAAGGCGACCTGATTCAGCGTCCGCCTTCTGGGGGCGGTGGTGGTGGCGCCGGTGAAGGCCAAGCCAGCAACACCGGCGAAGGCATGGATGACTTCGTTTTTCAGATCAGTCAGGACGAATTCCTGGACTACATGTTTGAAGATCTGGAGTTACCCAATCTGGTTCGTAAACAACTGAAAGATGCCTCTCAGTTTGAATACCGTCGTGCGGGTTTTACCAGTGCAGGAACACCCGACAAACTGAATGTGGTTCGCTCACTGAAAAATGCCCATGCACGCCGCATCGCGTTAGGTGGCAAGAAGCGTAAGCGGGTAAAAGAAATTCTGGAAGAACTGGAAGCGTTGGATGAGAAAACCAAAGCCGAAGGTACCGAGATTGAAGATACGCCCATTCGTGCGGCGCTACTGGAAGAACTCGAAGAGCTTCGTCATAAACTCGGAAAGCTGCCCTTCATTGATGACTTTGATCTGAGATACAACAACCTGATCAAAGTTCCAATGCCAAGCACTCGTGCCGTCATGTTCTGCGTGATGGACGTCTCCGGCAGTATGACCCAAGCCATTAAAGACATCGCCAAACGATTCTTCATCTTGCTGTATTTGTTCCTGAAACGAAATTACAAACACATCGATGTCGTCTTTATCCGGCATCACACCACCGCACAGGAAGTGGATGAAGAAACCTTTTTCTATTCACGGGAAACCGGAGGCACCATTGTCTCCAGTGCTTTGGAATTAACCGACGAAGTTATCCGTGACCGTTACAATCCGGCCGACTGGAATATCTACGTGGCCCAAGCTTCGGACGGTGATAACTGGGATGACGATTCCATTCGCTGTGCCAAGATTCTTTCCGAAAAAATCATGCCCCAGGTTCAGTATTTTGCGTACGTTGAAATCGGTTCACGCTTCCATCAGAACTTGTGGGAAGAATACCGCCATGTTGCCAGTGCCTTCCCTGAACAATTTGCCATGCAAGATCTGACCGATGCTGGCGATATCTACCCTGTGTTCAGAGAACTGTTTGAAAGGAGAGACGCATGACGAGATCAGACCCCTCCGTTCATCAACCCTTTTCATCAATTGTAGATAATAACGAAATGGCCATCTCGCGCATGAAAAACTCGAGAGAACTTCCTCTGAACCCGAATTTCAAACAGCAATTTTTATCAGAAGGCTCTGAATGGAGTTTTGAACTTCTGGCCAAGTATGACAAGAAGATTGCAGAACTGGCTGAAGAGTTTGGTTTGGACACCTATCCAAACCAGATTGAAGTCATTTCTTCGGAGCAAATGATGGATGCTTATGCCTCCATCGGCATGCCATTGATGTATAACCATTGGTCATTCGGCAAACAGTTTTTATCCACCCATAAAAACTACCAACGTGGCGCAATGGGCCTGGCCTATGAGATTGTTATTAACTCCTCGCCTTGTATTTCTTACCTTATGGAAGAAAACACTATGGCAATGCAGGCACTGGTGATTGCTCATGCCTGTTACGGCCATAACTCCTTCTTCAAAGGCAATTATTTGTTCACCTCTTGGACAGATGCCACAGCCATCATCGACTATCTGTTATTCGCTAAGCAATACATTCAAAAATGTGAAGAGAGATATGGCGCAGAACAAGTCGAGCAATTGCTGGATTCCTGCCATGCGCTTATGAACTATGGTGTTAACCGCTACAAACGCCCTGTTCCCTTGTCACCTCAGGAAGAAGAAGCGCGCTTAAAGGAACGGGAAGAATACCGACAGCGACAACTGAATCAGCTCTGGAATACCATACCAAAAAGCGAACGCCCTAAGGATGCCGAAGAGAAACGTTTCCCGGATGAGCCAGAGGAAAACATCCTCTACTTCATCGAAAAGAATGCTCCCCTACTCGACACCTGGCAGCGGGAAATTATTCGCATCGTTCGTAAGTTGTCCCAGTATTTTTATCCACAAAAACAAACACAGGTAATGAATGAGGGGTGGGCAACCTTCTGGCATTACACCTTGATTAATGAGCTCTATAACCAAGGGTACATTACTGAAGGCATGCTGCTCGAATGTATGCAGTCCCATACGAATGTGGTTTTCCAGCCGGATTTTGACAGCCCTTACTACAGCGGCATCAATCCCTACACTCTAGGCTTTAATATGATGCGCGATATTCAGCGTATCTGTCAGAACCCAACGGAAGAAGATAAGGAATGGTTCCCGGATATTGCCGGATCAGATTGGATCAAAACCCTGGATTACGCCATGCGTAATTACAAAGATGAAAGTTTTATCCTGCAATTCCTGTCACCCAAAGTCATGCGAGATCTTCACTTGTTTGGTATTCGGGATGATAAGGAACAAGAGCATCTCGAAGTCACTGCCATTCATGATGAAGTGGGTTATCGAGAGTTGAGAAAAGAACTGTCCGATCAATACAACCTGGGCAATAACGAACCGAACATTCAGGTGTATAACGTCAATGTCCGTGGAGACCGATCCATCACGCTTCGACACTACATGCATGATAAACGCCCTCTGGATGATCAATCCTCACAGGAGATGCTCAAACACCTGCATTCCTTATGGGGCTTCCCAGTGAAGCTAGAGTCTGTAGATGATCAGATTGTTGTTCAAGCCTGGGAGTGTCCGAATAAGACCACAGAAGAATTGATTGGTAAAGCGTGATCAATAAATTGATTTAAATGGTAGAGGGCCTGCCCAGTCTGACCTTGTTTGTATTTAGCCCAATTTAAAGCAGATAAAACACGGCCACGATACCACACCTGAAAGATGGAACCGTGTGTGGTTTGTAACACTGTTTGCAGCGATTCCACCACTTGATTACGTATTCTTTTTTCTGCTTCTTGTAGGGAATGGTAGGTAAATACACAACTGATAAAGATGAACGTGAGCACAAGCACCCAGATGTTATTTAAAATCGGGTTCAACCACCTGATAACTTTTGTTTGGGTAATTCGCGTGGAATTAAACAAAGCAGGAAATTTAGAAGGCATAGACACCAGAAACATCAATAAAGATAGAGCTAGACCTAAAAATTCTAGCCTATAATCACTAAAAATCTGGGTTTCTTTTTGTAGAAATAGTTAACAGATAAGCATCAAAGGGCGTCCGTTCCCAAGTTGCTAAAATTAATCCGTTATTGGCCTTACCGTAAATAACGATCCTGAAATTAATCCCCAATTACAAAGTTGCGGCCAACTTCTTTAGCGCGATACAGCAGTTCATCCGCGTTATTAATCATCTCATCCAAATTATCACTCAAGACACTGGTCACACCGATACTGACGGTCGCCTGAAGGTATTCATCCCCCACGTAGATACCACTGTCCTCAAAATGAATACGGAATTGATCCATCAAGGTATAAGCCTGATCTTGGGTCAGTCCTGGCAACATCACGCAAAACTCTTCACCACCTAAGCGTGCGGTTAAAAAACGACTGAATGATTCATTTAACATTTCGCCCATATGAACCAACATAGCATCACCAGCTTCGTGACCATAGTTATCGTTAAAAGATTTAAAATGATCAATATCCATAACAGCCAGTGCCATCGGCTTACCCTGCTTGGCTGACTGGTACATTGCTTCTCCGTCATTAAACAGATGACGACGGTTATATAAATTGGTCAAGTAATCGCGGTGAGCAGCGTCATTCAAAGCCTGAATAAGCTCTATAGACTCCAGATTATGAATCACACGACAGTGTAATTCCTCCGGAAAGAAAGGCTTCTGAAGGAAATCGTTTGCACCATTCTTGATAAACTTCGCCGATAACGCACCCTTTTCCATAGAGGATAAGCCAATGATGGCCAGATCGGTTTTATCACTGCGGCTTCTAATCTCTCTAACCAACTCAAAGCCATCCATTTCCGGCATGTGATAGTCAGTAATGATCAGGCGAATATCAGGGTTTTGTTCATACATGGCGAGACCCTGAACACCATTTTCCGCTTCTAGCACCTGGAACAGGTGTTGCTTTAACAACCCTTTTACATATTTCCTAGCCGTACCTGAATCTTCTACCACAAGCACTTTAATTGCTTCATTCAAAGACAAGCGATGGATCAACTTGATGGCATAGGCATAAGAAAAGCGGCTCTCTTTAACCACGTAATCCACAATCCCCATCAGCAAAAGCTTCTCTCGACGCTCTTCGCTATAGGACCCGGTTAACACAATACAAGGAACTGACTTAGCCAATATGTATTCAACTACTTCACCGTCGGGTGCATCAGGCAAGTTCAAATCCGCCAGGGCAGCAAAGTATTCATTGGATTCGATAGCCGCCTTTGCTTTGGCCATAGAATCAACAAAATCGACTTCATAGAGTTTTAAATTCAATTCCTGATTCACCAGGTGGCGAAGAATCTTCAATACGATGGGACTGTCTTCAACCACTAAAATGCGTTTTTTCTTCAAAGCCATGCGAATCTGTGCCTACGTCTATAATTGAATTTCGAATGTAAAGTGCTTGTCTTAATTTCTTTAAGAATAGTCACTTTTTTTGATACTAAAATCTAACTATCAAATGCTGTAGCTAATGATAGTATATGTCTAAATTCTAATAATAATTACATAAATGAGGGTGATAAACCTTGCGCACGTTCATCTTTAACCGTGTCCACGGGTTAGTTAGCTACCTGCTTTTTATTCTGTGTTCCATTTTTTCTCTCTCAAGCCAGGCAAATGGCCAATTGGATCTTAGTCAACAAGACTTCAGTCAGCATCAAATTTATACTCTGGACACCCAGTGGCGCCTTGCATGGGATGACTTTTATTCTCCCAATGGCATCCCTAAAGATACTCAGGCATTTGATTTCCCTAGTACCTGGAATAATCTGACGCGTCCTGATGGTTCCACCAGCCCTTATGGATACGCAACGCTTTACCTAGAACTGATCCTACCCAAAGACCTGCCGGGTATTTATTTAAAACTTTCGGATCTACCAAGTGCAGGTAAACTCTGGGCTAATGGCCTGCCTGTCATTGAACAAGGCGTACCGGGCAAAGATAAAACCAGTGAACAGCCAGGTTTTGGACCCGAGACTGTTTACATTCATAGTCTGCATTCACAAGAATCCTCGTCCGCAGAAAAGAAACAACCCACCACATCCACTGACAACCGAATTTTATTAGCCCTACATACATCCAACTTTCACTATAAAGAAGGCGGTGCCTGGAGCTCGATCCAAATCACCGGAGAGTCTGGCTTTAATCAACTGTCCAGTTTTCCGGCGGTTACTGATTCCGCTCTTACTATTCTGTTATTGGTTCTGGGAGGTTTATTCCTCTCTCTGTATTTTGCAAGAACACAAGAAAAAGCAGCGCTGTTTTTTAGCTGTTTCTGTACTGTGGTAGGGCTTCGAAATGGCATCACTGGTGAGCATGTTCTCAACCAGCTGTTTCCTGTCATTAGCTGGGTGTTCAGTCAAAAACTCGAACATATCCTTTTATTTATTACGTCTCCGCTGTTCATTGCCTTCACCCATAGACTCTATCCTCGATATCGTTCAGCCAAAGTCGAAAAAGTGTTTGCCAGTATTTCGTTGCTGTTCAGTGTCTTTGTTGCTGTGACGCCAACCACACTTGTTACTCAAACCAGCATCCCTTATCAGATCATCATTATTATCTCTTTGGTCTACCTACTTAGAATTGCTGCATTAGCGCTGTTGCATAAACGAAAATCAGCGCATCTGTACGCCGCTAGCTTTTTGTTATTAACGTCGCTGGTTCTTATCGATGTACTGACTCACAACATGATCATTCAACTCCCTCTAATGAGTGAGTGGGGTATCTCATTGTTCGTAATCATGCATGCCTGGTTACTGAACCAACGTTATGCTTTCAGTCTTACCAACGAAGAAGCGTTAAGCGATCGACTGAAGAAACAGAATGCAGCATTACAGCAATTGGATTCAATAAAAGATGATTTTCTTGCTCAAACCTCCCATGAACTAAGAACACCAATCCATGGCATTTCTTCTCTGTCAGAAATGGTACTCAACAAAGAGACCGATCTAAGTAAAGAATCAGCGACGAATTTACAATTAATTCACTCCTCTTCAATCCGACTAGCCAATTTGGTGAATGACATACTGGATCTTTCCAGCATTAAACACCAACACCTCAAACTCTCTTTAAGTTCGATCTCTTTGGTGCCTATTCTGGAGCAGGTAACCCTCAGCTTACGTCCTCTATTGAAAGGTCGTCCGGTCACCATGACGATACATTGTCCCGAGTGGATTCCAAAGGTAATGGCCGATGAAAACCGTCTACAGCAAATCTTGTTCAATCTAATCGGTAATGCTGTGAAGTTTACCCCTGAGGGGAACATCGATATCTATGTGGAAATGCTTAATAAAGACAAGATCAAAGTCAGTGTGAAAGACACCGGATTAGGCATAGATCATTCAGAAACCGGCGAAATTTTTGATGCTTACAAACAAGGGACTCAAGAAGGTCTGAGTGCCAGTGGCCATGGTTTGGGTTTAACCATTACCCGGGATCTCTTGAAAATGCATCAAAGCAAATTGCATGTTAAGAGTATTCCAGGCCATGGCAGTACCTTTTATTTCGAATTGGATACAGTTACCCATATTCCTCATACAGTGCATGAGATCACTCAACCGATATCAGACCCTGAAGTTTCATCAAAAGAACGTAGGCAATATCAACGACCTGAAATAACTAGCCGAACAGAACGCGTAGCCGCTACGACCAACCAATATCCATTAATGGTCTGGGCGGTAGATGATGAGCCTGTAAACCTGCAAATCATCGAGCATCAGCTCCATGGTTTTGGTTACCAATGCCGCTGTTTCAACTCTGCACAATTAATGCTCGATGCGTTTGAACAAGAAGAACAACCAGACATTTTATTGCTGGATGTGATGATGCCAGGCATCAATGGCATGGAAGCCTGTCAGTTAGTCAGAAGAGATTACAACAGCCTTGAGTTACCGATTATCATGCTGACAGCTCGCCAACAGACTCAAGATATTGTACAAGCCTTCGAAGCCGGTGCTTCCGATTATCTAGCCAAACCCTACAATCAAGCAGAACTTAAAGTGCGTCTGGAAGCACAATTACAGGCATCACTCTGCCATGAGTTATCCCAAAGTAATGAAGCACTGCTGGATGAAATAGAAACCAAAGAGCACCTTGAAAAGCAGTTGGCGCACAGAAATCGTTTGCTACTAAACGCCTTTGATACCAGTAATACCGCCTTCATTGTCTTTGACCATGATTTCCAGGTGGAATACCAAAATCTGGCCATGGCCAAGCTGTTAATTGAGCACAACACTTACTTCACCGACAAAAACGCCCAACCCATTGCAGATATCATCCAGCAAAACCAGGATAACTTCACGACCGGTGATAGGTGGGCACATCAACTTGACGATCTGAGTTTGAATCTCACCGTCCACAAGTTTAACCATCAAAATCAGAACAGTTTCTCAGTGGTCATCGAGACTCCAGAGACGGAATCAAGTCAGCATAAAGAAATCTCTGAACGCGTTAAGCTTTTGGAAGAAATTGTATCGAAGCTGCCTATCGCATCGATCTCGAATGAGCCTGACACCGCCCAAGATTCATCTTTAACTTTTGACGCTGAACAGCCGATTGAGGTCTCTGAACAAAACGAGGTATCTGCTCAATCAACGACAGGTACTCTTTCTGATTCAGAATCGAGGGAATATCTGATTGAAGCCACCAGACTTTCTCTGAGGCTATGGGAAAAACATACCGGTAAGAGCAAAGCTGAATTAGCGGAAGACAGTAAAATATGGCGCGTCTACATCGACGGAGGGACGATCAAAACTCGAACACTTGATAAGTATTTAAGTGAGAAAACGTTACCTAAGCGCCCTAGATGGCGATCTGTCATTAAAACCATGGACTTTATTATTCATCAGTGCCCACTGGAGGCTTCAGAAATTGAGCGTTTAGAAGAACTGACAAACATAATTGAGCAAGACCAATTATCACGATAATGCTTAGGTAAAAAGAGCTAGTTTGTTAACTAATACATCTAAACATTACCAAATGTAAATTGCGCTAAGTTTATAAACATTAGATCTATTTAAATTACAATTTATATAAGGAAAGTCCCTTTTAATTAACTTAAATATCCGTACTATGTAGTTCCGAGTGAGCATAAAAGTAACTCTGCACTCATAAGGATTTGGGTGCTAGCCTGTGACACCTCTTATACCCCTGTTACTGGCGTGCTCACTCACCCTTTCCAATTTTAAACATCTCATTTACTCAACTGATCGTTAGTTAAATCAGGCGACAACACGCTCACGAAGCATATTTTCAAATCGATCAAACTCTACTGGCGGGCTGTATAAATACCCTTGATAGCGGTGACAGATTGTCCCTTTGAAGAAGTTATAATGCTCTTCAGTTTCGATGCCCTCGGCCACCACTTCCAGATCTAGATATTTAGACATAGACAGGATCGCCTCAACGATGGCTTTATCCCTACGATCTTGATGTAAGTCCCGCACAAAAGACTGGTCGATCTTGAGTACATCCAAAGGTATCTGTTTCAAATAAGACAGCGAAGAATACCCTGTCCCAAAATCATCCATCGCCACACGAATACCATGAGAGCGCAAGACCTCAATCTTCTTAATGGTATTCTCGGTGTCCCGAATCACAATACCTTCAGTGATCTCTAATTCCAGGCAGGTTGGTGCTATCTTTGCCTCTTTTAAGGTCCCTAGCACATCCTCAACAAATGAACTGCTATAGAACTGGTTTGGGCTGACATTAACCGATAACCAAGCATCCTCATGCCACAGCCCCAGATCCTGCCATTTACGAATAAAACGGCACGATTCCCGAATTAACCAATGCCCTACTTCCTGAATCAAACCAGAGGATTCCAACACCGATATAAATTCAAAAGGCGGTACTACGCCACGCTCGGGATGACGCCAGCGAATCAGCACTTCAGCGCCCTGAATAACCCCCTCCTGTACACCTACCTGAGGTTGAAAAACCAGGAAGAACTGGTTTTGACCTACCGCCGTTCTCAATTCATTTTCAAGGGAATAGGCCGATTCAACACGGCTTGCCATGTCCACTTCGAAGAAGACATGTTGGTTGCGGCCTTGTTTCTTGGCTTCATACATTGCGGTATCTGCAAAGCGCATAACTTCATTGACGTTATCACAGTCCAACGGATACATAGCGATCCCTATACTGGCCGAAGCAACCCAATCACGATTCTTAACAAAGAATGGCGTAGAGATCTTTTCAGTCAACATAATTGCAACAGACTGAGCCTTTGACTTGGCATCCTCTATATCGGTAGAAAGTTCAGGCAAAATCACCAGGAACTCATCACCGCCAAGACGTGCTACCGTATCAACCGCTCGTAAAGATGCCTTCAACTGCTCTGCAACGTGTTGAAGGACCTGATCTCCAACTGCATGACCAAAGGAATCATTAACGGCTTTGAAATTGTCCAGATCGATAAATAACAACGCTCCGATAGACTCATGACGTTCCGCTCGACGCATTTCAAGATTCAGTCGATCAAGCAGGAGGTTTCTATTGGGCAGGCCCGTCAGCGCATCATAGAAAGCCAACTCGATCACCTTCTCCTCAGCCTGCTTACGTTCGGTAATTTCTACAAGAATGGACAGCACAGCTTGTTGCCCAAAATAAGTGAAAGGCACCATAGTGGTCTGGTTGTAATGCAACGTGCCGTCACTGTCAGTCAACGAATGATCCGCAATAAAGTAATTATCACCAGTTCTAATCACTTCTTGTTCCGCAGAAGAGAGCTCAGAAGCCTCATCTGAGTTGATACGATGATGAAGCTCATAATGACTGAGCCCGTTCATGTCTTCGCTTTCCATATTATAAAAGCGTGCCACGGCCTGATTCACAAACAAGAAACAACCATTTACATCTTTGGCGAAGATTTGATGAGGGACATTATCAATGATCTGACGAGTTTGACTGAGGCTGTCGGAAAGTTTGAACTCAGCTTTGTCCCGTTGTTTGATATGTTCTTCAACACCCTCAAAAAACTCATTAGTAATTTCGGCGATAGCGCCTAGTTCATCCCCTCGATCAACGATTTTTTCTGGCAAACGAGTACCATTGGGATCAATAGGATTGGTCTTCTTCATGACCATGGCGACTTTATGCATGGGCGCAGCGAGAGCAGCATAAAAAACATAAAATAAAATCAGTGCTAACAGCATATTCCGTATGATGCCACCAGACACTACATAGACAAATCGCTGATAAAACGGGGACAGCGCAACATCCCAGTTAATGACCAACGCCAACTGACCGTATTGTGTTTTCTGATCATTACCTACATTTAATTTACGAACATAAGCCGGCTTATCCTTAATTAACCAATCGGTAATCCACTGTCTTGAGGAAGCAAGAGGAACCGGCTGCTCCGAACTTGCCAGCACCTTGCCTAAATCATCAATAATTTTTGCCTGCTGAATAAAGTCATAGTGCATCAGGCCATTCACAACTTCTGCAGCCAGATTATCATCCAATGTTCGAACAGCTCGAGTGGCTGAACCAAAAGAAACCGACAGCATTTGCTCGATCGTATGATTCAGGCTTTTGCCATGCTCTTTATAATCGAGAAACACCTGAATAGAGCTGAGCAGCAGACCCACGATAAATGCGATGGCAACCGTTTGCTTGGCCAGACGAGTCGAGATTCTGTTTTGGAAAGCTACGCGCATATCACTCACGTCAGTAAATCGTTCAACATCCCTTTCTATAACGTTTACAGCAATGTACTGTAAGTATAAGATTTAACCAGCACATAACACCAAGAAAGAATTGGGCTTCATAGAGAGTATAGAAGCCCATGAACAAATCACCGCATCTGAATCTCATTATCTGTTGTAGGAAATCAACTATCAGAAAATCACTTTCTACCGTTTTGGAGACAATGGCGAGAGGTAAAGCATAGAGAATGAAAGGAACCAAACGAATATTTGGTTCCAGAAGGTATTAAGAAATTAAGGCTTAACGTGCGGCATAAAATTACATGGGCGATGGCGATTATCCAACTGCTCTTTCAGAATCTTTGTCCAAGCCGTACGACAAGCATTGGTTGATCCCGGCATACAAAAAATGGCTGTCCCATTGGCAAACCCAGCTAACGCTCTGGATTGCACGGTTGACGTACCAATCTCTTCATAAGAGACATGACGAAATAACTCACCAAATCCTTCAATTTCCCGATCAAACAACGGACGCATAGCTTCCGGTGTCGTATCACGACCAGTAAATCCGGTTCCCCCCGTGATTAATACAATCTGCACTTCTTTCGATGCAATCCATTGAGAGACAACAGAACGCATGATGTAGACATCATCAATGATCAAATTACGATCTGCCAACTCATGACCAGTCTCAGTCAGCGCATCAACCAAATATTGACCTGAAGTGTCTTCCTCTAGAGTTCGAGTATCAGAAACCGTCAACACAGCAATACGAGCCGGTTTAAATTCTTTTGGTACTTTATGAGCCATAACCTTCAATCCAAATACAGTGAGATCTAACACGATGGAATCAAAACATTTCATCCATAAAAAACCGCCCCTAAAGGGCGGTCTTCAAAGAGTGTACCTCTATCTTTCACCGATCTTCAACCAAGATCTGGCTCAGATCAAGCCAGAGGCAACCAGGTAATTACCAACCTTCTACACCTTTCATATCAGGTAAATGGTGAGCAATACCTTTGTGACAGTCGATACATGTCTTCTCTCCGCTAGCCAACGCAGTGGAATGCTGATCCATTGCACGCTTGCTTTGACGGGTAAAATCCATGTAATCGAAGTCATGACAATTACGACACTCAAGCGAGTCATTTGCCTTCAATCGACGCCATTCATTTTCAGCTAAACGACGGCGATTGGCTTCAAACTTCTCACGTGTATTAATGGTACCGAAGATTTTGCCCCACACTTCTTTCGAAGCCTGCATTTTACGAGCAATTTTATCCGTCCAATTATGAGGAACGTGACAGTCAGAGCACTTGGCACGAACACCTGAACGGTTCGTAAAGTGAATGGTTGTCTGCATTTCCTGATACACGTTATCTCTCATCTCATGACAACCCGTACAGAAAGCTTCTGTATTGGTTGCTTCCAGGGCGGTGTTAAACGCACCCCAGAAGATGATACCAGCAATAAAGCCACCCAGACTCAAGAACCCCAAGCTATAATGAACGCTTGGTTTCTTTAGAATACTGAGGTATTTCTTCAATGTGTTCATACAACACTCTCCAGTTTTCTAGTAACCAAGGCCACTATTTCTTGTCACCGATGATGTTATAAACATCCTGGAACTCGTTCTCAACCATAGGCTTGGAATCCAACTGAACCACGTGGCACTGATTACAGAAGTAACGACGTGGTGAAATTTCAGCCAGGAAGTTACCATCACGATTCATGTAATGAGTCACACTCACAGCAGGTGCCTGAGAGTCCTCAGAATTCACTCGTGAGTGACACGACATACATTTATTCGCGTTCTTATCCACTTGATAATCATCGACTTTATGAGGGATAGTGGGTGGTGCCATCGGATAGTCACGCTGACGCTTAACATCGTCGTTCATCACCTTGCCCATAGCTGGTGCTTCAGGTTCTGAACTCAAAGCTACTTCACCACGCATTCCTGCAATGTATTCCTCACCTGCCAATGCAGACGAAGAGATCCCAACACTCGCTGCTAACGAAGCAGAAGCCAGTAGAGTACTGATTGATTTAGAAAAAATTGATAATTTGCTCATGATCCTTCTCCTCTTAAGCCTTCACAATCTTCACAGCACACTTCTTGAAGTCTGTCTGTTTAGAGATTGGGTCTGTAGCATCCAGTGTGACCTTGTTGATTAGCTGTGAAGCATCAAACCAAGGAACGAACACCAAACCTACAGGCGGCTTATTTCGGCCACGAGTTTCTACACGAGTACGAATTTCACCACGACGAGAAGCAACCTTGATCTCATCTCCACGACGAAGACCACGTTTCTTCGCATCTTCTGGGTGCATATAACATACAGCGTTAGGAACGGCTTTAAATAACTCAGGAACACGCTGAGTCATTGAACCTGAGTGCCAATGCTCAAGTACACGACCTGTTGATAACCACAGATCGTATTCAGCGTCTGGAGACTCTGCTGGCGGCTCATAAGGCAACGCAAATATGACCGCTTTATTATCAGGTTTACCGTAGAACTGATACCCGGTACCTGCTTCTACATATGGATCAGAACCTTCTTTGAAGCGCCACTGGGTTTCTTTACCATCCACCACAGGCCATCTTAAGCCACGCACCTGGTGATAAGTTTCGAATGGCGCCAAATCATGGGCCTTGCCACGACCAAAGGCGGCATATTCTTCGAACAGACCTTTCTGAACATAGAAGCCGAACGCTTCTGATTCATCGTTGCCATGTTCTTTACTTTCTTTTGACAATGGGAACTTATCCACGGAGCCGTTGGCGTAAAGCACATCAAACAACGATTTACCTTTGTATGATGGATTCTTATCAAGAATGTCGGCAGGCCATACTTCATCAGTAGTGAAGCGCTTGGAGAATTCCATCAACTGCCACAAGTCAGACTTAGCTTCACCTGGAGCATTTACAAGTTTGTACCAGAATTGAGTACGTCGTTCAGCATTACCGTAAGCCCCCTCTTTCTCTACCCACATTGCTGTTGGCAGAACCAAGTCTGCCGCCTGAGCAGTAACTGTTGGGTAAGCGTCCGATACAACAATGAAGTTATCTGGATTACGATACGCTGGAAGCGTTTCTTCATTGATATTTGCAGCGGCCTGCAAGTTATTGTTCACCTGAATCCAATAAGCATTGATCTTACTGTCTTTAAGATTACGGGTTTGCAGTACCGCGTGAGCACCTGGTTTCGCAGGAATAATGTCTTTAGGCAGCTTCCAGATTTTCTCAGCCATAGCTCGGTGCTTAGGATTTTTAACCACCATGTCTGCAGGCAGACGGTGTGAGAAAGTGCCTACTTCGCGTGCTGTACCACACGCTGAAGGCTGACCTGTCAATGAGAATGGGCTGTTACCCGGAGTCGCAATCTTACCAGTCAACAAGTGGATATTATAAAGCAGGTTATTCACCCACACACCACGAGTATGTTGGTTAGTCCCCATAGTCCAGAACGACGTTACCTTGGTCTTAGGATCAGCATAGAGTTTTGCAAGTTCAATCAATTTATCTTCAGAAACACCGGAAATTTCGCTGGCTTTCTCAACGGTATACTCGCTAACGAATTCTTTAAATTCATCGAAAGACATTGGAGAAGATCCGCCCGCTTTCGAAGCATTTTTCGCTTTCTGCTGAAGAGGATGTTCAGGACGTAGACCATAACCAATATCTGTATTACCACGACGGAAGTTTGTGTGCTTCTTAACGAAGTCTTCATTCACCGCACCATTCTGAATGATATAGTTAGCAATGAAGTTCAACATTGCCAAATCAGAATGAGGACTGAAAACCATAGGAAGATCAGCCAGATCAAAGCTGCGATGCTCATAGGTAGATAGAACGGCTACTTTAACGTGAGGAGCACTCAAACGACGGTCAGTTACACGCGTCCAAAGGATTGGATGCATCTCTGCCATGTTAGACCCCCATAGAACGAACGCATCTGCGTGCTCCATGTCGTCATAACAACCCATTGGCTCATCGATACCAAACGTACGCATGAAGCCACCCACGGCAGACGCCATACAGTGACGCGCATTCGGGTCAATGTTGTTGGATAGGAAACCCGCTTTCATCAGCTTGGATGCTGCGTAACCTTCCCATACGGTCCACTGGCCAGAACCAAACATACCAATGCCCGTAGGACCTTTATCCTTCAGAGCACCTTTCCATTTCTCCGCCATGATGTCGAACGCTTCATCCCAGGATACAGGCTCGAACTCACCGTTCTTATCAAACTTGCCATTCTTCTTACGCAATAGAGGCTGGGTCAGACGATCTTTACCGTAAAGGATCTTCGATAAGAAATACCCTTTAACACAACTAAGACCCTTGTTTACTTCACAGTTAATATCACCATGCGTCGCAACTACCTTGTCGTTCTTTGTTGCTACGTGGATACCACACCCCGTACCACAAAAACGACAAGGTGCTTTCGACCACTTAAGTTCAGTTTCCTTTGAACTGGTAATTACATTACTCGCTTGCGTTGGCAAGCTGATACCAGCTGCTGCAGCTGCAGTCGCAGCGGCCTGAGCCTTGATATAATCTCGTCTGGTTAGTTTCATTTTTCACCCCTCAAGCTATTGCTGAGAATCACGTTAAGTTATAAATAATTAGTTATTTTTTGATTCGTTTATTCTTCGTCGTCGACCTGGTGATATACCAGCGATACATTCACTACGCCCTGTATCTCTTTGATCTGGTCAATGATGGAAACCATACCCCTTTCGGTTTCGCTTTCTACCACAACCACCATCTTTCCTTGGTCTTCATCAATCCCTCGAATCTCAGCACCTTCAAGATCCGTAAGGATCTGATTCACTTGGCAATGAAATTCCTGTTTAAACTGCACAATCACACTTGAAATGTGATATTCACCTTCTAATGACTGAACATACTGCTCAGGAGAACGCATAATTCGAATCCACTCCTTTTGGTTTTGAACTTTCCTGTTGTTCTGATTCATTCTGTGTCAGGACAGCTACTGATTCTTTTTCTGACATTTGGATCGCCGAGGTAGGACATACCGAGACACAGGCCCCACAGCCGGTGCATGCATCAATTGAAATCTCAGGAACTGGAGTTGCTGTCTTATAAGCCATACTGATGGCTCTAACGTCGCAAACATCTTTGCAGCTTTGACATACCACACCCTGATGCGCCATGCAGACACCATCAAAAGACACAGCCATATGACTGGATTGCCCGGCTGCAATCACCGCCTTTAGATTCCAAGGAATCTCTTCTTTGTCTTTAAAAATGGGCTCTGGACACACATCAACGCAATCGCCGCAAAATGTACATTCACCCGATTCAAAGCTCACAGAAGGAAAACCACCATCGCCTTTTTCGATTATCTGTTCAGGGCACGCTTCCATGCACTTCTCACAACGAGTGCATTGATCAGTAAACGCCTCATTGGAAAGCATCCAAGGCATTCTGATTGCAATTTCAGAAACAGAGTCCGATTTGACACGCCCTCGAAAAAGCGCTCGACGAGAAAGATCCATACTAAACCCCTGGAGGCCCCATTAAGATCTGACTAATCCAAACAATAAAACCGTAACTCCCCACCAACGCTACTGACAGCACCGGGAATAAAACTACGGTTATGAACAAGAAAGCATTTCGTTCTTCATTCTTTTCTATATCGTCCATTTCACTCTCCCAGAGTTTCTCTCACTCATTTAAAGCCTTTAGACTTTTGCCCAAATAAAACCTGCCTAAAGTCTAGTCAGGATTTATACTTTTGTTGGTAAAAACTGTATTCTTTACTCAGGTATTAAGAATTGATCGAAATCAACTTTAGGTGGGTTAATCACAATGAATTTAAAAAACATCACAAAACCCATCATTCTGGTGACAACACTTATGCTGTTTGGCTGTAAACACCTCGATGAAGAGCCCACAACAGACTTTAAATCACTGTATAAATCTCATCAGTGTTCAACAACCGAGCCCACTGCTCAAATTCTAACCAATGAGAAAGGCAAACAACTCTATCACCAGGAGATTTCGCATCTAAATAAACGTCAACTTGGTGCGAACCGAACACCTACTGATATCGGATCAAATGAAAGTGTCTTTATCATTGCAATGGGGCAAAAAAGTAGCGGCGGATACAATGTGTCAGTTAAGAACATCAATGCTTCTAAAGATACACTGCTTGTTGAAGTGGAATGGTTAACGCCTCCACAGGATGCAATGACCAGTTCAGCACTCACCAGTCCGTGCGAAATTGTCAGCATTCCGAAAAATTATTCAGAAGAAGATATCAATCAATTAACCATTAAAGTGATTGATCAATCAGGAAAAGAACTTTTTCAGAAATGATGCTACTAACCTCTAAGAAGTTTAGATAAAGAACCGCGTGAGGCTAGCTCAAACGCCCCATGCACTAAATCAATGCACCTCTCTACCAATCTTCACTGTACGCACCATTATTTTTCATTATCATGCACAAGTGCTTTTCCTTTAATACAAAGAAGTGGCGGAAAACCTTGCCACACAAGCGTTTTTTCTTAATTCGATAGAATGGCATAGTTTTCGCTTAAAAGGCACGTATACAAAATTCGACTCGGTTAGCATTGCCCATAAAGCGTGCACATATAAAGAGCCTCAAAAGGGTTTATCATGATGACAACACAAGCCTCCCAAGTAAAAGTTACCCGTAAGAAAGTTACCTTTACCAATTCAGAAAATCTTCGCCTAGATGGCATGTTAGAAAGCCCTGAACAACCCAAAGCCTATGCCTTATTTGCCCACTGTTTTACCTGTTCCAAAACCAGTGTTGCGGCCAGTCGTATTGGTCGAGAACTTGCGCTTCGCGGTGTAGCAGTACTTCGATTTGATTTTACAGGTCTTGGTAGCAGTGAAGGTGACTTCGCAAATACTAACTTCTCCTCCAACATCGAAGACTTGGTAGCTGCTGCCAGATTTCTTGAAACAGAATACAAAGCACCTGCTATCTTGATTGGCCACAGTTTGGGTGGCGCAGCCGTTTTAGCCTGTGCGGATCAGGTTCCATCTGCAAAAGCAGTCGTAACTGTAGGCGCGCCAAGTGACCCTGCGCACGTTGCTCACTTGTTCGAAGCACACAGAGAAGAGATTGAAGATTGTGGCTGCGCATTGGTTAAATTAAGTGGCCGTGAATTCACCATCAAACAACAATTCCTTGAAGACATTCAGGAACAGAAATTAGATGAGAAAATCCGCAAATTAAAGCGTGCACTTCTTATCATGCACTCGCCGATTGACGACACTGTAGAGATTGAAGAAGCGGCTCACATCTATCAAAACGCAATGCATCCAAAGAGCTTTGTGTCTTTGGATCAGGCTGATCACCTGATCACACGTAAAGAAGATGCAGAATACGTAGCGGAAACGATTGGTGCCTGGGTATCTCGTTATATTCGAGACGAAGATCTGCCTAAACCAGCTTCTGCCGCGGCCTAAAGTTCGCACAAAAAGCCACCATTATTGGTGGCTTTTTATTCCAGTTTATTCCAAAACAGTAGCTACCTAGCTGTTAACGTCATGAGAAAATCATAAACTGCATACCACTGATCATAAACCCGATTGCAGCACCAATCAGAATCAAGGTGGTTTCATCTTCTTCAAACACGACCCTTAACACCCGCTCAAATTTCTCTTTTGATAGTTGAGATAGATTGTCCCGGATAATCTCAGCGACTCTATATTCTTCGCCTATGACTTCCTTAATCTCATCCCTTGCTTCAAGAGTCATACTGGAGTGTTTTTCGTAGAAAAGCTCAACAGCTTTATCCACTACAAAATCAACGGATACGTCAGAAGGAAATTGTTCCTGATAATTTGAAACAATACGGCGAAGCCATGTCCGAGAGGTTTGTTCCATATCCTGAATGAAATCGTCTTGCTCTAATACCGCTAAAATCTCTTCAACAAACGCATCAACAGGCAACACCTGATTCTCGCCAATCATGGCAAACTGGTCGGCTATATCATCCTGACGTTTGGAAAATAATCCCTGAAACTCAATCCCCATCACTTTGACCGGCAATCTAGGACGGAAAATCATTTCGATGGCTAACCAATTGGTAATTGCACCAATCAAAATACCGAAAATAAAAATGGTCCAGGACATTTCTACGAAAGTAAATAAAACGGCTTCGATTGCACCGATTAAAGCGCCAAAAACAAAACCGTAGACTTCGATCATGCGCAATTCCGGCTTAGCCAAATTGCCATACAGCTGAGCCAATAGATGAGAGTCTTTCGATAAGCGCCGACTGATTACATCACGTAAATCAAAACGCTCAACAAACTTGGTACGAGCTACTTTAACCAGCTCAAGCAATAAGGATCGACTGTCGAACCTGATCTGCATTTGCATCATTTGTTTCTGCAGACCAGACAACTTATTCCAATGCTCGCCCATTAAATCAGGCAGAAACTGACCACTTTCAATCTCTTTCCATAATGCTGGAAAACGATCAATGAAGGCATTAGCGTGCTTATCGCTCACCTTCGGCATTAAATCATCAACCTGAAGCATATTTTCAGAGACTTGTTTACCTACCGCTTTTGCAAAACCTTGCGCCTTACGATGGATTATTCCTTGCCAACCGAACCGTAGTGAACCCACCTTTAAACCAGTCCACTGTCGAGGATAAAAAATCATCTTAATCGCCAGCCAGTTAGTTACCCAACCAATGAATCCTGCCACCAGCGGAATCAACGCAAGCCACTCAAACCCAATCCCCGAATTCACAAGATTTCCTTCCTTTGGTAATTATCTTATTCTAACTATTGAACGACAGGCCCGACTTTAGTTTCATCGCTTTGGAAGCAAATAAAAGGACGTATTAGTGAGCCGCATTGATCAACATAACATGCCTCAGAGCAAACGTAAGTTACGTAATGTATTCATCTTTTTGGGAATCATAGGTCTTACAGCCCTGATTCTGATCATATTAAACCTGACGAAAGAGGCCGTCCAATCAAAACCGATTGAAGAAAAACGTTGGAATATTCGAGTTATTGAAGTCCAATCTGGCCACCATTCACCCAGCCTTTCCGTATTTGGCAAAATTGAATCACCAGCCACATCTACCCTGACATCGAACATTTCTGGCACCGTAGCGGCCACACAAAAACTGGATGGACAATCCGCTGACTCAGGTGAAGTTATTCTTAACATTAACCCAAGTGAAGCGCAGAGATTACAAGATCAAAGGTTGGCAGATTTAAATGAAGCCAAAGCGAATCTTGCTACTCAACAAACCAAGCATCACTTTGATCTCAAAACATTAGAACATGAGCAAGCGCTCCTCAAGATAACCGAAAAATCAGTCTCCCGAAGCAAAACCTTGAAACAGAAGAATTTGTCTGCCGACACCGAGCTAGACAATGCATTGATGGCTCAAACCCAGCAAGCCATCCGCGTAAGCCAGATAGAACAAAGCCTGGCTAATCACCCGAATCAAATTAAAGTACTTGAAGCTCGAGTGCTTCGTGCCGATGCTGCGTACCAACAAGCAAAAGAGGATTTGGAAAACACCCGCATTAAGGCGCCCTTCAATAGTCGACTGTCCAGAGTTCATGTAGCCGTAGGTGATCGCGTTAGCAAAGGCTCACCGCTCGTTTCGTTGTATGCCAAGGATCAGTTAGAACTTAGGGTACATATTCCAACGCACACGGCAAACACCATCAGACAACAGCTCAATAAATACCAACAAGATCCTCAATCGATTAAAGCGCAAATTGACGTGGCAGGCTATCAATATCAACTGCCTTTTAATCGCTTAGCCGGTGAAGTGAAGCAAGGCAGTGGAGGATTGGATGCCATATTCACACTTCCCCAGAACAGTGCATCAAGCGCCCCCCCAATCAACACCAACGCTCTCCCTTTGGGGAAAACAGTATCTGCACTGATTATATTACCTCCGATTGAGAACACAATGGTTGTTCCTGCGTCATCCATTTACCAGGAAAAGTACATTTATGAGGTGGTGAATAACCAGTTACAGTCCATCGAGATAAGTCGCTTGGGACAATGGCATAACCCCGCTAAACCCAATCAAAGTTTCTGGATCATCACCGCCAACACTAAAGAAGGCAGCACGATATTAAGTTCGCTTCTGCCGAATGCCATTGATGGTTTGAAGGTAGAAATTCATGAGTAATTCCGTTCCTTCAAATCCTCAATCAATGCCCCGACAACACTATTCCCAGACGGGTATCCGAGGGCTGATTTACCTATTAGCCTCTCATCGTGTGGCCGCAAACCTGCTAATGGCGTTATTCCTCTTACTAGGGCTTTGGTCTACCAGCAAACTGACGACTCAGATGTTTCCCTCTTTTGAAATTGATGTGGTCACTATCTCTGTAACCTGGCGTGGCGCATCAGCTGAAGATGTTCAGGAATCCATTACCATTCCAATTGAACGAGAACTCAAAAATCTCGCCAACGTAAAAGAAATCTATGCAAAATCAAGCATCGGAACTTCGATTATTCGAGTGGAGGTAATTGAAGGTGCCGATGTGGCTCAAGTACTGGATGATGTTAAACAGTACGTGGGAAATATTCGAAACCTGCCTCTTGATTCCGAAAAACCGGAAATTAATCGAATCGTTCGTTACGACCTAGTCGCCAAGCTGTTAATCAACAGTGATGCGCCACTCGAGATTCTTCGACCTTTGGTTAAACAATATGAGAGAGAATTACTTGCCAAAGGCATTCAAAAGATAGAAATCAAAGGTCTGCCGGAAACAGAAGTGCGTATTGAAGTTGCACCTGAAACGCTGCATGAAACTGGCCTCAATATGGCTGGCATTGCTTCTCAAGTTCAACAACAAAGTATTGACTTCCCCGTCGGGGTCATTGGTCATAACGACGGACCTCGCCTGATTCGAAGCATCAATCAACAACGAGATACAACCGGCTTCGAATCGCTGAACATAACAACCAAGAATCAGGATACCGTGCCACTGGGCAGTATCGCCAAAGTCGTGAAGAGCAATGCCGATGGTGCGGCTTACTTAACGTCTGAAGGTAAATCCATCATTAGCATGGAGCTTTATCGCAGCGAATCGGAAGATTCCTTAATCATAGCGGATACCGTCCATAACTGGCTGGAGAAAACCCAAAAGAACCTTCCTGCTGGAACCAGCATTACGCCTTATCAAGAATTCTGGCGGTATTTGGAAGATCGTATCGACTTACTGATCAAAAATGGTCTAGGTGGTCTGGTACTGGTAATTGCCACACTGTTCATCTTCTTAAACAGCCGTGTCGCTTTCTGGGTAGCGGTAGGCATTCCGATTTCCTTTATGGGTGCGCTGACCATTCTCTATTTCACAGGCGGATCCATCAATATGATCAGTCTTTTCGCCTTTATTATGGCACTTGGGATCATCGTGGATGATGCCATTGTGGTGGGTGAAGACGCGCTCAGTCATTATGAGCATGGTGAATCGGCCGAAGATGCGTCTATTGGCGGGGCGAATCGAATGCTGGCACCCGTTGTCAGTTCATCATTAACCACCATTTGTGCGTTCATCCCCTTACTTATTATTGGCGGCATTATTGGTAACATCCTTAAAGACATCCCCATCGTAGTAATCTGTGTAATTCTTGCCTCTTTGTTTGAGTGTTTTGCCATTCTACCTGGCCACCTGCGTCACAGTATGAAACGCGAACAGAAAGCACCGCCAAAGTGGCGCCAGCGATTCGACAATCGTTATGAACACTTCCGTGATCATCAATTTAAATCGGCCATCGATTGGGCTGTTCGTCACAGAGGCATTACCATCACAGCTATCCTAGCCAGTTTGGTTATTGCCATTGCCGTTCTGAAAACCGGGCATCTAAAATTCTCTTTTTTTCCCAAAATTGACGGCAATAACGTCATTGCTAATATCCAATTCCATCCGAATGCGATGGCAAATGAGAAGCAAGACTTTATCTTCCAGTTGGAACAGGCCGTCCCTAAAGCATTAAGCGCTCTGGATCATGATGAGGGCAGTATTCTTACCCAAATCAGTTACCACAATACAGAAACCAACATGGGATCTGGCCCCGGCGGTTCGAATCTGAGTGCCGGCGAAGAATACGCGGCTATGATGGTGGAATTCGTCTCTGAGGATTATAGAACCTTCACTCTGGATGAGTTTCTCAGAGCCCTAAAACCGCACTTACCAAAATCAGGCATCATTTCTGAATTCCAGGTAGAAAAACAACAATCCGGCCCTCAAGGTAAAGCCATTACCTTAAAACTGATTGGCCAGGACATCGACAGCCTCAAGCAGGCCTCGCTAGATCTACAAAATGCTTTACGGAGCTATCAAGGTGTGTACAGCGTATCAGATGACCTGCCATTTGGTCGTGAACAGCTGATATTTACCCTGACACCACAAGCTGAATCTTTAGGATTAACCACCCGCTATATTGGAAACCAACTTAGAAATGCCACCGATGGGTTTCTGGTTCAGATATACAATGAATTGGATGATGAGATTGAAGTGCGCGTACAGCTGCCAGACCAAGCTCGACGACGACTGGCGACACTTAATAACTTCCCCATCGTGTTGCCTGATGGTTCGATCGCACCCTTGAGTAATCTGGCTGCTTTTACCACGCGTGTCGGGATGGACACCTTACGACGTGTGGGCGGTGAACTGGCGGTTCAAGTTTCCGCCAATGTGGATCGCCAACGCGGAAATGCTAATGAGGTAATGGAAGATCTTTCCAGTAATTACTTCCCGCAATTGGAAAGCAAATACAACGTTAAGATCGATCTGGAAGGCTTATCAAAAGAACAACAACAAACCGGAAAAGACATGATGTTTGGCGCTATCATCGCGGTCTTGCTGATCTTCATCGTGTTGGCCTGGGTGTTTGATTCTTACAGCTGGCCCATTGCTATCATGGCGGCCATTCCGTTTGGCATCACAGGTGCTATTTACGGACACGTTTTTCTGGGCATTGAACTGACTATCCTGTCTATTTTCGGCTTGTTTGCCTTGTCAGGTATCGTCATCAATGACTCCATTGTTCTGATTACCTTCTATAAGGACTTAAAAGCCAAAGGACTGGCAATTCGCGAAGCGATTGTTCAGGCCACCTGCTTGAGATTAAGAGCGGTTCTTCTGACCAGTTTAACCACCATTGCTGGTTTGGCTCCGATTATTTTCGAGACATCACTGCAAGCCCAATTCTTGATTCCAATGGCGACCTCTCTGGTGTTTGGACTGGCCTTTGGCACGGTGATCATTCTCTTTCTGGTACCGTGTTTATTGTCCTTAATAGAATCCCTCAATCACTGGCGAACACATCAAGGATAAGTAAGTATTTAGCAATTAAAGGAATGGATAGATTATCATAAAAGCGTCCTTTAATTGCTATTGATAAAAAGGGGTTCTAACACAATTTCACCAACCCATAGAGAAAATAACCGGCCAAAGCCAGAACGCCTAACAAACCAAGCCCTGCTGCAGCATAAATCAGAGGCTTCAAGCTGGATTGATCTTCTTGCGCCAACGCTTTTTTCTCTTCGATAGCATCACGTTCCAACTGACGTCCAACTGCCAGTAACAACTTCACTTCCGGAGTCGCCCGTTCAATGACAAATTCAGCGGCTTCTTTCCATCGTGGATGCTTTTTTCCTGCACGCAAAACAGCTATCGCTGCCTGTGTTGTCTGAAATGCCATTCGTTACGTCCTTTTCAACGCTCTTTATTCAGCATACCTTTCGATCCATTAAAACACATAGTCTAATTTCGGAAATTCTGTCTGATTACAGGAACCTCTTTACTTCGCTTGAGTCATAACAGTTAATTTCGTGAAACCATGCCTCATCTGATGCAATCTTCCTAGCCAAGCGTTAGGATAGTCGCTCACACTCGCTTGTATGGCAAAACACTTGTTTTAAATCATAGGGACAACAAGTCGATGAATTCAAAAGTTAGCCTTCTTAGTATTGGTATCCTGGTTATTATGGCTGTTACATACGTTACACTAAAAAACTCCGAATACGATCCCAATGTGGTGATCACACCTGAAACTGATAAAAAAAGTTACCAATACATAGAACTACCCAACAAGCTTCGCGCCCTAGTTATTTCCGATCCTGATGCCGACAAAGCAGCCGCAGCTCTGGATGTGCATGTTGGCAACCTTCAAGACCCTATCGAGCGTCAAGGGCTAGCTCACTTTCTAGAGCATATGCTGTTTCTAGGCACAGAAGATTTTCCTGAAGCCGGTGAGTACCAAGAGTTCATCAGCAAACACGGGGGCCGTCACAACGCATATACCTCAGGCGAACACACCAATTACTTCTTTGAAGTAGAAAAGGATGCACTCGAACCTGCCCTGGATAGATTCTCGGCTTTCTTCAAAACACCACTGTTCACTGAAGAATACGTTGATCGTGAAAAGAATGCGGTACATTCGGAATATCAAGCAAAGCTGAAAGACGACATTCGCAGAAATTACGAAGTGATTCGCGAAGTGATGAATCAACAACACCCTGCCTCCAAGTTCTCGGTTGGCTCGTTAAAAACACTTTCGGATACAGAAGACAGTAAGATTCAGGACGATCTGAGAACCTTCTATAAGAAATACTACTCAGCCAACCTGATGACTCTGGTTATTATTGGTAAAGAAGACCTGGCCACATTGAAGTTATGGGCTGAACAAAAATTCGCTCCAATTCCAAATCATGACACCAAGCTGGATATCATTAACCAACCTTTATTCAATGAAGGTACACTTCCTGCCAAGGTATCTATTACTCCAATTAAGAATACACGAACGCTGTCGCTGGTTTTCCCCGTGGAATCACTAGCACCTTTCTATCGCGAAAAACCCATTCAGTACATTTCTAACCTAATTGGCCATGAAGGCAAAGGCAGCCTACTTTCGTATCTTAAAGAACAAGGTTGGGCAGACAGTCTAAGTGCTGGTTCAGGATTTAACACACGCCAGTATGCAACCTTCAATATCAGCATCAAGCTAACAGAAGCCGGTTTGGCCAAACAAAATGAAATCACCGAACAGGTATTCTCTTACATTAAATTGCTGAAAAAAGAAGGGCCTAAACAATGGCTATTTGATGAGCAATCCAGCCTCAACAACATTGCCTTCCGTTTTCAAGAACAGCGTTCTGCAAGTCAGACAGCCTCTTATTTGGCAAGCAACCTACAAAAATATTCAGCACGAGAAGTCATTCGAGGCCCTTATCTGATGTCTCGATACGATACCAAACTGATCAAGCGTTATCTTGATATGCTGACACCTGACAATGTGATGGTGACCATCACCGCTCAGGGCTTGGAAACCGACAAAACCAGTACCTGGTATGAAACCCCGTATGCTGTTAATGCCTTGTCTTCTGAACTGGTAGAGCGTTGGAATTCGGTGCCATTGAATGAAAGCCTAAGCCTTCCTGAACACAACCAGTTTGTACCAGAACACTTAACGCTTCTCGAAAATACCGTGAAATCGGAAGCACCGACTCTGATAGTAGAGAAAGAAAGCTTTAACGTTTGGCACAGAACCAATGTGGAGTTCGAAAGTCCGAAAGCCGACATCTTCATTAACATTCGTAGCCCTAAGGCGAATGATTCAGCTTCCAGCGCGGTAGCAGGTAATTTGTTTGCCAAGATGATCAATGACAGTCTGAATGAATTCTCCTATCCAGCCTATCTTGCAGGTCTGGATTACACTTTATATAGAAACTCCCGTGGTATGACGATCAAGGTATCGGGTTACAGTGAAAAGCTGGAAACTCTACTTAATACCGTTATCCATGGCATCTTTGATTCCGAGTTAAAACAGGAACGCTTCGATATCTACAAAGACGAAATCGTGCGCGCCTATCATAATGAAGCGAAGGACAAACCCTACAGCCTGGCCTACAAAGGTCTTATGACATTATTGATGAGTTCGTCCTGGTCTCTGGATCAACGTCTGGCTGCGGCTGAAGCCTTGACTCTGAAAGACATCGAAAATTACCGCACTTCGATCTTTGAGCAAATCGAAGTGGTGATGCTGACGCACGGCAACATTTCAGAACAAGAGTCCAAGACCCTGGCGTCACACGTTGAAGAAAAACTGTTCAAAAACAGCCAGCCGACTCAAGTACCTGCCAATACCGTTGCCAAGTTAACTCAGGGCGAAGTCACAGGATTCAATCTGGAAACATCCCATAACGATTCTATGCTTTTAACTTACTATCAAGGTAAGGAAATTTCAGTTCAGGAAAGAGCGCTCACTGGTCTTATCAGTCAGGTGATATCAACTCCGTTCTATAGCGATATCCGTACTGAAAAACAACGTGGCTACATCGTCTTCGCTACCCCTATTCCGCTTGCCCAAGTGCCAGGTTTTACTCTAATCACGCAATCTCATGTTGTCGGTCCGAAAACCTTGTTGAACGATTATCAGTCCTTCCTGCTGCAATTCAGATCTACGCTGGAAACGATGCCAGAGGCTGACTTTGCACAACACAAGGCAGGTCTTATTGCCAAGTTAAATGAAAAACCTCAAAGACTAAGCCAATTGTCAGATCGTTATTGGCAAGAGATCGATCAGGAACAAACCAGCTTTGATACACGTGAGCGACTAACAGCAGCGATTGATGCGATCACACAGGAAGAACTCGTAGCCTTTTACGATCGTTTCTTCTTTGGACAAGAAAGCCGTGAAATGTTGATTCAGTATCAAGGCTATAGCCTACCCGCTGAATCTAATGAACTGATTGAAGTGAATTCACTTATCCAATCCTCTGAAGCATTTAAAAAGGAAAGAAGCACCTTTTAAGTAACGGTATTCATCCTGATTTCAGACCGTTCAAGGCAGATATTTCGAAAACTTGAAAGGTCTGAACACTCCTATATGTATTGAAAGAAACACTTCGAATATTTATATACCAATTTAGTCTAATTAAAGCTGTTCTTATAATGCTTTATTTTTTGGTATAGTTCCCCTCAATTAAAAATAGACTCAAACTTTCCAGGACATACGAGAACCTATCATGTCGGAATATAATCTTACTCACCTTAAGGAACTGGAAGCAGAAAGCATTCACATTATCCGTGAAGTTGCTGCTGAGTTCGAAAACCCAGTAATGCTTTACTCTATCGGTAAAGATTCGGCTGTAATGCTGCATCTAGCGATGAAAGCCTTCCACCCAGCTAAGCCTCCATTTCCTCTAATGCACGTTGATACAACGTGGAAATTTAAGGAAATGATTAAGTTCCGTGATGAATTGACTAAAAGACTTGGTCTTGAGTTGATTGTTCACACTAACCAGGAAGGTGTTGAACAAGGTATCGGCCCATTCACTCACGGCAGTGCAAAACATACTGACGTAATGAAAACGGCAGCACTTAAACAGGCTCTAGACAAGCACGGTTTTGATGCTGCCTTTGGTGGCGCCCGTCGTGACGAAGAGAAGTCTCGTGCAAAAGAGCGTGTTTATTCATTCCGTGACAAGAATCACCGTTGGGATCCTAAGAGCCAGCGTCCTGAACTTTGGAATGTTTATAACGGTAAAGTAGATAAAGGCGAGAGCATCCGTGTTTTCCCTCTATCAAACTGGACCGAGCTAGACATCTGGCAATATATCTATCTGGAAGACATTCCAATTGTTCCACTTTATCTTGCTGAGAAACGTCCAGTTGTTGAACGTGATGGCGTATTGATCATGGTTGATGACGAGCGTATGCCGCTTGAGCCAGGTGAAGAACCAGAAATGAAGAGTGTGCGTTTCCGTACACTGGGCTGTTACCCACTAACAGGGGCAGTTGAATCTGAAGCCGCAACCCTACCTGACATTATTCAGGAAATGTTGCTAACCACCACTTCTGAGCGTCAAGGCCGTGTTATTGATCACGATAGCGCCGCTTCGATGGAGAAGAAGAAACAAGAAGGTTATTTCTAAGGCTAAAGGACAGGAAACGAATATGTCACACCAATCTGATTTGATCGCTGAAGACATTCTGGCGTATCTGAAAGAACACGAAAACAAAGAACTTCTGCGCTTCCTGACTTGCGGTAGCGTAGATGATGGTAAAAGTACGCTAATCGGTCGTCTGCTTCATGACTCAAAAATGATTTATGAAGATCAGCTTGCAACCATTCAGTCTGACAGTGCCAAAATGGGTACGACTGGAGAGAAGCTTGACCTTGCACTGCTTGTAGACGGTCTGGCAGCAGAGCGTGAGCAAGGCATCACTATTGATGTTGCTTACCGCTACTTCTCAACCAATAAGCGTAAGTTCATCATCGCAGACACCCCTGGACACGAGCAATACACACGTAACATGGCAACAGGTGCGTCTACTTGTGACATGGCGATTATTCTTGTTGATGCTCGCGAAGGTGTTAAGACTCAGACTAAACGTCACAGTTACATCGCATCTCTACTTGGTATTCGCCACGTAGTTGTTGCTGTAAACAAAATGGACTTGATCGACTTTGACCAAGACAAGTACGAAGCCATTAAAGCGGACTACCTTGATTTCTCAAAGCAGCTAAACATCAAAGACATCCAGTTTGTACCAATGTCTGCATTGGATGGTGATAACGTTGTAAACCGCAGTGAGAAATCACCTTGGTACGACGGTAAGACATTGATGGAAATTTTGGAAACCGTTGAGATCGCCGACGATCAAAACCTTGAAGATTTCCGTATGCCAGTGCAGCTAGTATGTCGTCCAAACTTGGACTTCCGTGGTTTCCAGGGCACAATCGCCTCAGGCATCGTTAACATCGGTGACGAAATTACCGTATTACCTTCTGGCAAGAGCAGCAAGATCAAAGAAATCGTCACTTATGACGGTAATATTGATCAGGCGTTCGCGCCAATGGCTGTCACTCTTACGTTCGAAGACGAAATCGACTGTAGCCGTGGTGATGTCATTGTTAAGTCTGACAACCTTCCACAAAGTGCTGAAAAGATTGATGCACACATTGTATGGATGGACGAAGACGCGCTTACCCCAGGTAAGGAATACATCATCAAGCACAACACCAACAGCACGACAGGTCGCGTTTCTACGCTTCGCCACCGTGTTGACGTGAATACGCTTGAACAGAAGCATGCAGCCCAGCTTGGTCTAAACGAAATCGGTCTATGTGAGTTGACGCTAAGCAAGCCAATCAGCTTCGATGATTACCAAACCAACAAAGGCACTGGCGCATTCATCATTATTGATCGTCTAACCAACATTACGGTTGGTGCGGGTATGATCCATGTGACAGACAAAGTTGAAAGCATCAACCTTGATAAACTAACAGCCGTTACTGTTGAAGAACGTGAAGCGCGCTTTGGTCAAACAGGTCAGGTGATTCTTCTTTCCGGTGAACAGGCTTCACTGGCTTCAGCGCTTGAACGTCTATTGTTCAGCCAAGGCCGTGCAGTTGCCATCGTTGATGAGAACACTTCGGGCTCCGACGCGGCTCATAATGCTGCCGTAGCTTCTGCTTTTGCCAAGGCTGGCTTAATTGCCATCTGTGCTCTTGAGTCTGGTTTTGATCAAGACATCATCGACTCCGCTTTTGAAGGTACTCAAGTCCTTCAGGATGCAGTGAAAGACGATGCTGAAGCCACACTAAAAGCGCTAATCAACAAGATCTAATCTCTTAGAACTTGCTTAACGCTGAAAGCCTCATCTCCGGATGGGGTTTTTTTGTGCCTGATGCAAACTCAAACCATCATAGAAAAACTTGAGAATTCACAACCTAACCGTGTAAGTCATTCGCCCGCACAGAGCTAACGTTTCGCTTGTTGATCTTCATATCTCACAGCAATTCATGTCCTTTCTTCTCTCAAAGAAACGCTTGCCTGTCGGCAGGAACCGGCAGTGAACATTCCAACCTCCACGCATATCTCAGCCTCCTTATAACCTGAAGCAATATCAAACCTCTCTATATAGCAAATCTAACTTTGCTAAATATAACCCTATGTTCTTTAGTGATATGAAGAGCATTACTTACATTTCGTTACAACCATGAAGGTTTATACGATGAATACAGCACAATCCAATCACAATGAATCACACAAGTCGGCAGAGGAGCTATTGGCTGAGCGCCAGCGACTGGAAGACTTGTACCGGGACAAATACACCCGTGAGATCAGTGTGATGTTTACTGATCTGAAAGGGTCAACCTCCCTCACAGAAACTCACGGTGACCTCGCCACCCGTGAACTTGTTAAAGCTCAGAATAAAATTCTTAATCCCCTCATCCAAAAAAATAATGGGACGCTGGTGAAGACAATGGGTGATGGCACCATGTCGTATTTTGATGAACCCATGGACGCCATCAGAACAGCCGTCGATTTTCAAAAAGAAATTGAAGAACGTAATAAACAGTCCACCAAACAGCTACCTCTTGAAGTTCGAGTAGGTATCCATACGGGTGTCGGGATCGTTGAAGAAAATGATATCTATGGCGATGTGGTCAACGTTGCCTCCCGATACGAGAGTCTTGCCGAGGCGGGCGAAATTTACATTTCAGATGAAACCTGGAACCTGCTTTCGGACAAAGACGAATTCTACATACGCTTTTACAAAGAAAGCGCAGTTAAGGGCAAAAAGAATAAAGTTACCGTCTACAAAGTTTTCTGGAATGAGGAAGAAATTAAGAAAGATTCTGAAGAAGAACACCCTCTTCCATCCTCAATGGCTAAGCCAGCCAAGAAGCAATCGGTTACTTTGTCTGGCATATTTCGACTGGCGTTAGCCGTTGTCATTATGGTGGGCGCAGTATTTCTTCTGATGACCATCTCCAACCAGAACATCACAGATCAGACCATACAGGAAGTTAGAAGCAAACAGGATGTTGCTCGAGAACCTGATACGCCATAAGGGTACATCATGGAAGCGCCAACAACAGAGCATACTGGAACGAGAAAAGCGTCGACGCTGCTACTTAAACTGTTACTGGTAATAGTCGGTGTATCGGTTCTATACCTTTCGCAGTTACGCATTCCTTTAGACCAACAATTTATATTGGGCTGGGGGCTGGTTGCCGTTCTATTTTTAGTACGCTTGACCAATGCATCTCACCACCACTTTGGTCGAGTCTTTCTGGTATTAATTGCCAGTTTTATCTCCCTGAGATACTTCATCTGGCGAACCCAGGACACCCTGATCTACATTGATCCGCTAGAATTCTTTCTCCTGTCAATTCTGTTTCTGGCAGAGGTAGACGTATTTTTGGTTCACTTTGTCGGCATGTTTACCAATATCTGGCCTTTGCACCGGAAAGATGAACTGGTTGACGCACCGGATGACGCCCTTCCCACGGTGGATATTTTTATCCCAACCTACACTGAACCGGCCGAAGTGGTGAAAATTACCGCCACCGCCTGCACTCAAATTGATTACCCCAAAGACAAGCTTCACATTCATATTCTTGACGACGGAGGAACCGAGCAACGATGCACCCACCCAACCTTGGGTGCGGTCAGTCGACACAGAGCAAGACAACTCAAGAAAGTAGCTAAAGAGCTGAACATTAACTACATCACACGTGAAAAGAATGAACATGCCAAGGCAGGCAATATTAACCATGCGATGAAAACCACCTATGGTGAACTGCTGCTCATACTCGATTGTGATCACGTACCGACCACCGACATTTTGAAACGTACTGTGGGCTGGTTTTTAAAGGACCCAAAACTGTATCTTGTTCAGACCCCCCATTTCTTTATCAACCCAGATCCGGTTGAGAAAACACTGGGCTGTTTTCATTCTGCTCCGAGTGAAGGCGAAATGTTCTATCGGGGTAATCAACCTGCCAACGACTTTTGGAATTCCGCCTTCTTTTGTGGATCTGCAGGCGTGTTACGAAGAAGTTATCTCGAAGAAGTGGATGGCATCTCGGGCGAGACCATTACCGAAGATGCCGAAACATCCATCAAACTTCACGCTAAGGGCTATAACAGTGTCTATGTGGCTCGGCCAATGGTCTGTGGTCTCTCAGCCGAAACCTTCAGTGATTTCATCATTCAACGCTCTCGCTGGTGCCAAGGCATGCTCCAGATTGGATTACTCAAGAACCCAATACTGAATAAAGGCCTTAAGTTCTATCAAAAACTGTGCTACAGCAGCAGTTATTTGTATTGGTTTTTTGGATTTGCGCGGTTCATTTTCTTCATTGCCCCAACGCTGTTTCTACTCACGGGGATTCAGCTTTACCATGCATCTTTAGAGCAGGTAATGGCCTACGCCATCCCTCACCTCTTTGCCAGCTTCCTTATGATGAGCATGCTGTTTGGTAAATTCCGATGGCCATTATTTTCAGAGCTCTATGAAACGGTTCAGTCTATCTTTCTGCTCCCTGCAACCATAGGCGTGATCCAGAATCCCCGAGCTCCGTCTTTCATTGTCACGCCCAAAGGAGCAACGCTGGATAAAGATTTTCTCAGTCCTTTGGCTCCGCCTTTCTACATCATGATGCTGATGATGCTGGCATCGTTACCCATTGCCTACTTCAAGTGGCTGTCCAATCCCGAGCTTCACGATGGCATCATCATTTGTACCAGTTGGTTGCTTATCAACTTATGTATCGCCTACGTTTCCCTGGGAATTTTCTGGGAAAAGCATCAAGTCAGACATTTCCATAGAGCATGGGCCAGTGGCCCCATCAAGGTAGAAATCAATGACGTCACCTGGACGGGTTCGCTCACCGATTTCTCTCTCACCGGCCTTGGTTTTCATTTGCCCTTAAATGCTGATGTAAACAAAGGCGACACCATTAATGCCAGAGTAAAAAACAGCCAGGGCGAAGACTTCCTGCTCCCTTTTCATGTGGCCCGAGCCTCACGAACGGACAAAGACATCATTATTGGCGGTGAATTTGAAGACGCTGAAGCGCATTACTCCGAGTTAGTTCATCTGGTCTATGGCGACAGTCAACGCTGGGTAGACTTCTGGAATCGAGGAACCCGCCCTCCATCTTTACTGAGAGTCTTTGTTGATTTCTTAAGACTCGGCCTGAAGGGAGCAAAACAAACGACCAAAGGCATGTTCTTTTACTTTGCAGGCAAGATTTCAAAATTCATCAAACATCTATGGCATGTTACCAATAGGAGGCAACATGAGATCTAACAGAGTAGTCACCCTAATTTTTGCCTTACTCAGTATGTGGTCTTTTGATGCACTGGCCATTAAGCGAGTTATTCCACTTAAAGACATCACCGAAGTGGAGGCCATTCAGCTTCGATGCATTTCCAGTGAATATGAAATCATGCTGCCCATTCCAGAGCGCTGGGAGATTAAAAAAGCCAGTATAGAATTCGGTTACTACAATTCTGCTGCGTTACTGAAGAGAACATCTCAGTTGGTCATTGGGCTCAACGGCGTTCCTTTATCCCAAATTAAACTGGACCCTCTGGCACCGGAAGGCTATGCCGAAGTAGAGCTACCACCGTTATTACTGGAAAGTGATTACAACAGTTTTCGGGTCGCTGTATCCCAGCATTACGCTACAGAATGTGAATTGCCTTGCATGCCTGAGCTTTGGACTCGAATCATGATGAATGAAGCCAAGCTCAATATTGAATACGAACTCAAGCCTGTGCCATTACGCTTATCCGCTGTATCCAATTTCTTATTTGATCCCAAATTTTTCCCTGAGGGCAAAGTGCACATTGTCGGCCCCAAAGAACCCAACGATGACTTTTTAACAGTGCTGGGTATGACCACATCAGGTATCGCTCTTCGCTACGATTATCGCAAAACCAATTTTTCGTATGGTCAAGGATTGCGCCAAGGCGTGGACAATATCGTCATCGGTTCACCTCAAGAGATTGATACTTTACTGGCTAAATATAACCTGACGATGGAGCATAATGGCCCTACCATCAAATTGTTCCACTTGCCGAACCGATACAAAAATACCAATCGAGAAGAAAACGAAACCGAATGGTTTGTAAGTTCGGATCCAACCCGAGCATTACTGGTTATCTCGGGGAGCTCGCCATCGGATCTTAAACTTGCCGCAGAAACAGTGGACATCATGTCGATCCCCTTCCCTGATTCTCAAGGCATGAACGTCAAAGAATTCCACATGCCGGAAATTGCACTCTATTCAGGCAAACAGATTCTGTTAACAGACAAAGAATATCCGTTGAAGAAACTGCAATTCACTACCCGTACCTTCCGGGGATTCAATGCCTCGCCCACCAGTATTTCATTCAGGGTTCCGTCCGACTTTATGGTCAAACCCAACGAGTACGTCGAACTGTCGCTGGACATCGCCTATGGCGCGGCGTTGAGATATGACTCTGCACTGAATGTATTATTAAACGGTCATCATGTGGGAGCCATCCATTTGGATGATCAAAAAGGCTCAATCATCACCGGCTACAAGCTACGTTTACCAACCCATCTCTTTCAGGGTGGGCTGAACAAATTAGCATTCGACGCAACGCTCACGCCATTCATTACTGAAAATTGCTCCTACGTTCAATCAGAGAACTTATTCCTCACCCTGTTTGACTCATCAACCATCCTGTTCCCAGAAATGCCGCACAGAGTAGAAATGCCTAACTTGAGTCTATTCTTTGTTAACGGCTTTCCTTATACCCGCTGGCCTGATGGTTTTGAAAGCAAAGTATTCATTACCGAGAAAACCAATTCCAACGTAGCCTCCTCTTTAAATCTCATAGGCTTGTTAACCCAAAAGAACGGTTACCCTCTATTTGGCATTGAAATGACCTCCAAAGAACCCAAAAACTTTGAAGGTGAGTTAATCGTGATAGGCCCAATAGGCAGCATACCTCAAACCTATTTTGAGAAATCCCCGTTAAAAATTGGCGCACAGAATCAGGTTCCCTATCCCGTTTTTGAAAGTTGGGATCAAAAACAAGCCCTGGCGTTCAGTCGACAGGAAAGTGAGATTGGTGACAAACAAGGCATCATCATGCAAATGGCCTCGCCTTACAAAGAGGGACGGACGCTGACTGTCTACACGTCAAAACACGAAGAAGGGGTGTCAGCCCTGACCAAAGCGATTCTCGAGCCTTCAGTACAAACGGCTGCTACCGGGGATCTGGTTCTCATCGATTACGTCTTCAACGAATACAACCAAAAACACTTTGATGAGGGGCTCGACTATCAGGTGGTGTCATTAACCGCAGGAGAAACCTATGTAACTGGTAAAGGCGGCAAGATTTCCACACCGGATTACTACCTGTCCAAAGACCAGAAGTTGTATTGGGGGGCGCTCATAGGTGGATTAATTCTGCTCAGCATTATCATTTATCTCATATTGAGAAACAGACATAGAGACAGAGAGTAATTCTGAGGAGCATCAGATGAATAGCTCTTTGAGTCTTAAGGTGAATCGTCCACGAAGTGGCCAGAATTCCAAACCGTCTGGATGCCGAGGCTTATTACGAGCCACAGGCTTTGGCATCCTTTGTCTATTGGCAGGCTGTGCCAATTATCCTCAACCCTGGATCCACTATAAAGACACCTTTCTGGAGGAAGGTCGGATTATTGATACCGGCAACAACGACATCAGTCATTCTGAAGGTCAGGGTTATGGGTTGCTGTTAGCGCTGCTGTTTAATGATCGAAAGAGTTTTGATGATATTTGGCAATGGACTAAGTCTCGTCTTCAGATTCGGGAGGACGCCTTATTTGCCTGGAAGTGGGAAAAAACCGACAGTAACACCTATAGCGTCACCGATCAGAACAACGCCACCGATGGTGACCTACTGATCGCCCTGGCGCTTAGGCTAGCAGCAGATCGATGGCATTCAAACGCCTATCGGGAAGAATCCAACCAAATTTCCGCTGCTATATTAAAGCATCTGACGCTCCCCGTTGGGCAGGATAAAGTAGTGCTGTTACCAGCCGAGTTTGGTTTTAAAAAAGAACAACACATAGCCTTCAACCCCTCCTATCAAATTTTAAAAGCCTATCAAGTGATTGCATCGACCCCCAACCAAACACAATGGCGACAAATATCCCAAACCGCTGAGCAATTTATTAACGCCAGCCTTAACCCTGACACCAGGCTACCACCAGACTGGATAACCTTTAATTATCAAAAGCAATCCTTCAGCAGTGAACTTAACACTCTCTGGCCAACGAAACGGGACTACTTTGGAGATGAAGCCATCCGGGTGTTTCTGTACCAGCTTTGGAAACCCAAGCTTGTTCTGGAACCGACCTATCTCTTCAGGGAATTCGAAAGAACGGGGAAAATTTCCAGATTCATAGAATCGGAAACCAACGAAACCTTTAAAGAAGCACTTGCTGGCTACTATGCAATACTGGCCATTAACGCCAACCGTTTAGGAAAAGATGAATTAGCCCGGGGACTGCTCGAGAGAGCACAGAAAAAACTTGAATCCGAAAGTGGAGACTACTATTCCCACACCTTGTATCTACTGGCAATCATGTCTGATCAGCAGGTATGGCTATGACACTCAATCGGATAAGCATTTGGTCACTTTCACTTCTGATTATGTGTTCAGCACATTTGAAGGGCGCAGTTGATCCTGACTATCCAATCAAGCTAATCAATCCCGCCACCAAAGATCGCTTTTCCATTCTTGTCATAAAAGACATCCCCAAACAAAGAGCAATTGAAGAAGCCATCTACATTAGCTCTTTTATGAATTTATCCATCTACATAGTTCAAACCACAGAAAACTACTCGGTGTACGCTGGTTTTTTTGTCAATCAAATCGATGCGCCCCATTATCAATCCGTTCTAAAACACAGCGGTTATAGGAAAGCGTCCATCCAAAGAAAAGACTGGCAAGAAGAACAACAAGCAGCGATGTTTAATTCCGAATACGAAGAACGATACGCGACCCCCGAAGAACGAAGTACCTCTCAATTAAGAGAAAATGCGACCAAGAAAATTGGCGTCATAGCTAAACCTTCTGCTGACTTATGGGTTGCTGTTCCGAATCAACCCAGACTGGAAAAACAACTGAGAGAAGCCTGGAGTTATTTAAGCCAGAACAACTATACCGATGCATGCAGTCTTTTCGCGCAACTGCGAGAAGAAAAACTCATCAGAGCTCAAGCAACCTATGGATTAGCCATGTGCTATCACCGCTCTTCCAATCCATCCAGATCCGTGCCCTTATTCACTGAGCTCTTGATTAATGAAATTCGCGTTGAGCACATTCTTCTTCCCTTGTCTCAAGACCTGGAATCGTTGGATCGCCATGAAGAGGCCAACACCTATCGTCAACGATATGAAAATATGCATCAGGATAAATGGCTCGACTATCAGGGCGAAGAAAGCTTTCGCCTGCAAGTATCTCAAGCCATTGAGACGAAAGATGAGCAAACCCTGAACATCCTGTTAAACAATCATCCAACCCTATTGGAAAACTGCCAGGCCATAGACAGCTTTTATAAAAGCGCTCATTACTTGCGTATAAACGGTCAAAGGAAAAAAGCGAAACGGCTCTACCAAGGCATGTTGGAGGCTTGTCCAACCAAATGGCATCTAAGAGTCGGCTTATTCTATGCCATCAGTAACTTATCGAGCTTGCCTCAAAGTATCGAGCTCATAGATCAGGAAAAGAATCGGGCGGAAGCACCTACTCACTACAGGAGTCGGCTAGACAATCTGCTTTTTTCACTTAAAGTCCGGGAAGCAAATTCCCACCCGAAGGGATCCAAAGCGTCTTTAGAGGCATTCCAAAAGCTCAACGATACCTACCCAAACAATGCCATGATTTTAGCTTCTATTGGGTGGTGGCATTATCAGAATGATCAGTTTGAAAGCGCTTTGAGTTACTTCGAAAAAAGCAAAACCATCAAACCATCAAAAGACATCAACAAAGGTATTCTGTATTGCCATTTGCAATTAGGGAATACTGATAAGGCACTGGAACTTGCCGGCCAGCAAAATCTTAAATCTATTCAACTAGACATATTAAAAGAGAAAATAGGCCGCATTGAAGTCAAAGACCCTAAAGTTCCAGAGCTCGCAAACAAAATTCTGAGCCTGGAAGCCACACACTTACCCACAAAGAAAACACTCGCCTGGCATTACTTTGAAACTCAGAATTACTCAGAATCGAAACAACGATTTTCTTCTCTTCATCAACAACAGCCTGACGACATTAGTCTGTTAAAAGGCTATGTATACAGCCTGATTCGACTTGGTGAAATTGACGAAACGGAAGCATTACTCTCCTCCGCTGGCACCACGGATTCTGATATGAATGATGTAGCCACCGGAATTTACATGGAAAAAGCCGTAAGCCATTACGAACAGGAGAATTATTCAGAGGCCTTAAATTACATCAACAAGTACCTTAAATCCCAACCCTCTGATCAAGATGCGCTTGCTCTCAGAAGCTGGATCCACTTCCATCAAAACGAACGGCAAAAAGCCATTCAGGATTTAGAGAAGGTTTGGCAATCCGAGCCGTCGAAAGAACATACTCAGTCCTTGGTGTTTCTATATAAAAGCCAATATAAAACAGATCCAAATTACACCAAATATAAAGACTTTCTTACCGATCTGGAATCCTCTGACAACCCGGATTGGCATGCCACCGCGGCCAATGAACATGCCAACGATAATAACCCTGTGACTGCAGCTCAAATTTCTAAAGATATGGAAGCCAGTTACTCAAATGCCGATGCCGTACATGCCCATCTAGCCTTTGAATACAGAGATAAATCAGGAGATAAAGGAACCTCTAAGTGGCAAAGCTTTAGTACTTATCTGGGCGCCGATATTTATTCAGAATATGGAAAACAATGGCGTCTGCAATTGGGTTGGGAGAAGATTCGATCAGGATCACTTCCTCCCCTCCCTTTCATTGGTCGGGCCTTTCTAAGAAATGATCCCGGTCAACCAACCCAGTTACCCCATACCAGCGATACCGCTAAACGAATCTGGCTGGAATATTGGTCAGAAAAACAGTTCCTCGAATACGCAAGCATAGGCACAACCTCGCTTAACTCCTTGGTGAGCACCATGCCGGTTTTTGAACTTTCCGGGAGCTTTTCTACAGACCTAATGGGCAAGCGTAAACTCCCCTACTGGAACCTCCATCAACGGCTCGTAGAAGAAAGTCTTTTAAGTTATATCGGACAATATGACCCATACACACAAGATGAATGGGGACGTGTTCTCGAAACCGGTGCCACTATTGGCCACCAGTGGCAGTTATCAGAAGCCTACTGGTTAACAGGCTCTTTACACGGCGACTACTATTGGGGGGAAAATATATGGGAAAACTGGTCCATAGAAGCGAATGCTTCCCTAGGACAGACCGAGTTTTTTGACAGCTATCAACGAAGTCTGGGCCTGTACTCCAACCTCGTTCACTATGATAAAAACTCCAACTTCTTTACTTATGGTCATGGTGGCTACTACAGTCCACAAGTCCTCATTGGTCTAGGGCCTTTTATGGCATTGGAAGCACTGCGTAAAAACGCCAACTTCTGGTGGAAAGCTGAAACTTCATTAGGGGGGTTTTATGAATCCCTGGACGGTGCCCCACTTTATCCACTAGACACCTCAGATCCAAGAGCAACCGGTGCTTACGCTTCTGACTCAGGTTTTGGCATTGGCGCTCAAATTAAACTTCAATACAGAAAGCTTTGGACTCGATACTTTGAAACCTCAGGCTTTATCGATTGGCGAAAATCTCCGGATTACGACGAAGCCAGAATACAGACAACCTTTCGTATCTATTTTGAACCTAGAAATGCATTAACCACATTTGATGTTTACGATCGGCTAGATCTTCCATAATTCAGTTCTGCTTCTCTATCTTGCTGTCTAATACCTGATAAAACGAACGCATAACAGCCTGTTTATCATGCGCCATCAAACCGGAATACTTTTCAGGCAAAAGAAATAAATAAGCATGTTCTGATTCTTCGCTGAGTTGCGATACTAACGGCTTCAATTTTTTGGAGTTTTCTTCAAACTGATTGATCAAGGCATAACAAATAATGATTCCGTTAACAGCCGGGTTCCACCACGCATCGGGACCATTGCATTGAGATTCATAATAGATAGTCACAGGGTTAGGTAATTTCAGAAGTTCATTAGTTCGTTTTACCACATAGTTCAAACGTTCAGAGCGCTTTAACCATTGATATATAGCTTCATGTTCAGAGCTTGTTGGTCTTACATATTCGACCTTAACCTGCTGAAGTGGCTCCAATGGAAACTCTTTTTGTATCAAACGCCACTCATCATCAAAACTCACGTAACTGTAGTTATTCGCCAGCCAAAGTAACGCCTGTCGATTCTTGGCGTATTCAGTATCGCACTCCCAAGCCCGTTCGATAGGAAGCCATGTTTCTTTTCTGATTTTTTCCAACTTATCGGGCGCAGCGCCATAGACCAGACAAGTCACATCATAGAAACGTTGAATAGCCAAGGGATGCACGTCCCAAAACGCAAGGGAGTGATGATTAATTTCATCGCGCCATTCAATCATCCACTCGCCAGATATGGACAACATTTTATCAAACAAGACCTCATCAAATCCGCTGCTGGTCATGATCATCAACATAATGGCAATTTGGTCGGCGGCCCGTTCATTACCCCCAAGTACAGGTATTTGATTTAATTCAATAACGGCATGTGAAAGCTCATGTAACAGAGTGAATTCAAGATTACTCTCGACAAAGAAAGGTGTGTCATAAGCAGAGCTAGGTCGGTAACTCAACGAAGCATTTTCGGATTCTTCAGCCAAGCTAGGTTCAGGCACACTAATAAATAACAAGGTAACCAGGAAAAGCTCTACCAGCTTAAAGGTTTTAAGTTTTTGTTGCTTCCTTTTCATGACAAACACCCCAAGAGATAAAGCATAGGATTGGTAACACACAATCATGAATTAACTATATACAAAAAAAGGCACCCTAAAGGTGCCTTCAATCAAAAATATATCAGCTTAAGGATTATTGCTGATCAATTCTTACCCAAACAAATCGACGCATGCCTTTACGAATAACCAACATGGGAAGATTTCTACCTGCTGGAAGCTCTGAGACAATCAGATCAAACTGACCTTTATCAGACACCCATTGATGGTTCAGCATGGCAATAATATCACCTGGTCTCACACCTTTACGGGCAACAACACTGTCAGGAGCCACTTGCTCAACGATCACGCCTTTATTGATATCAGCGGCGCGTCTTTGCTCGTCAGTCATATCGACAACCGAAACACCTAAAGGATTCGATTGGTTGGAAAGCGTATCTTGCTTACCTGCCAACATCTGGTTCTCGGTTGGCAACTCCCCAACGGTCACACGCAGTGTTTTCTCTTCCCCCTGACGATTAATGACCACCTTAGCTTCTACACCTGGTGTCACTTGCCCCACTACATGTGGAAGATCGGAAGAAAGAATAATTTCCTTACCGTTAAACTCTACAATCACATCCCCTGCCATGATACCGGCCTTAGCTGCAGGCTCACCTTCATAAGACTGCACAACCAAAGCACCCGCTGGCTTATCCAAACCAAATGCCTCAGCTAACTCTTTATTAACTTCCTGGATTCTCACACCCAGATAACCACGGCTTACATAGCCTTTCTCTTTAAGTTGATCTGCAACCTTCATAGCAACGTTAATTGGAATAGCAAAAGAAACCCCCATGAAACCGCCTGAACGCGTATAAATCTGGCTATTAATACCAATAACATCGCCATCCATATCAAACAAAGGACCGCCGGAATTACCTGGGTTGATCGCTACATCCGTTTGAATAAAAGGAACATAGTTTTCGTTCGGTAAGCTTCGACCCGTTGCACTTACAATGCCTTTAGTTACTGTATGATCAAAACCAAACGGAGAACCAATAGCTAACACCCACTCGCCGACTTCAAGATCCTCGGAATCGCCTAGATTGGCAGCCGGAAGACCAGTTTCATCCACTTTCAACAAAGCAATGTCAGAACTTTTATCTGCACCTATCAGCTCTGCACTTAATTCACTTCGGTCACTTAAACGAACAATAATTTCATCTGCACCTTCAATTACATGGTTATTCGTTAAGATATAGCCATCTTTAGAGATGATAAACCCTGAGCCGAGTGATTGCGCATCTCGTTGACGTGGCTGACCACCGCGAGGGCCAAACTGAAAGAAATGACGAAATATTTCTGGCATTTGTTCATAACCAGGAGGCATGCCTTTACCCGATTTTTGATGAGTTACCGTACTGATGTTAACAACTGTAGGTGACTGTTCTTTAACCAAGTCCGTAAAATCCGGGAGACTCTTTGCAGACAACTGTAGAGAAAAGCCTGTTAATAAAAGAAATACTGCGAACATTGATCGTTTTATGTGATGCATTCTTATCCTCTCCGATGCACTTATTATCTGAATTTCGGAAATAAGTCCCGTATTAAAACGACGTCATATTTCAACGTCAGTTTAAGAAATTAGAGCACTTATGAAGTCGGTTGATCAAACTCTGAACTCACCGATAAAAGAATAGGTGATTGAGCAATGGATTTAGAACCACCAATTAATTTAACCGCCCAAAACCCTGCAGTTAAACCGGCCATCCCCAGAATGACACTTGTCGTTTCACCTAGCCAAAGCTTTCCGACTGCAGCACCTATAATTAGAAACAGGATAGGCATTAGGTAGCTAATTAAGGACGCTTTGATTAATGAATCCTCGGGTATGCCGATTACTGCAACATCACCAACATTCACTTCATGACCGGCTCGGTCCACATCCAAACGAAATGTGTTTCCAGGTGAGGCTTTATTAATTAAGCCGTGCCCACACCCTTTTTGAGCTTTACACGTATCACAGGCTGTTGTTCGGATGGTTTCAACCCAAACTCGATCACCGTCTATTTCAACTATTCGCCCGGATTCTTCAATCAAAGCCACACCTCAAAGTCATGCTAATTTACTGGTCAAGCATACTAACAGAGCTGGCTACTTTTTTCGCAGTTTCTACCGGAATCTCACCGACCAAGGTAATACCCCACTGCTCACCATTATCTGTTTCAACTATTCGTGATACGGCAACGGTAGCGCCACCACCGCGACCTTCCATTTCGACGAACTGGGTATTAAGCGGCTCGCGAAACAAAGAAAAAGAAGAAAGACCGTCGCTGTATGTATGAGCCTCTACAAACTCTTTGTCCTGTTCACCAGCCGATACTCCAGTTAATTTAAAACCGCTTGGTAACCATTTTGGTTGCCAGTTACTTTCAATCTGAATTCGGCCATCCCAATGCTTACGATCAAACTTGGTGACTTTGCCCTTAAGTGTAGGCTTCAATTCATCTCCCAAGTCACCCGGATTAATATCCAGCTGAGTGAATTGGGCCAACTCCAATGAGCGACCGTCCGTGCTTATGATTTCTGTTTTCAGTAACAACCCGGTTTCTGCATCGACACCGTATCGGCGAATGTAACGATCCTGATCAATCGCTCGTACATCAATCACAATTGCATCTCTTCCGGCTATACGGGAATGAGCAATAATTGAAAACTCAAGCCACTGTTGTAATTGATCCCAACGTACGTTTTCACCTGGGACTAGAGGACTAAGTGGGGGGACCTGACTCCAACGAGAGCCAGCTGCTTCAGGATGAATACAGGTGACACTTTCACCATCTCTGAGGATTTCTCGAGGGGCACCATCCAGACTCTTAAGGCGCTCATGCTGAACACCATCCTGAATGGCATGTACTATATGAAAGCTATTTACGCTATCACCACGCCTATGGATAAAGGTTCCAGAAAAAGAATTTTCCTTACGTGCATCGTCCAGCATTGACAGTAACTCGATTGGACTCATCGCCTTAACCGAGGCGGAATATACCGACAATATCAACGAACAAATCACACCAAAAAATACAGCTAAGCCAGAGAAATGTTTCGGCTTCTGATGTTTTTTGCCATTGAATGACATAAAACACACACCTTTTGAATCCGATTTATTCTCGCATGTAAGCACAGCTGAAACGGAAACGCCTTTTACCATTTGAAACTCAATCCTGTTAAGAACCAAAACTGATCATCTAATTAACTAGAAAACAGAAAGCTAATTTATTTCTGCTTTTCTTCAACTTCAAAGCTAACCACTCTGGCGTACGGCATAACATCACCTACTCGATCTTCACTTGAGTTTTCAGCATGATGTTGCATGTAAGAACGTAACTTATCCTGCAATGCCTTGTACTGTTCTGGAGACATATCGCCAGCAGCTAATCGGGTCACACCTTCTTCAGGTTCCGTCGGCTTATCAGCACGCTCAATTTTGGAAGGTTCTGTGGTTGCGAACTGATTATCCTGACCTGATAGCTGATCGTTTTGTAGACCAATCCCAACAACCGCCATCGCTACAGCCGCTGCTACGCCGAAACCACCTACCCAGTTTTTCCAACCAGATGACGTTTTTTCAACAACCACAGTTTCATCTGCAATGCCTTCACGAATACCATCAAGAATATTCATAGAAGCAAAACTGATGTCTTGTTTTTGCATACCATCTTTAACGGCACACATGCGTCGCCAGGTTTCCAAATCTTCATCGGTCATATGCTTAGTTAAACGACGCACATCCAATTCAGTTGCTTCGTTATCTAGCAGAGCAGACAAACTTTCCGCAATTTTATCGCTCATAGGTTCCTCTCAAAAAATGTTTAACTTATCTATTAACTGTTGACAGCCGATTCCAGTATTGGTTCAAGCTGCTTATCAATTGCTTCTCGCGCTCTGAAGATTCTAGAGCGCACTGTCCCAACCGGACAGTCCATAACTTGAGCAATATCTTCATAGCTCAAACCATCAAATTCTCGTAACATCAAAGCGGTTCGCAAATCATCAGGCAAACCTTTCAGGGCTTTTGATAAGGTCTGCTCTACCTGTTCTTTATGCAAACTTGCTTCAGGACTATCAATATGATTCAGCTCGCTTAAACCGCCATCTGAATAGACATCATCAATATCAATATCAGTTCCAGGGGGTCTGCGACCACGGCTGATCAGATGATTCTTTGCTGTATTTACTGCGATTCGATACAACCAGGTATAGAAAGCACTATCGCCTCGGAAGTTAGCCAGAGCTTTATAGGCTTTAATGAAGGCTTCTTGAGCGACATCCATCGCTTCATGAGCATCCGACACATATCGTCCAACCAAACTTATGACTTTACTCTGATATTTAATGACCAACAGATCAAAGGCACGTTTATCCCCTTTTTGGACACGTTCCACTAAAAGCTGATCTGATTCCACTTTTGTTGTCATTCTTTCTCCATGGAGGTTAGTGGGATGTAGAAATTAATCTCTCCAAATCCTCGGACAACCAAACTAACATTTTGTTCCCGATAAACATGACATTTCTGTTATTCTTGCCAACCTAAATAGTAGCAGTCAGTGATGGAAGATTTCATTAACAATTAGGCTACTTCACAATCCGTTACCAAATAGATGTATCCAATGTCTGAAGCCAACTCAACCCTATCTCCCACTATGCATCAGTTTGATGCAATTATTGTAGGCTCTGGTGCTGCTGGTTTAACGACCGCTTTGCAGCTGCCTGAACACCTGAAAGTAGCTGTCATCTGTAAACAGTCGCTTAACAGTGGTTCTACGCCTTGGGCTCAGGGTGGCGTTGCCGCTGTACTGGACGAACAAGACAGTGTTGAGAGCCATTGTCAGGATACAATGAATGCCGGCGCTAATTTAAACAATGTCGACATGGTTAATTTCATTGTTGAAGACAGCAAGGAAAGTATTCATTGGCTGATTGATCAAGGCGTTCCATTCACTAAAGATCACATCTTGGATGGTGCACCGCCTGAAACCGAACTTCAGGGAGACAGCCGAGGCTTTCACCTAACAAAAGAAGGCGGACACAGCTTTCGACGCATTATCCATGCGGCCGATGCAACCGGTGCTGCCATTACCAAGACCCTGATTGATCGAACACTTGAACGAACTAACATTGAAGTATTTGAGAATCGCATTGCGGTCGACCTTATTATCTCTCGTGATGTGCAAGGGCAATCCTGCTGCGTTGGGCTCTACATTTTGAATCTGGACACAGAACGAGTTGAAACCTTTCAAGCTCACAACACCGTGCTTGCAACAGGCGGAGCCAGCAAAGCCTATCTCTACACCAGCAACCCGGATGGTGCCAGTGGCGATGGAATTGCGATGGCTTGGCGCGCAGGCTGCCGGGTAGCCAATATGGAATTTAACCAATTCCATCCTACCTGCCTTTACCACCCTCACGCTAAGTCCTTTCTGATCAGTGAAGCATTAAGAGGTGAAGGCGCCCATCTGAAATTGCCAAATGGCGAGCGTTTTATGCATCGCTTCGATGATCGAAAAGAATTGGCACCTCGAGATATTGTTGCTCGGGCCATTGACCATGAAATGAAACGTCTGGGTTGCGACCACGTTGATCTTGATATCAGCCACAAACCTGCAGATTTCATTAAAAGTCATTTTCCGACCATTTATGAGCGTTGCCTGAAATTCAATATCGACATTACCAAAGAACCTATACCGGTAGTTCCTGCAGCGCATTACACCTGCGGGGGCATTGTCATTGACCAAAAAGGTCGAACTGATGTCAGAAATCTTTACGCCATTGGTGAAGTCGCTCACTCTGGTTTGCACGGTGCAAATCGTTTAGCCAGTAACTCACTGCTGGAATGCATCGTACTGGGTCGTTCAGCCGCTAAAAACATTGAAAAGAGACACTCCAGCGAATCCGAGCACCACAAGGTTAGCATTCCTTTATGGGATGAAAGCCTTGTTACTAACTCTGATGAAGATGTCATCATCTCGCATAACTGGGATGAACTAAGACGCTTTATGTGGGATTACGTTGGGATTGTACGAACAACAAAACGCCTGGAAAGAGCCAAACATCGAGTTGATCTGCTTTTGCGGGAAATTCACGATTACTACAGCAACTACAAGGTAAGCCGGGATTTAATTGAATTAAGAAACCTTGTGATCGTGGCTGATCTCATCATTCGTTCAGCATTAATCAGGAAAGAAAGCCGAGGACTGCACTTCACACTCGACTATCCTGAACAACTACCAAAGGCCAAAGATACGGTGCTTACACCACCGCCGAGACAACCAAGCTGGCGTTAACGACTAGAAGATTCAGATTAACGCTGAAAAGACAGTCTGATCATTCGAATCAAGGTATGAAATTCTGAACGACGGCACTGATCTGGAAAGATCATAAGTTGTTTGTTCATTTTCCATCTTGATAACAAAGGCAAACGACTTTGTGGCGCAAACTCAGGTGCCAGCTCTAGCATGATGTAGTTTGACGTCAAAATCGATTGGGGTAATACCTTATACGGCTGATCATTCAAAGAGAGAGACGGCAACTGATCTCGCTCAGGTCGTGATTGACTGACTGGCATCTCAAGGTACTGATACTTACGAGCATAAGAGATCATCTGAATAAAATAAAAGACGCTGACTAATCCCATTGCAGCCACCGAAGCAATATCCAAACGGAATAAGTAGTTAATCAGATGCAAAGACATTAAATATATGATGGTATAGAAAACCACCATATATTTAGAAGGCTTTAACTCAATTCTAAGCAGGCTGAACGCGTTCAAGAATATAGTCCACAATGGCTTTGATTTCTGGATCCTGAGGTTCAGTTTTTTGCATAAACCACTGAAACATGTCCTGGTCTTCACAATCCAGGAGTTTCAAATAACGTTTCTGGTTTTCAAGATCCAACGTAGGAAACACTTCTTTTGCAAACGGCATTAACAATACATCTAACTCTAACATGCCTCTGCGACTATGCCAGTAAATTCGATTTAAATCCTGATTTGTAAATTCCACTGAAAGCCCAACCCTATTACTGTAAAGAACACCTGCTTCGCTATATCTGCAGGCTGGACGCATTATACACGCTTCATAAGGCAATCAGAAAACTATCTTTGATAAGCATTGATTAGAAGCAAACCGCACTCGAGATTAGGCCCTCTAAATGGGGGAAATATCTATCAATTAATCATCTTAATCCTTGATGACTAAAAACCAAGTATTTTGATATGATTTAGCTCTTTTCAATCTTTCGTTTCCGCAGGGCACTCCATGTCTACTATTTCTGAGCAAGTTCAGTCCTTTTTATCTCAAGCTAAATTTCCTGTCGATCAGGATGGAGCAGCCAAGTTTACAATCGATAATTCTACTCTGGCAGCAGGAAAGAAGGCTCTGCTTACCACTAAAGGGTTGCTCAAAATCACAGGTGAACAACGTCTGAAATTTCTTCAAGGACAAAGCACCTTTGACTCAACCACACTTACGCCAGAACAAGCCAGTTACGGAGCATTCTGCAATCTGAAAGGCCGAGCAATTGTTAACTTCCTGGCTTATGACGATGGAACCAGCAGTTACTTAATCATGCATCAAAGCCTGATCACTGAGCTGATCGAGCATTTAACCAAATTTGCCGTGTTCTTTAGAGTGACACTGGAGCAAGCCTCAAGCCTCCTTGTGACAGGACTCCTTCATGAAAACAATGAAACCCATTTCCTGAAATCAGACATAGACGAGCAAGAAGTACGTATTGCTATTGAAGCAAGCCGCACGCTGATCATTACTAATGTCGATTCTGTAAAAGCTACATCTAATGAAACGGACTGGATTAGTGAAAGTGACTGGAACCTTTTAGACATGGCACAAGGCATCGCATGGACATCAAAATCCACCAGAGAAGAATTTCTGCCTCAATTACTTGGCCTGGAGGAAATCGAGGGGCTGAGTTTCAATAAAGGCTGTTATACCGGACAAGAAATCATTGCCCGAATGAAGTATCGAGGTCAGCTAAAACGTCACCTTCGCTACGCAGAGCTTACACCTATCGCCCAAGAAGATATCGATCTTCCCTCACTTCAGCAATCCGTCGGTATCAAAATCAGTTCGAATGATAAGAAAAACGCAGGTCAAATCATTAACTGTGAAGTGTTGGAATCCAAGGTTTTTGCTTTGCTAACTCTTGAAGACGAATCCCTGGACGCAGAAGAAATTAAAATTGGCGAGAAAGTATTCAAAATCAAGCTTCTGCCAATGAAAACAAAATAGTCTACAAAAGATAACAAAAAACTGGCATGAAAATTAGTAGCTTCCTTGGTATATCAATACTTTACAGAAGCCAATAACATCGCTTTAATTGTTAAATTACACATTTGTTTTTCCATGCCATGTGCTTCAAGGGACGTCACTAATGTCTTCTGTTTTCGAAACTGTGTTTTCAGATATCAAACAACGTATCAAAGACGATACGTTAACGCTTCCTACTCTTCCTGAAGTAGCTATCCAGATCAGGGAGACTGCGGAAAATGAAGACAGCACAACGAATGACATTGTCCGAGTGCTTCAAAAAGACCCTGCTATGTGTGCCGAGCTTGTGCGATGTGCAAACAGTGCATTGATGAGAACGGTCAATCAATGTCGTGATGTAAGTGGCGCGGTAAATCGCATGGGGACAAACCAAACCGTTAACATTGCTATGACTCAGGCAATGAAACAAATGTTCCAGGCCACTTCAGATGCTATTGATAATAGAATGAGAGACACCTGGAACAAAGCTGTAGAAGTGGCAGCCATGTGCTTCGTGCTGGCTCAAACCAGAAGAAAGCTGGGTCTTAAACCCGACCAGGCAGCCCTGGCTGGTTTGATGCATAACATTGGCGCCCTGCCTATCCTTCTGTACGCCGAAGAAAATTCAAACCTGAACATCGACAGCTTTACCCTGGATAAAACCATCGAAAAGCTCCACCCAATTCTAGGTAAATACCTGCTTCAGAAGTGGAATTTCACGTTGGATCTGATTGCAGTACCATTCCAGTACCTACAATTTGATCGTGAAGGAAGCTTTGCCGACTATGTAGACCTTGTTCAGGTTTCCTATCTGCATACTCTCAATGGCACAAATCACCCGCACGCCAAAATGGATTTGTCGAAAGTTGGCGCGTTCCAAAGACTGGACATTGATCCAACGACTTTCATCAAACAAGATGATGAACGTGATGAGCAAGTTCAGCACGCTAAGGACATGCTGGGCTAGTTTGGTATCGTTTCTAAATCAAACTAACAGCCAACAAAAAAGCCGAGTTTCTCAACTCGGCTTTTTCTTTCCCACTCTGTCCGATTAGTCTTCAGACTTACGAGGGCGCATATGAGGGAACAAGATCACATCTTTGATGGTAGGGCTGTCTGTGAATAACATCACCAGACGATCAATACCAATACCTTCACCTGCGGTTGGAGGCATGCCATATTCAAGCGCCTGAATGTAGTCAGCATCGTAGTGCATTGCTTCATCATCACCTGCGTCTTTCTCTTCAACCTGCTTCTGGAAACGAGCTGCCTGATCTTCAGCATCATTAAGCTCAGAGAAACCATTTGCCAGTTCACGACCGCCTACGAAAAATTCGAAACGATCAGTAATGAACGGATTTTCATCATTACGACGCGCCAAAGGAGACACTTCCCAAGGATAAGCTGTGATAAAGGTTGGCTGATCCAGTTTCTCTTCAGCCGTTTCTTCAAAGATCTCACATAACCACTTGCCAGGCCCCCAAGCCTTTTGCTTATCGTCTTCACGAATTCCAATCTTACGACCGTATTCGATCAAGGCATCCAAGTGGTTCTCGGCATCAGTAAAGATGGCTGGATCGGCCTCCGGGTTGTACTTAATGGTTGCTTCCGCCATTGTCATACGAGTGAAAGGCTTCGCAAAGTCATACACCGTCTCAGACACAACATTACCCTCAGCGTCTTTCTCGGTGCTCTTAATATCCGTTGTACCTAACACATCAAGCGCAACAGTTCGAAGCATATCTTCGGTTGTATCCATCAAGTCATGATACGTTGCATAAGCCTGATAGAATTCGATCATGGTGAATTCCGGGTTATGACGCGTAGACAACCCTTCGTTACGGAAGTTACGATTGATTTCGAATACACGCTCAAAACCACCCACAACCAAACGCTTCAAATACAGCTCAGGAGCGATACGCAAGTACATACCGATGTCCAACGCGTTATGATGCGTTTCAAATGGCTTCGCAGTCGCACCACCTGGGATTGTTTGTAGCATAGGCGTCTCAACTTCCATGAAGTTACGATCGCTCAAATACTTACGAATACCTTCAATGATCTTGGAACGAACCAGGAACAAATCACGGGTATCCTGATTGATAATTAGATCTACATAACGCTGACGGTACTTGGTTTCCTGATCGGCAAGGCCATGGAATTTATCTGGAAGAGGACGCAAGGCTTTGGTTAACATCACCAAATCATCAGCAGTGGCAACGTTTACATACAACTCGCCTTTACCTGACTTATGTAATGCGCCTTTCACACCAACGATATCACCCAGGTCAAACTTGGACTTGTAGTTGATCTCTTTCTGAACATCCTTAGGAACATAAAACTGAATGCCACCAGATGCATCTGTAATCTTGGTAAATGGACCACGTTGAAACATGATACGACCAGCAACAGCAACCTGATTGTCCTGCGCTTCAAGTTCTTCTTTTGAGAACTCGCCATATTTAGCTTGAAGATCAGCTGACAGATCCTTTCGATCAAAGTCGTTTCTGTGACCATTTGCATTACAGTTCTCACGCAAAGAGGCTAACTTTGCACGACGCTCAACAATCAACTTATTTTCATCACGTGGCTGTTCAGACATTTTCTAACCTTTATTCCTTATGGAATTAAAATAAATATTAAAATCTTAAGTAATTACGCACTTAACTGATCACTACCGATCGAGTTATAAACCAGCTTTCAGACTTGCCTCAATGAACGGATCTAAGTCCCCGTCCAACACCGCTTGCGTATTTCTATTTTCAACACTGGTTCGTAAATCTTTAATTCTTGCATCGTCCAACACATAAGAACGAATCTGACTTCCCCAACCAATATCGGCCTTCGAATCTTCAAGAGACTGAGATTCCGCATTTCGTTTCTGCAACTCAAACTCATAAAGCTTTGCTTTCAGCTGCTTCATCGCTTGGTCTTTGTTCTTATGCTGACTTCGTTGGTTCTGACACTGAGTGACAATATTGGTTGGAACGTGAGTAATACGTACCGCCGACTCAGTGGTATTTACGTGCTGACCACCGGCACCTGACGCACGATACACATCAATACGCAGATCCGCAGGATTGATATCAATCTCGATATTGTCGTCAATTTCAGGAGAAACAAACACAGAAGCAAATGAGGTATGACGGCGGTTACTTGAGTCGAAAGGAGACTTTCGAACCAAACGATGAACCCCCGTCTCAGTTCTTAACCAGCCATAAGCATACTCGCCCTGGAAGCTGATGGTGGCACCTTTGATACCAGCAACATCACCTGCTGTCACTTCCATCAATTCAACCTTAAACCCTTTAGCTTCACCCCAGCGCAAATACATGCGGAGCATCATGTTTGCCCAATCTTGCGCTTCAGTACCACCAGACCCTGCCTGAATGTCCAGGAAGGCATTGTTCGGATCCATATCGCCAGAGAACATACGTCGGAATTCAAGCTTCTCCAGGATTGCTTTTAACCCTGCCAGCTCTTCTTCTACCTCAGCAACAGTATCAGGATCATCCTCTTCAACAGCAAGTTCGAGTAAACCTTCAACATCTTCCAGTCCTGAATCCATATTTTCAATGGTTTCAACAACTGCCTCTAACGCAGAACGTTCTCGGCCTAATGCCTGAGCTACTTCCGGATCATTCCATACCGCTGCATCTTCCAGTTCTCGATTAACTTCTTCTAATCGCTCTTTCTTTTCAGCGTAGTCAAAGATACCCCCTAAGAACGTTAGTACGTTCACGAAGGTCTTTTATGGTTTGAACAATGGGATTAATTTCCACCCTACTACCTCGAATTTGGACTAAGTGTCATCACACTTATTAAATAAAAACTGCTTACCAAGTGAAGAGAGTCCCGACTCTGGCAAAGGGATACTTGACTATTTTCTCAACACTGGTTTTAAAGAGGCGCAATTGTACATGAATTCAACAGCCTTTTCAGTCATTAATCACGGTAAAAAACAATAACGCCAAGGCCATTCATGTCATAAATTTTTAACCTTAAAGTCACATAACTGTTATTGCTTCAGCCTAGATTGAGACCATCGAAAATACAGAGCCTGGAGTACCACATGGCCTATCAAGTTGTTACCAAGTCCAACCACACATTCTGGCTAATGACATCTAGTGGAAATTGGGTTTCATCACACAACAGCAGAGATGAAGCGATCGCCGCCTGCCAAAGCTGGTTTAAGTGTTCGCCGGTTGTTCGTCAACGCAACTCAACAACCACTGACAAAAAGGATTTTCAACAGACGGTACACACACTCATTCTGAAAGTGTCAGACCTGGTTATTCATTGGATGAAACATCCCCTCACCCAAAAATTAAAACTCAGCAACAATAAAAATCATAAGAGACTGCATGATGAGCTTCGCCATTAAAAATCATCAACATCGGGAATTGATTAAACTTCTGCAACAATATCAACGAGGCAAGCTTCGCCCTCAACTCGGTCAAACCGACCCGGATTCAAATTACCCGCTTGAACCCAACCTGCCTAATCACTCATTAGCTAACCAACACGAACAAAGAAAAACGCTCAGTGAGCTTATGCGTGACTCTGATCACAACTTCTTAATTCTCTAGCTGCTGTTTACCAAAGCTCCCTGTAAGATATATCCCACAAAAATAAGAACTTTTTAGTAGAGATGGTCTATATGCTTACGAGCACACAGAGTAATTTAAGACAAGCCACACGCTATCAGCCAAGACAAGCTGTCACATGCAATGACATTAACGGCTTGGAAATTGGTCGAGTAATGAACTTAAGCGAAACCGGCTTCATGCTAATGAGCAATCAAACCATTGAAGTAAACGAGACGCTGATCCTAAGAATCGATCTTCCGCTTAACCCGACCCATCAAATCACTGCCACCTGCGAAGTGATCTGGGGACAAAAATCCAGCTTTAGTAATGAATATGGTATGGGAGTTCAGATCAAGACTATTGACGATCTGGGAGAAATTGCTCTTAAACGTTATTTGAATGATACAAACAGAGCAACAGCTGCCTGATAGAGACAGCTGTTAAGCAAAACAGGACTTATTCAGTGACAGCTTCTTCAACCGTATTATAAGATTGAAATAGCTTATCCATACGTGTGATACGAAATAGTTCTTGAACCGCGCCTTGAGCACCAGCAACGCGCAAATAACCATCGTCACCCGTCAATTTCTTACACGCCACGATTGCGCCAAGTCCACTACTGTCCATGAAATCCAAGCCCGTTAAATCTACTACGATTTTATCACGGCCTTTATTAATCAAATCTGCTACATAATTACGTAGATTGGTTGCATTGACTGCATCCAGACGTTTTTCACCGATTTTGATGATAGCCACTTTCCCGTCGGCTAACTGATGAGACACGCTCATTCTTGAATCCCCTATTTTATTTTTAAAATACGATAACAATACCACTACAATACAACGTATTTCTGATCTTCACTATAGCGTATATTATTGCTATTAGTTGTTTTTACCCAGAAAAATTACAGAAGCCTATTATACTATAGGCCAACCTACTGGAAGATCGAGCCAACGGACGCGTGACAAACTTTAAATCAGGCAAATCAAACACATCCAGTCTGCGAACCGTTTCAGAGCGTAAGTATAACGATCTGAAACATCAGTTTGATGATTTGATTCACAACGCACGCTTAAATGAACAGCTTTTTAAGCGGTTCTCTCAGTTTGAATCACGCCTAATGGAAAGTAACAGCCTGAAATCGTTACTTAATACCATGTCCACAGAGTTTGCTGATTACTTTGAAATTCCTTTTCTAAAACTTGTACTAGAAAAAGATATCTTCACCCATTGGCATCTAGCACCTGTAAATCTGAATGAATACGATCATGTAATGGCGTTTACATTAAGTGAGCACCCACACTTGCTGATCAATCAAAATGGCACTTTATACATGGGAGCCACCCCAAAAAAGATCAGCCGTGAAATCCATATTCCCATTAACACCCTGTCATTTGCCCAGTTACCACTGATTCGAAATAACAAACTGATCGGGATGCTGAACCTCGGAAGTCCGGACCCGGAACGCTTTCGCCCTGATATGGCGACAGATTTTCTCGAACGTCTCACCATGATTGCCTCCTTGTGTTTTGAAAATGCATGCAACATGGAACAGGTGAAACAATTGAGTTTGATCGATGGTCTGACCAAAGTCTGTAACCGCCGTGCTTTTGATGACATTCTGATTCGGGAAGTCTCAAACACCATGCGCCATCAACGTAATCTGGCCTGCCTGTTTGTAGACATTGATTTCTTTAAGAAAATTAACGATCACTACGGACACCAGGTGGGAGATGAAGCCCTAAAAAGCCTCGCTAAACTGGTCAAGCCATTACTAAGACGATCTGATCATATTGCACGATATGGCGGTGAGGAGTTTGCCATACTCTTACCAGAAACCGATGTAAAGCAAGCTCAAATCATTGCTGAACGAATTAGGGAAACCATTGCCAATCAGGAGCTGGAATTGCTAGGGCAAACTCTTCGGATGACACTTTCCATTGGCATTGCCTGTTTAAACGGAGCATCCGACGGAGGCGCAAGCATTGAAGCCATTGCGAATTTGCTCATCAAGGACGCGGATGAACAAGTTTACGCTGCCAAAAAGAATGGCAGAAATCAAGTTTGCTGCCAGTAATTCCCACCTAAATTATTATCAAAGTCCCTTCGCAATAAACTCTGCCAGACCTTGCCACATGCCAAGATATGATTTCAACTCAATGGAAACATCCGGAAAACGTTTCTTAAAGGTTCCCACTACTTCAGGGACATCATCTCTAACGTGACGCCCTTCTGCGAGAAAATACGGAAAAACCACAATTTCTTTTGCTCCTTCGGAAGCCACCTTGTTCAACGTGTCATCAAACGTAGGCGTTGTCAGCTCAAGAAAACAGGACTCCACAGCATCATACCCTTCAATTAAACCCTCCAACCTGACCGCTAATTCAGCCACTTCCTGATTTGATTTTTCAACACGACTGCCATGAGCCAAAAGCACTAACACCTTCATAAAACCGCTCTCATTTACTTTTAAAACTGATTACTAAAAACGAATCACTGACTGGATTATAACTACGTAATGGAGGCGAACACAGTTCATAACAAAATGAATTTAATCATTAACCTGCCAGGAAGCCTCTTAATAAGCGCCCTGGTTATGTTCAGTTTTTACAGACTGATATACACTGAGGAGTTAATAGGCATAAATACAATAACTGATGCACCTCTAGTGCTTTCTTCAGGTTAAGGAATAACATGAATAACTCAAAATTGGTCACTTTGATTGCAGCATTACCTTTGGCAATTAGCGCGGCATCTATTCAGAACGCATCTGCATTTTCCGATGAGTTCCTGAAATGGAAAGAACAGACAATGACCAACTATCAGGCCTACAAGGATGAACGCGATCAAGCCTTCACTGATTTCCTGAAAAAGCAATGGAAAGAAGTCGATACAGAAGAAGGTGAAGTTCGAGACGTTAAGCCTAAGCCTGCCGATATGCCTGTTGCCAAGCCAGAACCTGTCGAAATCAAAGATATGCCCATTGTTCAGTTGCCTGAACGAGTTCAACCTACAATTCCTGATCGAACACAACCTCAAGAAGCTATTCCTCCGGTAAAAATGCCACCTGCAGATATCCCACCTGCAGAGAAACCGCCTGTATCAAAAACGCCTGAACCAAGCGACCCAATATTCAAAGAACCCGTTCCTGACGTTGATGTTCCGAAAGATAAGCAACCGGATTTCGATCAGCTAGTTCAAGAGAAGCCAGTGTTTGACGACCAGCCGATCACTAAAACTCCGGACCCTGTTTTTGAAAAACCGGAAGTAAGAACGCCTGAACCCGAGATCAAAGCACCTGAAATTGAAAAGCCGCTTGCTGAACAACCTATTGCTGAACAACCCATCGTTAAGCCCCAAGACATCAAACCGCCAGAGGTTGAGCCAACAAAACCGATAGTAACGACACCGAAGGAAGTTATTCCGCCGGAAGTCGTTCCGGTTGAACCCAGCTACACAGGCAAAAAATATACGTTCGATTTCTTTGGCCGCGAGACCACCATCTATGCCGATAAGAAGCTTGCTAAACGACTGGGCAGCAAATACAACGGAAAAACAATCTCTCAAGGTTGGTCAGACTTAAGTCTTTCAGAGTACGAGCCAGTCCTGGAACAATTAGCGGCCATCTCGAAAGACTACAATCTGGGTGATTGGGGACAAGTTCAACTGGCCTTTAAATTTTCAAAAGCGCTACACCCGAACAGTATTAATAACCAGAGCTTTACCAGCTGGTTCCTTTTGGTCAAACAAGACTATCAAGCCCGTTTGGCCTACAACAGCCAAGGGGTTTACCTGCTGGTTCCAGCCGAACAGTCCTTGTATGAAGTGACCTTTTTCACCTTTGGCGGTAAGCGCTTCTATGCTGTGTCTCCGGATGGAAAAGCCAGAGATCTTGGCCGTGTATTTACCTACGATGGCGAATACCCAAGAGCAGTCGAACCTGTGGACATGAAAGATCCATTGGCCTTTGATAATGAGCGTCATTACAAACAACGTGATTTCAGTTTCACCTTTGAACGCAAGCAGTACAATCTGTCTCTTAACGTTAATCCAAGCCGTGTGAACTATCTGGCGAGTTATCCTCAAATGGACATCGATCAGTACTTCATTTCGCCAGTGGATACGGTAACCGCTAACGATGCACTTGATCACTTCCGACCTATGGTGGAAGGAAAGTCCGAGCTGGAAGCCGTGAACCTTCTGCTCAGGTTTGTTCAAACCAGTTTTGAATATCAGACCGATGATCAACAATTTGGTTATGAAAACTATCTGTTTGCAGAAGAAACATTAACTATGCCAGCGTCTGACTGTGAAGATCGTTCGGTATTGTTTGCCTGGCTTGTACGAGAATTACTGGGTCTCGAAGTTGTAGGTCTAGACTACCCTGGTCACATCGCTGCAGCGGTCGCATTCAGTAAACCGGTGCCGGGAGACAGCATCGCCTGGAATGGAAAACGCTTTACGATTACCGATCCCACTTACATTAATGCCAACGCTGGCATGACCATGCCTGAAGTTGCATCGCACACGCCTAAGGTTGTAGCTATTCAATAAGCGGTGCACAATAGCGGGCTTATTATCTGCCCGCTAGTAACCAGCCATCTATGGGTTACATAGCGAAATCTAATTGCCAATACAATAAACACAGTTATCAAGAAGAAATACCGATATGACACAAGAGCGTTTCATTCAAGGTCTAAACGACCAAACCAATACTTTCCAACAAACCATGGATTTCATTGAAGCTAACTTTACCTTCAATGCAGTCTCTTTCAACGTTGGCAAGCAAGTCAATGAATCTGGCACCAACCAGGGTTCATGCAAGATTTTCTGTCTGGGTAAAGCGCTTTCTTTAACTGAAGAACAAACCTTACAGTGCTTTGGTGACTTTTATCGTAAAGACGTTCTTGAACACCCGGAAGCTAACGATCACCAAAACATTCGCAACTTCATTGAGTTTGGTTGGTCAGGTGTCGAAATCGACGCATCCGCTCTAATTCCAAAGAACTAATTTGAGAGTTGCCAGTAGGAGTTTTTTTAATGAGTGATCCGGTTTTTGCACTAAAGAGCCAAATGATTCCACTGACGGTTATCGAGCTATCGTCTCAGGATAACCAATCATTTGATCAGCAACTTGAAGCAAAGGTAAAGACCAGCCCGGCGTTATTTGATCGCATGCCGGCCATTCTTGGGTTAGACGAGATCGAACCCATTGATGAGTCAAACATTCAAAAACTCCTGTTTACGGTTCGAAAATACAACATCATGCCCATCGCATTGCGAGGCTCAGATGAATTGAAAGAGCTGGCTCAGAAGCTGGATTTAGCATGGATACCGCCTGGCCGTAAGAAGCTACAAAAGCAAGCTCAAAAAGCCAAAGAGCAGATTGAAGCCAGTGACGCAGCAGCCGAACAAGCGAAGCCAGCTGAAGATCCAGAAGCGACTTCAGAACCACACTTGAACGCTCAAGTCGCAGTTGAAGAAGAACCACAGCAACTTGAACTAACAGAACAGCCAGCGCCTGAGAGCGCCAACCTTTCGTCGGAAGAAAGCACAACAGCGGTGGCTCAGGCCACACGTCCAGCGACTAAAATCATCTCAACGCCAGTGCGCTCAGGCCAGCAAATTTACGCGAAAGACAGTGATCTCATTATTTTGTCTCAAGTAGGCCAAGGTGCTGAAGTCATTGCCGACGGCAACATACATATCTACGGAACCCTTAGGGGTCGGGCTATTGCCGGAGCCAGCGGAAATAAAGAAGCGCGAATCTTCTGTCAATCACTGCAAGCTGAGCTCATATCTATCGCAGGAATTTACCAGGTAAGTGACGATCTACCAGCAGATAGAATAGGCCAAAGCAGCCAGATTGAGCTCAAGGAAAACCACTTGCATATAGATACGCTTTAACCAATAATCGCCGAAAGACACTCATGCCCGCAGGGATAGAAATAAAATAACAGGATAGACATGGCTAAGATTATCGTTGTCACCTCAGGTAAAGGTGGCGTTGGAAAAACGACTTCCAGCGCAGCAATTAGTACCGGTCTCGCACTTCGCGGAAACAAAACCGTTGTTATCGACTTTGACGTAGGTCTGCGAAACCTTGACTTGATTATGAACTGCGAACGCCGTGTGGTATTTGACTTCGTTCAGGTCATCAATAAAGAAGCCACGCTGAAACAAGCTCTGATTAAAGACAAGCGTTGTGATAATTTATTTATCCTTGCTGCATCTCAGACTCGTGATAAAGACGCGCTCAATAAAGAGGCGGTTGGCGAAGTTCTTGAAGAACTATCTAAAGAATTTGATTACATCATCTGTGATTCACCTGCCGGTATCGAGCATGGCGCATTAATGGCTCTGTATTTTGCAGATGAAGCCATCATTGTAACCAACCCTGAAGTTTCTTCTGTTCGTGACTCAGACCGAATCATTGGCATCCTTCAAAGCCGTTCACGTAAAGCAGAAGCGGGTGAAACAGTTAAAGAACACCTACTTGTTACCCGTTACAACCCTGTGCGCGTTGACAAAGGTGAAATGCTGTCCGTAGAAGATGTTGAAGAGATTTTGGCAGTGCCATTATTGGGTGTTATCCCTGAATCAGAATCCGTTATCAAAAACTCTAACCAGGGTACTCCGGTTATTTTGGATGACGAAAGTGACGCTGGCCAAGCCTACCGAGACATGGTTTCTCGCCTACTGGGTGAGCAAGTTGAATATCGTTTCCTTGAAGCCGAGAAAAAAGGCTTCCTGAAAAGAATGTTTGGTGGCTAAGTAAATGAGTATTTTTAGCTATTTCAAAAAAGACCAAAAAGCTTCAGCATCGATCGCCAAAGAACGCCTACAAATCATTGTTGCTCATGAACGTACGGCCAGAACGCAACCAGATTATCTTCCTGCCATGCAGCAAGAAATCATGGCAGTAATTCGTAAGTATGTTTCTATTGCAGACGATGACGTTCAAGTTCAACTGGACAGTTCAGATGACTGCTCAGTATTGGAATTAAATATTACCCTTCCTGAAAAGTAATATTTGTTCATCTATCTTCATAAAAAACGCGACAATATGTCGCGTTTTTTATTTCTCATTTACTGAAACAGATTACCACTTAGCGTAGTGATCCTCAGCATAGCCCGGCACATGATCAAAGGTTACTGGATTTGAGTCATCGTCAAGGATCGTACCACTGTAAAATCCGAACATTTGTTTGAAGTTAGAAGCGAGCACCCCAATATTTAACTTTTCTGTACGTTGGCCCGAAGGCTGAAAGTCCAACTGAACCCGACCACACTCGCTGACTACTTTCCATGGCTGCTCAACCTGTGAACGATTAAATTCAAAGCGAACGCCACCTAATTTATGTAATTTACCGCCTACCCATAATCCATTTTCTGAAGTGCCCGTTTCATTCACACCCGACGCCAGATTAAGACCTATCACACGGCCTTGATTATCTTTTCCAGAAAAACTCGCCCAGTTCCAGGCGGTTTCACGTCGCATATAACCACAGGACCAATCCACACTGCCCTGGGCTTTCAATGCTTCCAGATCATACTTACGACCATTCACCTCAAAAAAGCCTTTAGCGGCCAAACCAGCGGTTTTCTGGGTGAACACCCAACCGTTATAACCCGCCTGAGAGCATACTCTTAGAGGCTCAAAGCCTTTCGACTGGGTCAGATTGAAGTCAGCTCTAATATTCTTGGCATTAAGCGTAACGGAGGTTGTTTCGGACTGCTGTTGAATCGTCGCTTTGGTTCCTAATAAAGAAAACATGGACTCAGCCTGATCTGGACTCGTTGATAAACGAGTACCTAATCCCATAGGACTGATCACACTTTTTTCAATAATTAAGCCGGATTCTCGAGTCCAGACATAAAAAAAACAGTTACTGATCAGCTTAAGATCTACCACGGCCAGACCTGCCATAAAGTCATCAGCCAACACACCAATAAAATGAAATTGATTAAACTTCCGTTGCTTAGCTGCAGTACTCAACGACTTATCCATCGTATTAGCCAAAGGAAAGTCCAGATAATTTACTTCACCAACCGCCTCTTTAATCCAGCCATAATGAGGGCGACCTGAGTTATCAACGAGTTTATCCATTCTTAATCTTTCCTTTACAGCACTGTGTTTCTTTATTGTTATTAATTGACTGGCTATATTAATCATCACAACCAGCAAGCGCATACAGCCTAATCAAACCAGGCCTTGTTTGCTATATCTCAGCTATCTAACTAGGATGGTTATTTCGCACTTTAGGGACAGTTTGTGCACTCAACCAAGCAGAACCCATACTATCTACAACAATATAAGGGATTAAAATGACCAAACTGAGCATGTTTCGATGCCTATCTGTACTGTTCAGCACATCACTTCTTGCCACCAACGCAGCAGCAAAATCAGAACAGCCAATTTCAAGTCATTTTTCATCCCCCGTTGAAAACCTGCTTAATATCCCCTCCTTTTCAGAAACCGGTTTATTATCATCGCAGCAGCAGTCCTTTACATTAAGGCTTGAAGCGGTGAGTAATGCCGTAGCCATGAACAACGCCAGTGAAGCGGTACGTTTTGACGGCGAAACCTGGCGATTAACCCCGAAATGGAAAATGGCTCTAGCAGAAAACTGGCAGCTGTCTGTAGAGCTCCCAGTCATCAGGCATACCGGTGGCTTTTTAGACAATGCGATCGATCAGTGGCACGACGTATTTAATTTTCGGGAAGGAAGCCGAGGGAACTTTGATCGTAATGAACTGGTTTATGGTTACAGTCAATCTAACACTACGGACTTCCTATTGACCAATAGTGAAAACGGTTTAGGTGATTTGAAATTAAAGTTAAGCCACAGACTTCCTGTTGAATTACCCTTGACCCTACACATGCATCTAAAAGCCCCAACCGGAGATGAAGATGATCTGATGGGAAGCGGTGCCTGGGATGCGGGTTTGAGTATCAGCTATTTAAAGACAGCGCTTTTTAACATCGACTCATTAAGCGCTTCCATTGAAGCGGGTCAGCACTATCTTGGCGACAGCGATCAAATCAGAAATCAAAAAAACCATCTAAGTACTTTGTATGGCGGACTCTTCTGGAACTTCTACTCAGGCTTTACCGCTAAAGTGCAACTTGAAGGCCGAAGCCAACTGTCGGATAGCGATCTGGAGCCCATAGGAAGTGAAGGCCTACAAACAACGCTGGGTTTAACCTGGAACAGCAGTGATAACTCGTACTGGGACTTCGCTTTTGTAGAAGACATCAAAACCGATTCAACCGCAGACGTAACCTTCCTTACGTCTTGGACAACCGCTTTTTAATCCCTAGTTAGCAGAGAGCTAGCCCTACCTCTGGCTCTCCACTATCTCAAATCCACTTCGAGTTCCCCATAGAACACTACGTTCTAATGACACAGATCAATAACCCGATTGAATATAACCAGATAACCCGTCTCTGCGGAACCATTTTTGATCCATATCAATATTAAAAATATCGACCTTCTTAAACTACGCTTATCGATTATAACGAAATGATTAATAAGCTCTGAAAGTTGGAGAAGGCTATGAAAATGAATAAGTTAGGCGCTGCAGTAATGACTGCAACTATCGCTATGTCAGGTGTAAATGTTGCAAATGCTTATGAAGCTGGTGACATGGTAGTCCGCGCAGGTATTGTTACCGTTGAACCTAAGAATTCACCAAACGGTGATATTCTTGTTGCTGCAAATGGTGCTGACTCTGGTCTTGATGTGGCTGTTAAGAATGACACACAACTTGGCCTAAATTTTGTGTACATGCTATCTCAAAATGTAGGACTAGAAGTATTGGCTGCCACACCTTTTGAACATGACATCTATGTTGACAATACAGCTCTAAAAGTAGGTTCAACTAGTCACCTACCACCAACATTATCACTTCAATATTTCTTCTTGGGTGACACGGACTCAAAATTCCAACCATACGTAGGTCTTGGTGTTAACTACACTTGGTTCTTTGATGAATCAGCTGACAGCTCAAATCAGTTCTCCAACCTAGATCTGGATGATTCAATGGGCTTTGCAGCTCAAGTTGGTGCCGACTACTTCATTACTGACAACATCTTAGTCAACGCATCAATGTATCACATTGATATTGATACTGACGCAACTGTATACAGCGGAATTCACGGGACTACAGTGAAGTCAGACGTAAGCATTGACCCTACTGTTTACATGTTCAGTCTTGGTTATAAGCTATAAGCTAAAACCAAAGCCCAAAATCAGAAAAGCCAGTTCATTTGAACTGGCTTTTTTTGCTTTTCAGAAATCCTTTATGAATCTTTTGCCGGTGTTTTGGGAAGTGTTTTATTAAGTACCAAATAGCCCACTATGGCCGACATAAATGATCCAAATAAAATCCCTAGACGATCATCAAACAGATTATCATCCCCCATCTGTTCAAAAGCTAAAGAACCAATAAATAAACTCATGGTGAAGCCAACGCCGCACAGTGTTGCGACACCATATAGCTGCTTCCAGTTAACGTTGTTAGGCAGCTTGGCCCAACCTAGTTTAATCACTAACCAGGCAAAACCAAACACACCAATCTGCTTACCTGCAAACAAACCTAAGGCAATGCCAATCGGTACTGGATCAAGGAAACGCTCAAGAGACATACCACGTAAATCTACACCCGCATTTGCAAAAGCAAAAATAGGAACAATCACAAAAGCCACCGAAGAATGGAGATCATGTTCAAGTTCTTTAGCAGGCGATTTTCCGTTCTCATTTTTGATTTTAAGAGGAATAAAGAAGGCCAGAACCACACCCGCTAGCGTGGCGTGTACACCCGACTTAAGTACGGAAACCCACAGAACCAAGCCAACCAGAATGTAAGGAACAATCTTAACTACACCCCGGAAGTTAAGGAATGAAAGCATGGCCACAGCCAACCCAGCCACTACCAGAGATTCAACCGCCAACTCGCTTGTGTAGAAAAGCGCAATAATGATGATGGCACCGATATCATCAATAATCGCCAAAGAAACCAGGAAGACTTTCAGAGCAACAGGCACCCGGTTGCCCAGCATAGCCAGAATACCCAAGGCGAAAGCAATGTCAGTTGCAGCAGGGATCGCCCAACCAGCAAGCGCAACCTCATCTCCCCGATTGAAGAATACATAAACCAAAGCAGGTACTAACATACCACCTACAGCACCCGCAGCAGGCATTACTATTTGTTTTGGGTCTGACAGTTCACCCTCTATCAGCTCTCGTTTTAACTCGAGACCGATCAAAAAGAAGAATACAGCCATCAGGCCATCATTAATCCACAGTAATAGCGGCTTGGAAATCTCAAGCGCACCGACCTGTACGCCAACCTGAGTCGACAGAAAGAGTTCATAAATATGGTCCAACGGTGTATTTGCAAAAATCAGCGCAACGACCGTTGCAACAATTAATATCAAACCAGAAGCAGATTCCAATTTTAGAAAATCCTTCAACATGTTTTGTATCATTGAGTTTATACCCTTTTAAGAGAAACGCTGCACGAACGGCAGAAAGAACAACAAATCACACTGCACCAGAAGGCACAATGCCAAAAAAACTATTTACACCAGGTCGACCAACTGACCGCTAACCTGACGTAATCGTTGACTCATCAAGCTCGATATTTTCCAAAGTATCTTGAACGCTGTCTGAGGTTGGCGCTCACTCATTGCTAAAAAGCGGTCCTTTTCAAGTAACAGACAAATACAGGCACTATCTGCTACTACTTCCGCCGACCTCGGCTGACCATCAATCAGGCTCATCTCCCCAAAGGTTTGAGGGCTTTTTACTTTAGCAATGGATTTCTTTTCTTCGTCCAAAGTAGATTTGAAGATTTCAACACGACCTTCGACAAGAATAGCCATGGTCTGGTTCAACTCACCCTCAGAAAACAACACCGTGTTCGGGCGAACTTTATACGCGTGAATAAATTTACCCAAGGTCACTAACTCTTCCCAAGTCAGTGTATTTCCCCAACTGGTTTTATCTAACATTTGAGCCAGATCTTCCGGGTTGAGTTGAAGTCGCTCAACATTCTTTTCCTTCGCGAGCATCTCGTCTCCTTACTCATGAAAAACAATACCTGCACCTAAGTTTATCAGCCGATGGAAAAAATGGCTCTTATCACAGGGATAAAAAGATAAAACACATATATTTAATTCTATACGGTCTTCTTAAAGTTAACAGTAAGGTATAATTGATGAATTAACTCATAAATTCCTTACTTCTCAGTCTTGTATACCATGTTCGCCTCGTCCTTAAGATGCCCCAATTGCCAAAATGCACTGGAACTCAACCATAAAACCCTGAGTTGCACGAACAATCACTGTTTTGATCAAGCCAAGCAAGGCTATTTCAATCTACTTCTTTCTAACAAGAAAAAATCGAAACAGCCGGGGGATAACACAGAGATGGTAATGGCCAGAAAAACCTTTCTGGACACGGGTATTTACCAACCGATATCAGACAGACTTAACACACAGTGCCTATCTTTAATGGATTCAACCAGCCAACAGGCTGCTCTTATTTTAGATATCGGCTGTGGTGAAGGTTACTACACCCAGCGACTACTGGAAGCCTTCAACACGCAATCGGTACCAAGCGAAATCATTGGGCTGGACATATCCAAAGACGCGGTTCGACAGGCCACCAAACGCAGTAAAGAAATTACCTGGCTTGTGGCATCAGGCAGTGAAATCCCGGTCATTCAAGGCAGTCAGAATATCATCACCTGCTTGTTTACTCGTTTAATGCCAGAAGGTATGGCGGAGGCTCTATCCGACGACGGCTCATTAATTACTGTAACCACTGGAAAAAATCACCTGCTTGAAATGCGAGAGATCCTATATCCATCAGTCAAGGATCAAGTCATGGATCCCGACGCTCATGTGAAAAGTCATTTCGAGCTAACCGATAAGAACCACTTTTCTTATCAATACACTCTTGAATCATTAAAGCAAATTATGGATTTGCTGGCGATGACGCCTCATCAATGGCGAGCCCCGGAGGCAGGCAGGAAAAAACTGTCACAGCTTGATAAACTGACAATCACGATCGATGTAGTCTTCTCACAATTTAAAAAGCTTCCGAATCAAAATGATTAAACCTAATCCCTTCTTACCTCAAGTTAAATCCTCTGATCCATGCCCTTGCGGCAGCAACAAAGTATTTAGCATCTGTTGTGCACCTTATCTTAAAGGCACCAAACGTGCTCAAACGGCTAAAGCCCTAATGAGAAGCCGTTATACCGCTAACGTGGTGAAAGATGGCGACTATTTAGCGCGAAGCTGGCACCCATCCACTCGACCCAATGATCTCGATCTATCCACCGACACTACCCAATGGACAGAGCTTAAGATCCTGAATACAAAGCGTGGAAAGATGACGGATAAGAAAGGCTGGGTATCATTCGCGGCCTCGTATACCGATGAGACTGGACAAGCAGGCGTACTCAAAGAAGAATCTATGTTTGTTCGGGAAGCTGGCCAGTGGTACTACCATTCCGGTACATTTCTAGAGTAGCCAATCAACACGCGTCCCTTCTGAAATTTTAATCACATCATTTTCAGACACAAAAAAGGAGCCCGAAGGCTCCTTTCTATTAACCACTCAAGATAAGCGATTAACGTACACCCGCTCTACGCAATGCAGAAGGCGTATAGTCTTTCTTGGAGCTACGATAATCGAAGTTATAACCTTCAGTTTCGTTAACCAAACCGAAAGAGTAGTAACGACCGTTATTCAAGTCATACAATACTTCTGCTGCATACCAAGGAATTTTGACATCGTAGAACTGAGCACTGTGCGCTTCAGCAATACGCCATAGCTGACCACGTGCATCGTAGTGATCTACATATACCACTGAATATGAATCTTCGTCGAAGTAGAAAGTACGGCTTGCATAGATGTTACGAATGCCATCTTTCAGCTTTGCTTCTACAACCCAAACACGGTGCAATTCATAACGAGTGTAATCCTGATTTAGGTGACCAGGCTTGATAATTTCGTTCGAAGACAAAGTCTTATCCATCAACTTATAAGAGTTATAAGGGATGTAAATTTCTTTCTTGCCTTTCAATTCCCAGGTGTACTGATCTGGAGAACCGTTGAACATGTCGTAGTTATCTGCTGTACGCTGGCCGTCAGACGCTGTACCAGGGCCATCATAAGCTACCTGTGGTGCACGACGCACGCGACGCTGACCTGCGTTATAAACCCAAGCGCGACGAGGCTCCTGAACCTGGTTAATCGTTTCCTGAACCAACAGAACGTTACCACCTAGACGAGCAGGTGACTTAATGATCTGTTTAAAGTAGAACAAGCTGTTTTCTGCAGGATCACCAATAAACTTCAATTCATCAGTTAATACAATCGGGTTGAACGAACCATTTTCATTAGGCACGATCTGAGCAACTGTACGTTGAACATCACGAGAACGGAAACGTGTTACGTGGTTCCAAACCAACTCAACACCTGATTGAGGAATCGAAAACGGTACAGTCTCATCGTATTTATCGATACCATTTCCGTTATCGACCAATACTGCAGTAGTAGCATTTGCTTTCGCTTTCTCATAAACGAAATCTGGATAAGCAGCGGTACGGCGTGTTTGATAGACCGGCATTTTGAAGGTCTCAGGATAGCGTTGGAACATCGCTTTCTGACCTTCAGTCAATTGATCTGCATATTTCTGATAGTTTTGAGCCGTGATTACCTTTGCTGGCTCATCGCTGGCGAATGGATCCAAATATCCCTGTTCATGGCTATATCCACCAGGGCCTTCAGTTAAACCACCGGTCCATGCAGGGATAGTACCTGTTGCGTTACCTGACTTCTCAGCACCGATTGGGGTCAACTCCTGACCTAACTTTGAAGCTTCCTGAGGACTTACTGCAGCAACTGCAATACTTGAGGTAACAGTCAATCCTGTAGAGATTACTGCTGCAAGTACTGTTTTATACGATAGAGACATTACTTACCTTCCAGACTAATGAATGTAAAAATGAATAGCAGTCCGTTCGCAACCACTGGACAAATTCTGTGGTGCCCATATAAATCCATCTATATGCAAGCGGGCGTTATTATACAGAAATCCATCCATAGTGATTTAAAACTGATGTAACGTTTTGTAACAAAAACCTTTATTATAGACTAAAAAAAACCCATGAAAGTCATGGGTTTCTTAAAATCATCCGATCCAGATCAAACCTAAATCAGAAAACTAACGACAAGAATCAGTGATTACTGAGCTTCCAAATCATCAAGGTAACGCTCAGCATCTAAAGCAGCCATACAGCCAGTACCTGCGGATGTAATTGCCTGACGGTAAATATGGTCCATAACATCACCCGCAGCAAACACACCTGGAATACTTGTCTGAGTAGCATTACCTTCAAGGCCACTCTGAACCTTCAGATAACCCCCTTCCATATCCAGCTGACCTTCAAAAAGACCTGTATTTGGTTGGTGACCAATCGCAATGAACACACCATCTACCGCCAACTCTTCAGTTTCACCTGATTCATTGTTACGGATTCGGACACCAGTAACACCAGCATCATCACCCAGTACCTCATCAAGTTCCGAGTACCATTTGATCTTGATGTTGCCATTCTCAGCACGCTCTTTGATCTTATCCTGAAGGATTTTCTCAGAACGGAAAGAATCACGACGGTGGATAACCGTTACTTCTGAAGCAATGTTAGAAAGATACAAGGCTTCTTCAACAGCTGTGTTACCACCACCAACAACAGCCACGGGCTTGTTGCGGTAGAAGAATCCATCACAGGTGGCACATGCAGAAACACCGCGACCGGAAAACGCTTCTTCACTCTCAAGACCAAGATATTTAGCACTTGCACCGGTACAGATAATCAAAGCATCACAGGTGTAAACACCATTATCACCTTCAAGGCGGAACGGCTTTTCTTTCAATTGTGCAGTATGAATCTGGTCAAAAATAATTTCAGTTTCAAAACGCTCAGCATGCTGTTGCATACGACTCATCAAATCTGGACCTTGAACACCATCATGATCACCAGGCCAGTTATCTACATCCGTAGTAGTGGTCAACTGACCGCCCATCTGCATACCCGTAACCAGAACCGGATTGAGGTTTGCACGCGCTGCATAAACAGCCGCCGTGTAACCAGCAGGGCCAGAACCTAAAATCAATAATTTTGAATGCTTCACATCGCTCATAATAAAAGCCTATTCCCAACACGCTAAAAAATTGCGTGACAGTGTAATAAAAGTTGACGATTAATTGTATTAAAAAGAATTAATCATAGTAATTAAGATAATTAATGATCATCTACACGCTATGGACACGGGTTACTATTCGAAGAATGAATCGATTCGATTTCATTCAACACCTCATCCGACAACGAAACATTAATACTCTCAATGTTCTCTTTCAGCTGCTCCATAGAGGTGGCCCCAATAATGTTTGAGGTTACAAAATCTCTTGAGGTTACAAACGCTAAAGCCATTTGAGATGGGGATAACTGATGATGTTTCGCTAGATCCACATAGGCTTGCGTTGCTTCTTCTGCTTGAAAACTGGTGTAACGAGTAAAGCGCTCAAATAAGGTTAAACGAGCATTTTCAGGTCGTTGTCCGTTTAAATATTTACCGGATAACACACCAAACGCTAACGGAGAATAGGCCAGCAAGCCTGCTTGCTCACGAATCGAAACTTCGGCCATTCCAACCTCATAGGTTCTATTTAAAAGATTGTAAGGATTCTGAACACTCATAATTCTTGGTAAATCGAATTGTTCAGCCGCCTTCAAGAATGACATAACACCCCAAGGTGTCTCATTGGATAAACCAATCTGACGAATCTTTCCTGCTTTAACGGCTTTTTCCAACGCTCTTAGGGTTTCTTCAATCGGAGTCGATTGCTCTTCCTTATTATGCTGATACCCCAACTCACCAAAGTAGTTGGTATTACGATCAGGCCAATGCAGTTGGTAGAGATCAATATAATCGGTCTGCAAACGTTTTAAACTTTCATTGATTGCTTCTTCGATATGAGCCTCATTGAAACGAGTTCCACCACGAATATATTGCAACCAATCAGCAGGCCCAGCTATTTTAGAAGCAATCACCAACTTATCCCGATCAGTACGAGCCCCCAGCCACTGGCCAATGATTCGTTCGGTATCGCCTTGTGTCGCAACCATTGGCGGAACCGGATACATCTCTGCGGTATCAATAAAGTTAATGCCTTGAGTGACCGCATAATTAAGCTGTTCAAATGCCTCTTCGCGCGTGTTCTGTTCGCCATAGGTCATTGTTCCCAAACATAAGGCACTCACTTCAATATCGGTATTACCTAGCTTTCTATATTCCATGATCTCTCCGGCTCTTTCTTAATCCATCCCTAACAAGATAAAATAGGCATAAGCAATAAGCTTCACAAGTTCATCCTTCTACTTTTTCAAGAACAGATTCAATACTATATGGCTAACATTACTATCGTATTTGGTTCAGTGAACGGCAATGCAAAGGGCGTTGCAGATCAAGCAGTGACAACACTTTCGTCCTTAGGTCATACAGCAACTCTGGTAGAAAACCCAACAGCTGAAATACTCCAATCAAATGACCTGGACGCGTTATTAATCTGCACATCCACTACAGGTCAGGGAGACATTCCCCAGAACCTGATGGGTTTATACATTGATATTCAGGATAAGTTCCCGATGATGTACGAAAAGCATGCTGGTGTAATTGCATTGGGAAACAGTTCCTATAGAAACTTTTGCGGTGCTGGAGAGAAATTCATTAAGTTAATGCACGAACTTCAGGCTAAATCTGTACTTCAGCTAACAATAGATGCAACAGAAACAAGACAACCTAAAAGAGATGCGATTCGCTTTCTGGAAGAGTGGAGCGAGATGTTAAAGTAATTCACTGCATTTTGAATCAATAAAAAAGGAGCCTGATAATGGCTCCTCAGAGTGTTGATAACCCCCCATGTTTTTTATGATTGCCATTCTGACTAAGAAAAAGCATTCCAAAAACATTAAAAGATTTAAGAAATGGCCCTATTTGAACACTTTTTGAATCTAAATCTGGGCGTTTTTGAACTGTTGAACTTTGTCAGCAGCCTGAGGAGCCTGATAATGGCTCCTTCTTGTTTAAGCATCAAACGATCATTTCTTAGGTTAATCTAAAATAATCTTCTGCTTATTAATCAAATAACCTGACTTCTCATTAGCTTTCTTGGCGATATTAAGATCAGGAAATTCTCGCTGGATACGGATAAAGTATTCCAAGGCACGTTCTTCATCACCATTAGCATTATACGGGCTCATATACATCAGACCGATCTGATACAAAGAACCAGCACGCAACTCAAGAGAAGACCCTTCATTCTCATACATCAATGTGTACAACAAAATCGCTTCCTGAATTCGATCCGTTGAAATCGCTCGCGCTGTAAAATCCTTCATTTCATCATCATGAGGTATCAGCTTTGGAGGCAACTGAGGCTGCTGTTTCCAATTCATCAAATGTTGATCCGCGGTCAAGATCACAACATTGTCTTTTCTCTTCTCGATTTTTTCCAAGCGAGATGCAATGCGCTTATTCAGCGGCTCGATATTGAATTCGTCTCGGGCTTTTGCTAGATAAAATGCAGCACGATCATCATTACGATCACGGTTGTAGTGATTCATAAAAATCAAACCGATCTGATACAAAGCAATAGCACGAATTGGCTGAGAGTTCTTAGGGTCGTTGTACCCTTCCATATAGGTTTCTACAGCATGCTCAGTCTTATCGTTCGAGATTGCGTCAATTGAAAAGGTCAGCAGATCTGGCTCTTCATGAAGCGCAGCATGAGCTCGCAACGCAATATTTTCTTTGGTCATGGCAAACTGGTGACCACCAAGTCCTGCTAATGTCAGACCAGTACCTGGGCCAGGAAAACACCCTTGAAGTGAAAACGTTAATAACGCAGCAGGAAGGATAATCGTTGCCTTTTTCAAAGCACGGGTTCCCCGAACAACTGAGAGCTTGCCTAACATGAAAACATTCCTTTTCGGATCAATTTTATTTTTCTTGTTATCACTGGAACGGTTCACGAATCTCTGAAGCTTATGCTTTCGCGAATACAACACGATCCATATGGTTATCCCAGCGAGTATCGCCTACCCGACTCTCTCTCTCAAGTGTTAATCGGCCATTATTTGACGATAAACACACTATTTTACCTGTACCACAACTCACCAGATAATTACCTTGAGAATCAAGGCAGACACCTCCTGGGTCAGCCAGCTTATATGTATCAAGCCAGACAAGGGTGGTTAATGAAAATCTATGAACTGCATTGGAACGAGGACACGTCACTAAGACTTCATTATTAGATGTATGAATTTGCACACTGGCAATGTACTGATTCATTGAACGCCAAACCTGTTCGGGAGCATCCATTGCTTGCAAACCACGTTCTGAATGGTAGCTGTAGACCAGAGGAAACTGTTCATAGCTGGGGCCTTGATACTGAGCAGCAATCACAATCTGGTCACGCTCATTTCGATCAAGATGACGCAAACTCAACTGGGGGTTGGGCGGTTGATCTCGATGAACAACTTCGCGACGCTCAGTATTCACCAATAAGATTTCAGACTGCATGGTATCCAGATTTAACTTTTTTCTCGGAAAATCCGGATGTGTTTCAATCCCGCCCAAACCGACAACGGCAGTGATGCCATCCGATAAGAAAGCAAGTTCATGAGGGCCAATGCCCTCCAAATCAATAGAAGCTACCTGCTGTTCCAGTTCCTCTCCGGCCCTACCCACCAGTAAACCACGGTTGTTTTGATAGTCATTTTCTGTAAACCAAACCGTACCATCTCGGTCTATCGCGGCATGACCAAAGAAATGACGCCCCTCAGGAGCAGCTAACTCAACAACCCGTCGAGTGGCTAAATTTAATAGGATGGCTTGGTTCCCCGGACGACGGGCAACAAAAACAAGTTGATTGTGATCATCAGTATTTCGACACGTACACGCATGATAACGACGTGACACTGCAACGCGTGCTACCCAACGGGACTGACTTTCGTCATAGGCACCAATAAAATGTTGCCCTGAGAAATCATCAAAGGCAGATATTACCAGATTGGGGCTAGTGGCTCCGACTAGGAAGTCGTCCAACAAACGACCTTGTTCATCGTTACGCTCAGCCCTTGCAATAGATATGCTTGCAGCAGGATAAGACGCCAAAACACCTAAGAGCTTTAAAAAAGCACGACGATCTGAGCGTCCTGGAAAGCGATCTTTCTTCACTTAATCACCGTCATTGGCGTTGAAACCTAAAACGAACCCGGTAATAGGCGTCACATCAGAACGCATCAGAATATATTGAGCTTGAATCTGGTCTCGAAATTTCGCTATATCTGCTCGCCCTTGCGGATCTTTAAGCAGTAACTTGATCGGCTGTTCGAAACGTTTCAGTTGATCAGACAAACCTTCGAATCCGCTCAGGACACGCTTATTTAGTTCGGTATCCTTGGTCTTCACAACCTCTTCAAAGCCAAGTTGATAGACCTTTCTCAACAAACCTAACTGCGCTTGAATGTTGTCAAAAGAATGCAAACTGCGCCAGGATTCTGATTGAGTTGGTTTGGCTTTCTTGCCATGAAGATTTAACGGACCTTCCAGCTTTCTTAACTGTATAAACTCAATTTCCGCTAATAACGCATTCCAAAGAACAGAGGCAGCGGAACCATAAACTTTGGATGGATCCTTTGGATCAGAATCCAACATATCTACACCACGGGTAAATGGAGTAATCACATCCTCTGACTGCCAAGCGCTAGCAAGTTGTTCAGCCGTTTTGCTTGCATTAGAAACCGCACCTTTCAATATCAAGCATCGGTTTGAGATAGATAAGTCAGGAAAAACTGCATCTTGCTGATACTGACTGAGCTTTCCACCTGAACCACTAAACAAAAGATACTCGCTACCCGTTAGCCCTCGAATAGACACACCCGCTTGATAAACCTTCTCAGCATTAAGCTCTGGGTCTTTAAGTAGACGCTGCACTGTCTTATGAGTAATACCTTTTCTAATAGGCCAGATTTGAATATCAAAACGAGGTGTCCCGGAAGAAACAGGGCCAAACTGAATCCAGCTCACCTGCATCCAAGCCAAGATAGCTTCTTTCCAAGCCTCACGAACCGCAAGATAATCAATCTCTGACATTTGAGCTGGAGACTTGGCACAAAAACCAAACGCAGAAGACTCCAACTTACTGAAAGACGCTTCCAACGCTTGATAACCAGGCCGAATAACATCATTCGTTACCGTTGAAACCGATTCAGTCCAATCGGCGGCCTGAAGTTGTCCAATGGTAATTAATGAAACAAAAACAGCCGAACACAAGCGTTGTAAATCCATAAGTCTCTTCCTTATCGTTTAAATGACCCGTTAAAGTGAATTAAGGAACTCAACCAATTGAGCTCGTTCTTCGCGCGTCATTTTCAACACCAGATTCTTACTGTTTTCAGCTTCACCGCCATGCCAGAGGACAGCCTCCATAACATTTCGTGCTCTGCCGTCATGAAGGAATTCTGTGTGACCATTAACGGCTTCCGTCATGCCTATGCCCCATAGCGGAGGCGTACGCCATTCGTTGCCATCAGCCAGAAACTCAGTGTGACCACCATCACTCAACTCTTCTCCCATATCGTGCAATAACATATCGGTATAAGGGAAAATCGTTTGGTTTCTTAAATGTTTATCAACAGTCTCTGCATTTGACGTCACGTAGGCCGGGGTATGGCATTGTTGACAACCCACCTCAAAGAACAGCGCTTTACCTTTAAGAGCTTCTGGAGAGTCTGCATTTCGACGAACTGGTACGGCAAGGTTCTGACTGTAGAAAGTCACAGCATCCAAAATGGCATCACTGACTTCTGGTTCACCATTTCGACTGCCAGTCGGAGCATTCAAGCAATCCGCCTGAACCTGGGTACAATTCTCATTAGGGAACAAAGAGGTAGTTAGTCCCATGTCACCGTTAAAAGCACCCGCACTTTGCTGCTCTAGGGTTGGTTGACCCGCTTTCCAGCCAAAACGCCCCAAAGTCAGCTCACCTGTTTTGACATCCATTACCTGATTGGCTTTTCCTGAAATACCATTTTCATTGGCATCTTCAATATCTTGCTGCTTAAGAATATCGTCAGCCGGAATCGCTTCTAATAACCCCAAACCAATCATTGGAGGAGCAACACGGGGAGATGCTTTTACATCTTTATGAAGTTCACCGTACGCCAATTTCTCAAGATCAAACGTTGGCTTACGAAGCGATACTATCTCACCATCTTCAAAACGGACGTCCACGTCTTCCCAAGTGACTGCAATACGGCCTTCTGGTTTCACGCCAAATACTGATTGATCCTGAAACTGACCACCATAGTTTGGTTCGGCGATTGATGCCGTCTTTCCTGCCGCTAATAAGGCTTTATGCGCTTCCGTTTGAGGAAGAATACTAAGGCGTATCAACATCGAATCTGCCCGATCAGAAGCATCAGCTGGAGCATGACCTCGGCCGTCTTTAATATGACAACTTTGACAAGCGTTCACATTAAATAAAGAGCCTAATCCATCTCGCGCGTCAGTAGACGCTGGCGCAACCACCCAAGGGTTTTTAAAGAAACTATTACCTACTTTGAAATCGGCACGCTGCGCACCTTTCAATAACAGTGATGGCTTAGAGAAGGCATTCACCGTCAATGTTGTGGTGGTATTTTTACCGCCCTGTTGCACTTCTCGAGCATCAAACTCTGCTCCATGACCCAGGATTTGAGAAAATACTGGAAAGGCCAATAAACCTGCCATTCCCAATAAAACCTGACCCAGCTGCGTCTTCATCATAAGCCTTCTCTTCACGCCGACACCAACGACTTAATTATCGATGGCTAATTGGCCGGCATACTACACAACAAGAAACAAAATAAAAATCATTATCATTAAAAAATAAAAAGGAACTGACCTAGATCAGTTCCTTTTCGAGAGTCAAACAAACAGAGTAATTCTATGCGAGATAAATCGCTTAACTACAGCTCAGTAATGCCTACTGCTTTTGCTGCATTTTCAGTCGCTTCAGTCACTAGTAGCAAGCTGTCAATTGCATTCTGAACTACTTTATTACCTTCTTTGTTGCCTGGGCCAATCAACTGATCGAAAGCTTGAGGATTCGCTTTGTCTTCAGCTGATGTCACCAACCCGTTTACAGCGACACGAGCTGTTTCAATTTTCGTTTCCAAAGTAGCCGCAACGCCCTTATCTTTTTCTGCAATCAATGCATTTACAGATGGGCCTTCAACAACATCGCCATTCACACGCTGATAGCGACCCAGGTAAACATTCTGAATACCTTTAATGTTGTAATAATGAGAGTAATGCGTGTTATCACTGAAGCAGTCGTGCTCATCTTCAGGATCGTTTGCTACCAAAGCAACACGCATACGTTCACCAGCAAGTTCACCACCAGCCAGCTCACCAATACCTGTTAGTAACTTCTTAATGCCTGTTTGACCTTCTGCCACAAAAGAAGCACGGTAGTTACCTTCTTTGGATGCATCCCATTCCTCAACCATGGTCTCAAGATCAGCAATAAGCATGTCCATAGACACTGTTAGATATTGACCACGACGTTCACAGATGGAAGCATCTGCTTTCACTGCACCATTTGTGCATGATGCATCCACTGCAAAGTCAGTGTAAGGACGATCACCAGCACCTGCATTGGTGCCATTTAAGTCCTGGCCCCATAGCAAGAATTCAACCGCGTGATAACCACGAGAAACATTCGCTTCACCACCGCGAAGCTCGTGCAGACCGGCAATCAGAGACTCAGAGATTTCTGCAGTGTCTACTTTGCCATCGTTATCAATGTCCAATTCAGGGTTCGTCACAACAGAATACGTTGCGGATTGATCAACCTCTTCGCCTTCTTCAAGATTGGCAGTGTCACGATTGTAATTTGGCGCAACGTAATCGATTAGACCTTCATCTAGAGGCCAGGCATTCAAGTCACCTTCCCAGTCATCAACTACCGCGTTGCCGAAACGATAAACTTCACTTTGCTGGTATGGAACACGAGCATCAATCCATGCAGCTTTAGCTTTTGCTAGCGTCTCTGCAGAAGGGTTTGCAATCAACGCATCTGTTGCTGCTTTTAGCGTTTTAGCCGTGTCTAGTGAATCACTGAATACAGCGTGTGCGATATCAGAATAATTAGTAAGAACCGCTTCTTCTGTTACGTTAGCTGATGCATTCACCGTAAGGGTTGCACCTAGCATTGCAGTAGCAACACCCAACACAAGTGTGTTTTTCATTTCCTCGCCCTATAAAGGTTAACAATATTAATTCGCATTTAGATTAACACTATTATCCTCCTTATCAAAGAAATTAATTCTCGATCTACTTAACACATTGACTGAGATCAATAGCTCATATTTTACAAATGAAAATAACAAACCCGATGTCTGGCACTTCCAGAACTTAAACTAACTTCTTATACTTTTTTAGTAGATTGCTGATTTTATTTAGATATTCATCTGTTAAGATCTTACCAAAAGCATTTTATCGGAAGAAATGAACGAAACTGTTCTACATTTATTATTCGTGTTAAAAGTAGACTGATAAGAAATAAGAAGTGACGCTAAAGAGTCACCACTATAAAAAACGAAGAAGCCATGCCGAGTGTTATTGAGTGTTTTTTACCTCGGCAATGGACGAGAACACTAGCACCTGGATGATTTATGCACTTTAGTTTTATAGCGAACATCGCTTTATCGGCTGCCTGCTTGGTATGGCTTGCCGTAAGTGCATACTACTTATGCTTTAGCAGCCGAAAACAACCCAAAATAACGCGTCGAATCAGTATTGCTCTAGCCTTTCACGGTTCATTGATCGCTACCCTCACCCTATCAAGCATGCTATCACTGCCTCAATTCAGTGAATATTTCCAGATACGCAGTGAAGTGCCACAAATGGTCTCGGGAATACTGGCTTTGATTCTTGGTCTGCTATCCATCAGTTGGTTTCTACCGAAAGCGCTTCCTAGTTACTCTCAACGCGAAAAAGAATTAGAAACCTCCCTTTCAGACACGACCAGCCATTTGAAATCGCTTTACTCGCTGTCTCAACAAGGGGTGATGCTTATCTATTCCGAGAACTTTGAGATCCAGCAAGCCAATAACGAAGCCAAACGTGTGTTAAACCTGCTGAACCGGGGTAATGATCAGCTGGTTTTGCCTCGCGCGATGAAGGAATACCTGAACAACTGGCTGAAGCACGGCCGTTCCAGCAGCATATTAAATCTCCCCAGCGATCACGGCGTCATCACCCTGAACCTCGACATTTCTTCCTTTGCGATGGAAAAGTCGCCGGTATTACTGGTTCAGTTCAAAGACATTGAGACCTTGCCTGATACCATCAAACCCTCAGTGCATCTGGAACATTCCTTTGAAGTACAACTGATCGAACGATTTGATGAACTATTAAACATTCAGGCAACTACTGCCAACGAGCTCATTACGCAACTGGCAATCCGATTGGCCAACTTCAGTCTGTTTGATTACATCACAGTTCTATCATCTGATGGCAAATCCGAAACCACCAGCTACCAGATGCTTTCTGAGCTTGGTCAACAAACGCAACAACTACTGCCAAAAGATGCATTTGAAGAACGCATTCTCGACCCCAAGAGCGGCATTCAACTCTACAGCCGTGTAAGTGAATTAAAGCTTCCAGCTGAAATCACCGAATTAATTCAACCGAACAGCTCCTTGACTGTCGTAAATCTGGACGACCAATTAGGTAACCAGTTCAGCCTAATCCTGTTTACTCGAAAAACCAGCAAGTTGAATAGTGCAGTACTAGCCCTGGTTGAGCAGTTACGCACTCAAGTCTGCTATCGAATCAATCAGCTCAGTCAGAACAGCATTCAAAAACAGAATGCTCTTTTACAAAAACAACTGACCACCATTATTGAGTCCAGTGCCAATGCAATTATCCTGACCAATACCGACTTCATGATTGAGTACATCAACCCTAAATTATGTGAAACCAGTGGGTACGATGATCAACAACTGATTGGCCGCCCATTCAGCATTCTTTGCCCTATTGAGGACAACCCACTCATTCATCGCAGTATCCGGGACCATGTAAACTCGAACCAGCCATGGTACGGCGAAGTTGTTCAGAGAGACAGACAAGGGCATCTACGCTGGAGCAACCTGCAGCTTTCCTTCATGCACGATGAACAAGGGGAAGTGTCTCACTACATCATGCATCTGGAAGATCGTACCGAGCTTTATCAAGCACAGGATGAGATTAATCAGCTCACCCACTTTGACCCGTTAACCAATCTGCCAAACAGGAATCTACTGACCTTAAGAATTCAGTCGTCCCTTGAAGAGAACGTGTCGAAACAAATCATTGCGCTGATGTATCTGGATCTCGATGGATTCAAGCACATCAACGATTCGCTAGGCCATCACAACGGCGATCGACTACTAAAGCAAATTGCAGAACGCCTCTCTGATCATCTGACACCAGACGACACGCTTGCCCGATTGGGTGGAGATGAATTTGCAATCCTCATTCCAAACGTGCTCGCCAAAGGGTCTATTATGAATCTGGTGGACAGCATTCTTGAAACGATTTCTCTGCCGACCATCATCGCAGACAATTCAGTGGTCTTAACCGGAAGTATCGGCATCACCCTATTCCCTCAAGATGCCCAAACCATTGATGAGCTCCAGAAGAACGCTGACTTGGCCATGTATCAGGCCAAGAAAGAGCAAGGAAACTCATACCATATTTACACCCCTGACCTAAATACTCAGGCCGTTAAGCGTATGGATCTGGAACACAGGCTGCGCCGAGCCATTCAAAATGAAGTACTCGACGTTCACTTCCAACCACAAGTTAACATTACAACCGGGGATATCGTCGGTGCTGAAGCCCTGGTTCGTTGGAACGATCCTGATAAAGGTGCAATCTCACCCGTTCAGTTTATTCCTCTGGCAGAAGAAACGGGGCTTATTGCTGAGCTAGGCAACTGGGTTCTTCATCAATCCTGTGCCTATACACGCCAGTTCATCGCTCATGTAAAAGGGCCTTTCAAGGTTGCCATCAACCTAAGTGGCTATCAGTTCAAACGACCGGATTTATTACTCAATGAGCTGGAAACCGCGTTATTGAATAACACGCTTCCACCGGAATGCATTGAACTGGAATTGACGGAAAGTATGTTGATGGAGAATGTTCAGTCCACCAAGGAAACCCTGAAACAACTTCATGACAAAGGAATTTCCCTAGCCATTGATGACTTTGGTACGGGTTATTCGTCACTAGCGTACCTGAAAGAATTCCCAATTGATAAACTGAAAGTCGACCGTTCGTTTATTAAAGACGTTAACCGGAATCAGGACGATGCAGCAATTACTACTGCCGTAATTGCCATGGCACACAAGCTTGGATTAACGGTGCTGGCTGAAGGGGTAGAAAACAGCAGCCAACTTCAGTTCCTAATGAACCACCAGTGCAATTACATGCAAGGCTTCTACTTCAGTAAGCCGCTTCCAGCACAAGACTTCCTTGAACTACTGAAAGAAGACGAGAAAACCCCAGACCTGTTAAAAGGCCTGAACTAACCCCGTGAACACTAAAGATTCTTCCGATATCCCCCAGTTTAGTATTGAACCTATTGGTGTCATTCACTCCCCTTACAAGCAGAAATTCGGCATTCCCCGTCAACCGGGTCTGGCAAAACATGCCACGGGAATCATAGAGATTTATTCAAAATACAGTCGCCCTGAAGCCTTCGAAGGCATCGAACAGTTTTCTCATTTGTGGATAGAATTCTATTTCCATCAAACCGCCGAATCAGAATGGAAAGCCAGCGTTCGACCTCCCCGTCTGGGAGGAAACAAGAAAGCAGGATGCTTCGCCACTCGATCAAACTTTCGACCAAATAATATCGGCCTTTCGGTGGTTAAATTCGACACGCTTAAAATAGACACAGGAAAGGTCAAACTGCATATCTCTGGCCATGACCTTCTGGATCAAACTCCGATATTAGATATCAAGCCATACATTCCATACAGTGATGCCCTGCCTGAAGCCCAGGCCGGCCATTTTAAACATGCACCGACAGAGACATTAAGCGTAAGTTTTTCTGAACATGCACTTGAGAAAATCATGCGTCTCTCGGACCAGTATCCAAAGCTCCAATACCTGATAAAAGAAGTGTTAGAGCAAGATCCGAGACCGGCGTATATGAAAGAGAAAGCTAATCGAAATGAATTCGCTATTCAGCTTTTTGATCTGGATATTAAATGGCGTGTGGTGAATAATCAGGCACAAGTCATCGAGATTGTTTCTTTGAATTAACTGAGCCCTAGACATCCCCTGCCTATGAATACAAGTCAAAGCTATTATCGAGTCGCTTTCTCACTATTACTACTGATCACCTTTTCAGTCTGTTTAATACCGACCAGCGGACATTCGGGCATTCCGCATCTTGATAAAGTCATTCACTTCTCCAACTACTTCGCTTTGTCTTTTCTTGCTATCAAAAGTTATTCAAAGTTGCCCTTTTATTCCATGCTATTTCCACTGCTATTTTTGTTTGGTGCCATCATAGAAGTTCTGCAAAGCTTTACTGGTTATCGAACGTTTTCATTACTCGATATGGCCGCTAATGGTACCGGGCTTCTTCTGGCCGGCTTCATATTTTATTTCCCTGCTGAATCTCAGACATAGCACCGTAAGCTGCCTTAAAGAAAGACTTGTGAATCTGCTATTTACTCCTTTAATTAGTAGGAAAGCTGCTTACAAGCTGTTCGCGCTCCATCAGTGGTATATAATGAGCCGCAATTTCGATTCTATTAATGATCCTAAATAAGCCAAGAGTAACTGAATGACCACATCTGAAACCGCAAACTTTAAAGAATATCAACTGAACCGAGAGCTGACACGAGCGCTAAGCATCAACGGCTTCCGCAATCCGACTCCCATTCAGGAAGCTGTGATTGGCGATATTCTCAATGGTAAGGATGTCATTGGCTGCGCAAGAACAGGATCGGGTAAATCCCTGGCCTTTATGCTACCGGTTGCCCAGCGTCTTCTGACGCCAGCAGAGCGAAACGTTCGCGGTCCTCGCTGTATTATCATGAGCCCAACCCGAGAATTGGCCCATCAGTTATTCAAAAAACTCAAAGAACTGCTGACCTTTACTAACCTTCGCTGCGAACTCATGACCAGCGCATCCGATTTAAAGGATCAAGAGAAGTTTCTTAAAAAACCGGTCGATTTCATGATCGCTACACCGGGTCGTTTAATCGATCACACCCAAAATGGGACCGTAAATTACAACCGTTTGGAAGTACTGATTCTTGATGAAGCAGACCGAATGCTGGATATGGGTTTCCGTGACGACCTGAATTACATCATTGATCAATGCCCGACGGAACGACAAACCCTGCTTTTCTCAGCAACTCTAGATCATCCGGAAACACTCGATATTGCCCGAACTGTCATGACCGCACCCGTTGAGCATATTGTCGATACAGTGGATCAACCTCTGGACAATATTAAAGAGCACTTCTATCGCCTTAAGGGCATTATCCAAAAGTTTGATTTGCTGACGCATTTAATCAAGACTCAGGATAACCTGAAAAACATCGTCTTTATTACGTCTCGAGCGGCAGTAGAACAACTGACAGCACGACTCAATGAGCAAGGTATTGAAGTGGTGTCATTACACGGCAAGATGTCCAAAACCGCTCGTGATGATGCCATGTTGAAGTTTAAAAGCCTGGCAAAAGGGACGTTAGTTACAACCGACCTGGGTGCCCGCGGCTTGGATGTATTAGATGTAAACCGGGTTATCAACTTTGATATGCCAACCAAGCCTGAAGATTACGTACACCGTATCGGTCGAACCGGCCGACTTGAACGCAAAGGCGTAGCCGTATCTTTTGTTTCAACTGGCAAAGACACTGAATCCCTGGATGCTATTCGAAGCTATCTAGGCCGTACCATCCATGTTGAGAATGATCCGACCGCACCGACAAAAAGCAAAAAGCCATACCGAGGTAAAGGTAAACCGGCACCGAAGGCCAAGCGTGGTAACTTCAAAGGGAATGCAGACGGCTCAGCACCTTTCACCCGAAAGAAAAAATAATCTAACGATCCAAATTTGATGCACTAAAAAGCCCGGTCGCGAAAGCAAACCGGGCTTTTTAATAACTCACAAAACATGATTTAACGAATCAGCTTACCAACAACACGACCTTCAGGCCCTTCGACCATTTCCATTGGCTGATCAAACATGGCAAGGGAATCAGCATCACACTTGGTCATATCCACTTCCAAGCCATCTTCACCTTTGGTCAAGGTCAAATACGTAGTGTCTGCTGTCTCAGTAGTAAATACCGCATCAGCACGGATCATTGGCTGAGGCTGACCTTTAACCAAGATCTGATAAACATTATGACAACCACCAAACAACGTCTGCTCGTCATTCAGAAGCTGCATATCATCACTACAACCGGAAAGGATTAGAACCGAGCTAACCGCTGAAATTCCCAGCAACCTTGAGGATTTAACCTTCAATGTCATTTACTTCAACTCCCTACAATTGCCCCACTTACAGGCAATAACCACTGATTCATTCTTACAACTGCCCTGATAAACCTCATCAGGCCACTTTGAAACAAGCACCTTCACGGCACCACGCTGACAACCTTTCTTGGCCCACAGCTTTTCGACCAGATAAAGAGATCGACCAGAACGCGGCGATTCTTTTACAACGGCATTTTGTAATCTCAAGCGTTGATCCTGAATTGAACGATTGCTCTTAAGATCGTTCAGCTGGGCCGCCATTTGTGGATTCACTTTAACTAAATCCAAACCACCTTGTTTGTATTGATCCAGAGTCTTCAAACACACACCGCGTTTTTTACCTGACTCAACTTGAGTAACACCACCAGCCAGTTGTTCTGCTTTTTGCACTGCTGCATAAACCATTTGCTGAGACATGGCCGTAGCCCCTTCCCAGTTACCTTCATTAAACATGGCCATGTGATAGGTAAAGTGCTCATCAGCCGAGTTGATCAACTCTTCGTTTCTTGAATGCCAGTCACGAACTGCATAATTGGCTGCTGCTTCAAGAATACCATCCAACTGTGCGCAATCCGCCGCAATCAATCTTAACTTCACCTCTTCGGTGATCGCCCACTGAACCGCTTGTTGTTGGCGTTCTGCTTCAGATATCACTTTCTTGGGTGCTGCACAGGCCGCAAGATTTAGTACAACCAACAAGGTTAGCAATCGTTTCATTTTGTCCCTCTAAAACTGAGTCATCCAGTTGTAACAATAGGCTATGAGTATAACAACTTTTAGTACCGTTAAGTCTATCTAACACGTTAGAAATCCTCTGAAAGCCACTTCTTTTGTTTTATTGACCGGAATATCAATTTTTTTTACTAAGGGGCTGGCGTTTCTAAATCAAAGTTATATTGTTAATTGACTACGATCATTAACTTAATCTGAGCTGACATTAGACTACCGCCGTATCTACACTTCGGCTTAGCGAGGAACCACTAATTCTATGAGTTCAAACATTCTGGTAATCAACTGTGGCAGCTCGTCACTCAAATTCTCAGTCGTTGATAGTACCTCTGGACTTCAGCCCATTTCCGGTTTGGCAGAACGCCTGGGAGATGCCGAAGCAAGCATCACTATCAAGTCCCTAGGTCAGGATCAACAAGTCAATAAACACAGCATTAATATTGCTAACGGGCTGCATGATAAAGCGCTTGAAGCCATCCTCAGCCATCTCAATGACGCTAACATTCTGGAAACCATCGTAGCAGTAGGACATCGAGTAGTTCACGGTGGCGAACACTTTACTGCCTCAACGGTAATCACCAACGAAGTGATCGAAGCGATTGAATCCTGCAATCACCTTGCGCCTCTTCACAACCCGGCCAACCTGATTGGAATTCGTGAATCACAAGCATTGTTAAACAAAGTACCTCACGTCGCAGTGTTTGATACGGCGTTCCACCAAACCATGCCTGAATCCGCTTTTCTCTATCCTGTCCCCTATGAACTCTACCAAGAACAGGGCGTTCGTCGTTACGGTTTCCATGGAACCAGTCATCGATATGTCTCAATGGCTTTGGCTGAAAGGCTCAATAAGCCAGTGGACTCTTTGAATCTGGTATCAGCGCACTTGGGCAATGGTTGCAGTGCAACGGCCATCAAAGCAGGAAAAAGCGTCGACACAACCATGGGTCTTACACCTCTGGAAGGATTGGTCATGGGTACCCGCAGTGGCGATGTTGATCCTAGTCTTCATCACTTCTTATGCTCTCAAATGAATATGAGCATCGATGAAGTGAATAACATGCTGAACAAGAAAAGTGGTCTGTTAGGTCTTTCCGGTCTCAGTAATGACATGCGCACATTGGAAGAAGCCTATCATGCAGGTAACAAGCAAGCGCAATTAGCGATCAACGTATTCTGTTACCGACTTGCGAAACAAATCGCCGCACTTGCTGTTCCCTTGGGTCACCTTGATGGACTGATCTTCACCGGCGGCATCGGCGAAAATTCGGTATTTATTCGCGAACAGGTACTCTCAAAGCTTCAGGTTCTAGGTTTCACATTAGATGCAGCTAAAAATAAGGATGCAGGTAAATCAGACAATGGCTTGATTACCACCGCTGACAGCACAGCCGCTTATGTTGTTCAGACCGATGAAGAGTGGATGATCGCGAAAGACACACAAGCTTGCCTATAAGATTTGGACATTTCATTTTTACTATTTACTGATAGCAGGAGATCTCTGCTGTGGCGATAAAATTATTTCTCTCTCCGGTAAGTTCCAGTACCGGTTTAACTTCAATCAGCGTAGGTCTATTACGAGCACTGGATGAGCAAGGGCTTAAAGTCGGCTTTGTGAAACCCATTGCACAAATCCACAAATACGATGAAGGCCCGGAACGTTCAACCCGCATCGTACAAAACACCACGACTTTACAGCCGCCGCAACCACTGTCGTTGAAATACGCGCAAAAATTAATTGGTGACGGTAAGTTAAACCGACTTATGGAAGAAGTGGTTGGATTAACTGAACAGGCAACCGGTGATTTTGATGTGGCCATCATTGAAGGCCTGGTGCCGGAAAACGAGCCTTTCATTGCCAAACTTAATGCGGAAATGGCCCAGTCGTTAAACGCATCGGTGTTACTGACTGCCTCGCCAACCATGTTCGGCAACTACAACGAATTTGAAGAACGCATCAACATCACCAGCAGTCTGTTTGGTTCAGGCAAGAAGAACAAAGTTATTGGCGTGATCGTCAACAAACTGAACAGCCCTTCTGCTAAAACCAACTCAGGACATGCGGGATTTCAAGCCGACCCTGAATCAGACATTGATGAAGTCGAAGTCATCAAATCACTGAATATTTTCCAGGGTACCCACCGATTACTAGGAACCATTCCCTGGTCACCGGATTTGATGTCACCAAGAACCACGGACGTTTGTCATCATCTAAAAGCCGAATTTGTTCATAAAGGTCTGGCCGATGAACGACGTGTCGATCATATGGCTTTATGTGCTCGTACGGCCGCAAACATGACCAGTGAAATACGCCCGGGATCATTGATTATCACACCGGGAGATCGTCATGACATCATTATGGCAGTATGCCTTGCCGCTCTTAAAGGTGTGCCGCTTGCGGGTCTGGTCGTCACGGGTGATATGACTCCGCCAGAAAGCATGATTGATTTATGTCGTCCTGCGCTGGAAACCGGACTGCCGGTCATGAAATCGAGTCTGGACAGTTTCTCAACCGTCAGTCGTCTTAACCAGATGAACAACGAAGTACCGACCGATGATACCGACCGAATCAACATGGTGATGAACTCGGTTGCAACCAACATTGATGGTGAAGGCTTAAGCGATATTCTTAAACTGCCAACGCTGCAACGTCTCTCGCCGCCAGCCTTCCGCTATCAATTGGTTAAGCGTGCTCAAGCGGCCAATAAGCGCATTGTGCTTCCAGAAGGTGAAGAACCTCGTACCATTCAGGCTGCCGTCATCTGTGCCGAGCGAGGCATTGCCCGCTGCGTATTGATCGGTAAAGAAGAGAAAATTCAGGAAACCGCTAAAAACCAGGGAATCGAATTACCCCATGGTGTGGAAATCATTGATCCGGACCAAGTTCGACCACACTATATTTCTCCGTTCGTAGAACTGAGAAAGCATAAGGGTGTAACCGCCCCCATGGCTGAAGCCATGTTGGAAGATACCGTAGTGCTTGGCACCATGATGCTGGCTATGGATGAAGTGGACGGACTGGTGTCCGGTGCTATTCACACCACAGCTAATACCATCCGACCTGCTCTTCAGCTGATCAAAACCAGTCCGGATGCTAAACAGGTGTCTTCGGTATTCTTTATGTGCCTACCGGAACAAGTACTGGTTTATGGTGATTGCGCCGTTAACCCGGACCCAGATGCCGAACTACTTGCTGATATAGCGATCCAAAGTGCTGACTCAGCAAACACCTTTGGTATTGATCCAAAAGTAGCCATGATCAGTTACAGTACCGGTAAATCAGGCTCAGGCGCTGACGTAGAAAAAGTAGTTGCTGCAACAGCTTTGGCCCAGGAGCGACGTCCTGATCTCGTATTGGATGGCCCGCTTCAATACGATGCGGCTGCAATTGAAAACGTTGCTAAGAGCAAAGCACCTGATAGTCCGGTGGCAGGTCAGGCTACTGTCTTTGTATTCCCGGATTTGAATACCGGTAATACTACCTATAAAGCCGTACAACGAAGCGCTAATGTCATTAGTATTGGCCCAATGTTGCAGGGTTTAAGAAAACCGGTAAATGATTTGTCTCGAGGTGCGCTGGTAGAAGACATCGTCTACACCATTGCATTGACCGCAATTCAGGCAAAACAAGCCGCCGAAAAAGTGTCTTAATTACCCTCCTGTTCACAGCCCGCTCAATCCGAGCGGGCTTTTTGTTTCTGCACAATTAACAAATGTTATGGTTAGCCTTCATACGCTGACGTAGTATCCATCGACCAACAACAAGCCTGAAAATTACCCCCCAAAAACTAAAAAGGTCATAAAAGACCTTTAACAGTCCCAAATGACCCACCAATTCAGATCAAATGCCTTGGATTTCCCATCAAGTCATTTTAAAATGAGCTAACACTTGTTAGCTGAAACTAAAGGTTTACCATGCTTAGCTTCTTACCCGCTCCAATCAAAGGAATCATTGCCAGCCTGATAATGATCCTACATACCCTTGTTTGGTCACCCCTGCTATTTATCATGGCAATTATCAAACTGTTGCTTCCTTTCAAAATAGTAAGAAAGGTTCTGGATCCCATCATCATTGAAATTGCTCAAAGCTGGATCTGGTGTAACAGTTTCTGGATGCGTTTAATTCAAAAGCTAGAGTACGATGTCCAAGGTTTGGAAAAACTGAACAATAAGGGTTGGTACTTAGTTACTTCGAACCATCAATCCTGGTCAGACATCACTATCCTGCAACATGTATTCAATCGTAAGATTCCTTTCTTCAAATTTTTCCTGAAACAAGAACTTATCTGGGTTCCTATCATGGGAATCAATTGGTGGGCACTTGAGTTTCCTTTCATGAAACGCTACTCAAAAGAGTTTCTGGAAAAGAACCCTCACCTGAAGGGAAAAGATATGGAAACCACCAAACAGACATGCCAGAAATATAAGCACACGCCTGTAGCTATCTTTAACTTTCTGGAAGGTACGCGTTTTACGAAAGCTAAACATGATCGCCAGAAGTCTCCGTACAAGCACCTGCTAAAACCAAAATCAGGCGGTATCGCGTTCACGCTTGAAGCAATGGATGGTCTGATTAACCGTTTAGTAAACATCACCATAGTGTATGAAGATGATACACCAATGGATTACTGGTCATTCATGTGTGGTAAGGCCAGTAAAGCCACCATTCATATTGAAGAAGTCATCATCCCACCAGAGTTACTGAAAGGCGATTACACCAATGATCCGGAATTCAGAGAGAACTTCCAGGATTGGGTAACAGCACTCTGGGAAGATAAAGATCAGTTAATATCTGATATCAAAGCTAAAGCCCGCGTACATCAAGATATTGAAGTAAAAAATTCAGCAACTACTGCCTAATATCTTCAGAACTTTCAAAGCTCCTTTCATAGGGGCTTTTTTACATATTCAGTGCCCATTTGCCTAGATACATAAAATCTTAAAGAAAATTTCAAATATTGCGCTTTTTAGGTTGTTGATTACTCAAAAGGGCTATGTATAATGATTCCTGTAAGAAATTGGGCTAGTTTATGTCCTGCTGTTAATTCACCATTTAATCTGGTTACTAACTCGGTTAATTTGAATAAGACGGCAACCAGCCACATAAGTTATACCCTGTTTTTTCAGAACATTAATTTATTAACATCCAATACAGGGTATTACGATGTCAAACACAGTTACTGGTAAAGTAAAATTCTTCAACGAATCTAAAGGCTTCGGCTTCATCGAGCAAGAGAACGGTCCTGACGTATTCGTTCACTTCAGCTCTATCCAATCTGAAGGCTTCAAAACTCTAGCTGAAGGTCAGCAAGTAGAGTTCACTATCGGTCAAGGCCAAAAAGGTCCTCAAGCTGAGAATGTTAAACCTCTATAAGGTTTACTTAGCTTACGATAGTAAAAAGGCGATCCTGGATCGCCTTTTTTATTGTCTTTTTTAGGGTTTCTTTTAGACATTAAAAAAGGCAGCAAAGAAATCAATGCCACCTTTTCTTCTAACATATTAACTTAATGTTCAGCCATTTCCTTTAACACTAAGTCTGATTTAGGCCGGCACTGACAAGCAAGGGTGAAACCGATTTCTTGTTCACCAGGCAACAATCCAGGCGTTTCCTCTGATATCAGCTCAGACTGGCCTTCCACCACCTGCATCATGCAACAACCGCATTGCCCGACTCCACATGCATGAGGAATTTTAACTCCTTCATTATTAGCAGCTTGCAGAACAGTCTGGTTCTCAGCAACAGAAAGCTCATACGCTAAGCCACTTGCTAACGAAACCTTCACAGCAAAGCGTTCTCCTTCAGGCTCCACTTCAGATTGAGAGAATTCCTCCACAAAGATCTGATCGACTGGAACATGAGTTTCGTTTAAGTGATTAACCACTACGTTTTTCATTGCATCCGGACCACAGATATAGAATAACGCGTCCTTGATTCGATCCAGGCCATCCATAACTTCTGCCAGTTTAAAGTCATCCAGATAGCCTTTATATCCATCCCATCCTTCATGTGCGTTTTCTAATACATGCACGACATTAAAACGATCTGGGTAACTTGCCTTTAAGGTATTTAGCTCAAATAAGAACATGGCATCCTGTTTGGAACGATTAGCAAAGATTAGCTGCACCTCTCGTTTTACGGAATGATTCAGGGCGGCATACGCAATCGATAAAATTGGCGTTATTCCACTACCCCCGGCAATCAACATCAGTGGTGCATCCTCTGAACTCAGTGCAGGATCAAAAATAAACTCACCAAATGGCCCGGTCACCGTCAGCTCATCGCCCACTTTCAATTCATCATTCAAGTAAGAGGAAAGCATCCCACCCTTTACTTTCTTCACACCAATTCTCAATTCATTGACGTAAGGAGAAGAACAGATTGAATAACAACGAGTGACCGGTTCACCACGTACCAGTTTGGTAATGGTGACATACTGCCCTGATTTAAAATCCAACGACTTACCGTTGGTCTGAGCAAAGGTAATAGCCACCGATTGATCCGTTATATTCAGAACTTTCTCGACCGTTAAAGTCTGCTTGTGAATACCATCCACACTGCTGGGCTCAAGCGCATATTTCGACTGACCAAAGCCTGGTAAATCCTTCGAAAATAACTGTTCAATAGGCGAATTCTTGGCCTCTAGCTCAGGTCGAATAAGATCAAATACCTTATGGTAGCTATACCAGGTAACGCGAGGATAAAGATGATGAATATGGTGATAATTCTGCCCCAGAGTCAGAATTTTTAACCCTGGAAATAAATAGCTGCGAGTATTTTGATACCGACCTTGCTGTCGTGTCGGCGTATGAGGAATCCAATCGAATAACATGCCTAACACAAAGCTGGCCAGAAAAATTGGAAACACACCGATAAACAGCAGTTCCAAACCGTAACCGGCAGAAATTAATCCAATCACTAAAGGCAAGGTCACTGCGTAATAAACAAAAGAACCTGGATGAGTTTTGGCAATTACAGGGTCCTCTTTAAAACGGGTCACAGTAAGATAAAGATAATGAAGCGGTAACGTCATGGCTCGCCAACTGGCTTCTAACCAGGAATCTCCTGACACCCAGTGATCAGGATCTCGATCCGGGTCATTGGTAAACGCATGATGATAATCATGAATTCGTGCAAACAAACCGAATGGCAGGATAATAAAGAGTAACGTCATCGCCCAGCCCATTAGACGCTCATAGGGTTTCATCCAACTAACTTCATGAGCAATATTTCCGTGTCCAGCTTCATGCGCAACGGTAAACCCCAGGTAAATCAGAACGGTTGCAATCAGGGTCCCCACTGGCAAACTCACTGTATCTAAAGCAACACCGACCAATAGACTAAGATACGCAACCACGACACCTAGACATAAAGTCACTGTGCCCCATGCAACTCCAGATGAATAATCCATCCAACCTTTCATCTCTTCAGCTGCACTTAACGCCACATCTGATTTCATCACTTATCTCCTGCTAGCTTTCTTTTTATCTTGTTACAGGTAATTTACTCATCTCTTACACCCTCATTTACCATTTCACGCAGAATATTTGCCATTTTACGCATGGATTTTCTATTCTTTGAACAACGACTTTCTCAGACCGATATCCAAACCATGCAAGCACCCTATATCAACACCAGTTTTCTTCGAGGATTCAGCAGCTTAGTTCTGGCAAAAAAAGGAAACCCGGCCGACTTATACCAATCGGTTGGCTTGGGCAGTGATGTGTTGTTTGAAGACAGTGTAGGAAAAGTAAAACCCACCAGCCTGCTGATTCCATTTGATAAGTTTGTGTATTTGTTGGAAACCGCAGCACGAGAACTGGATTACCCAGACATCGCCATGCAACTGGCAAGACAACAGGACATGATGATTTTGGCCCCGTTAGGGCCTTTGATCAAAGGGGTCGATAACGTACAGGAAGCCATCAATACCATCACCAAGTATCTGAAGATTCTAGTGTCAGGCTATCAGGTAGGCATACAAATCGAACAGGAACATGTGTCGTTTACTTTCCATCTTGAATTGCCTCACATTCAGGAATTGCCACAGTATCAGGACTACGCCATCGCCAGCGCGGTATCCATCATTCATGGTCTTTTGGGAAAGGCCTACCCCATTCGAAGTTGCTATTTCCTGAGAAGCGAAAGAAACCAACAAAGGTTAGCAGACTACGCCCGATACTTCGGTTGTCCTGTGGCTTTTGGCTGTCAGAAGCTGTCGCTATCGGTTGATAAGTCGATTCTGGGTGAAAACATCAAACACCTGGTCAAACAAATCGACGCACGAGTCAATCATGCCATGTCATTCCGGAACACCAACCTGACCGAGCAAGTGTCCCAAGTAATCAGTTTTTCTCTGGCAAATGGTTTCAGTAGCATCGAAGACATCGCAGGGGCTATGCACTTCAGTACAAGAACCTTGCAACAAAAGTTACAGGATCAGGGGACATCGTACCAAGCGTTGTTGGACTCAGTTCGATTCAATATGGCTAATCAGTATTTGAGAAATACCTACTATCGCTTAACAGACATCGCCGCCCTGCTTGGTTACAGCAACCAAAGCGCCTTTAGCCGAAGCTATCAACGCTGGAGTGGCGTAACGCCTTCAGCCATGCGTAAACAGCTAGCCAGTTAAACTAACCAGCTAAACGTCCCATCCACCCTAGAGAAGCTTCCGTTTCAACGGTTGGTTTATATTCAGCAGCTACATACCCCTGATAGCTGCTCTCATTGATGATTTGAAAGAATTGTTTGAGTGCCAAACCACCCGTGCCCGGCTCTCCTCGTCCCGGCATATCTGCAAACTGGATATGCCCAACCTTGTCAGATTGAGTAGACAGATCATGCCACAGGTTTTCGCCCATCATCGCCATATGATAAAGATCGTACTGCGCCTTCACATTTGGATGATCTATACGAGTCATTACAGACCATAAATGCTCGGCTCTATGAACTAAAAAGCCAGGCATATCCTTGGTATTGATGGCTTCAAAGGTCGTCAGAATATCCAGTTCAGACAGGGCATCTGCTGTTCGGGTCAGATTCCATTCAAAGGTTTTCCAGTATTGAGCTTCGCGTTCAGGCGACTGACATCGACCCGCCAGAACATTTACCACTGAAACACCTAAACCTTTCGCGTATTCAAGACATTGCTCCAGTGCATTGGAGTATTCCTCCGTCAGTTCTGGTACACAAGCCAGCCCCTCGCCGCCAGCCATAAGATCACCCGCTGGTACATTAATCAGCACGACGTCCACATTGGCGTTTGTCTTGGCCTCAATCAGGTCATTCAGCGCCTCTTCATAAGGAAACTGAATTTCAACAAAATCAAACCCGGCCTCTTTTGCTTTTTGAAAACGCTCAAGCAGTGGTACTTCAGTAAACATCAAAGATAGATTGGCACACAATTTCATCATTTTGCTTCCTTAGCGTCTACTGAAAGATATTGTTCAATCAAGGTACACGGATCAGAGTCCATATGCCCTTTGCTGCCGTGCATACGCATTAACTCAGCCCCCAGTCCCGCCATAGGTATCGATGACTGCATTGTTTTAGCCAGGTGATTGGCCATATCCAAATCCTTCAACAAGGTTTTAACGTGCCACTTAACCTCATCATAATCACGTTCAGCCATACGAGGCCCGGTAAGTTGCAATGGGATTGAATCCGCAAAGCCACCTTTTAAAGCTTGAGGAATCTGAGCGGAATCCACACCCGCTTTTTCAGCCATGGCCATCACCTCCGCCATCACCAATACATTACAACTCACGATCATCTGATTGCAGATCTTTGTCACCTGACCACTGCCTACATCACCCATACGAGTCACACGCTGAGATAACGGTTCCAGTACAGGCAAAACGGAATGTATGGTATCTGCATTACCACCACACATAATGGCAAGCGTCCCTTGCTCGGCACCAGCAACACCACCAGAAACCGGACTATCGACCCAATCAATGCCAGTTCTATCTTTCAACTGCTCAGACATTATGCGCGTCTGTTCAGGGTCAATACTGGAAAAATCGATCAGAATTTTAGCTTTCGGATTCAAACCTTGCTCGTGGGCTTGCTCATAACTGACAGCAACACCTGTTTCACCAAACACCACGTGATGAACAGCGGCGGTATCAGAAACACACAACATAATCACATCAGATTGGGCCACTAATTCAGAGACCGACGCCTTTTCCTGAGCACCAACTTCAACAACACTCGTTAATTTTTCCGGGCTTCGATTCCATACATTGACCTGAAAACCAGCGTTCAACAAACGTTTGGTCATGGGATTTCCCATTAAACCAATACCGATAAAACCCAGAACGGGCGAATTTTTAGACGACGATTGATCTGACATGAAATATCTACCTTTATAAACCGTTTAACAACGCCAATGATTGAAAAGTGATCTAAATCATGAAAGCGTAACTTGATTGGCGTATATTAAAAGAGCTCACCTACTGGGGAAAGCGTACTCGCCCCAAATAACAATTAAAAGATAAAACCATGGAGTTTAGGTATGTCTAAAATTTCCGTTGGGCAAAAAGCCCAGGTCACTAGAAAGTTCTCTGAAAACGATGTTGGCCAATTTTCCGAACTTTCACTCGACTTTAACCCCGTACACCTTGATCCGGAATACGCGGAAAAATCCATGTTCGGACAACGCATCGTGCACGGCATGCTTGTTTCCAGTTTGTTCTCTGGATTGCTTGGTAAACACCTCCCAGGAGAAGGCACCATCTATCTTGGCCAAGATCTTAAATTCAAGAAACCGGTTTATCTGGATCAGGAAGTAACAGCAACCGTAGAAGTCATCGAAGTGCGTGACGATAAACCAATCATTACTCTGGCAACCACCTGTGTGAATGATGAAGGCGAAATCGTCATATCAGGCGAAGCCGTTGTCATGTACAAAGGCTAGCTGGGTAGCCATTTTTTAGCGCATTGAATCAAAAAAGCCGCACTGATTAACAGTGCGGCTTTTTCATAGGCGGATCTAAAATCAATCAAACCTATTTACCTGTTACACCAAGCGTCCGTTTTACGTAAGTACCAGGCGCATCACATTCAGGCTTGAAAGTACCTTTCTCAGGATCACGAGCTTCGACTTTCTTACCTTTGCTTGGAGTTAACCACTGATCCCAGTGCGTCCACCAGCTGCCTTTATGGTGCTCTGCACCTTCAAGCCAAGTATCAGCTGAATCGTCAATGGACTCGTTCGTCCAGTAAGAGTACTTCTCTTTAACAGGCGGGTTCACAATGCCAGCAATGTGGCCAGACTCACCGAGAACAAAGGTACTGTTATCTTTACAGATCTTCGCGCCTTCGTAAGTGACTTTCCATTTCGCAATATGGTCTTGATGCGTCGAAATGAAGTACAACGGCACCTTGATTTTAGACAAATCAATCTTGGTCCCATTCACAGAATAAGCCCCCGGTTTAACCAACTGATTCTCGATATAGAACTTACGCAACATATCGTTATGACACGCGGCTGTAATGTTGGTGCTGTCCGAGTTCCAGTACAGCAAATCGAACGGAACTGGCGATTCGCCTTTCAGGTAGTTCTGAATGAAGTAATTCCAATACAAGGAATTCTCACGAAGAATACTGAACGACACCGCCATCACTCGACCATCAAAGTAACCACGGGAGTTATTCTGATCCTCAATGGCTTTAACCGTTTGATCATCGATGAATACACCAATATCACCCGGATCAGAGAAGTCAGTTAACGTAGTAAACAAAGTAGCACTCTTGACGCGAGATTTAATACGACGCGCAGCCATATAAGCCAGGGAAGTCATTAACAGGCTACCACCAATACAATAGCCCACTGCATTCACTTCACGTACGCCTGTCTGTTCTTCAACCGCTTCAAGGGCTTTAACAACGCCTTCCGTGACATAACGATCAAAACCAATGTTTCTGTGCTCTTCGCTCGGGTTCAACCAAGACACCATAAAGACCGTATTACCCTGCTCTACAGCCCAACGAACGAAGGAATTCTTCGCTGAAAGATCAAGGATATAGTATTTGTTCACAAACGGTGGAATGATCACCAACGGACGTTCAGACACTTTCTCAGTGGTTGGTGTGTACTGAATCAATTCAAACAATTCGCTGCGATACACAACCTTACCTGGCGTAGTCGCAATATTTACACCTAACTCAAATGCCTGCTCGTCGGTCATTGAGATCTTCAATGCATCGGCGCTTTTCTCAAGGTCACGGACAAAACGCTCCAAACCACGCAATAAATTTTTACCACGAGATTTAACCGTAATATCTAATAACTCCGGGTTGGTCAGAATGTAGTTGGATGGTGACATCGCATTCACTAACTGACGCACAAAAAATTCAGCACGATAACGGGCCGTATCGTCCAAACCTGGAATGTTGTGGATACTATCTAACCAAGCCTGACCCGTTACAAGATACATCTGCTTTACAAAGTTAAACCAAGCATTGTCCGACCAATCCGGATGAGTAAAACGTAGATCGCCTTTCACAGGATCAACCACGGTTTCCGAGTCTTTACCCATGAACTGATAAACAGATTGCTTGAGAACCTTGAAGTAATCCTTACCTACACCCACCGTTTGTTTTGTGGTTGCCCAAGGGTGCTTTACACACTCCTGAACGTATTTGGAATAAGCTTCAGCAGCATCAGTTGCCACCGCATGCAAACTGCTGTGATCCGTATTCATTTTTTCAGCAAAAGATGAAAATGCTTTCTGGCTTTCTTCCATGGCCTTCATCGACATTTTCCAGTACGGATTTTCAAAAGGGTTCGTATCCATCGTCAACTACCTTAATGAGTTATTTATAATTATTGTGGTGACAGATTTCTGTCAGAAAGTCGTCACAGCGGAATCAGTCAACATCTACTTAACGGTCCCAACCAAGTAGCGTTAAAGCATCAATCCCACAAAACTTATACTTTCGAATCAGAGAATCAAGGGCCCAAATGAGCCCTAAGATTCCTTAGGCGGAAACCAAGCCAAGACGTTACTCTTAGCTCTTCACTGCCGCTTTTGGAGCTGCTTTGGCTGGTGCTTTCTTAACTGGTGTTTCAGCAACATCTTCCTGCGCAGGATTAATGATTGCTTCTACATCTTCTCGAAATTTGGTTCCAGCATCTGTCATAGCTTTAAGGTCAGACATTACCTGCTCGTTCAGAGCTTCAAATGCTTCAACTTGCTGTTTAAAGAAAGACTGCAATGATTCAACATCACGAATCTCAGAAGCAGCCTTCACCTGCTCCATAGTCATTTCTGAATAGCGCTGTGTAGCAGCCATTTGAGCTTTGAGCATGTCTTGTACAGAAGTGCTAACTAATTCGTTGAACTTAACAAAAGGTGTGAAACCTTCTTTGGTTTTTTCAGTAAAGTCTTTGAAAAAATCTGAAGTCATTCTCCAGTCCTCCATGATTAAATTTGTTATTTTATTGAAAAAAGAGCCTATATTCCTACATAAACTCTATGACCTTTTTATGATCACTTTCACTGTATATTACATAACCAATAATAAATTGATTAAGATCAAGAGAAAAGAGACATAATCATCATAAAGTGAAACTAACAAAAAAAAGACTTAGATAAATTCAGGGGATAAACACAATGACACACATGATGTACAACCAAGTAGCCGCTTGCGTTGATCAAATAATCCAGGATCTCGACAAAAAAATTGTTATGGGCATTCCATTGGGCATTGGCAAACCAACCCAATTAGTAAACGAGTTATACCGTCGAGCAAAAGAAGATTCGAGCATTTCTCTTAGAATCATCACGGCTTTGTCTCTGGAACGCCCGAAACCAGCACCAGGATTAGAAGCTCGTTTCCTGGAACCTGTGTTTGATCGCCTATTTGATGGTTATGTGGGTCCGGATTACGCAGCAGATCTTAAAAAACAACAATTGCCGGATAACGTAGAAGTATGTGAGTTCTTCTTCAAATCTGGCAGCATGATCAATAACAATTACGCCCAACAGCATTACATCTCAAGTAATTACACACACGTTGCCCGAGATATGATCGACTTCGGCGCCAACTTATTAACTCAGCAAGTATCAAAAGGTGTGTATGAAGGCGAAGAATACCTTTCTCTGAGCAGCAATACCGACGTAACTATTGATTTGATGCCTTTGATTGAAGAAGAACGCGCGAAAGGTAAAACCATTAAGGTCGTAGCCCAGATCAACCAAAAAATGCCATTCATGTTGAATGATGCATTGGTTAAAGCCGATGACTTCGACATGGTTGTTGATAACCCTGACTACTACACCACACTGTTCGCGCCGCCTAACATGCCAGTCACCCCGATCGATTTTGCCATGGGCATGCATGCAAGCTCTTTGGTGAAAGACGGAGGCACATTGCAGATTGGTATTGGTTCCATGGGCGATGCCATTGTTTATGGTTGCCTCTTAAAAGACCAACAGAATGCAACTTACAACGAAGCACTGGCGGCACTTGGCAGCGATAAATACCAACAGCTGATCGACAAAATTGGTGATACAGCTCCGTTTAAAGAAGGTCTATACGGCTCCAGTGAAATGTTTGTAAATGGTTTCCTTCATTTGATCAAGAACAACATCGTGAAGCGTAAAGTCTATGAAGACCTTCATATTCAACGCCTGATCAACGAAGAAAAGATCAAAGAAGATCTAACTCCAGAATGCCTGGATGAGTTAATCAAAGCAGGTTTCTTTGGTGATCTCTTCCACGAAGAGCAAGTCATGAAAGCCAAACATTTTGGCATCTTCAATGACCGCGTTAGCTGGAAACACGGCCAGATTTATCTAGACAACCGTACACTGGGTGACAGCCCACACGAGCATGAGATTGTCGCCAAATTAAAAGCCAACGGCATTGGCACCAAACTTAAACACGGCATCGTGATGCATGGTGGTTTTTTCCTCGGTCCAAGAGACTTCTACGATGCGCTGCATAAGATGACAATTGAAGAACTTGAAGCCATCTGCATGACCAGTGTTGGTCACGTGAACCAGCTATTGATTAATGAGGATCTGGTTATTGCACAACGTCGTGAAGCAAGGTTCATCAATACAGGTTTGATGGCAACGCTTAATGGCGCAGTTGTTTCCGATGGTCTTGAGAACGGAAAAATTGTTAGTGGAGTAGGCGGTCAATACAACTTCGTTTCTATGGCACACGCCTTACCATGCGCTCGTTCTATTCTGCTGGTACGCAGTACTCGTGAGAGCAAAGGCGACGTAAACTCAAATATTGTCTTTAACTATGGCCATATCACCATTCCTAGACATTTACGGGACATCATTATCACGGAATACGGCGTCGCCGATTTGCGTGGTAAAACAGACACCGAAGTCATGAAGGCCATGATCAACGTAGCTGATTCCCGCTTCCAGGAAGAACTTCTAGAGAAAGCCAAGGCACAGGGAAAAATTGCCGAGGATTACCAAATTCCTGCGGAATACAAAAATAATACGCCAGAGAAAATCATTGGAATTATTGAAGGGTTCCGTGCCAAAGGTCTATTCCCTGCATTCCCACTGGGTACCGATTTTACTGAACAAGAACTTCAAATCGGCGCATGTTTGAAACAGCTAAAAGCACTTCAAACCCACAAAATGAAATTGCTTAAGACGCTATTCAAAGCGTTCACTCATGGGAATCATGAAGCATCAGCGCAGCCTTTCCTTGAGCGTATGGCGATGACTGAAACACACAGTAAGAAAGAAAAAATCGAGAAAAAACTGCTCGTACATCAACTGCACGAGTCAGGCTTAATCGCTTAAACAGGATAGGCCTTTGCGATAGGGATCGGTAAATTCTCATGATTTACCGATCCCTAATTTGTTCGTAGCGATTTTAAAACTCCCAACATTATAACAAGAAAGCCTAACAGGCACTTGCATGAAGCATGGCAGATACGAATAATAGGTAGTTATCCTTCGAACTAGGATAAGCTCATTCACAACCAACAAAACCAATAAGAATGCCCAATGGAATGTAAGCTTTCAAAAGAGCAGGAAGGCTCAATCTCCAAACCGAGTGTTTGGTTTGTGGCCGTCTATGCCATTTACATTGTCACTGGTTTTATTGGTATCTCCTTTGTCAGTTTTCCACCAGGCCACTTAACCGCTATCTGGCTACCATCGGGCATAGCGTTTTTAGCGATTCTGTTACTCGGTCCGACCGCCCTGCTACCCGTTTTATTCGGTTCTCTGACCGTAAAGCTGCCCTATTTATACGACAATCAGGCACCCGCTTTATCGTTACTTATACTGACTCTGGTGGCTGTAATTGAAACATCACAAGGCTGGTTGGCACATAAGCTCTGGAACAAACACTTTCAGGAACGTGGTATTGCATCCGGAGGGGACGTCCTGACATTCCTGACCCGGGTGGCCTTTCCGCCTTGTGCGGCAACCATAGCCATCATTGTTTTATTACTTGTCTCTGTAGGCTATATAGAAAGTTCTCTTGGTTTTATTCAACTCTGGTTAGAAAACACCATTGTTATCTCTATGGCACATACACTGGGCATCTTCCTGATGGTTGCGCTCTACCAAAGTTATTGGTTGATTAAGCAAGAGGCCTGGACAGCTAAGGAAATAAAAGTTGGCCTCAGTGCCATCATTAGTTTACTTATCGTATGTTCCATCTCGTTTTCTGTGACTGAATTAACCCTCTACTTCCTACTGCCATTATTTTTAATCCTTATCATTCATACCGGTTATGCAGGTTCAAGTATCGGACTCACCCTGGTCAGCTTTTGGGCCATTATTGCAACCGCCAACGGCAACGGTCCTTTTGTCGCTGACGATTCCTACCTCAGCATGATCCACATTATGGTGTTTGTTTTATCTCTTGGGTTAACCATGCAATTTACCGCGTTAACGCTCGACAACTTGAACGCCAATAAACGCGAAATGGTACAAACCATTGAAAAACGCACCGAAGAGCTGGAAAAGAAAAATCGTCAATTACTCGAACTGGCATCTACCGACCACTTAACAGGTCTATGCAATCGTCGCAGTTTCGAAAAAATCGCCAATAAAGAACTTGAACGAGCTCAAAGATATCAGACGCCTCTGTCCGTACTTGCATTAGACCTGGATTTCTTTAAAACCATTAATGACACTCATGGTCACCCGTTTGGTGATGAAGTCTTACGCGCCTTCACAAACACCTGCCAGCAATGCTTGAGAAAAACCGATTTAATGGCACGCTTAGGCGGCGAGGAATTTGTTGTTCTTCTACCTGAAACCACCGAATATCTGGCCGCCAATGTAGGTGAAAAACTCAGAGCCGCTATTGCAGAAATCAAACTCACATCACCTGAAAACGTTGAAGTCTCTTTCACATGTTCAATCGGTGTAACCACCGGAACCATGCAAGACGAAAATGTTGCCATGATGTTGCATCGTGCCGACGAAGCTTTGTATGACGCCAAGAAGTTTGGTCGTAATAAAGTGTGTATCTACAAACGCATGGCAACCGAGGCAGGCGTTACCCTTCCTTAACAGCACGTTTAAATGCCCCTTAATGACCCCAAAAGCGTCATTTTACCCGCATTTCCGGCACTCAAAAAGGGCATTATCAACGCAACCAAAAGTACCAAACAACAAAACCCGACAGATGAATTGCACTGCCTGTTTAGCTGTGTAATTATCCCCCGTTCACAGGCGAAGACAGGAGTGTTCAGTGAGGAATAAAAAAGCGCTAATTCGAAAGCTCAATCAGGAAGTCGCTTCTGCGGAATCCTACGATGAATGGCAAAATGCTGCGCTTTCACTGGATCACCTAGAGGGTAATGATGAATGGAAGCGTATTGATAAGTCTTCTTTATACGATTACACCCTGATTTCTCGCCGACTCGAACAGCTAAGGCTTTGCCATCGCACCAATGACATGGCTCAGTTGACCCGAGCATTACGTGAAGGTCTTCATCATGATCTTGGCAACATGGGTAACTTCAAGCTCTACGAAAAGAGCCATATCGGAACCAAAAGCCTGATTGAAGATTACGTTACCCAAGTATGTTATTCCCTGGATTATCTGTGCGATAACGATATCGATGCCTTGCCTTTGGATAAGAAACTTGGTTTCTTTGAAGACACCTCACTGAGTTTTGGTCGCCCGTCTCTGCTTTTAAGTGGCGGCGCAACCCTTGGTTTATTTCATCTGGGTGTGGTGAAAGCGCTTTGGGAGCACAACCTGCTTCCACAGGTTATTGCAGGTTCCTCCGTAGGATCGATCATTGCCGGAATTATTGGTACCCGAACAGACGACGAATTGGCCGAACTTCTTGATCGAGACGATCATGATCTGCAAGCCTGGAAATACCTTGGTGTTAAAGGATTGCTGCTAGGTCGCGGCATTTTTGATGCGAAAAACCTTGAAGAGTGCATTCGTAGAAACGTAGGCGAATATACCTTCCAGGAAGCCTATGAGCACAGTGGTAGAAGCATTAACATATCGGTTTCACCTGCGGCATCACAAAACCAGAAAACCCGTCTTTTGTGTGGTTACACAGCACCTTACGTCACCGTTTGGAGTGCCTCACTGGCATCTTGCTCGATTCCAGGTATTTTCCCGCCTGCGACCCTGATACAAAAAAACGCCAATAATGCACTTAGCCCTTATTTACCCTTACACCGTTGGGTGGATGGTTCAGTAAAGAGTGACTTACCGATTGAACGTCTGACCCACCTTTATGACGTAAACTTTCACGTGGTAAGCCAGACCAATCCACACATCGTGCCATTCATTCCTGAAGGTGGACACCCGCCTGATCCAAACTGGAGCAATCTACCTTGGCGAATGATGAAATCAGAACTTCAGTACCACGGGAAAGGGGTATTTGATTTCCTTAGGAAGAAAGCACCCACAGAAATTCTGAGACAAACTGCTGGTCACGCCTATACCGTTATGGCACAGCGTTACTATGGTGACGTGACTATTGCGCCACAATACAGTTTCTCGGACTACATGAAGATAACCAAGAACCCGACTCAAGAAATGCTGAAACAGTTCATGATTGATGGACAACGAGCTACCTGGCCTAAGATCTCTATGATTAAAGCGCACTCTCAAATTAGTCAGACGCTGGAACAATGTATCAAACGCACCAAGCGCAGACTGAAACTAAAAATATTCAGCTAAGCCAAGATTACATTTACTGACAAGAGGCATCTCTTTTTTACACTCGTGTTCTCACGGCGTGGCTATACTCTAGAGATGGAAGCCATAATAATTACAGAAGACAGTGCTCTCATTAATCAGCTAAATCACTGGAGCACAGCGAATGGAGTATCACTCCAGGATATCTCGACGTCCGCATTTGCGTCTCAAGAGGTTACCTGTTCCTGTCTCGCTAAACGTAATCCTGACCTACTAATTGTTGATCTCAGAGATAGCTTCCTCCAAACCAGTGGTGATGAACTAGCCAACTTGCGTGACCTTGTGTCAGGTGACAATTCCCACCTGTATATCCTGTTTATCATCGATGAAGTCGATCCAGAATACTGGCTCAACGCACACGAATACGATTACCGACTGGTCATGCCAGCGCCGTCAGGAAAGCTGGAAACACGCCTCAATACGATCCTGACAAACTACAGGGTCATGCACGAATTACGATCACAAGTTTTATTGATGGAAACCTTGTTTGACCGTTGCCGGGATGGCATTGCGATTTCTGACAAAAACGGTAATTTCCTGATTACCAACCACCAGCTCAATCAACTGTTCGGCTACCCTAATCACGGCCTGGACGGTAAGAATGTTTCAGCCCTTTTGCCCAAACCTTATAACGAACACTTCCGCCAATACCTTGCCAAATTCAGCACCTCCCTTGAAGAATACAAACAAGGCCATAAGTTTGTTGAAGAAGGCGAAGGGGTCGACATCCATGGCAAGATTATTCCTGTTGAACTTTCCATTACCGAACTACCTGGGCTGAACGAAATTCGTTATTTGGCCGTTATTCGCGATATTCGCCAGAAAACAGCTGACAAACGAGCCTTAGCCAAAGCGTCTCAATACGATGCCCTGACTCAATTGCCCGGCAGAGAATTATTACTGAACCGTCTAACCAAGCGCATTAATCAGTGGAACATCAACAAAGGCAATCTTGCGCCAACCCTGATGGTCATTGACATCAATCGCTTCAAAGTCATTAATGAATCACTAGGCCATAAAGAAGGCGACCAACTACTGATTGAACTGGTTCGACGCCTGCGTTTCAACCTTGCTGAACAAGACACCCTGTATCGGGTAGCCAGTGATGAGTTCGCCGTTGTCTTACGACCAAAAATGACAGAAAACGAGATCGACACGCTAGCCGGCCAGATTTTAGATGCACTGGCGACCCCGTTTTTCATTGGTACTCTGGATCTGTATGTCTCGGTCAGCTTTGGTGTTGCAAAAGCCGATCGATCGACGGACAGTGGCGCAAGCTTACTTCGATACGCCGATAAAGCCCTGGCCACAGCAAAAGAGCCCGGCAAACCTATTTGCTACTATCAAGCAGAAGAAACCACAACCAATACTTACCGTCTTGAGCTTGAATCCTCGCTGTTTAAAGCGCTGGATAACAACGATTTTGAACTTCACTATCAACCCCAAATTGATATCAAAACCAATCAGGTACTGGGTGCTGAAGCCTTATTGCGCTGGAGCGATAGTAAACACGGAGCCGTCTCTCCGATTGAATTCATTCCAATCCTGGAAGACACCGGGCTTATTGACCGGGTTGGAAGCTGGGTCATCGAAGCTGCCTGTGCTTACTGGAAGTTCTGGCAAGACGAAGGATTAATCCAAGACAACCAAAAATTGTCAGTCAACGTATCACCGTATCAATTCAGAAACACAGGCCTTCTGGTCTCAGTGAAAACAGCACTGGAAGAAACCGGACTTAACCCAAACAATTTAATTCTTGAGATTACTGAAAGCACCTTACTGGCTGATGACGAAAACAATCTGGCCATGCTGCAAAGTTTAAAGAATCTAGGCGTTACCATTGCGCTGGACGACTTTGGTACAGGCTTCTCTTCGTTAAGCTACCTCACCCGTTTCCCAATTGATCATTTAAAAATTGATCGCTCATTCCTGATGAACATCATGGAATCGGCCAACGATGCACACCTTGTCACGGCGATTATCAACATGGCGCAAAGCCTTGAAATGGATGTAATCGCAGAAGGCGTCGACAGCGTCGAGAAGCTTAACTTCCTGAGATCAAAAGGCTGCGACAGCTATCAGGGCTTCTATTTTTCTCGCCCAATTACCGGAAACGAATTTGTTCGCCTCTTGAATCAAGATAATCGTATGGAAGCTTGCTAACGCTCTTATTGCTTGTGGCTTACATTTCTGGCACTTCCATGTTTCTGTTTGTACATCCTTGTATTGGTTCGCATTTCACCCAATGATCGGTGCTATAATCCAAGGAACCTCTGAACTTATTCAAAACTGAACTTATTCAATATTAAATCATGGAGCAAATATGAGTACGGATACGATTATTGGGTTAGCTGTGATTGTCGGTGTTTTCTTATTGGTTGTTTCTATGTACAACCAACTGGTCAGCTTAAAGAACCGTTTCAAAAACAGTTTTGCTCAAATTGATGTTCAACTGCAACGTCGCTATGAATTGATTCCTAATCTGGTTGAATCTGCAAAAGCCTACATGAGCCATGAACGTGAAACACTGGCTCAAGTGATGGAAGCGCGAAACCAGGCGTCCAGCGCCAGCAAACAAGCAGCCGCTCACCCGGATGATCCATCTGCGTTGAAAGCGCTGTCAAAAGCAGAAAGCAAACTGACCTCTATGCTGGGTGGTTTTTATGCGGTCGCTGAAAACTATCCAGACCTAAAAGCTAACGAGACGGTATCTCAATTGATGGAAGAACTAACGTCTACAGAGAACCGAGTAGCCTTCTCACGTCAGGCGTTTAACGATGCAGTAATGAATTACAACACCTACCGCGAGCAATTCCCTAGCAACCTGATTGCCGGTTTCTTTGGTTTCAAATTCGCCGAATTACTTGAGATCGATGATCCGAAAAAGCGTGAGGCCGTTAAGGTCAGCTTTAACTAATCCAACATCAGCTCAACGAATAAGATGGATTTTTTCGAGCATCAAGCCAAAGCCAACAAAGCCAGCAGTTATCTGATCATCAGTTATCTGTTGGCGCTTTGCGTCATAACCGTTGGCTTCAATGTGGCCGGTCTGATCGTCTGGACCTTGGCTACACAACCCGTATTAGACATCCCCTACTCTGATCCCTCTGCCTTTGAAAGCTTAAAACACCTGCTTGCGCTCTGGTTTGAATCCCGATTTAGCTGGCAAGTAACGTGTGCTGTCTTTATCTTTATCGGGATTGTCTCTTTTTCTAACTGGCTCGGTCTCAGACAAGGCGGCGGCAGCGTTGCCAAGATGATGGGCGGTCGCAAGGTACCATCCAACACCCATAACGCCGATGAAAAACGCTTACTGAACGTCGTCGAAGAAATGGCCTTAGCATCAGGTCTACCCGTCCCTGAAGTGTTTGTTATGGATCGAGAAGATGCCATCAACGCTTTTGCCGCCGGTTATTCTCCTAATGAAGCCGCTGTCTGTGTTACCCGCGGCCTATTGATCAGTCTGACGCGAGATGAACTTCAAGGCGTCATTGGTCATGAATTCTCACATATCCTCAATGGCGATATGCGAATCAACATTCGCCTGATTTCCATCATGGCAGGCTTAGTCGCAGCAGGTCAGTTAGGACGCTGGTTGATAGAGATAGGCTTCCGGGGTGGCTCTCATGACTCCAAAGGCGGCGCGTTATTTTTAATCGTCCCAGGCATTTTGATCTGGATTGTGGGCAGCCTGGGCGTACTTTCCAGCCGAATTATCAAAGCCGCGATTTCAAGACAACGGGAATTTCTGGCCGACGCTTCTGCGGTCCAATTCACCCGCCAAACCCAAGGCATAGCCTCGGCACTCTATAAAATCGCGAACCATACACACAGCTCCCTTCTTCATAACCGTCATGCTGAAGATCTCAGCCACATGTGCTTTGCTAAAACGCTGAACGTCCAATTTGCTTCTATGATGGCAACCCATCCGCCTATTGAAGAACGTATTGAACGGGTCGACAGAAGCTTTCTAACCAAAGCCAGTATCAAGTCTGCACAGGCTCGTCAGTCAGCATCACAAACCAACGAGCATGTTTCCATTTCAAACGTAGACTACAGAGAAACACACACGGCTGGTTTTGATTCCGGCACAGCACAAGACAGCCTATACGGGAAGGAAATCAGTCCGGATGAAATGATCGAATTCAGCTCACCGTTTCAGGATCAAAGCGTAGAACGAGCCATAGCGACTATAGGACTCACCGACCAGCACAATATTGAAGCTGCACAAGAATGCTTGTCCTCTATGCCATCAGAATTACTCACCGGTTTACATCAACCTGAATATGCACCGTTGATTGTGTTAACCCTGTTAGCGAACGCCAATAGCACGCCGGAGCATGCGCGAGAGCTGCTTAAACAACTCAGTCCAGCGCACTTTAAGGCCATTGTGGATCACTACCAGTTACACCTTCAAGACATCGACGGACAACCCATCTACCCATTGTTGCAACTGGCCATGGCGACCCTTAAAACGCTGTCCAAAGACGAACGTAAAAATACACTTACACTGGCCAAACAATTAATCACGTCAGATAAACAAATACAGCCTCAAGAATTATTCCTCTATCTGGTGCTTCACCGTCATCTAAACCGGAAAGCCAGCCGCCGACAGAGAGTCGAGTTTTCTTCCTTTGATCCCATTAAAACGGATTTGATTAAACTGCTCAGCTTTCTCTGTCATTTTACGGAAGCAGAACAGCAGGAAGCCGCCTACCACAAAGCCATTGGTCAATTTAATTTTGGTCAGTCAGATTACATCCAAGCAGATAGCATCAAGCATGATGACGTGGCTAATGCCATATTCAGGATTGAACACCTGGCGCCATTACTCAAGCGTAGTGTACTGATGTCGGTTGTGGATTTGATGAGTCATGACCATGACATAACACATCAAGAATTGGACTGGTTAAGAATGTTGGCAGACTGTTGGGATTGCCCTATTCCAATGACAAGGATCTAGGCAGTAAACTGCTCCGAAGGCTCGCTTTGAAGCACTGATTCCAGTGCCAATGACACATGTTCTCTGGAACTCACATCCACCCCAAACTGGTAATGAACACCACCAATCAGAGCGTTATTGATATCTGCTATAGGAAGGTCTGTAGAAAGCACTTGAACTTTAACCCCCATAGCCACTAAAGACCCCAAAAGGGATTCAAGCTGAGGATTATCATCCACCAGACCCGTCATTCCAGACACCAACACACACGCACAACGCTTAATCAGGTTTGGCCAGATTGCGCCTTGTTGTTCTATGTCCGAAAAATTTATGACACTAACGTCGCTTTCACTGAGAAGTTCAGCCACTAAAGAGTCATTTGCGAGGTCTAAAAAGAGAATTGTTTTCATGAATACTACTGCCCTTCTGATAACAGTCATATCGGCAGCATAGGTGATCTGTTTAGAACTTTAATGATGATTTAAACAAACAGACAATCTCTTACAAGACTATAAGAAATATGATCCAGCGACACATCCACTCTACGGCCTAAGTAAAATTCTAGCCAATACTTAATTATTAGCTAATCACATAACTGTATATTGCGAAGAAGTGGCAAACACTCCCGCCCATGACAAACACATGCCAGATCGCATGACTGAATGGCAATTTAGGCATCATGTAGAAGATCACACCCAGGCTATAAACTACGCCACCCGCCATTAATAAGGAGTAGCCTCTCGGGTCAATGGCATCGACAAAATCTTTACCACAAAACACAGCTGTCCAGCCCATCAGCAAATACGTCACTACGCGAAGTATCTTGAATCGATGCTGAAAAAAGACCTTCAGAATGATCCCTACGGCAGCAATATTCCAAATAAGAATAAATACAGGCCAGCCAATGGTTTCTCTCATGCTGACCAATAAAAATGGCGTATAGGAACCCGCGATCAATAGATAAATTGCACAATGATCAAAGTGCTTCAAGCGATCACGCTTATAAGGACAATGCACAGAATGATAGATGGTAGAGGCAAGATACAAAGCAACCAGACTTAAGCCATAAATAAAGGCACTGGCAATCACCCAAACATCTTGAGCTGAAAAGGCAGCGACCAAAAGAAACACCAGCCCCACCACACTGGCAATCGCGCCCGCACCATGAGTAATGGCACTGGCAAGCTCTTCCTTGATCGAAATGTAAATATCTTCAGGTTGGATATGATCAGGGTAATCAGACGACATACTAAGCTCCAACCAACGGGAAAAGAGTTACTTCCACTTATCTAAAGCGTGATCATCAGAATCTTTGGCATCGACCCAATCACCCTTGCCTGCCACCGATTCTTTTTTCCAAAACGGGGCTGTGGTTTTTAAGTGATCCATAATAAACCAAGCGGCATTGAAAGCATCTTCACGATGTCCTGACAACACCATCACCAACACAATCTGATCCGCTGGTTTCAGCTCACCAATACGATGAATGATCAATGCTTTATTGATACGCCAGCGCTCAGCCGCAATATCCGCTGTCTTTTGGAGCGACTTTTCAGTCATTCCTGGATAATGCTCCAAGGTCATGGTTTGCTGGTCACCATCGGTAAACTCTCTGACCCGACCAACGAACATTACCTGAGCGCCGTTTTCCACATCACCGTCTGTCCATTGGGATGACAATGCACCAAGATCAAAGTCTTCTTCCTGAACGGCGATCTCTATCTGACAACTACTTGATGGCATTCAGCTAGCCCCCTGTTACTGGTGGGAAAAAGGCGACTTCCGATGCATCTGTAATCGCATCCTGATACTGGGCGTGTTCCTGATCCACCGCCACCAGCACTCGCTTGCCAGCAAGTGCCGTTGCCCAAGGTTCACCTCGGCTCATTAACCACTCTTTGAGCTCGCCAGCTGTTTCAACACCTTGAGGCGTTTCAATCACTTCTTCAGCCTGACCAACGGCCTCACGCAATCGGGCAAAATAAACAATCTTCACTGAGCTATCCTTCTTTTCTGTCTCGCTTCAGGAGAGTAATAGGTGAATTATAACCACTCTCTGAAAGGTAAGATTTTAACCTTGGCACCGGCTTCAAGTGAACCTTGTTCTCGGTCCAACACCATAAAACAATTACACTCAGCAATCGACGATAGAACGCCTGAGCTTTGACTGTTAAACGGGGTGACCTGAATCTGGCCATCGTCCGACATCACATAATTGGCACGCTGGAAATCCATACGACCAGGACGCTTCCGAACATTTTCAGTGACTTGACCCGGAAGAAATGAAAGCGGCTTCGGCGTTTGACCTGAGAACTGCTCAATGGCAGGACGAGCTAATAACATAAAGGTCACAATGGCTGACACCGGATTGCCCGGTAAGCCAAGAAGATAACCTGCATCATCAGATGTTTTAGACAGCCGTCCACAAGCGAACGGTTTACCCGGTTTAATAGCCACCTTCCAGAAATCAATATTGCCGAGCTGATCCAAAACGATCTTAACAAAGTCAGCATCGCCTACTGAAACTCCGCCCGTAGTAATAACAAAATCAGCTTTGGCTGCCGCTTCAGAAAAACTCTTTTCAAAGACCTCTTTATCGTCTTTCAGCGTACCGTAATCAATGATTTCGCACCCTAGCTTTTTAAGCATGGGCAGCAAGAAATACCGATTACTGTTGTAGATGGCTCCAGCAGGCAACGGCGAACCTGGCTCTACCAGCTCATCCCCCGTTGAAATAACAGCAACCACAGGAGGTCGATAAACACTGACCGCATTGATCCCGACGGAGGCAATTAATCCAAGATGAGAGGCATCGATACGAGTTCCTTTCGCAACAATAGTTCGACCTTCGGTGATGTCATTTCCTACCGGGCGAATATTTTCTTTCACCCTATGATCATCAACGCCTTTTTCACTTTTTAGCTGAATCAGATCATCTTCCCGAATGATGTCTTCCTGCATGATGACGGTATCAGCACCTTCAGGCACCTCAGCACCTGTCATGATTCGAACCGCTTCACCAGGATTCACAAACAATTCAGACGCATCACCCGCCAAACGCGTAGCAACCACGGTCCACTGCTTTTGCGCATTGGATTCATTCAGTCGGAGCGCATAACCGTCCATTGCGGAATTATCTTTCGGTGGGACATTAATTGGAGAGCAAATATCATCAACCAGAACACGGCCAACTGCGTCTGATAATTGAACTGATTCAACGGCCGCTGTCCTACCCATATCGGCAACTGAACCCATATCGGCAATTGAACCCACATCCTTCAATAATTGATCGAGGGCTTCATCATAAGGACGCATATCTGATCTCCTGAGTCTTAATCCATTCATCAGGGACTATACAGAAAGCGGGATTTGATAGAAAACAAAATGACGTTTGTTGTTGATCTAACGCATCAACCCAACAGAGCTTAAGAATAAAAAACGCGCAGATCCAAAAAGATGACGTGAAACTTTCTGGATGTGCGCAAAGGGACAACGCTAGATGAACTTTTCTCTGATCCGAACTTTTATCTGATAGGAGCTATGAAACGACTCTCTACCGCATCACTCTGACCAGGATTATCTTTCTCCCAAACCACGAACTCGATAGGCGTTACTCGTTGCTCCAAGTCACCCAGTGCAACGGTTACAGAAAGCGGTAATTGGCTAATATCACCCGGCGCAACAGTGATCTCAGTCTCGCCTTCAATACCTACAATATTCACCCCTTCCACCTTCAACTGATACTGCTTGGCTTCCAATGTTTTATTCATTACCCGAACGTTATAGCTGTTGATAATCTCGCCTTTGAAGTTCTCACGGAACAGGTTTGCCCCTCGGCCACGATCCACTTCCAGATCCACATTAGACAGTGTCATTACACCGTAGAATAACGCACCCACCAGAAGCGTCATCACACCCAAGTACCCCAATAAACGACCATGCACTTTTGAAGGCTGCTTGTGCTTCAGTACATTCTCACTGGCATAGCGAATCAAACCTTTAGGAAGACCCAGTTTATCCATGACGCCGTTACAGGCATCGATGCACTTACCACAGCTCAAGCACTCGTATTGCAAACCTTCGCGAATATCAATGCCGGTTGGACACACCTGAACACACAAGCTGCAATCCACACAATCGCCCACTTTCTTGTCCGCACTTTGAACATGCTTACGCTTGGCAGTACGCGGTTCACCACGCTCTTCATCGTAAGTTACGACCAACGTATCTTTATCGATCATCACAGATTGAAAGCGAGCATACGGGCACATGTAAATACACACTTGCTCTCGCAACCAACCAGCGTTCAGGTAAGTAAGTACTGACAGAATCAACACCCAACTGGTTGCGCCCCATGAGGCGTCAAAGGTAACAAGATCCACTGCTAGCTCACGAATCGGTGTGAAATAGCCAACAAAGGTCAAGGCAGTAACAAAAGCCACTGCAGCCCAAGCTAGATGTTTAATCATCTTCAACCAAACTTTACGACCACTGACCGCTTGTTTATCCAGCTTTCTTCGAGCGTTTCTATCGCCTTCAACCTTGTTTTCAATCCAAATAAACAACCATGACCAGGTACTTTGAGGACAGGCATAACCACACCAAAGACGCCCGGCAAACGCCGTCACAGCAAATAAACCAAACGCACTGATCATCAAGGTGAAGGACAACAAGAATAAATCCTGTGGCCACAATGTCAGACCAAAAATCAGAAACTGGCGAGAACTCAAATCCCACAAGACGGCCTGATGGCCATCCCATTGCATCCAGGCGCAGCCAAAAAAGGCTAAGAATCCAATCGCACCAAATATTTTTCGTAACTGACTGTGGAGGCCATCCGTGGCTTTAACCTGTATTTTTTCTCGCGCTTTAACATTATCAGCCGGATCGTGGTAATCAATGTCGGAAGAGGGGGTATCAATCTGCACCACTTCAATTTTCTGTGTCATAACTGCATCTAGCCTCATCTTTTGTCATCAGGCTTAGTACATCAGATCAAAAGGTTTTCTGAAGTCTCGCCTGAATTTTGTTTTGTCATTACTAATCACTTGTCCCAACAGTTAAATAGCAACAGACATACCAAAGACAAAAAGCAAATAAATTCAATTACTTAGAACTTACAGAAGAAAAATAACACGAAATATAGACACGATATATCACGCACACGAAATAGCGTGCCTAAAACATAAATAGGAGAGACAGCAAAGAAAGTAAGGATTAGAAAAAGACTAGGAGCGCTCTATACCCAGCCTCTTCATTTTGGAACGAAGGGTACTCGGTGGAAGATCAAGCAGCTCGGCCGCACCGGATTTCCCAGCAATCACCCACCCCGTTTGATTAAGCACATAAAGAATATGTGCACGCTCAGCATCCGCCAAGGTAGTAACATGAGAATTCACAGAGTTGCTTGGAGTAACCGACGTCCCAGCGGGAAGCTGACGTTGTTCTTCCTTGCTATCAAACCCTGTCGGCTCGAGTCCATTCAGACCGAACCCTGCCGGCTCGAACCCTGTTACTTCCAACCAGGAAGAGCGCGTCACAATCGCGGACCGCTCCAACAAGTTATTCAATTCACGAATATTGCCCGGCCATTGATACTGGGTAAAACGCTGCATAGTAGCTTCAGACACACCAAACAAAGGCTTACCCAGCTGCTTTTCAAGCTTTTGTAATCGATGACGAATCAGGGCCGGTAAGTCTTCTTTACGATCCCTTAAAGGGGGCGTCATCATCGGGAAGACATTCAATCGATAATACAGATCCGCCCTGAAGCTGCCTTCATCCACCATTTTTCGGAGATTACGGTTAGTAGCCGCTATGACCCGAACGTCGACAGGCACAGGCGCCGATCCACCGACCCGTTCCAGATGGCCATCCTGCAAAACACGTAACAGCTTGACCTGAACATCAAGAGGCAATTCCCCGACTTCATCAAGAAACAACGTACCACCATCAGCCAATTCAAAACGACCAAGATGGCGTTTAATGGCACCGGTGAACGCCCCCTTCTCATGACCAAACAATTCACTTTCTACCAGGTTGGTAGGAATCGCCCCACAGTTTACCTTCACCATAGGTTTCTGATGACGGTGACTGGCCATGTAAATGGCATGCGCCACCATCTCTTTACCGGTTCCACTTTCACCCTGAATCAAGACAGTGGCATCGGTCTTTGCAACCTGCTCAATTTGAGTTTGAATCATTTGAAAAGCCGGGCTATCGCCAATCAAATCCTGCAGTTCAAGCTCATCTTCGATTTCATCTTTCAGATATCGGTTTTCTGCCTCAAGCTTTTCTGTCAGCATCTGAACTTGATGAAATGCATCCTGTAGTTTTTGCTCCGCTTGCTTACGCTCGGAAATATCCTGAAAAACCACCACTGCACCTACCAACTTTCCATTCTGAAAAATCGGTGTACTGGAATACTCAACCGGAAAGCTTGAACCGTCTTTACGCCAGAACAATTCATAGCCAATACGGTGCTCGACACCAGTCTGCGCGGTTTGAAAAATGGGACATTCGCACTGAGGATAAGGGCTGCCATCAGGTTTGGTATGGTGATGATACGAGTGAATGGCCTGACCAATAGTTTCACTTTCAGACCATCCGGTAAGTCGTTCAGCAGCCGGGTTCACAAAAGTTGCAATACCATTGCAATCCAACCCATAAACACCTTCATTCATCGAACGAAGAATTAATTCATAGCGCTGAACGTATTCATCTATTGGTGTAACCACACAAGATCCTGAAATAACTGGAAGAAAGATTATTGTGTGAGGAAATTAGCGTGATCTAGCTAGAAGCGCAAGCCGCATCATTGGAAGGCACCGGTTTCAACACCCGTTCATAGACACGAACATCGGCTGGAATTTCAAGATTAATCGGCTCATGGCTACGTAGATCCCACTCCGCACCTAAGCCAAGCACAGTAGTGTATTGAGCATCCTGCCGACGCTTCACCGTAACGCGTTGCTCCGACTGATCATCACGAACCATCTCATAATCAGTACAGGGGTCAAACGCCTTTCGCTCACGAATCCGCTGATCGACAAAGGTACCTATAGTGAACCAATCCGTTGAGTCAGTCGCAATGTAAGTAATCACCAACCGACCTCTGGAATCCGTTTTTTCCTGATAGCCCAGCTTACCATCGTATTCCTGATAAATCGTTCCGGCACAGCCAACCAACGACAAAACGACCGTCAGTAAACCGCCTGCAAGCACACCCTTTAACAACCCTCTTCTGAATACATTCTTCATTATCAAGTCCTGATATGTGCTCGCTGATTATATAAACTGATTCTCTAAGTCTAGTTGACTAAAACGCCCAACTCCCAACCTTATCTTCACGAATGATAGGTTGGCTAAACCAATAAAAACGACCCGGCCATTGAGACGGCAAGGTACAGTTGAAACGGGAGCGTTTAATCGGTACAGCCTTTTTAGCCTGAATCAAAATCCCTACTGTGTCTGAGCCCTGCTTCACCTTAGCTAAAGGTACTCGCCCCTGCCCTGAGGCATAACAAGCGATCTGATAAGACTGTGATTTATCCAAATCTACCTCCAGGTACACCTGAGGCAATACCTCATCAAATCGATAAAGCCAGTCTTTTCGATCCAGCTCGTAGCCCGATAGTTCCAAACGCGATACATTTTCTTGTGAAGCCTGCTCTACACCAGACTCCAAAGGCTTATCTGCCAGACCTAACTTCACATCGGAAACAGGCATAGGCAAGGCATTTACCTTGGTCTTAAACCCCTCTAGATCGGTATAAAAACCACCAAACGCAAAACGCGGCAGAGCCTCCAAACTGGATGAATAACCGACCGCGCCGGAATGTTGAGCCAGCCCGACATAGTCCAGCTCTTTTAAGATCGACTGGATTTCAGGCGTATACTCACCAAAGGGATACGCCAGTACTTTCAGAAGCTGCCCGGTATGTTTGGAAATCAGACCTTCCGCCTCTTTTATCTCACCCACTAGGCGTTCACGCCAGTCTTTATCAGACTCACCTTCACGCTTCAAAATCATCTTCAAATGGGTATGAGTGTGATTACCAAACTCAACGCCCTGCTCTGACATTTCCTTCATCTGAGCCCAGGTCATCGTATATTTATTGCCTTGCCCAACAGACTCTGTATTCACAAAGACAGAAAAAGGCATATTGTATTCTTTCAGCAACGGCCAGGCGGTGTCATACACCGAAAGATAAGCATCATCAAAGGTAATCACCGCCGTTTTCCGGGAGGTGAGTTTGCGTTCTTTCAAGCGCAACAACATCTCTCTCAAAGAGATCACCTCGAAGTTTTGTTCATGCAAGTACTTTACATGCAATTCAAAATCATTCGGTTTGATCGACGTTAGGAAAGGCGTATCATCACTCACATGGTGATACTGAAGAATCACCACTGATTCATCGTTTTGCTCGAAGGCCTTTACGATGGATACTGAAAAAAACCAAAAAACCAGAATTAAAAGAAATTGAGAGAACCTCAAAACAACTCTATTTACTTTGCGCCGAGTTGCCACCGGCTCTTGATCTAACTGCATACCCATTACTACATCACTGAAAGAATCGAATGAAAATCGATATTAGAACTACTCACCTGCCTGATTATCAGTCCCAATGGACTAATGCGTAGTTTACCCTATTCAACAGCTTTCACCGAGAACAAACTCAAAGTTCTGGACAAACTAAACGAGATTCCCTGAGCCATTTAATGGATAATGCCCCACAGAGAATGAAATCAATAAAAGTCCGCTTGATTACAAAGAGAACAGCTATGCCAAATTGCCCTAAATGCGATTCAGAATATCCATACGAAGACGGCCCAAGTTATGTTTGCCCTGAATGCGCATACGAATGGCCAATTAATCCCGAAGACGATGAAGACCGCCTGATCGTAAAAGATTCCAATGGCAATATTCTAAGCGATGGTGACAGCGTCACGGTTATTAAAGATTTGAAAGTAAAAGGCTCATCGTCCGTCGTTAAAGTCGGCACCAAGATTAAGAATATCCGACTGGTTGAGAGCTCTGACGATCACAACATCGATTGTAAAGTCGAGGGGGTCGGCGCCATTAAGATCACTCCGAAATACGTCAAAAAAGCCTGATTATTAGAAGACCAGCCATCAAGGCTGGTCTTTTTGATTTAACAAGCACGTCCTCACCTCCACGTTCAGACATAATCCGTTAACATCATCCCCCCTTGGTTTAGCCATCAATACAGCAGCATTGGACCGAAGACCATGATTGGTACTCTATTTGCTGCAAGTTATTAAAGCGCCACACCACGGCTTTCGATAACGGACGTTAAAACAACTAGGGGCGATACTTTCATGTTTGATATAGGTTTCTTTGAATTTTCTTTGGTTGTTCTTGTAGCGCTATTGGTTATTGGTCCTGAACGGCTGCCCTCTGCTGCTAGGACTTTAGGGCTTTGGATAGGCCATGGAAAACTAATGATCGCTAAATTTAATCGTGAACTGGATAATGAAATTGCTGAAGCGGAACTTCAGAAGGAACTGCGTAAACAATCAGAACCGTCTCCAACCGTTGTAAATGACACCAAAGAAATCAGTTAACTTTCCACGTTTTAGTGATCTATTTTTGATCGTTTATGCTAGCTGAATATATTCTATGCACAAAAATTGGCTTCACCCTTTAGCCTGCTTTGAAAGAACAAAAAAAACGCCGGATAAACCGGCGCCAAACATAACAAAATCTTCTTTATCAGGATGCTATAAACCTAACTCACTCAAGCCTGGATAATCTTTGGCACGTGCCTGACCACAGGGCCAAAGAAACAACCGGTCACCTTCATTAATTGACACATCATTAATACTGGCATGACGAGATTTCATGTAGCCTAAATCATCAAACTCCCAGTTTTCATTGCCATAAGAACGAAACCACTTACCTTCGACATCCTGCCACTCATACGCAAAGCGGACAGCAATACGATGATCGCCGTGAGCCCAAATCTCCTTAATCAGTCGATACTCCTTTTCTTTTATCCATTTTTCCTTCAAGAATAAAACAATCTCTGCTCTGCCCTGTAAAAACTGAGACCGATTACGCCAACTGGAATCAGGAGTATATGCCTGAGCAACCTGTTCTGGCTGCTGACCATTCCAAGCATCTTCGGCCTTCCGAACCTTCATCACCGCATCTTCATATGAAAAAGGCGGTAACGGTGGCCTAGCGACTTGATCTGTCATTATCATTTACCAACTTTTATATGGAAGGAATTTACCATTCAATGTAAGTAGAACCCGATCACCTTTGGGATCTTCGATCTTGTCCACCTCCATACTAAAATCAATTGCACTCATAATGCCGTCACCAAATTTTTCCTGAATAACCTCTTTTAAGGTTTCGCCATAAACCCCCACTATTTCATAAAGTCGATAAATTAGAGGATCTGTCGGCACCGCTTGATCCCAGATCTTGGTAGGAAAAGCTTCCAAAGCAGTTGCTACCTCCTTACCCAAGCCAAGATACTCAGCAATTGATGCCGCTTTTTCAGGGGGGGCACTGTTCATACCCAAGCAAGCCGAGGTTAACCACACTGGAGACATATCGAGTTCTTTACCCATCGTTTCCCAAGAAATGCCCTTTTCAAGCTTTGCGCTAACAATGGCTTCTGTCATCGTGATTTTATCCATAAAAACTCCTAATTAAATTCAATCTTTTAATTACGAACCTACTGCCTGTTTTAGCTCTAGGCTTTCGGTTTTTAATTCCGAGGATGCTTCAGAAGAAACGGTGGAACCCTCGTCATATAAACCGTCAGAACTTGATGCCTGTGACGGCGGCTCAATATCTTCATTGGTTATTTCATGAGAGCGATTTACCAGGAAATTAACCAAGTGATTCCTGACTTCATAATACGCAGGGTCATCAATGATGTTGGCGCGATTACGAGGCCTTGGAATATCAATTTTTACGGACTCGGCGATCTTGGCCTTAGGCCCGTTGGTCATTAGTAAAATTCTGTCAGATAGCAAAATAGCCTCATCAACATCATGAGTAATCATGAACACAGTCTGCTGTGTTTCACTCCAGATCTTAATAAGCTCATCCTGAATAACGCCGCGGGTTAACGCATCTAACGCCCCAAATGGTTCATCCAACAGTAACAACTTCGGACTGGTAGCAAAGGCACGAGCTATACTTACACGTTGACGCATTCCCCCTGAGAGTTGAGACGGTTTTTTATGAATTGAATGAGAAAGCCCCACCATGTCCAAATATTTAATACTGTGCGCCTCAACCTCATCCTTACTCCAATTTGGCCATCGTGCTTTAACGCCAAAGTTGACATTCTGAAGGGTTGTTAACCATGGCAAGAGACTGTAGTTTTGAAATACTACGCCCCGCTCCAAGCTTGGCCCCGACACTTCTTTGCCATCCATAATTACAGTTCCGCTGGATGGTTGATCAAGACCAGCCAGGACATTCAAGATAGTGGATTTACCACACCCCGAATGGCCGATAATGCAAACAAACTCGCCCTTCTCAATACCGACATCTACATTCTCGAAGACGGTTAGATCTCCGCTTTTAGAGGGGTACACCTTACTTAGCCCCTCAACACTTACAAAATGATCACTCATGATTACTCCTCGTACTGCACTAGCTTGGCAACACTGCCCAATGCGATATCCAGCAACATGCCTACCAAGCCAATCATCAGGATGGAAAAGATCACACTATTGAGATCCAGGTTATTCCATTCATTCCAGACGTAATACCCAATCCCTGTTCCGCCCACCAACATCTCAGCCGCTACGATCACAAGCCAAGCAATGCCAATAGAGATACGCATACCGGTTAGAATCGTCGGTGCTGCCGCAGGCAAGATCACCGAATACGCTGTTTTAAGCTGACTTAATTCATGAGTCTGCGCCACTCGCACCCAATCCGATCGAACATTCGCCACACCAAATGCGGTATTAATCAGCATCGGCCATATAGAACAGATAAAGATCACAAAGATGGCAGATTGCTCCGAGTCTTTAATTACGAACAAGGCCAATGGCATCCAGGCCAGAGGAGAAATGGGTCGTAAAACCTGGATATAAGGGTTCAACGCCTTATACATCAATGGCGACATACCAATGACAAACCCCAACGGGATCGCAATTAAGGCTGCCGCCAGAAAACCGGTCAAAACCCGAAACAAGGAGTAGCCCAATTGAATGCCAATTCCCTTATCATTTGGGCCTGCATCGTAAAACGGGTTACTCAATTCATTCCAGGCATGCTCCAGTACCTGAGACGGCGGTGGCACACGGGCCTCTTGATCAGAACCTCCCATTAATAGTTCGTATTCTGATAATGCTTCAGACGCCTCAGGAGGCTGATTTAAAGCCTCCCAAAGCCCTAATGACAGAAACAAAATAACGAACGAAACAATGAGTGCTTTCATATTTAAGCTCGCCACAATTACGTCCTCTTAATTGCAAAGCTGTTCACATAGTCATCAGGTTTGGTGTAATCAAACTCCTTGCCCATGATGTAATAGTTTTTATTCGTCTTAGACGGTGGCTCATAGCCTAAATCCTTCATAACCTGTGACGTTTCAGACGCCACATAGACCTGTTCTGCAATCCCGGTGTAATCAATATCGCCCTTCACATACCCCCAACGCTTCATCTGAGTGAGAATCCAGATTGCCATTGAATGCCAAGGGAATGGATCAAAATCAATACGATCTGGAACGTCATGTACTTTCTGCTGAAGGCCATCTACATAACGACCTGTCAATACCTGGCGAACCACAATTTCCGGCTGGTTAAGGTAGTTTTTAGGAGAAATTGCTTTAGCAATTTCAGCACGATTCTCTTGCTTCGAAGAGTAATGAGTTGCATCCACGATGGATTTAAATAACGCTGCGTAGGTATTCGGCATCTCAGTTGCAAACTTCTGACTACAAGCAAAAGCACAACATGGATGCCCCTCCCAAATATCTTTGGTTAAGGTATGCAGGAAACCAACTTTCTCAAACACCGCGCGCTGATTAAACGGGTCAGGTGACAAATAACCATCGAGGTTACCGGCACGCAAATTAGCAACCATTTCTGGTGGCGGAACTACTCGAATCTGAATATCTTTGTCTGGATCGATGCCATGCTCCGCTACATAGTAACGAAGTAAAAAGTTATGCATGGAATAGTCGAATGGCACCCCAAACTTGAAGCCTTTCCAATCTTTAGGGTTACGCTTATTCTTATGCTTATTGTGAAGAACAATCGCCTGACCATTAATGTTCTCAACGGCAGGCATGATATAAGGCGTTGCTGTAGAACCAGCCCCCATGGTCATCGCTAAAGGCATAGGAGTCAGCATATGAGACGCGTCGTACTCACCATTCAGTGATTTGTCACGAGCGACCGCCCAACCTGCTGTTTTAATTACATCAACATCCAACCCGTATTTTGCATAAAAGCCCATGGGCTGAGCCATAATGATAGGCGTGGCGCATGTAATCGGCACAAAGCCTACTTTCAGTTTCTTCTTCTCTAGAGGGCCAAAGGAATCTTTCACAGCAGCTTTCACTTTGTCCATCGGGATAGTAGTCGCTAATGCCGCAGCAAATGCACCAGCGCCTACCGTTTTAATAAACTGGCGTCGTGAAGGATCGTTATGTCCAAATACACCACGAACGATCGCGCTCTCAATGACCCTGTCCATCATATCCTCTTCTGTATCAAAGGATTCTTTGGGTCTTTGCTCTGCGGCTAGAGAATGAGTCTTTGTTTCCGCCTTGGCTATTTGCTTTTCTAACGCAGCTTGACGCTGATAGTCAGTAATACTTGCGCCATGAGTTTTTTCAGCCTGACAAGATTCACACTGACAATTTGTGGTGTGCGTGAGTCGGATGTCGCCATCAAATGGATTTCCTAAACTTTTTGGTGCCATGTCTGCTTTCCTTTTGTCTAGCTTAATGAATTCAGCATTAATCGATTAAACCTTGTGCAAGTACTTACCAAGTGGAGCAATACGCCCCCTTTTTGGTCAAAATGACTGGCTTTTCATGAAAACCACTTAAACCTCGTATCTATAGTCGTGGGCTACTTGCTTTATTTTTTATTAACTAGTCAATAGCAAGGCCAATGCCAACACCCCAATAACAACATAACCAATTGATTTAAATACTATTATTCAATTTTTAACCCCCCTATAAAGAACTACTAAATTTCGTAATTAACGAAATCACATAGCACAACTACGAAAACTCGTAATCATGGTCTGAATTTTGAAACTGCTTTTCTTAGACGAGCAATTTCTTTCAAATAACTGATGAGGTTCGTAATGCATGATCGTTTTTTTAACTATTCAGCGTTAGCACAATTAGTGGTTGATCCATATAACGACCGGATCATCTCGGCCAATCAGGAAGCCTGTAGCCTTCTAGAACAAGATCTGCAGCAGCTTCAAGAAAAACGTCTCAGCAAGCTTTTTGAACATAACTTTTCCGAACTGATTGCATTTACTCAGGAGGTCTTAAACAACAGCCGTGGCTGGTCTGACCGAATGTCGATTAGCGACAAAACTATTCCCGTAGAAATTTCTGGCCGATTTACTGAAGCTGGAGAAGAACAACTGCTCTATTTATCCATTCAACGTATTTCCGACATAGATCGAATGCGAACGCATTCCGAAGCCAACCACCATTACCAATCAGGTATTGGACATTGGCAACGAGTGGCGAGAGTTTTCCAGGAGTTTGAGCGAGAAAACCAATTACTTTTGGATGCAGCCGGCGAAGGTATTTATGGGGTAGATGCCAATGGTAATACCACCTTCGTAAATCCTATGGCCCAACAGATTCTGGGCTACACTGCGCAAGAACTCGCAGGTAAAAATATGCATACAATGGTGCATCACTCGCTGTGCGACGGCACTCATTTCCATGCGGAAGACTGCCCTATTTACGCAGCATTTAATGAAGGCACAGTACAAAAAGTAGAAGACGATATTTTCTGGCACAAATCGGGGAAAGCCATTGATGTTGAATACACCAGCACCCCCATTTTGGAACAAGGTACCATTATGGGTGCTGTTGTAGTTTTCCGAGATGTCACCCAAAAAAAAGCCGACAACCGACGCTTATTAGCAGCACTCTCTGAAGTCGAAGAATTAAAACATCGCCTCGAGTTAGAAAACGCCTACCTACAAGAAGAAATTAATTCTGAATTCAACCACCACCAAATTATCGGTAAAAGCCAACCAATACACACCCTTCTAAAACAAATCAGTATGGTCGCCCCTACAGAGGCAACGGTGCTTATTCATGGAGAATCTGGTACAGGTAAAGAACTTATTGCACGAGCCATTCATGAAGAAAGCGATCGAAATGAACGATCTTTAATTAGAGTAAATTGCGCAGCTATTCCAGAAGATCTTTTTGAAAGCGAATTTTTTGGCCATATAAAAGGCGCGTTTACGGGAGCTACACAGGATCGTGCAGGACGCTTTGAACTGGCCAATGGTGGAACCTTATTTCTGGATGAAGTGGGTGAGATCCCCCTTCACCTTCAAAGCAAGCTATTGAGAGTGCTTCAAGAACAACAATTTGAACGCATCGGAGACGATAAAACCCGAGACGTAGACGTTCGAATTATTGCCGCAACCAATCGAGATTTGAAAGCACTGGTCGACAAAGGAAGCTTCAGGGAAGACCTCTATTTTCGACTGAACGTATTCCCAATGTATTCCGCTCCTCTAAGAGAACGAACAGAGGATATACCCCTACTTACACAGCACTTCCTGGAAAAATCCTGTGCCCGATCAGGCAAGCCGAAATTAAAGGTATCCATCAGCGAAATGCAAAAACTTCAAGGCTATCACTGGCCTGGAAATATTCGAGAACTCGAAAACGTAATTGAACGACAAGTGATTTTATCTCAAGGCTCTTTAGTAGTATTTGAAGGCTTGGATCCCATCACAAATCAAACCCAACCCTCAATAAATCTGAAAACTGCAAGTAATACTATTAAAACAATCTCTGACCTACAAAGAATGGAATATGACAATCTAGTGTTAGCATTGGAAACATCTAAGGGAAAAATATTTGGTGAAGACGGCGCCGCAGAATTACTTGGTATCAAGCCTACAACACTCACATCTAAACTTAACAAGATGAAAATCGATGCAAGAGAATTCAAACGTAATCAGATTTCGGCATAGTACACAAAACAGATCACATTGGTAATTAGTAATCTGATCTCTGTGATAAAAACGAACCGACGACCTTTGGACGCTGTTTCAAAATCGTCCACGCTTAAAAAAAATCGATATAGAAGTTTCGGCTTTATAAAGACTGGTTGCGGGGGCCATTATCTTTGTAAAGAATGAACCGACGACCTTTGGGCGTTGTTTCAAAATCATTCACGCATAAAAATGTATGGTCCGCCTCGTTATTGCAAGAGCAGTTTTCAATAACGGGAGTGGTCTGCGCTAATGTATTC
>Ga0255776_10000044_pt1 | contig 124228 bp, 134 predicted proteins | sample 071ome_19_FD_179974 | JGI IMG/M metagenome (GOLD analysis project Ga0255776, IMG submission 179974) | Coastal salt marsh microbial communities from the Groves Creek Marsh, Skidaway Island, Georgia - 071413AT metaG (version 2) | ecosystem: Environmental > Aquatic > Marine > Intertidal zone >...
TATCTCGACGGGGGTCTTCCTGCGTCGATCGCCGCGGTGCCGGTCCTCGACTGGGCGGAGGTGATGGAGGCACCGACAGAAAGCCCGCTCGCTTTCGAGCGTCGCACGGTGGAGCACCCTCTCTACGTCCTGTACTCCTCTGGCACGACCGGCCTGCCGAAACCGATCGTGCACGGTCAGGGTCTTGTGCTCCTCGAGCACCTCAAAGTGCAGGGTCTCCACGGCGACATGGGTCCCGAGGATCGGTTCTTCTGGTTCACCACCACTGGCTGGATGATGTGGAACTACCTCGTTTCCGGCCTGCTCCACGGCTCGACGCTCGTGCTCTACGACGGCGACCCGAACGCGAATGGACCCGAGACGCTGTGGAGCCTCGCCGCCGAGGAGCGTGTGACCTGGTTCGGCGGCGGCGCCCCGTTCTTCACGGCCTGTGCCCGCGCAGGGCTCCGGGCCTCCGAGCAATTCGACTTGTCCGCGATCCGTGCGGTCGGCTCAACGGGTGCGCCGCTGCCCCCCGAGGGGTTCCGCTGGATCCACGACCACGTGTCGTCGACCGCGCTGCTCTCTCCAATCTCCGGAGGCACCGATATCGCCTCCGCGTTCGTCGGCGGGAGTCCGATGACACCGGTGTGGACTGGGGAGATCCCCGCCCGCTACCTCGGTTGCGCCGTGGCGGCCTTTGACGAGGACGGCCGTGAGGTGGTTGGCTCGCAGGGGGAGCTCGTGGTGACCGAGCCGATGCCGTCGATGCCGATTGGGTTCTGGGGCGATGATGACGGAAGCCGCTACGCGGCGAGTTACTTCGAGCACTATCCCGGGATCTGGCGCCACGGTGACTGGGTCACCTTCTCTGAACGCGGATCGTGTGTCATCTCCGGTCGGAGCGACGCGACGCTCAACCGTGGTGGAGTGCGGGTCGGCACCGCGGAGATCTACCGGGTCGTCGAATCGGTGCCTGGAGTGGCTGACTCCCTCGTGGTCCATCTCGAAGCCGAGGACGGTGACGATCCAGGTCTCCTCGTGCTCTTCGTGGTCGGCGAAGGCGAGGGTCGAGTGCTCGATCCCGATCTGGTGGCCGAGATACGAGCCGTCGTCCGTTCGCAGTTGTCGCCCCGGCATGTGCCCGATGAGGTGCACCGCCTCGATGCCGTGCCCACCACGCTGAGCGGCAAGAAGTTGGAGTTGCCGGTGAAGAAGATCCTGCTCGGCGCTGATCCCGACGTGGTCGCGAGCCGGGGGGCGCTGAAAGATCCGGCGGCGATCGATGCGGTCGTCGAGGTTGCTCGCTCGCGCCGCTGAGGCTCAGCGCGGCTCGACCAGCAGGCTCTGGAGGCTCAGTCCGAGCGGCCCGTTCTCGTCGTGGAGAACAGAATGCGCGAGGCCGGTGCCCGTGCCGCCGAGATGCGATGACGCCCTCAGGCCGATCCACTCGCCGTCAGCCGGTCGAGCGAGGTGGATCGTGAGATCTGGGTTGATGTAAAGCCAACTGGTGAAGTCGACGTCGGCGGAGACGCCGTTGCCGAAGTCGGCCGCCGCCGCGACTCGTTGAAGTCCACTCGGGCTCTCGCCGGCGATGACGGGCTGGAGCAGTCGGATCCACACCGCGCATTCACCGAGTTGGTTCCAGCCGCCGCTCGCGAATCGGAACTCGCAGGCATGGCCGACGTAGCTCGGCCGGTCGTCGGTGAAGTCGGCCACATCGGGCCGTGACTCCTCGACCGGGGCTGGCATCGTCGAGGCCGGCACAACACCTGAAGGAAGTTCGTCCTCACGACGACGGATGCGGAGCGCTCGGACACCGGCTACCTCATTCTCCCCATCGATGAGGGAGGCGGTGACCACGGAGATGCGCCGACCGGCGCGCTCGGTCGTCGAGACGACTCGTAGCGGTTGGCGCACTCGGATCGGCCGAAGAAGTTCGATGGTCAGTCGGGCGACCTGCCACTCGACACCCTCGTCGTGGTTGTGTTGCTCGACCGCTCGGGCGAGAAGCGCTGACGGAGGCCCGCCATGACAGTTGGCCGGATCCCAGGGCCCTGCGGCAAGTTCGGTCGGAGCCAGACGGTCTCCCGATTCCTCGAAGAGCGCATCGGCTTGATCGGTCATGGTCAGGCTGCTGCGAGGCGGGCGATGATGCGCGCCGACTCGACCGGATCCTCGATGTACGGATAGTGATCGCGATCGAGTTCGATCACCTCATCGCAGCGCGCAGCCATGATCCGCTGGTGCTCGGGGTGCACGGTGCGATCGCGTTGGCAGAGCACGTACGTCGACGGTGTCGACTCGCGAGGGCTGCCGACGACCGCTTGGGTCATCGCGGCGTTCGGCTGCGGTGAGTGACGCGCCGCGAGCGCCTCCCGCTCGGACTCACTCAGCGTGGGGTAGAAGAGCGGTCCGATGAGTTCGGGATCGAGCGTGCTCGTTCCGTCCTCCGCCGGTCGGATTGCGTCGGCGAGCTCCACCCGGTGACGGGGCGCGGCACGAAGGAAGCCGTTGACGCTCTCTCCGTCGTCGAGTGCGAAAGCGGCGATGTAGAGGAGATGGGAGACGGGGGTGAGCGCTGCGGCTTCGGTAATCACTGCTCCGCCATAGGAGTGCCCGACAAGCACGGTGTCGGGTCCGATTACGGCGGCCGCGTCAGCGGCTGCCCGCGCGTCGCCCGCTAGATCGCCGAGTGGCAGGGGAGAGTCACCATGGCCAGGGAGGTCGATCGAGTGCGATACGACACCGAGTCGTTCGAGCTCGGTCTGGAGCCCCGCCCAGCACCATGCTCCGCTCCAAGCGCCATGAACCAGCAATACGGGACGGTGCGGCATTCGCCGATCGTGGCACGTTCGTCCTCTGCTGGACGAGATGTTGGATCAGTCGCGACGCGTGCGAAGCAGCGAGCCGGTGAAGCCGACAACGATGACGGTGAGCACGAGCACGCCCCGGCCGACGGCTCCAAGTGAGTCGTGGGTGACCATCGCGGCCGCGGCGGCCGTGGCGCTCATCGTGACGCCGAGGCGAATCGTGGCAGACCAGTCAACGTTCGGATCGGACGCGTCACCGGTGGCTAGGCGATCGCCAGTGCCACGTCCGGCGATGAGGGTCATGTCGGTCACACGAATCTTCATATCCGTCCAGATCGCCCCGTGTGCTGGGAATCACGATTCTCAATCAGATCGCCGATGAAACGTCACACGTCCGTAGCGTGCGTCACTATCCCGAAATCGGGGGCGGCTCGATCGCGGGGCTAGCGTCTCGCCGGTGTCGACAGCGCTGACCGTGCTCCGTCAGCGCCCGGTTCGCCGCTACCTCGGTTCAACCGCGCTCGCCGCGACCGGGATCAACCTGTTGATCACCGTCCTCTTCAAGCAGGTTTACGACCTGACCGGCAACCCCTTCGACATCGGGTTGATCGGTCTCGCGCAGTTCGTTCCCGGCCTCCTTCTCGCGCTTCCGAGCGGCTACATCGCCGATCGATTCGATCGACGTCGGGTTGCTGGAACCTTCCTCGGCGGCCGACTCATCTGCGCCGCCGGACTGGTGGTCTTCAGCCTCGGTGACGGCGATCGCGTGTGGCTGCTCTTCCTGATCGCTGTCGGCATCGGCACGGCTGACGCGATGATCGGGCCGAGTCGCCGGGCGGTGTTGCCCCTCATGGTTCCGGCGAGCGATGTGCCACGCGTGGTAGCCCTCTGGACCGCCACGTTCACCGGGACGTCGATCATCGGGCCGGCCCTCGGAGGACTGCTCTACAGCATCGATCCGTGGGTGGCCTACGCCGTCGCGACACTCCTCACGGCCGCATCGATCCCCTTGATTCTCGCGGTCCAGTACCGTCCCGGCGCCGCCGCGGTCGCGACCGATCGCTCCGACCCCTCCCAGCGACCGAGTCTGAAGCTCGCTCTTGAGGGCCTGTCGTTCATTCGCCGTACTCCAGTGGTGCTTGGTGCCATCAGCCTCGATCTCTTCGCCGTGCTGTTCGGCGGTGCGGTCGCTCTCATTCCGATCGTCGCGGCGGAGCGACTCGGCGTCGGTGACATCGCCTATGGATGGCTACGAGCCGCGCCAGGTGTCGGAGCGGCGACCATGGCGGTCGTCCTCGCCGTCGCGCCAGTCCGACGACGGGTCGGCCCGACCCTTCTGGTGTCGGTTGCGGTCTTTGGACTCGGCACCATCGTCTTCGGCCTCACCACGAGTTACGTGGTCGCGTTCCTCGCCCTCGTCGTGCTGTCGGCCGCCGACATGGTGTCGATGTTCATCCGCGGCTCGCTAGTGCCCCTTGTCACCCCGCCCGAGCAACTCGGACGGGTCTCCGCCGTGGAAGGGGTCTTCATTGGCGCCTCGAACGAACTTGGAGCCTTCGAGAGCGGCGTCGCCGCCCGCTACCTCGGGGTTCCTTGGGCGATCGCCGGTGGGGGAATCGCGACCGTGGTGATCGCCGGTTCGTTCGCGCTGCTGTTCCCGTCGATCCGTCGGATCGACACCTTCGAGGAACTGGATCCGAGCCCTAGCCCATCAGACGGCTGAGCTTCGCCACCCGACGAAGACGTCGGATTCGACGGAACACGTGCTCGGCGACCATCTGGGAGATACCGGTCGACATCGTCGGATAGACGCGAACGATCTCGCCGAGTTCGCGGATCGACATCGCGAAACGCACCGCCAGAGCCAACTCCTGGATCATCTCACCAGCCTCAGGGGCGAGGATGTGACCTCCCACGACCTTCCCTCGGGCGGTGACGACCATCACCATGCCCTCAGGAGTCGAGTCGATTCGGGCGCGATCGGTGTCGGCGAGGTCGAAGCGGGTGACCCTCACTCGTCGCTCGCCGAAACGCTCCCGAGCCTCGGTGGCGGTCATGCCGACGTGGGCCAACTGCGGATCGGTGAAGGTCACCCAGGGCACGAGGGTCGCGGCGGCGCCTCGGCCAGGGAGGAACATGTCGCGCACCGCCATGACGGCGTCGTGCGCCGCCGAGTGGGTAAATAGCGACCGGCCGGCGGCCGCGTCTCCGACGGCGTAGATCGACGAGACGATCGTGCGTGAGCGCGCGTCGACGGAGATGCCGTCGGGTCCCGCGGCGATTCCCAGCCGGTCGAGGCCGAGGGATTCAACGTTGGCGGTCCTCCCCGTGGCGAGCAGCACCGCCGCCGCACGAGACTCACCGTCCGCGGTCTCCACCACGACGTCACCGCCCTCGGATCGCACACCGGTCACCGCGGTGCTGAGGCGGACATCGACCCCTTCGGCCCGAAGCACCTCGGCGACGCGTGCCGTGAGTTCCGGTTCGTCACGGGAGAGCAGTCGGTCGAGGGCCTCGAAGAGCGTCACGTCAACACCAAGCCGGTTGAGGGCTTGGGCGCTCTCGACCGCGAACGGCCCACCTCCGATGACGGCAAGCGACGTCGGCGGGGCATCGAGGGCGAAGAGCGTTTCGTTGGTCAGGTAGTCGACTTCGGCGAGCCCAGAGATGTGTGGAATACGGGCGCGCGACCCGGTGCAGATGAGGATGTTCCGAGTGTCGAGGTCGGTCGTCCCCTCGTCGAGGTCAACCCTCACCCGTCGGGCTCCGGTCACCGACGCCGTTCCGTTGTAGAGGTCAACACCCCAATCGGCCAGCCGTTCCGGGGAGTCATCACCCGAAGCGATCACCCCCTGCACATCGCGGATCCGTCGCCAGACCGAGGGGAGGTCGACGGTGACCTCGCCCGTGCGCACACCGAAGTCGACCGCGCGTCGCGCCTCATGGGCTGAGCGGGCCGATCGGGCGAGCGACTTCGATGGCACGCAGCCGCTCCACAGGCAGTCGCCACCGACCCGGTCGCGCTCCACCGCCGCCACACGAAGCCCGAGTTCCGCCGAGGCGAATCTCGCCGCCGTCAGCCCGGCCGATCCGAGCCCGATGATTACGAGGTCGTAGGGGCGCGGCACACGACCACGGTACCCGTCGAGCGTTCCCTCGCCGATGCCCGATGTGACAAGCGCGACGATGGTCGCGACCTCGGTGACACGGTGCGGCACCGCGCGTGCTGTTCAATGGGCGTGTGTCGTCGTCTTTCCGATCGCTGGTGGTGTCCGTCCTCGCCACGATCGCTCCCCTCGCTCTCGTCGCCTGCTCGACGACGACCGCGTCAACTGGCGCGCCGACAGCTTTCGCGGGCACGGTGGCGGGTGTCGGCGAGATGCCCGGCGACATCGGTCTTCCTGTCGATCGCGATGCTCCGTTAGCGGATCCGGCGCCCGAGGAGACCGCTCCTGTGGCGACCGAGCCCGAACCGGAGCCGATGGTGCTCGACAGCGACGGGATCCGTCCGGGTGATCTCGGTCTCGCCACGTTCGGCGAGATGGTGGACGGCAATCGCGTCATCGTCATCGGGGACTCGATCATGGCGTCGACGGCGGAGCGTTACGGCGGCGATATGTGCAACCGGCTCAACGAGGCCGGTTGGGACGTCGAGGTCGACGCGGAACCGGGACGCTTCATCGACTTCGCCCATCGGGTGCTCAACCGTCGACTCCCGCCGAGCGATGGTGCCGATTGGGACGCGGCCGTCATCTTCTTCGGGAGCAACTTTCGGGGCGACTACCTCAACTTCGAAGATCAGATGCTGGAGTTGATCGAGCGGCTCGCGCCACGCCCCGTGCTGGTATTGACCGTGAGCGAGTTCACCGAGACGCGGACTGTGGTGAACGACATCATCCGCTCGATCGCGGATGGCGACCCAAACGTCTATCTCCTCGACTGGGCCGACATGACCGACGCCGAGCCGCGGCTCGTGGGCGGCGACGGCATTCACCTCACTGGGGCCGGCCGGACGAGGATCGTGGCTGAGGTCGCCCTCGCTCTCGGCGAGGCGCCAGGACGGCTCGAAGGAGAGTGCCTCCCAACGGCTTTCACCGACGACGTCTTGCCGACGATCGTCACTGAGTGACCGCTCTGCTCGGGCGCTCGTAGCCTGCCGGGGTGCTCCAGGCCCAGTCGCTCACGGTCGAGGTCGGAGGGCGCACCGTCGTCGAGTCAGCCGACTTCACGGTGATGGCTCGCGACAAAGTGGGCATCGTTGGCCGCAACGGGGCGGGCAAGACCTCGCTGTTCCGGGTGCTCGGTGGTGAGGAGGATCCGACGTCGGGTCGGGTGGTTCGTCGAGGGGCCTTCGGATACCTGCCGCAGGATCCTCGGATCGCTGGAGTCCATGACTCTCGACGGGCGATCTCGCACGTGCTGTCGGGTCGGTCGATCGACGAGCAGCTCGAGCGGATCGAGAAACTCCGCATCGCCATGGAGGAGTCCCCATCGGAGGACGCGGTTCGCCGCTTCTCTCGGGCCGAGGAGCTGTTCGCCTCGTCGGGTGGCTACGCGGCCGAAGGCGAGGCTCGGTCGATCGCCGCTGGGCTTGGTGTGCCCGACGCGAGACTTGAGTTGCCGATAGGTGTGCTGTCGGGAGGTGAGCGGCGCCGGGTCGAACTCGCTCGAATCCTTTTCGCCGGGTCGGAGGTGCTCTGTCTCGACGAACCGACCAACCACCTCGACATCGACGCCAAGGAATGGCTCCTCGGCTTCCTCCGCGGCTTCCGGGGAGCGTTGCTGGTGATCAGCCACGACCTTGAATTGCTCGACGAGGCCATTACCCGCGTGCTGCACCTCGACCGTCCAGGTGAGGCCGACACCGGACGAATCGTCGAGTATCGGGGCACCTACTCGCAATACGTCGCGGCCCGAGCGGAGGACGAGCGACGCCGTGCCCGAACCGCCGCCCAGCAGGAGCGCGAGATCGCGCGCATGCAGCGCGTGGTGGATCGTTTTGGTGCCAAGGCAACCAAGGCCGCTATGGCGCACAACATGGAGCGCCGAATCGCCCGCCTTGAGTCGGAGCGGGTGCACGTTTCCGATCGGGATCGGACTCTGCGGGTTCGCTTCCCCGATCCGCCGTCGAGCGGAGTTACCTCGCTCACGGTGTCCGGCCTCTGCAAGGGATACGGCGGCCCGAAAGTCTTCGAGGACGTTGGCTTCGACATCGGGCGCGGCGAGCGACTCCTCGTGCTCGGCCTGAACGGCGCGGGTAAGACGAGCCTGCTGCGCATCCTTGCTGGCGAGACCGACGCCGACCTTGGCGAGGTGTGTTGGGGGCACAACGTGGTGCCGGGCTACTACGCGCAGGAGCACGACAACCTCGACGTCGACGCTTCGCTGCTCGACAACATGCGTCAGGCGCTCACCGTCGGCACGAGGCTCACCGACACCGAGTTGCGAGGGCTCCTCGGGATGTTCGGCCTGTCGGGGGACAAGGTGTTGCAGCGAGCCGGCACTCTGTCGGGCGGCGAGAAGACGAAACTCGCCCTCGCGATGTTGATGTCAGGCCGCAACAACTTGTTGCTTCTCGACGAGCCGACCAACAACCTCGATCCGGCGTCCCGTTCAGCGGTTGCCGAGGCCCTCGAGCCGTGGCCGGGAACGGTGATTTTGGTCAGCCACGACACCGAGTTCGTCGAGCGGCTCCAGCCGACCAAGGTGCTGCTGCTGCCCGACGGGCAGGTCGACTACTTCTCGCAGGAGTGGCTCGAGCTGGTCGCCCTCGCCTGAGGGCTCAGCCGATCGACACCCTGGTTGGGCGTTGCGCCGCCTCGAGGCGGACCTGCTCGTAGAAGTCGTTGCCCTTGTCGTCGACGACGATGAAGGCCGGGAAGTCCCGTACCTCGATACGCCACACCGCCTCCATACCGAGCTCGGGGTACTCGAGTACCTCCACGGAGATGATGTTGTCTTGGGCGAGTCGAGCCGCGGGGCCCCCGATCGAGCCGAGATAAAACCCGCCGTGGTCGCGGCAGGAGTCGGTGACCTGCCGCGAGCGGTTGCCTTTGGCGAGCATGACGAACGACCCGCCAGCTGACTGGAACTGCTCGACGTAGGAGTCCATCCGCCCGGCGGTCGTCGGGCCGAATGAACCCGAGGCCATGCCCTCCGGTGTCTTCGCCGGTCCGGCGTAATACACGCAGTGGTCCGCGAGGTAGGCCGGCATTGGCTCGCCGGCATCGAGGCGCTCCTTGATTCGAGCGTGGGCGATATCACGGGCGACGACCATCGGGCCGCTCAACATGACCCTGGTGCGAACCGCAAGCGCGGAGAGTTGGGCGCGGATCTCGCTCATCGGTCGGTTGAGATCGACCCGAACAACCTCGGTGTCATCGAGATCTTCCTCGGTGGGGTCGGGGAGGAATCGCGCTGGATCGTGCTCGAGTTGCTCGAGGAACACACCGTCGGCCGTGATCTTTCCGAGCGCCTGTCGGTCAGCCGAGCAGGACACCGCGATCGCGACCGGGCAGGAGGCGCCGTGGCGAGGCAGTCGGATCACTCGGACGTCGTGGCAGAAGTACTTGCCGCCGAACTGGGCTCCGATCCCGGTCTGCTGGCTGAGCTCGAGCAATCGGCTCTCGAGCGCGAGGTCGCGGAACCCGTGACCGAGGGCGGAGCCCGCGGTGGGGAGCGAGTCGAGGTAGCGGGCGGAGGCGAGCTTCGCGGTCTCGACTGCCATCTCCGCTGAGGTGCCGCCGATGACGACCGCGAGGTGGTAGGGCGGGCAGGCCGAGGTGCCGAGCGACTGCATCTTGTCGAACACCCAGGGGATGAGCGTCGCCTCGTTCAGCAGCGCTTTGGTCTCTTGGTAGAGGAAGCTCTTGTTGGCGCTTCCCCCGCCTTTGGCCATGAACAGGAACTTGTAGGAGTCCCCGTCGACCGCCGCGATCTTGATCTCAGCGGGGAGGTTCGTGCCGGTATTGCGCTCCTCGTACATCGTGAGCGGGGCGAGTTGGCTGTACCGCAGGTTGCTCGTCAGGTAGGTGTCCTGGATGCCGCCGGCGATGGCCCGCTCATCGCCGCCTCCGGTGAGCACCCATTGACCTTTCTTGGCCTTGACGATCGCTGTACCGGTGTCTTGGCACATCGGAAGCACGCCTCCGGCGGCCACCGCCGCGTTGCGCAGCAGGTCGAGGGCGACGAACCGGTCGTTGTCGCTGGCTTCCGGGTCGTCGAGGATGGCGCGCAGTTGGGCGAGGTGCCCGCTTCTCAGGTGATGGGCGATCTCTCGCATCGCCTCGGCGGTGAGACGTCTGATGGCTGAGGGGTCCACCTTCAGGAAGCGACCCTCGGAGGTGTCGACCGTCTCGACACCCTCAGTCGTGATCAGCCGGTACTCGGTGGTGTCCTCGCCGAGGGGCAGGAGTTCGGTGAAGTCGAAGTCATCGGAGGGCATGTCCCAACCCTATGTCGATCGATCTGGGTCGGCCGGTGCGCGCCTCGGGCGGGTCGTCTCAGAGTGCTTCGAGGAGCAGCGCTGTCGAGGAGACGGTGCACAGAGCGAGCACGGCGACCCTCACTCGGGCCTCTGGGAGGCGGGCGATCACGGGGCCGGAGAGCACGAGGCCCGCCATGACCGCCGGTAGTAGGAGCAGGCTCAGCTCGATCTGGCGGCCTCCGACTTCGCCGGCGATCGTGAGCGCGAGAATTGAGAGCGTTGAGCCGAACCCGAAGTAGACGGCGAGGGTGGCGCGCATCACCCGGGCGGTCTCGTGCTGGTAGGTCAGGGCCATCGGTGGTCCGCCCACCCCGGCGGCGGTTCCAAAGATGCCGGAGAACACGCCTGCGATGCGGAGGTTGCGCGGGGTGGTTCGGAATCGGAAGTCGGTGAGCGACACCGCGACTGCGGTCAGCACCGACACACCGACGATGACGGCGATCGCCCGAGGGCCGGTCATGGCGACGACAGCAGCTCCGAGCGCGATCCCAGGTACCCGTCCGATGAACGCGTTGCGAACGTCGACCCAGTTGACAGCGTCCCAATCGCGAACCGCCACGCCGACCGACAGTGGCAGCACCGAGATCATGATCGTCGCGGGGAGGAACGCCGGGTCAGCGAGACCGAGCACCGGCGCGGCGAGCATGCCCATCCCAATCCCGATCGTCGCCTGCACCGATGACCCGATGGCCACGGTGATGAGGCAGGCGACGACGACCCACCAGTCGAGTCCGAGGATCATCGCTCACCACTGTTGCCCGGCGGGCGCTTGAGTCGTCGTGGTGGTGCTGAGGCTGGGTCGTCCGGCCAGTGGTGTTTCGGGTAGCGCCCCGCCATCTCTGTGCGAACCTGCGACCACGATCCCGACCAAAACCCGGGGAGGTCGGCCGTCACCTGAACCGGCCGATCGGCGGGGGACAGCAACTCGAGCACCAGCGGTTCGCCGTCGACGAGGGGGTGCTCGTCGAGTCCGAAGAGGTCTTGCACTCGTACCGCGCATACCGGTCGAGCGTCGGCGTAGGTGATCGGAGCCGAGGTGCCGGCCGGGGTCACGAGCGCGTCGGGAGCCAGCCGGTCGAGGTCGGCGCCCTCAGGCCACGGAAGCATCGCTCGGAGCAGCATGGTCAGATCGAGCGATTCGAGATCCGCCCGCGAGGATGCTCCGGCGAGATACGGGCCGAGCCACTCGTCCAGTCCGGCGATCAGTCCCTCGCGGCTCCAGTCGGGCCACGGGTCACCGTGGCGAGCGCGAAGGAAGCCGACGCGCTCTCGTAGACGCAATGCGCCACCATCCCAAGGCAGCACAGCAAGCCCGGTCGATCGCACCCGTTCGAGCAGCGCGAGCGTCGTCTCGGCGCTCGGCGCGGGCCTCGAGGTTGTGGTGCCGAGTCGCAGCGAGCCGAGTCGTCGTTCGACGCTCTCGATGAGGTCGTCGCGTTCAGCATCCCAGTCGAGGCGGCGCCGCTCACTGAGCAGGCCGGGGATCTCCGAGAAGCGCCGAATCACCGCCTCACCATCGACGGCAGCGGCGAGTCGAACCCGGGCCCGGTCGCGACGCCCGTCGAGATCGGCCGCGACGATGAACTCCTCGGCCGCCAGTGGGTCGCTCTCGGGAATCCATGCTCCAGAGCCGGTGCGCAGTTGGAACTGTCCGACCCGACGCCGCATGGCGATCCGATCGGCGTAGGCCTCGATGAGTGCGCGGCCTGCGTCCTCGGCTCGGGCGTCGGACGGGGAGCCAGCGATTGACGCGCGCCGCATGAGGTCGGCCGCGCGACGCCTGATCCGGTCGAGAGCGCCGGGATCGGGTCGTGCACCTGCTGGCAGCGGCGGGTTCTCGCCGCAGACGAGCGCTACCCGAGTCTCGAGGTCGACCGGCAGTTCGTCGCGCCGTCCGCGCAGCGGATCCCGCTCGTCGAGTAGAGCGGAGAGCACGCACGAGATCGGCTCGGGGTGCCGCACGACCATGCGAGCGAGGCGTGGATGAAGAGGAAGGGCGAGCATCCGCCGACCGTGATCGGTGAGTGCGCCGTCGTCATCGATCGCGCCAAGGTCGACAAGCAAGGCGCGAGCGGATCGGATCGACGACACCGGGGGAGGGGTGATGAGCCGGAGGTCGTCGGGTTCGGTTCCCCATGCGAGCGACTCGAGGAGGAACGAGGCGAGATCGACCTCGCTGATCTCAGGAGTCGGATGGGCGAGTCGTGTGCCGTGCTCGATCTTGCTCCAGAGCGCGTACGCCACACCGGGAGTTTCGCGCCCGGCACGCCCAGCGCGCTGGGTCGCCGAGGACCGACTCGTTGTAACCGTCGTCAACCGCGTCATGCCCGTGGCTGGGTCATGACGCGGCGCTCGGGCGAGTCCTGAGTCGATGACGACTCTCACCCCCTCCACGGTCAGCGAGGTCTCGGCGATGTCGGTGGCGACGACCACACGCCGATGCCCTTCGGGCGAGGGGCGAAGCGCCGCGTCCTGTTCCGCCAATGACAGGCTGCCGGCCAGCGGGAGCACGGCGACCCGCGAGTCGACGGTGTTGCGCAGGCGGTCGACGACCCGCGTGATCTCGGCGATCCCGGGGAGGAACACGAGGATGTCACCCGGATCTTCGGTTAGGGCTCGCTCCGTCGCCGCCACGACCGCGTCCTCGATTCGGGTCCCCTTGGCGGTGGGAATCCAGCGCTGGTCGACCGGGTGGGATCGGCCCTCACTTGCGATGACTGGGGCGCCATCGAGCAGTCGGCTCAGCCGATCGGTGTCGGCGGTGGCCGACATGGCAAGTAACGCCAGATCGGGCCGGATGGTCGAGGCGACATCGAGGCAGAGGGCGAGCCCGAGGTCGGTCGTCAGGTTGCGCTCATGAACCTCGTCGAAGATCACCACGGCGACGCCCGGGAGTTCGGGGTCGCCCTGCAGACGGCGGGTGAGCACTCCTTCGGTGAGCACTTCGATTCGCGTCGCCGGCCCGACCACGCGTTCGTCGCGGGTCCGTAGCCCAACCGTGTCACCGACCGACTCTCCGAGGAGTTGCGCCATCCGGCGGGCAGCCGCACGCGCGGCAAGGCGGCGCGGCTCGAGCAGAACGATCTTGCCGTCGCCCGGTACGTCGTCGAGGAGGGCGAGGGGCACCAACGTGGTCTTCCCAGCGCCTGGCGGAGCGGTGAGAACGCAGCGACGCGAGTCCCGAAGGGCCTGGCGGATGCGATCGAGTGCGTCGGCGACCGGAAGGTCGGGCAGAGCGGTCACCGGGCCTCCGCGTCGTCGCGGCCTCAGCCGGCGACAGGCGAACCGGCGAAGGGGGCCGGGTCGTTCGGCCCCGGGATCGTGGGTGGATTCCACGACGTCGCGTCGGAGATCGCGCGAGCAACCTGGCGCCAACCGGCCGGGTTCCACCCCTCGGCGAGGGCTTCGACCGACCCGTCGACTCGAACGAACGCGAAGGCGGGCAGGCTCGCGGCGCCGAGCGCCCGGGCTACGGCCCGGTCCGGGTCAGCGAACACGAGGAAGTCGTCGGCGACCGGGCCGAGGAAACGGCGGGCGTCATCGGCATCGGAGGTCACGACGAAGCTCACCCGGGCATCGGCGCCGCGGAGAGCGTCGAGCACTCGTACCGCGGTCTTCAGAATCCACGAACTCTCGTTGGTGTAGGGATCGAGGACAACCGGGGCGAGGTGGAAGGTGGTGAGCCACTCGGAGACGGGACGGGGATCGGCGCTAATCGGATGCAGCACGAGATCGTCGGGGAGTCGATTTGCCACGAGGCGATCGTAGCGATGCGATAGTGGCGCCCCCCAACACTGTCGCCCGTTCTGACGTCTGGCTCAGCCATCGGTACCTTTGGGCCGTGCACCCCCTCGAATATCTCAGGTCGGTCGCACGCGACCCCTCGAGCGCGGACCGTCCATGGGAGGCCGCGACGGCGTTCGCTCTTCTGGTCGCGGATCACGGACTCGGTGGCCCCGAGGCGGTTCCGACAGCTCGGCGGTTGCTCGAACGCCTTCCCGGGCGCCCAGAGCTGTGGTGGGCGACGAGTCGAATCATCGCTGCCCTCGACGAGCGGGCCGCGGCCGAGGAGGTGCTCCACGCTGCGGCGGCGCCTCGCCCGTCGAGTCCCGACATCGCGATGGTGTCCGCTGCGCTGACCGACGGGCCGGGTGCTCGGATCGTGCTGCTCTCGCCCTCGGGCCGGCTGCTCGGTGCTGCGGTGCTCGTGCCCCTCGGTTCCCTCCTCCCGGCCGCCTACGCCGCGCGACTGGCGCCTGCGTTGGGTGATGTCGAAACCGATGGGGAAGGGGTGGTGCTGGTGTGCGAGCGGCTCCGAAGCGATGGCAGCGTCGTGCTGGTTGAGACGGACGCACCAAGACCGGACTGCCCGTCGGTCGCGGCCCTGGCGTGACCGTCTGAGCGGGTAATCCGCAGCGGCGGTCTACATCCCGAGGTGTTTGGGCGGATGTCCGGTGACCTCGGTGATCACGCCCTCAGCCTCGGCGAGGCGTGGCTCCATCACGAAGATCCTCGCCATCGGCTCGCGGGCGCCGAAACGCAGATGTGAGGTGAAGTCCTCGCTCATGACGCACGGGATCTCCCGCTCCCACAACTCGTGGATGACGAGTTGCGCCTGCCACATCGGCAACCAGGCCGCCTCGACCGACCGTTCCGGGTCGATAGGTCTCGGGGGGTGTTTGCCGAACACCCAATTCCATAGGCCCATGCCCGGACCGTAACGGCCGCCGGTGTCCGGTGCGTCGTTACTCTCAACCGGGATGAACGCGTTTGACGCTGTTTTCTTCGATGCGGGCGGAGTCCTCGTCCTGCCAGACCCGACGGTGCTCGCGCCGCTGCTCGAGACCTACGGGGGGTCGACTCGGATCGACGACCACCGTCGAGCGCATTACGCGGGCATGGCGGCGAAGTCGCGAGCGGCCGCCTCGGAGTCCGATTGGGACTCCTACAACCTCGCCTATGTGACCGCGGTCGGCGTTGATGCCGAGCTCCGGCTGATGGCGGCATCGCTCCTCGACCGTACGAGAACCGCCGAGCTGTGGAGGTGGCCGATCCCTGAGTCGATGGCCGCCTTGGCTGAACTTGCGGCGCTCGGCGTGCCGATGTCGGTGGTGTCGAACGCCTCCGGTCAGATTGAGTGGGTGCTCGAACATATGGGGATCTGCCAGCGGGGCGCCGGTTCAGGTGTGTCGATGCGCACGATCGTCGACTCCCACGTCGTTGGAGTCGCCAAACCCGATCCGGCGATCTTCACCTTCGCCATCGAGCATCATCCCGAGACGGTTCCTGAGCGGATTCTCTACGTCGGCGATTCGGTGGTGATGGACGTCGGTGGGGCGATGGCCGCAGGGTTGCATCCCGTTCTCGTCGATCCGTTCGACGACCACGTCGGGGCTGACTTCGCCCGGATCGCTTCGCTCGGGGAACTCCCGGCGATGCTCGGCTGATCAGTCCGCGGTGAGGCGACGAGCGATCACCTTCAGGCACAGTGTCTCGTCGGCGCCTTCGAAGATCGACAGCACACGAGCGTCAACGAAGAGGCGACTGACCGCGTACTCCTCGGCGTAGCCCATACCCCCGTGGATCTGCATCGCTTCGCGGGTCACCCACTCGGCGGCTTTGCACACGTAGGCCTTCACCATTGAGGCCTCCGTCGCCCCTTCGCCCTTACCCATGAGGGTGGCGACCGCGTACGAGAATTGACGTGCGGCTTGGATCACCACGGCCATCCGGCCGAGCTTGGCGCGGGTCAATTGGTAATCGATGATCGCGTGGTCGAAGACCTTCCGGTTCTCCGCGTACTCGAGCGCGAGTTCGTAGGCGGACTGCATGAGTCCGACGGCGCGGGCGGCGGTTTGGAGACGACCGTTCTCGAAGCCCTCCATCTGGTAGTAGAAGCCGCGTCCGAGACCCTCGGCCTCGCCCACGAGGTTCTCGGCTGGCACCCACCAGTCCTCGAGGGCGATCTCGTAGGAGTGCATCCCGCGATATCCAATGGTGTCGATCGGTCGACCCTCCATGCGGCCGGTCCGCGTGGTGCCATCGATGTCGACGGCGTCCTGGGAGAACACGAATCCGTGGGCATCGCCTCGGGGCTTCGGAACGATGAAGAGGCTGAGACCTCGGTGGGTCTTGGAGCGGTCGGGGTCGGTTCGCGCAAGCAGAGCGAGAGCATCGGCTCGCGCGCCGAAGGTGCACCAAGTCTTGACGCCGTTGATCACGTAGCCGGGCTCGCCGTCAGGTCCGAGCGCCGGCGTCGCGGTCACCTTGATGCTCGCCACATCGCTGCCGTAGTCGGGCTCGGTCACCGCCACGGCGGGCATCACCTCGGCGACGGCGAGCTTCGGTAGCCAGTGGCGTTTCTGCTCCTCGCTACCGCCCTTCACGAGGGCTCTGGTGAGGATCTCCGGTCGTGTGATGAGCGAGCCGCCGATTCCGAGGCTCGCCCGGCTCAGCTCCTCGGTGGCGACCACCATGGCGACGTACTCGTCGTGGCCGCCCTCGCTGTAGCCGCCGTACTCGCTTGGGACGCTCAAGCCGAAGGCGCCGAGCTCAGCGAGTCCGGTAATGATCTCCTCGGGGACGTCGGCGTTGGTGCGGTGAACATGCTCGGCGTGAGGTGCCACCACATCGGCGGCGAACGCTCGGAAGGTGTCGCGCACCATGTCCATGTCGTCGCTCAGGTGGAGGGGGCCTGGAGTCGAGGCGAGGGAGGCGAGGAACTCGGGGTCGCGGTATCGGGACACGAAGTGGTGCGCGGGTTCGAGAACACCGGGCTCGACACCCCATTGTGACTCGCGTCCAAGAATTCGCGATGAGAGGTCGTGAACCATGTCGGCGGTGAAGGCGCACGTGATCGAGGCCTCCACGTCACCTTTCGAGCCGTAGTCGAGGAGGGAGCGGGCGGTCGCGGCCGCGGAGGCGGCGTGCGCGAGGTCGTAGGCGAAGACCTGGTGGACATCGGGTCCACCGGACGCACTGAGGCGTCGGATCGCCGATCCGATGATGGAGTCCGCGAGGTCGATCACGGCGGCGGCGCCGAGCATGTCGGGAGTCGGGTGGTCCATGAACTGAAACTACCGACCGCCGCTCGGGCACTACGATCCGTGCTCGCCTACGATGCGGCGCGTGGTGGAGGGCTCCGGATCTCGTGGTCCGGTCGCGGTGTACTGCGGATCCTCCGAAGGCACCGACCCGGCCTTCGCCGCAGCGGCCGCCGAACTCGGCGCCGCGCTCGCCAACTGCGGTCGAACTCTGGTGTACGGGGGCGGCGACGTCGGCCTGATGGGCGTCGTAGCCGATGCGGCGATGGCCGCCGGAGGAACGGTGATCGGGGTGATTCCCGAGCATCTGGTGCGCCACGAGTTGGCGCACGATCGGGTGACATCGCTCGAGGTGACCGATTCGATGCATGAGCGAAAGGCGCGGATGGCCGACTTGGCCACCGGCTTCGTCGCGCTTCCCGGTGGTTTCGGCACCTTCGAGGAGGTGCTCGAGATCCTCACGTGGACCCAACTCGGCCTCAACCGCCATCCGGTGATCCTTCTCGATGTGGCGGGCTTCTACGACCGCCTGTTCGACTTCTTCGACCACGCTGTTGCGTCGGGCCTCTTGAAGGAACGTCATCGCGCTGCGGCGCTGCGGGCCGCGACGGTGGCTGATGTGATGGAGCTTCTCGACCGAGACCACGGTGAGGTCGAGCCGAAATGGGTGGACATCGAACGCTGAGGTGCTTTGACGCTTTGTCAAGCGACTCGTAACCTTCGCTCGTGCGTGTCGACATCGACGGTGGGCGTCTCCTGGAACGTCTTGAGGCCCTCGCCGAGATTGGCCCAATCACCGGGGCATCCGGCGAGCGAGGGAGCGCACGCCTCGCCTTGACCGACGCAGACCGCGACGGTCGCGATCTGGTGGTGGGCTGGATGCGCGACCTCGGGCTCGACGTGACGATCGATGCGATCGGCAATGTGATCGCGGTGATGGGGGAGAGTTGTGGGCATCGGTCCGGACGTCCTCCCGTCCTGTGTGGCTCGCATATCGACACCGTCGCCACCGGGGGTCGGTTTGACGGCAATCTCGGCGTGCTCGCTGGGCTCGAGGTGATCGAGTCCGTGCTCGCGGCGGGAGTCGAGTTGCGCCGACCGCTCGGTGTCGGCTTTTTCACCGATGAGGAAGGGGCCCGATTCGCCCCGGACATGCTCGGAAGTCTCGTGTACGCGGGAGGGATGACGGTCGAGCAAGCCCACGACATCCGTGCTGCTGATCCAGGTGGACCGGGGCCAACGGTTCGCGCCGAACTCGATCGCATCGGGTACCTCGGGGCCGCTCCGTGTCCCGGACCGGCTCCTCACGCTTTCGTTGAGTTGCATGTTGAGCAGGGCCCGGTGCTGGAGGCGCGGGGCGTTCGGATCGGAGCGGTCACCGGTGTGCAGGGGATTTCGTGGACCCGCGTCACGTTCACGGGGCAGTCCAACCACGCCGGGACGACACCGATGGCCATGCGGCGCGATCCCGCGGCCGCCCTCGCGCGCATTGCCGTCTTCGTGAACGATCTCGCCGATCGGTTCGGGGCGCCGCAGGTGGCGACGGTCGGGCGAATCGAACTTCATCCGAACCTGATCAACGTGGTGCCCTCCCGAGCGACGTTCACCGTCGACCTCCGAAACACTGACGATGAGGTCCTCCGTCGCGCCGAGGCCGAACTCGACGCCGAGCTCGCCCGTGTCGCGGAGCGCCACGGGGTCGACGTCGAGACGGAGTCGCTCGCTCGATTCGAGCCGGTCGCTTTCGACGAGCGGGTCGTGTCGAAGGTGGAGTCCGCGGCCGCGGCTCGCGGGCTATCGGTCCAGCGAATGCCGTCGGGGGCAGGGCATGATGCGCAGATGCTCGCTCGGGTATGTCCGGCTGGGATGGTTTTCGTTCCAAGTATCGGGGGGATCAGTCACAACCCGGCGGAACTCACCGATGACGCCGATCTGGTAGTCGGCTGTCAGGTGATGGCCGACGTGATGCTCGACCTCGCCGAGGGGGAGGACTGGTGACCAGAGAGATCCATGTCGGCGCCGCTCAGCTCGGCCCGATCGCTCGCGACGAGTCGAGGTCGGAGGTAGTCGACCGCCTGATCGCTCTACTCCGAGAGGGTGCGGAGCGCGGATGCCGTTTGGTTGTCTTTCCCGAATTGGCGCTCACCACGTTCTTCCCGCGCTGGTGGACCGAGGACCCGGCCGGTCACGACCACTACTACGAGCAGGAGATGCCATCGGCGGCGACTCAACCGCTTTTCGACGAGGCCCGGCGACTCGGAGTCGGTTTCTGCCTGGGCTACGCCGAGTTGACCCCCGACGGACACCGCTACAACACCTACGTACTCGTCGACGTCGACGGCTCGATCGTCGGCCGGTATCGCAAGGTGCATATCCCGGGGCATGACGAGCATGAGCCCTGGCGGCCGTTCCAGCACCTCGAGCGTCGCTATTTCGAGGAGTCACCGGACGGCTTCGGGGTGCACGACGCCTTCGGTGGCGTGGTCGGCATGGCGCTCTGCAATGACCGACGGTGGCCCGAGACGTACCGGGTACTTGGTTTGCTCGGCGTCGAGCTGGTGCTGATCGGGTACAACACGCCGCTCCACTACGCGCCCGATCCCGATCAGAACCCGCTCCAGTCGTTCCACAACAACCTCGTCATGGCGTCGGGCGCCTACCAGAACGGAACGTGGGTGGTTGGTGTCGCCAAGGGCGGTGTTGAGGAGGGCGTCGAGTCGCTCTCCCACTCCCAGATCATCGCCCCGTCTGGCCAGGTGGTGGCTCAAGCGACCGTGTCGGGCGATCTGATCATCTCAGCGGTATGCGACCTTGATCTGTGTCGTCATTACAAGGACACCCTGTTCAATTTCGCTAGGTACCGCCGCCCCGAGCACTACGGGCTCATCTCCTCGACGCGTGGGGTCGTCGATCGCGCGGAGCCTCGATGACGGCTCAGAGCGCGGGCCTGGTGTGCGCGCATCATCATCTGTACTCAACGCTCGCTCGCGGCATGCCCGCTCCCGAACGCACACCGGCCGGCTTCACCGACATCCTCGAACTGGTGTGGTGGCGGCTCGACACAGCACTCGATCTCGAGATGATTCGGTGGTCGGCCATGCTCGGCGCGCTCGAGGCTCTCGAGCGAGGCTGCACGACGATCATCGACCACCACGAGTCGCCGAACGCGATCGAGGGTTCGCTCAGTGCGATCGCCGACGCCTGCGCTGAGGTGGGAGTCCGCGTGGTGTGTGCCTATGGGGTGACCGATCGTCATGGAGCCGACGGCTCTCGCCGGGGCCTCGAGGAGAACCGTCGGTACCTCGCCGAGGGTGGTCGGGGGATGGTTGGTGTCCACGCCGCGTTCACCTGCAGCGATGAGACCCTCGCCGGCGCTGCCGAACTCGCCTCATCATTCGGGGTCGGCGTGCACATCCACGTCGCAGAGGGTGAGGCCGATCGCGATGCCGCGAATCGACTCGAGGGTCTCACGGACGACTCCTGGCTGCTCGTGCACGGCGTTCATCTCGAGGATGCCCACGGTTTGCGGGGCACCGTGATCCACAACCCGCGGTCGAACATGAACAACTCGGTCGGCTACGCGGCGCCGGCACGGTTCTCGAATCCGATCGCGCTCGGCACCGACGGCATCGGCGCCGACATGCTCGAGGAGTTCCGTTTGGCCTACGTGCGATCTCGTGAGCACGACGTGACCGTCGGTCCGGAACTCGCCTGGGGATGGCTGGAGGCGGGGCGAGACCTCGTCCCCGAGGCGGCCAATGACGTGGTGACCTGGCATCACGGAGAGATCGATCCGTGGTATCTCGCCTTCACGCCCGGGCTCAGCCCAGTGGACGTCGTGATCGACGGTGAGGTGGTCCTCGCCGAAGGTCGTCCGACACGAGTGGATCCGAACGAAGTGCGCGCGAAAGCTGCCGAGCAGGCGCGGCGACTCTTCGCTCGGCTGGGGTGAACGCCCCGCTCCCGCGGGGTCGTGCGTAGTGTGTTCCTCGGAGCCCTCGCTCCCTGAGCGCATGGACGGACCACAGACACACGACGCGCCGCTGCCCACCGGCGAGCTCCCAGCGATCGAGCGGTCGCCGGGTGAGTCCGCTCGGCGTCGCCGGCGCTTCCGCCTCAGTCTGAAACTGGTCGTCTTCGCGGCCGTGCTGTATCTCTTCGTCATTCCGCTCGTCCCCGACTTTCGGGCGGCGCTCGACGAGATCCGCAATGTCCGGCCGGCGTTGCTCGGCCTCGGACTGTTGCTCGAGGTGCTCGCGCTCTGGTGTTACGCCCCGCTCATGAAGGCGGCGCTCGGTGATGCCGGGCTGCATCTCTCCCGATGGCGGCTGTTCCGAATTCAGATGAGCACCCGCGCCCTCTCGAGCATCGTGCCGGGAGGCAACGCGGCGAGCTCGGCGCTCGGATACCGCCTCATGACCCTGTCGGGGGTGAGTGGACCTGATGCCGGCTTCGCGCTGGCGACGGTCGGGCTCGGCTCCGCGGTCGTGTTGAACTTGATCCTGTGGACAGGCCTCATCGTGTCGATCCCGATCCGAGGGGTGAACCCGATCTACGGCGGGGCGGCGCTGGTCGGGGTGCTGGTGATGGGGCTCGCTGGGGCCCTCACCTTCGGGCTGATGGAAGGACAAGGCCGCTCGGAGCGTCTCGTTCGATGGTTGGCGGGCCGCCTCCGACTCAACCCGGATCGCGCCGCGCGAATCGTGCACCAGCTCGCGGAGCGACTTGAGGCGCTCATTAGTGATCGCCAACTGCTCGGTCGGGTCGCGTTCTGGGCTGCTCTCAACTGGCTCCTTGATGCGGCCGCACTCTGGGTGTTTGTTCGGGCGTTCGGTGTGTCGCTCGACCTCGATGCGCTCGTCATCGCGTTCGGTGTCGCGAACGTTCTCGCCGCGATCCCGATCACGCCAGGAGGTCTCGGTTACGTCGATACGAGCTACGTCGGCATGCTGCGTGGCTTCGGCGTTCCGCTGCGCACCGCCACCCTTGGCGTCGCCTCCTACCGGTTCGCCCAGTTCTTCTTCCCGATCATTCTCGGCGGAGTCCTGTACGCGACGCTCCGGGTCGGCCCGTGGAGCATCGAGCGGCGCGAGCGACTCCTCAGACTGCGCGACCTCGCCGAGCAGGAGACCCGCCGAGGCGAGTCGAAGATCGACTTCCAGTTGCGGTTCCCGACTCGAGATGTGACCGGTGAGTACATCCGGCCAAGCCACCAGAGTTGGGATCGCTCGCGTCGCCGTCATCACCCCGATGAGGCGTTGCCGACCCGACCGGTCGATGGCGACGACGAACCCGACCGCTCATCGTGACCGAGGCACCATCGATCTCCGCGGAGGTCGTGTCGGAACTGCTCGCTTGGGGTGGTCCTCGCCTGCGTGACCTGCCGTGGCGACGTACTCGCGACCCGTGGGGGGTGCTGGTGAGCGAGGTGATGGCTCAGCAAACCCAGGTGGCCCGAATCATTCCGCGCTGGGAGGCCTTCATGGAACGCTTCCCGACACCGGAGTCGCTCGCCGAGGCGCCACTGGCCGATCTCCTCAGGCTCTGGCAGGGGCTGGGCTATCCACGGCGAGCCCGAGCCCTGCACGAGGCGGCGCGACGCATCAGGGACTCGGGCCGCTTCCCGTCGACCGTCGAGCAGTTGATGGATCTTCCCGGGGTCGGCCCCTACACCGCGAGGGCGGTCGCCGCCTTCGCCTTCGATCTCGATGTCGGAGTGCTCGACACCAATGTCGGCCGACTCCTGGCCCGCCTGGCAGGGGAGCGGCTACGCCCTGCGGCGGCGCAGACGATGGCCGATGACCTCGTGCCGAAGGGGGACGCCTGGATCTGGAACCAGGTCGTCATGGACTTCGGAGCGACCGTGTGCACCGCGAGAACACCGCGGTGTGACGGCTGCCCAGTGAACAAACAGTGCGCCTGGGCGGGTTCAACCGAGCGCGCTGACCCCGCTCAAGGGTCCGCTGGAGTGAGCGGAAAGCAAGCTCGTTTCGAGGGCAGCGACCGTCAGGCGCGGGGTCGACTACTCGCCGCTCTCGTGGACGGCCCGATTCTGGCGGTCGCTGTGGCCGTCGTGATGGATCGCGACTCGGTGGTGGCCGACCGCCTTCTTGCCGACTTGGTGGCCGAGGGCCTGTGCCGTCGCGTCGACGATGAGATCGTGCTCGGCTAGTGGGGCTGCGGAGACGGCGGTCTCTCAGCCCGAGGTGATGGCGGCGACGATCTCGTCGATCGATTGATCGGCGTGGGCCCGCATCTCATCGTCGGTGCGGTCCTGAATGGGGTGCGGCACGAAGACGCGCGCCATGGTCGGGTATCCGAGCGAGGTGCTTTGGGCGACGGCGGCGTCGATGAACTCACTTGACGCGACGAATACGCCCGGCACCCCTCGGATCTCGAGATCACTGATGTCGTGCACACTGCACGACGTGCAGCTGCCTCAATCGGCGAGCGCTTCGATCACGACATGACATTGATCAGCAATCTCGTGACGCAGATCGACTGGCGCCGGTTTGGCGAAGGTCGGCTTGCGATAGCGCCTGACAGTCGCTCCGCGACGTTCAAGGTGCTCAGCGATCCGGTCGAGGAAGACGTTCCCGCGTGGTTTCGAGATGTCGAGCAGGCCGACGGTCAGCCCGTCGAGGCTCTCGGGCCGCGTGATGCGTTGACGCTCGGCTGGGGTCGACTCCGCCGTCGGATCGAGTAGCACCTTCGACGCCATGGGTTCAGTATTGCACCGCTCGGGTGACGGGTCGGCTGCCGGAATCTCCGTTGACCCAGCCGGCGATCAGCATCGAGAAGAGTCCTGCGCCTCCGCCGGCGTGGGCGAGCATGAGGCCTCCCGGGCTGAATTTCGGCAGTGACTCGAGACCGAGGCCGTCGGGGATGCCCTCGGCGATTCCGCCGGCGCCGCGAACGATCTCGGCGTAGGGCAGCTGCAAGCGGGCTTCGAGTTCGGCGACGATCCGTGTCCGGTCCCATCCGCCCTCGGTGAACACCCGAACGTGCTCGGGCCCGAGCACGAGGATCGCGTCGAAAGCGAGCGCCAACTTGTGGTGATGCATCGAGCGGAGATTCTCGGCGAGGGTTCCAGCGAGGCTCTCGGGGGTGCGTGACAGCTGATCGACGATGCAGCGTGGCCCTTCGCCGGCGAACACGGTGATCGCATCGGTTGACTCATCAATGTCGGAACGGCTCGATGCGAGCGAGCCGAACGGGCCGGGATGCTCCGAGAAGCAGAAGCTCAACTTGCCGGGGTTGCCGTGGGTGGCCCGGTCGACGCCGCCGGGTCGACCGCCGCCGAGGTTGCGAACCAGCAACTGGAGCGCCCGGCCGATCGACAGCGACGCCCTGTTGCCCTGCCCGAGCGCGTTGACCCCCGGGTTCATCCCGATCCGCGACGTTCCCGGCCCGCTGCACACGATGACGGGGCCGACAGGCATGGTGGTCGCGAGCAGTCCGTGCATGTTGAACTCGTCGTTGCAGACGGCCTCGACCGCGGTGATGACCCACGGCAGGTGCTCGGGCAGGCAGCCGGCCATGACGGCCGAGATCGCGATCTTTTCGACGGTGGCCTGAACGAGGTCGGGCGGAACGATCGCGACGACCTCGTCGGGTGGTCTCGAGGTGCCTTCGAGCATGGCGAGCACTCGCTCGGCGGTTGGGGGCACGAGCGGCAGACCATCGCTCCACCCCATGCGATGCATGTACTCGAATTCGTCTTCGGCCTCGGCGAGGTCGAGGTGTCGAGATCGAAGGAGCGATCCGGAGTGCCGGGCACGCAGGGTGTCGACGAGATCAGGGTCGACGCTCATCGATCCGCAACCTGGGCGCTGTTCGGGAAGGCTGAGGTTCTCGGCGAGTTGATCGATGCCGGCCAGGGCTCGCCACTGCTGAAGTGACCAGCCGACGGTGCGCGCCTCCTCACCGTTGGCGCCGACCCGGATGAGGGTCGGAACGGTCTCGATGTCGTGGTGCCAACTCACGGACAGGTCGCGGTCGTCGGTGACCTCGAGGCCTTCGGGGAAGGCGGGATCGTCTTGTGAGTAGATGGTCAGTGAGGTGACTTCGGCGAGTTCGGCGAGAACGGGCGCGACGGTTCGACAGGTTTCGCAGTCCCGCTTGACCACGGCGACGAGGCCTTCGGGGAGCGGTGGCGCTGCCATGAAGCGACGCTAACCGACGAGCGGCCGCGCGGATGGCGACGTGTCGAGAGGGTGTGACCGATGTCGGTGAGCGCTTTGTCGGAGCGTGGCTAGCGTTCGTGCATCGGAGACAGCACGGTCACGGTGACCTTCCACGGGGTGCGGGGCTCGACCGCATGCCACGGTGAGGAGACGGCGCGCTACGGGGGTAACACTTCGTGTGTCAGTGTCGACGCGCCTGATCAACCGCTGATCCTCTTCGACCTCGGTACCGGATCGCGCTATGCCTCGGTCGCCGCGGGACGCGAGGTGATCTGTCTGGTGACCCACCTCCATTGGGATCACATCCAGGGGCTGCCGTTCTTTCCGCCGATGCTCGACGAGGCGAGCGGCATCACGGTGTGCGCGCCGTCTCCGCTCGATGGTGGCTCGCTCGATGAGATGATGGCGTCGATTATCCGAGCACCGATGTTCCCGGTGGGACTCGACGCCTTTCCGGCTCGGCCCGGTTTCATGGGTCTCGATGGGGGCTCCGTGGTGATCAATGGTGTGTCGGTGTCGTCGGTGGGGGTCAGCCACGTTGGCAAAACGCTCGGCTACCGGGTTGATGTCTGCGGGGTCAGCGTGGCCTACGTCAGCGACCATCAGCAGCCGATGGACGGCTCAGGTCCCGACCCGAAAGTTCTTGATCTGTGCCGTGGTGTCGACCTACTCATTCACGATTCGCAGTACACGGCTGCGGAACTCGCGTCGCGTCCTGATTGGGGTCACTGCACCCCAGAGTTCGCCCTCGAGGTCGCGCGAGCCTCAGGGGCCCAACATCTCGTCATGTTCCATCACGATCCAGATCGAACCGATCGCCAGCTCGACGATTTGGTCGAGGCGCATCGTGACTCGGCCGAACCCCGCGTCACGGTTGCCCGCGAGGGAGCATCGATCGCGCTCGGAGTTGACTGAACATGGACGTCGTAATCGCCCTCGCTGGGGTCGTGGCGGGAGGGACACTGATCGTGGCTGGGGTGCTGAAGCTCTCGTCGGTGGAGTGGCCGGCCGACGCCGCCTCCCTCGGCGTCGGTATCCGGATCGCGAGGCCCGTTCCCTTCGTGGAGATCGCGCTCGGCGCCATGGTCGCGATGCGATTGGCAACCCCTTGGACGTCTATCGCGATGATCGCGCTCGTTGTTGGGTTCTCGCTCGTGATCGTCCGCGCGATGCGCAGCGAGGTGCCTCCGGTGTGTGCCTGCTTCGGTTCGTTTGACCGCCGACCGGTCGGGTTCGGACACTTGGCTCGCAACGGGTTGCTCGTCGCGCTCACCGCTGTGTCGGCGACCGGCTGAGCGCCGGTCGCTGGCGCGCCAATCCGGTTCAGTTGTTCGACAAGATGAAGGCGAGGGTCTCAGCCTCCTCGCGCCACGCCGAGTAACGCCCACTCGGTCCGGCGTGCCCGGCGCCCATCTCGGTGCGGAGCAGGAGCGGTCGCGCATCGTGCTCGCCGCGTTGCTCGTCGAGGTGTCGCATCCGCGCGACCCATTTCGCCGGTTCATGGAATCCGACTCGGGGATCGTTGAGCCCGGCGGTGACGAGCATCGCGGGACGATCGGCATCGACGGTGTTGTCGTAGGGGGAGTAGGAGGCGATGTATGACGCCCACGGCTCGACGCGCGGATCTCCCCACTCGTCCCACTCGGTGACGGTGAGCGGGAGCGAGGGGTCGCTCATGGTGGTGACCACATCGACGAAGGGGACCTCGGCGACCGCGCAGTTCCAGAGATCGGGACGCATCGTCATGCAGGCGCCGGCCATGAGTCCGCCGGCGCTGCCGCCACGGATGGTGAGCCGTCGCGGGTCGGCCGTTCCGTTGGCGCCGATTTGCTCGGCCACCGCGTTCACATCGTCGAAGGTGTTGCGCTTGTGAAGGAGTCGCCCGTTGAGATACCAGTTGCGGCCGAGTTCGCCGCCGCCGCGCGGATGGGCGAGCACCCACACCACGCCCCGATCAAGGAGCGAGAGTCGCGCAACCGAGAACCAGGGCGGCAGCGAGATCTCGTACGCCCCGTAGGCGTAGATAACGGCCGCCGCGGAGCCGTCGAGCGGGGTGTCGCGATGGCGGACGACGTCGTAGGGGACCCGTGTGCCGTCGGCGGTCACGACCCAGTCGCGGTGCGCGACGTAGTGATCGGTATCGACGTTGGGGGTCGGGGTGCGTCGCACGAGCGTTGAGGTGCCGTCGGAGAGGTCGATGTCGAGGATCCGCGGTGGGGAGGTGAGCGACTGGTGCACGACGCGGACGGTGGGGCTGGACCATTCCTCGTTGGGGCCGAAGGTGAGGTCGTGTGGCTCCGAGTCGATGTCGAGTGGCATCTCGTTGCCGTCGCGATCGAGTACGCGCATGCGTGGCTGCGCGTCGACCCACTCGAGCACGACGAGGTGGCTCTCGAACGGTTCGGCACCGGCGACCCGCCGTCCGGGAGTGCCAGGTATGAACTCCTCCCAGTCGGCAGGGGAATCCGGGTCAGCGGTCATGACCCGGAAGTCGACGGCGTCGAGGTTGGTGACGATCACGAGGCGGTGACCCCAGTCGTCGACCTGATATTCGACATCGGCTGCGCGGGGGCGCACCATGCGAGGGGGAGCGGTGACGTCAGCGGCGTCGAGTAGGAGCACCTCCGAGGAGGTCTTCGATGCCGAGTGGATCACGATGTGGCGACCACTCCGCGTCGCGCCGATCCCGACGTAGAAGTGCTCATCGTCGTCCCGGAACACGACCTGGTCGTCCTCGATGGGCGAGCCGATTCGGTGGCGTCGCACTTCGCACGGCCGTTCGGCCTCGTCGGCCACCACATAGAGCAGGTGGGCACCGTCGGCGCTCCAGGCGATCCCGGCCCACGTGGTGTCGGGGATGACGTCGCTCAGTTCCGAGCCAGTTATGAGGTCGCGGATCCGCAGTGTGTAGTGCTCGTCGCCGCGGGTGTCAGCGGACCAGGCGATCAGGCGATGGTCGGGTGATGGTTCGAGCGCTCCGAGGTCGAAGAAGTCGTTGTTCGAGGCCTCGAGATTCTCGTCGAGAATGACCGTCGGGTCGGTGTCATCGGACCGCTCGGAGCGGCAGTGGATCGGGTAATCGAGGCCCTCAACGGTGCGGGCCGAGTACCAGAACGGTCCGTGGCGGACCGGGGCCGAGATGTCGGTCTGAAGCACCCGCGACCTGATCTCGGTATCGATCGAGTCAACGAGCGTTGCCGTTGAGTCGAAGAACGAGCGCGCGTGGGCGTTCTCGGCCTCGAGGTAGTTGATGGTCGCCGGGTCGTCTCGGTCGCGCAGCCAGTACCAATCGTCGGTGACATCACCGGTGACGCGAGTGAGGACGAATGGTCGACGTTCTGGGGCTGGCGGAGCGGGTCGCGACGCATCGGTGGCTCGTCCTGACATGGGCCGCAGAGTAGGGGATAGCGTCCGTTCGGCCATGAGGGTGTGGATCGATCAGGACCTGTGCACGGGCGACGGCCTGTGCGTTGATCACTGTCCGTCAGTGTTCACCCTCCTCGAGGACGGCATCGCCTACGTGGTGGAGGCCGGTCGCGTACTGAACGACCCGGGCGGGTCGCGGAGTATCGCCGAGGTGCCTGCGCGGCTCGAACGAGCGGTGGTTGAGTCGGCCGAGGTGTGCCCGGGAGAGTGCATCTTCATAGAAGTGCCGGTGTCGGCGATCGGTCCTGGCGAGGCTGATTCGGGCGCATTGCCACCATCGGGCTGAGCGTGCGCGCTCGGGTGGTCCGGGCCGTCAGGAATTGTTACTATCCCGATAGTGGAAATACCGGTTGAGTGCATCTCCGCCGGACGCTCAAACCCCCTGAGGAGCCGTTGACGTGACGACCTTTGATCTCGATCTCTCTAAGTACCAGCTCGGCTGGAACGACGAGGTGGAGTACGCCTTCGACCCGGTCAAGGGTCTCAATCAAGGCGTGGTTGAGCAGATCTCCTGGTGGAAGGGCGAGCCGCGCTGGATGACGGAGTTCCGTCTCCGTTCGCTCCGCCTCTTCGATCGCAAGCCGATGGCCGAGTGGTTCGCCACGAACATGCCCGACATCGACTTCCAAGACATCTTCTATTACTTGAAGCCCGCCGGTGAGCAGGTCGATGAGTGGGATGAGCTTCCCGAGGAGATGATGCGCACCTACGAGAAGCTCGGCATTCCGGAGGCGGAGCGCAAGTACCTCGCCGGTGTCACCGCCCAATACGAATCCGAGGTCGTGTACCACAAGAACCGCGAGGACCTCGAGGCTCAGGGAATCCTGTTCTGCGACATGGACACCGCGCTTCGCGAGTACCCCGACGTCGTCAAGAAGTACTTCGGCTCGGTCATCCCGCCCGGCGACAACAAGTTTGCCGCCCTCAACTCTGCGGTGTGGTCCGGCGGGTCGTTCATCTACGTGCCGCCCGGTGTGGAGTGCGAGATGCCGCTGCAGGCCTATTTCCGCATCAACTCCGAGAACGCCGGTCAGTTCGAGCGGACGCTGATCATCGCCGACGAGGGGGCCCAGGTCCACTACATCGAGGGATGCTCGGCGCCGGTATACACCAGCGACTCGCTGCACTCCGCGGTCGTCGAGATCATCGTGAAGCCCGACGCGCGCGTTACCTACACGACGATCCAGAACTGGTCACCGAACGTCTACAACCTGGTTACCAAGCGAGCCCGGGTCGAGGCGCGTGGCCACATGGAATGGATCGACGGAAACATCGGCTCGAAACTGACTATGAAGTACCCGGCTGTGTACCTCGTCGGCGAAGGCGCCACCGGTGAAGTGCTGTCGGTGGCTTACGCCGGTGAGGGCCAGCATCAGGATGCCGGGGCGAAGATGGTTCACGCGGCGCCGAACACCACCTCCAAGATCGTGTCGAAGTCGATCTCCAAGGACGGCGGCGTGACCACCTATCGCGGGCTCGTGAAGATCGACAAGGGCGCGCACGGATGCCGCAGCCATGTTCAGTGTGACGCGCTGATACTCGACGAGGACTCTGTGTCGAAGACCCTTCCCTACATGGAAATGGGGGAGCGCGACGCTGAGATCGGTCATGAAGCCACCGTGTCGAAGATTGCCGACGAGCAAATCTTCTACCTCATGTCGCGCGGACTGACCGAGGAGCAGGCCATCGGAATGGTGGTGAACGGCTTCATCGAGCCGATCACGCGGACCCTGCCCATGGAGTACGCGGTCGAGTGGAGCCGGCTCATCGAGTTGCAAATGGAGGGTTCGGTCGGCTGATTCGGCCGGGCCTAGGCTCGCTCACATGCCGATGCGTACCGAGTGCAAGCACTTCGAGTCCCGCTCGTACCCGAATGGCGACACCGTCCGGAAGTGCAATCTCGATCTCGCGCCCGATGCTCCGTGGCGGTGCCCTGAGGCATGTTCTCGCTACGAGCGTCGTCTCGCGGACGCCGCCTGGACTCACGGCTCGTTAGTGATCCCACCGACACCTCCTGAGCCGGATGGTCTCGACGACGGGTCCGCGGCAGCGCTGCTTGATGCTGCCGAGGACATCTTGAACGCCGCCGGGTCGCGGATCCTCGCCGAGGTTGAGGCCGAACGCGACGCTGAGTCGCGCGGTCGCGGGCTGATCAGGCGACTCTTCCGTCGGGGAGAGTGACGAGAGTCACGCTTTCCACCCGGTCGGGCTGCGAGCAGGGCCGGTATTTCCACTACGGCGATAGTAGAATTTGGCCGTGGCTCAGCTCCGAGAACTGGCTCTGCCCTCTGCTGACGAGGAGATCTGGCGTTACAGCCGCATCGACGCCCTCGATCCGACTGCGTTCGAGGTGGAGAGCGCTCAGACGGAGGTGTCGGGAGGCGAGAACTACGTGACCAGGGGCGCTTCCGCGGCTGTTCTCGCTGAGCCCGATGTGTTCGCAGAGCTCAATACCGAGCACCAATCAACCTTGGTCGTCGAAGTTCCGCGAGGGGCGACCGTCGACGAACCGATCGTGATCACGCACACCTCCCGGCCGGGAACGGCGTCGTTCCCGCGGACCGTTTTGCGAGTTGGCGAGAATGCCGAGGTGACGGTGATCGAGCGCTTCGCCTCCGCATCAGCCGGACCAGCCCTCGTTGCGCCCGTACTGAGCGCCGAGGTCGCGCCGGCCGGTCGCCTCACCTACCTCGCGGTCAACGACGTCGATCTCGAGGCTTGGCAGATTGGCCATCAACTCGTGGTCGGCGACCGCGACTCATCGGTCCGCCTCTCGACCGTCACCCTCGGTGGCTATTACACCCGGGTGCGTACTGAGGTCCGGTCGTCTGGACAGGGCGCCTCCACGAAACAGGTCGCCCTCTACTTCGCAGGTGGCGATCAGATGCACGACTTCCGGGTTATTCAGGATCATGACGCGCCACACACCTCGAGCGATCTCCTTTTCAAAGGCGCGGTCCAAGACCGCGCTAGAAGCGTCTACACCGGCCTCATCACCATTCGAGAGCACGCTCGGGGCACAGCGGCCTATCAGACGAATCGGAACCTCACCCTCTCGGACGGGGCGTGGGCCGAGAGCGTGCCGAACCTTGACATTCGTACGAACGACGTCAAGTGCTCCCATGCGTCCACGGTCGGCCCGATCGACGACGACCAGCGCTTCTACCTCGAGAGCCGAGGAGTGCCACCCGAGACCGCCGAGCGACTCGTCGTGCTCGGCTTCTTCGAAGAGGTGCTCGACCAGCTGCCGTCAGGCCAACTCGCTGATGAGCTTCGCGCGGCCGTCGCCGACAAGCTCAACCTGCAGGGAGGAGCGTCATGAGCAACGTGGTCTGCTCGCTCGACGAGATCCAACCGGGAACCGCGCGAAAAGTTGTCGTGGACGGCCAAGCGGTCGCCCTCGTCCGTATCGGTGACGATGTCTACGCGATCGATGATGTGTGCTCGCATGCCAATGTCTCGCTGTCCGACGGCGAGGTCTGGACCGATACGTGCATGCTCGAATGTCCCAAGCACGGCAGTTCGTTTAGCTTGACGACTGGCGAACCCGACACGTTGCCGGCCACACGTCCGGTCGCGGTGCACTCGGCTCGAGTTGAGGACGGCATGGTCATCGTGGGGGTGACGTCATGAGCGAGCTCGTGATCAGCGGGCTCCACGCCACGGTCGCAGGGCGTGAGATCCTTCGTGGAGTTGACCTCACCATCCGCAGCGGTGAGGTGCACGCCGTCATGGGTCCGAACGGAGCGGGCAAGAGCACGCTTTCGGCGGTCGTTATGGGCCGCTCGGGCTACGAGGTCACCGCTGGGTCGGTGACGCTCGACGGCGAGGACGTGTTGGCCATGCCGACGTGGCAGCGCGCGGTTGCTGGCCTTCATCTCGTCATGCAGTATCCGACCGAGGTGCCTGGTGTCGCGCTGCGCGACGTGATGGTCGAAGCGCTCGCCGCACGCGGTCATGCGAGCGACAATGTTCGAGGCCAATTGGTCGCCGAAGCCGCCAAGATCGGCTTCGAGGAGCGTTTCCTCGATCGGCCGCTGAATGTTGATCTCTCGGGTGGCGAGAAGAAGCGCAACGAGACCTTGCAACTCGCAATGCTTCGCCCGCGGATCGCCATCCTCGACGAGCTCGACTCGGGCCTCGACATCGATGCGCTCCGCGATTGCTCGCGTCGGGTCGAGGAACTCTCAAACGATCCCGACGAGCCGCTCGGTGTGCTCGCCATCACCCACTACAACCGACTGCTGACCGAGTTGAAGCCCGACAAGGTGCACATCCTCGTGAAGGGCCGCATTGTCGCCTCTGGTGGTCCGGAATTGGCGACCACTCTCGAGACGGACGGCTATGCGGCCTTCACCGACGGCGACGAGCCCGCCGAATCGGGCGCTGGGGCCTCAGGCCTCGACGATCTCTTCCGAATGTGAGCCTCGCCGGCGGGTCGGTAAGTCCGCCATCACCGAGCGGGCCACCTCATCGGGGATAAGACCCCACACGGCGATCTCGCGTGGTGTTCGAAAGCAACCGTCGCACAGCCCGTCGTCGGCGATCACACAGACCTTCGTGCACGGGGAAACGGTCGCCATCGCGCGACTGAACGTAGTCGCAGTCACCTCGCTACCGTTCGGTCGTGCCCCCGACTTCCCCCGCTTCCTCTGGGCGGTTCCCTGGCCGTCGAGTGGTGGCCGGAGGATTTCTGATCCTCACGACATCAGCCGGATTCGGCTTCTACGGGCTCGCGGTCTACCTCAACGCACTGAGTCGTGAGCGCGGCTGGGAGGTCGCGTCGCTCTCGCTCGCGACAACGGTGTTCTTTCTGGTGGCGGGCTTCGTCGGCCTCTATGTGGCGCGGCTGATCGCACGCCACGACATCCGACTGGTGATCGTGGGCGGCGGGGTCATCGGCGGAGCCTCATTAGCCCTTCTCGGGCGGGTGAGCGAGCCGTGGCATTTGTTCGTCGTCTACTCCCTCTACGCGGTCGGCTTCGCTGCCGCCGGACTGGTTCCGGTCACGACGGTGGTGACCCGGTGGTACCACCGGCGGCGAGCGATGGCGATCTCGGTTGCCTCCACTGGGCTTTCCTTCGGAGGGGTGGCGGTCACCCCGGGGGTGAAGTGGTTCATCGACCAGTCAGATCTCGCGACCGCCGCGCCTTGGCTCGGCTTGTTGTTCCTCATCGGAACGGTGCTTCCCGGCTGGTACATGGTGAGCTCGGATCCCGAGGCCGTTGGCTTCCATCCCGACGGTGAGCCCCGGGCGGCCGACGCAGCGCCGACCGAGTTGCCGGGCACCCCCTACGAGACCGCTCGACGTTCTCGCTTCTTTATCGCGGTGACCATCGGCTACGTGTTGGCGTTGGGGTCGCAGGTGGGTGGCATCCAGCAGCTGGTGCGACTTGCCGAGGAACGCACCGACGCGGCGACGGCCGCATTCGCGACCTTGGCGCTCGCGCTGACCTCGATCGTGGCCCGCCTCGTTGGCGGTCGGGTGTTCCCGAGGTTCGCTCTCTCTCGAGTGGTGATGGTGCTCGCCGCGGGGCAAATGGTGGCGCTGATCGCGATCGGGCTGTCTCACTCGGTCGTGTTGCTCTTCGTCTCGATCATCCTCTTCGGCGCGACCGTCGGCAACATCCTGATGCTCCAACCCTTGTTGATCGCTGAGCGTTTCGGGGTGCGCGAGTATCCACGTCTTTTCTCGCGGAGCCAGTTCATCGGCATTTTCGGCACGGCCGGTGGGCCGTTGCTCCTCGGATGGCTGCACGACAACGCCGGTGGCTACGACACCGCGTATGTCGTAGCTGGCATCCTCTCGTTGACCGGGGCGTTGTGTTTTGCGGTCGGTGGTGCCGCCGAGGACCACCACGACCACCTCGCGCTGAGTTAGCGCTGGGTGCCGACGCGCAGCTCGCGGAACGGAACCTTGGTGTCGACGGAGATGTCGCGGGGCAGGCCAAGTACGCGATCTCCAATGATGTTGCGCTGGATCTCGTCGGTACCTCCAGCGATGCCAGCCTGGAACGAGTTGAGCACGACCGACTGCATCATCTGACCCAGCGCGTCACCGGGCTCCCAGGCCTGGGAGCCCGCGCCGGCGATCTCCATCGCGATCTCACGGAATCGCCAGGAAATCACCGACGAGTAGAGCTTGCCGAGTGAGCCACCCGGGCCAGGGGCTTTGCCGGCCTTCAACTCGGCGCGGGTCCTCATGGCGACGAGTGACTTGGTGGTCTCCATGGCGTAGACCTTCATCAGTTCGTCGCGGATGACCGGATCGTCGAGTCGGCCCGTGGCCTTGGCGGCTCCAAGGAGCAGGTCGTACATCGGCTGGCTGATCGCGCCGGAGCCCATTGAGCCGATCGCAACGCGCTCGTACATGAGCATGGCGGTGGCCTGGCGCCAACCGTTGTTCATCTCGCCGAGCAGGTTGTTGGCAGGGATGCGGACATCGGTGAAGAAGACCTCGTTGAAGTGGCTACCGCCGTCGATTTGGTGGATCGGACGGATCTCGACACCGGGAGCCTTGAGGTCCACGATGAACATCGAGATGCCGGCATGTTTCGGCTGCTCGGGGTCGGTCCGGGCCACGATCACCCCGTAGTCGCTGCGATGAGCGAGGGTGGTCCACACCTTTTGGCCGTTCAGCACCCACTCATCGCCGTCGCGATCGGCGCGAGTCTGGAGGCTGGCCACATCGCTACCGGCGCCCGGCTCGGAGAACATCTGGCACCACACAGTGCGGGCCGCGATGTTGTCGGGCATGTAGCGGCGCTTTTGCTCGTCGGTCCCGAACTCGTTGAGCACCGGGAGGCACATGCCGTGGCTGATGACGAGCTCACCGGTCATGGCCGGGAACTCTTGGGCGACTTGGCGGAAGATGCGCTCATGCTCGAGCGTGAGGCCCGCACCTCCGAATTCGGTGTCGTAGGTGAGGCCAGCAAGGCCAGCCTCGGCGAGTGCGGCCTGGAATGATCGGGCTGCTTCGAGGTCGCGGCGGGCTCCGGGCTTGGCGTGCTCGCTCAAGAACGCACGGCACCGCTCGCGGAAGGCTTCGGCTTCGTCCTTGGACAGGGTGGCGGTATCCGACATGGTTCCTCCGGGGTAGAGCAGTCCTGAAAAGGTGTCACAGGTCAGGGTCGTCGTGCGAATCCAGCGCCCGCGCACGACGAACCTAGAGTCGTGGCGTGTCGCAGTGGCGTGAAGAGGATGGAGCCCTTCATCGCGAGTTGGAGTTCGCGGATTTCGCTCAGGCTTTCGCCGCCGTGACCCACATCGCCGAGATCGCGGAACGGCTCGATCATCACCCCGATATCGAGATCTCCTACAACCGGGTGGAGTTGCGTTGCACCTCTCATGATGTCGGGCGGAAGGTGACCGCTCGCGACCATCGTCTCGCCGCGGAGATCGACGCGATGTTGTTGGAGTTTGTCGATGGGTGACCGTCACCCGAATGTCGAGCGGGTGGTGGCAGCGGGCCGCGAACTCGGCCTCGAGATTGAACCGCGTTCGTTCCCCGAGGGGACACGAACCGCTCAGGAGGCGGCCGACGCGATCGGCGTCGAACTCGGTCAGATCGTGAAGAGCCTGATCTTCGGGGTCGACGGCGAGGTGGTGCTCGCCTATGTGAGTGGGGTGAACCGCCTTGACGAGAAACTGCTCGCTGCCGCGGCGGGAGGAAGCCGGTGTGAGCGAGTGGATGCCGATGCTGTGCGCAAGGCGACGGGTTTCCCGATCGGTGGTGTGCCGCCGTTTGGTTTGGAAACCCAGCTGAGAATTTTCGTCGACCCCGACCTCCTCAAGTTCGACGAGGTGTGGGCCGCTGCTGGTACTTGGCACGACGTATTCCCGATTGACCCGAGAGTTCTGCAGAGTGTCACGAATGGCGTCGTGGTCGAACTGCGACGAACCCCGTGATGCCTCTGTTGGTGAACCGGCTGTTGTTCGGTCTCGCCCTTGGCGCCATCAGTCGAGTGTGGATGAGACTCATCTCGAATGAGCCAGAGTTCTCGTTGGGTGGGACAGTTGTCGTGGTCGGAGTATTCGTGTTGTCTGGGCTTGGAACCGGTATCAGTTCGATGATGTCGGCTGGTGGTCGACGCAGCGACAGGATTGGCCGAGGTGCGGGTCTGTGTCTGCTGTTGCCATTGTTCGGGGCTGCGGGTGCTCAGATGATGCCGACGGTCATCATTGGCTCGCTGTCAATTCACAGGAAGACCTGGAATCCTTGGATTCGAGTGTTGTTCGGGCTCCTGGCGCTGATTCTCCCTGTGGGAATCGTCGTTGAGGAGCTGGGATCGGAAGTTAGTTCTTGGCGTGTCGTGGGCCTGCTCATGTTCATGGCGACGTACGTGGCGGTTGTTTTCATGACATCACCGATTTTTCGTCCACGACGTGCAGGCACGCCGTCGATTCCGACGAATCCCGGTCGCTGAGATGCTTCTCGGCAGCCCGTTCGTCCTGAAAGTTGGGGAGCGCTCTTCACGAGCCCAGCGCGACATCGGCATACCCCCGTGTCCAACCACTGGCGTGCCGCCGTTTGGTCACAGCACGCCGTTGCGGGTGTTAATCGATCCAGATCTGTTGCAGTACGACGAGGTCTGGGCGGCCGCCGGTACATGGCGTGACGTGTTCGGGATCGAACCCCACAAGTTGGTCGAGGACAGCGGCGGTGTGGTTACTGACCTGAAGCGCTGATCCGAGATGGCGAGTTCGCAGATGTCCGCCTTAGCCGACGTCATCAACGATGCTTCCAGATCGACGACATGTCCGCCACCGTGACTTTGAGCGCGTTGTGTCCGAAGCCCATCGTTCCAAGGAACATCTCGGCTTCCGATCGGGCCCGCTCTGCGGCTTCGACCTCGTTGGCAGCATCACGGATCTCGTACCGAAGATTGAAAAAGAGGATCTTCTCGTCGTAGGTGAAGGTGCCCTCTGCCGTGAATGCCGACACGAAGATGTCGTGGTTGGCAAGCTCGCGCGTGAGTGTGGCTCGCGCCGAGGGTGATACATCCACGAAGCGACCGCGGACGGTTGCTCGAAACACCGACGTCGCGGTCACGATGACGGGCGCAGCAGATCGACCTCGATCTTCGTCATACCCATCATCGCCTTGAAGGCATAGGAGCTGTCGTAGTCATCGAGTCCCTGAAGGGCGCGGCCGAGAGCGGCGGGAATCACCTGCCAACTCACGCCCCAGCGGTCCTTGCACCATCCGCATCGGCCCTCTGAACCGCCATCGGCAATCAGCGCATTCCATATCTGATCGACATCCTCCTGTGTCTCGCAGTGCACTTGGAAGCTGACCGCCTCCGAGTGTTCGACATGCGGGCCGCCATTGAGGGCGGCGAAGGACGTACCGAAGATCTCGAACTCGACGGTGAGTACTGACCCCTCGGGCAACTGTGCATCTGCCTGATAGTGACTGACGTTGGTGATTCGCGAGTCGGGGAACAAGGCGACATAGAAGTTGGCAGCATCGAGTGCCTGGTGATCAAACCACAGGAAGGTGGTCATCGAGGTGAGGGCCATGACCGAACTCTAGGCAACCGCCGTTACGAGCGAACCTAGGCTCGAAGGATGACCCGCTATCTCATCTCATTCGACGATGGTGCCATGGATCATGTGGTTGACGATCTGGAGCAGGCAGCCGCTGATGCCCATGACGTGTTGCGCGACGCTAAGGCCGCAGGCGTGTGGGTAACGGGTGGTGGCGTCATGCGTCAACGTGCCATCATCATCGGCGTTGACGGGTCGCCAACCCCAGGTGACTTTCCCGAGCGAAAGGCCGTGATCGGAGGTTTCTCGATTATCGAGGTTCCGACTATGCGCGAGGCGCAGCATTGGGCAGCGCGAATCGCACAGGCATGTCGATGTGCTCAGGAGATCCGTGTGTTGATGGACGACCCGGAGGTCTGAAGACGAGCTCGTCACGATTACGTTTCGACCATGCCTGACGATCGTGCAAAGGGCCCAGCGTCGTACTTTCCGTCGATTGAGAAGACCTACGGCAAGCCGATCTCCCACTGGCTCACACTTGTTGCAGCGATGGAAGGTGCCCGTCACTCGGAGATGGTGGCGAGGTTGAAGTCGGAGCATGGTCTCGGACACGGTCACGCCAACGCCGTCGTCGCGTTCTTCAGGGCCGAGCATGCCTCCTGAACCGAATACTCGTGGTTTCACCGGAGAGAAGGCCGTGCTCCACAGGTATCTACAAGTTGGTCGCGACGTGCTGATGTGGAAACTCGACGGACTGAACGGTGTCGACATTCGCCGGCCATTGACGCCAACGGGCACCAATCTCCTCGGACTTGTGAAGCACGTCGCAAGCATTGAGATCGAATACTTCACCACGGTCTTTGGCCGACCCTGTCCTGCAGCGTTGCCATGGTTCGCGCCGGGTGCGGAGCCGAACGCCGATATGTGGGCAGCGCCGAATGAATCTCGGCAATCGATCGTCGACCTGTACCGGCTGTCATGGGCGACGAGCGATGCGACCATCGCCGAGTGCTCCTTGGACCACCCCGGCGAGGTTCCGTGGTGGTCCGAACCGGCTCGCCGGACTGACCTGCGTACGGTGATCGTGCACATGATCGCGGAGACACATCGACACGCCGGTCACGCTGACATCATTCGTGAGTTGAACGATGGTGCGATTGGTTGGAACTCGACGTCACCGAACCTGCCGGATCTCGACGCAACGGGTTGGGCCTCACATCGTGAACGGATCGACCACGCGGCCCGAGCGACGGCCGTCTCAACTGAACCGTGACCGTCGCATGAACCTCGACGTCAGTGGAACCGTGATCGAGTGGCGAGGCCCATCGCCGTTTCACTTCCTCCCAATCGTCGGCGACGACGCCGACGCAATCGCGTCCGTCGCTGCCGACGTCACCTACGGATGGGGGATGGTGCCGGTTGCCGCAACGATTGGATCAACGCGGTTTCGTACCTCATTGTGGCCTAAGGACGGGGGATACCTCCTGCCACTGAAAGACGCCGTTCGTCGGTCCGAGTCGATTCAACCGGGTATCGCCATCGTTGCCGTCATCGAACTCGACCCCGGTTGACCACCGCTACGTGGCTCACCCTTGTAACGACGTATGCGGCGTGGATGGGACCATTCGTCTCGACGCCCATTCGCACTGTGTCGTTCGAAGCGAGCCGCCAGGCGACCCAAATATCCGACGGTGCGGCCATACCTCTCGTGGCTGTGAGCCGAGTTGAGGTCGAGACCGGCGTAGTCGAAGCCCGTAAAGCCCTGTGGGACTTGGGTTTCACAATAGGTTTCCAAACCCAAACGCGGCGTGCCACCATTCGGTCACAGCACGCAGTTGCGGGTGTTCATCGACCCTGACCTGTTGCAATACGACGAGGTCTGGGCCGCAGCCGGCACCTGGCATGACGTGTTCGGCATCGAGCCGCACAAGCTGGTGGAGGCCAGCGGGGGAGTGATCACCGCCCTGAAGCGGAGTTGATTCGTCGTCGTGAGATGACGAGCAATAGTCCGAGCGTCGCAAGGAACAATGACCAGTTCGTGATGTCAGAGGATCCGGTGACGGGCAGTTTGTTTGGTGCCGGTGCGACAAGGGTGATGCCGGTTCGAACCGTGATGGATTCTGCGTTCATGACCGCCTCAACGCGAAGGGTGTGGTCACCGGTGTCCAGTTCGACAGGGACTACGACGGTGATGGTGAATTCGCCTCGTGGGTCGGTTGAGAGTGTTGCGATTCGGGTCGGAGTGGAATCGATCCAGAGTTCCACCGGTGTGTTCGGTGTGAATCCCACGCCGCTGAGTGTGAGTGATGCCCCTAGCTCAATGTCGAACGGGTTATCGACGAAGGGTGGCTGATACTCGGCGTCGATACGCGCAAGATCGCCGATGAGGGTCGCAGTTCTTACCGTGCGACCGTTGGCAGCGAACGAGATTTCGGTGGTGATGCTCTGACCATCGGACATGGCGGTCTCGGCGCTGCCGGTGTCCGGTCGAGTGCTCGGGATTGTGGGAGGGGCTTCCGCAAGAGTGGTGCTGGTGCTGGTGCTGGTGGTGTCTGGCGCGATGGTGGTGGCGGGCATTGGTGCTGCGACGGCTGTTGTTGTCGTGGCTGGTGCGACGGTGGTTTCCGGCGGGGTCGTGGTGGTTGGTGCGGCGGTCGTCGTGGTGGTGGTTGGTGCCTCGGTGGTACTGCTGGTCGTTGTTGTTGTTGTTGTTGTTGCTCCGACACCGCTGTCGAGCCCGGACACCGCGGTTGGTGTCTTCCTGTGGGTGGTGGTGTTGTCGCCGAGATGTCCATATGTGTTGTCGCCCCAGCATGTGAGGGCGCCGGTGGCCAGGAGCGCGCACGTGTGCCATCGGCCGGCGGTGATGGCGGTGACGCCACTTGAGAGCCCAGTTACCGCTGTTGGTGTGAGCCGGTTGGCGGTGGTGTTGTCGCCGAGTTGCCCGTATTCGTTGTAACCCCAGCACTCGACGGCGCCGGTGGCCAGCAGTGCGCAGGTGTGAAAGGTTTCGGCGGTGATGGCGGTGACGCCACCCGAAAGCCCGGTTACCGCTGTTGGTGTGAGCCGGTCGTCGGTGGTGCCGTCGCCGAGGTGTCCGTAAGTGTTGTCGCCCCAGCAGTTGAGGGCGCCGGTGGTCAGTAGTGCGCAGGTGTGAAAGCGGCTGGCAGAGATAGCGGTGACGCCACTGGAGAGCCCGGTTACCGCCGTTGGTGTGAGCCGGTCGTCGGTGGTGCCGTCGCCGAGTTGCCCGTATTCGTTGTAACCCCAGCACTCGACGGCGCCGGTGGCCAGTAGAGCGCAGGTGTGATTGTGGCCGGCGGTGATGGCGGTGACATCACTGGAGAGCCCGGTGACAGGTGTTGGTGTGTGTCGGTCGGTGGTGGTGCCGTCGCCGAGTTGTCCGTCGCTGTTGTCGCCCCAGCAGTGGACGGCGCCGGTGGCCAGCAGCGCGCAGGTGTGTCGGGTGCCCGCAGTGATTGCGGTGACGCCGCTTGAGAGTCCGGACACATCGGTTGGTGTTTTCCTGTCGGTGGTGGTGCCGTCACCGAGTTGCCCGTACAAGTTCCAGCCCCAGCACTTGACGGCGCCGGTGGCCAGTAGTGCGCACGTGCCCTCGCGGCCCGCGGTGATGGCGGTGACGTCACTGGAGAGCCCGGAAACTGCCGTTGGCGTTTTCTTGTTGGTGGTGGTGCCGTCGCCGAGTTGCCCGTTGCTGTTGGAACCCCAGCACTTGACGGCGCCGGTATTCAGCAGCGCGCATGTGTGATTGCGGCCAGCGGTGATGGAAGCCTGCGCCGAAAAGTTGGCGCTACCGACAGCGGTCTCGTTCATATCGGCGACAATCGGCGACGCAAAGGAGATCACCAGTGCTGTAGCCGCAACGCCGGTGAGGAACACAGGCACGCGAACGGTTCCGAATGGAAACATTCGGCGAAGAAGATTTGGCTTGTGCGCTTTTAGTCCCATCAAATCAGCCGGAGGAGGGTACTGGCGCCTGGGGCTTTTCGAAAGCGGTGATAGCGCAGTAAGTGTGCATCCTCAGCGGTGTTCCTTCGCCCGGCCACAACACTCCGCTGCGGATTCCCATCAACCCGGAATTGTTGGGGTGGTCCGAGGTTTGGGCCGCCGCTGGCACTTGGCATGACGTGTTCGGGATCGAGCCCAACAAGGTGGTGGGGCCAGCGAGGGAGTGGTCACCGACCTGAAGCGCGTCTGACGATCATCACAGCGGCAGTTGGAGGACGGCGACACCCGAAGGAAACGACGGTGTACGGATCAGCCGGTGATCATCGGTGAGCACGGTGGCGCCAAGTTGCTCGGCGAGCGCCACATACACGGCGTCGGCGGCCGACATGTTGTGGCGACGGGTCCAGGCAGGGAGGACCAGGGGCGCGATGGACGCCCGCCGGAGGTGCCAGCGGCCGAGGCGATCAACCGCGAGTTCTGCTCGATCGGGGCGGATGAGTTGGGCCACGACCGATTGATGCCGGATCACGCCAAGTACTTCGACGTAGAAGTGTTCCGGCACCCAGAGCTCTGCATCGCTCGGTAAGAGACGGGCAAGTGCTCGCGCTCGAGTGGTGGCCGTGATGATCTCAGAGCCCGCTGACGCGTCAATAACGACGCGGGTCACTGCGTGGCGTCTCGGAGCTCGCGGAGGATCTCGGCTGCATGCAGCGATTCAGGTGACAACTCGACCGGCGAGGCGAGGATTTCCGCGATGACGTCGCGACTCGAGGCGGCGGAGCCGTGCTCGTCGGGGTTCACCAGTACGACGGTGGGCCCCAGGTTTTCGGCGCGTCGAGCCATAAGTGAATGCTAACCCGAGGGTGTGGCCGCCTCGCCGCTAGTTGCCGTGATCCGAGGTCTGGGCCGCCGCTGGCACCTGGAACGACGTGTTCGGAATCGAGCCCCACAAGTTGGTGGAGGCCAGTGGCGGTGTGGTCGCCGCCCTGAAGTGCGTCTAGCCGTCGATCGGGTACCTTCCGGCTGTGTCCACTCTCGCCGGCCGCCCAAACTCCGCCCTCGTCGTTATCGATGTGCAGAACGGGGTCGTCGCCGACGCGCACGACCGCGATGGCGTTGTGGCGCGGATAGCGGATCTAGTTGAGTTGGCCCGTAGTCAGTCAGTGATGGTGATCTGGGTTCAGCACAGTGACGACGAACTCGTAAAAGGCTCCGACGCATGGAACATCGTGGATGGGTTGCGTCCACAATCGGATGAGCCCGTGGTGCACAAGTCGTACAACGATTCCTTCGAGGAGACGACGTTGGAATCTGATTTGGCGCAGCGCGGCGTGGGACGTTTGGTGGTTACGGGGGCGCAGACGGAGTGGTGTATCCGGTCGACATTGCACGGCGCGATCGCCCGCGGGTACGACGCCCTTCTTGTGTCGGACGCGCACACCACGGGGGATCTGTCAGCGACCACTCCCGCGACGTCAATCATCGAGATGACGAACCACTACTGGAAGTGGCATTCGGCTCCCGGCCGTTCCGCCGGCGTCGCGACCGCCGCCGACGTTTCGTTGGCTGGCTGAGGAGGTGCTTAGAGCACCGCGCGGATCTCAATGCGGCGGTTGCAGGCCTTCGAAGCGGTGGTAGCGATTTGAAGTGCTTCGTTCATGTCCGCGGCTTCGATCAACCAGATCCCGGCCATGTACTCCTCGGCAGTCACCGCGGGCCCATCAGTGATCAAGCCGGCATCAAGTCGATTGTCGACAACGTATGCATCCCGTGGACCCGCGAGACCAATGGCGAGGAGCGCTTGCCCGTTGGCGTTGAGGCGTTCGTTGAACGCATTGATCTCGGTGATTTCGTCCGGCGTGGCGTCCGCTTCGCCATCCACCGCCATCACCGCGAGCAGGAACCGCATCGCTATCGGTCACTCGACGATGACGTGCTCATCAACGAACATTCGAACGCGACCCGCAACATTGGCCATGGAATCCGCGACGACCTCCTGGCCGATCTCGCCCGCGTAGGCGGCGTCGAACTCCTCGCGGGAGTCGAACCAGAGTTCTGAGATGCCGTCGGCGTCACCGGGCTCCGGTGAGTCGACGACGTTGAACACCGCCCGACGGAGACCTGGGAGGCGGGTGGCGAGCGCGCGGTGCTGGCCGAGCCACCACGAGACGAACTCTTCGTGGGTCATGTTCTCGCGGCGCGTGAGCAAGATCACCGCTTTCATCACGCGCGCTTTCCTGTGCGGGCGAACGGTCGGCCTCCCACGGCGAGCACGACGCACACCACCATCTCGTCGGGCTGAGGCGCGTCGGGAATGCTGACGTCCATCGCGTCCATCTCATCGAACGACCAGATGTCGTCCTTGTTGGTGATCGGAAGCGTGATCTGCGCACCGGGCCCGGCGACTTTCTTCGTCGACGTGATGATGTCGTCGCCCTTGATCACCACCTTGCGGACCGGAGCGCCGAAACGCGGGTGAATGAGTGCCGCGGCGTGCTCAATCTCGCCAGCCGTGCCGACGATGCATCCCTTGCCGTATGCGGTGACGTCCTCGGCGGCCACCCCGAGCGCAGCGAGCGCGCGTTCGGCGAGCAGTCCCGAGATCTCCGCTCCCATCTGCTCGATCTCCTCGAGGTCCTCCCCGGGGCGGCCGGCATGGGGGTTTGCGATGACCGCGCTGCAGACCGCTCGTCGCACGATCCGGCCGGTCTCGCGACCGTTCTCGGCGAGAATGTCTTCGCAGGTGGTGACGAACTTCCTGATGTGCACGCGACGAACCTAACCGAGGGCAGCGAACCCGCCGCGATCAGTCGACGACGATGCGGACCGTATGCCAACCGGTGGCGCCGTCGGGCGCGACCGGGCTTGGCTCCTCCACCTGGAGATTCCCGTCGCTGTCGACCGCGCGGCACCTCAGCCAGTGCATGCCCGAGGTGGCCTCCCAATCGATCGACCACTGAACCCACGTGTCGTCCCCGGCAACCCGGCCGAGCGACGCCGTGCGCCACTCGCCATCGTCGACTTGGACCTCTACCCGGTCGATACCGACCGAGGGCGCCACTGCGACACCACCGATCGCGGTCGCACCGCGCATCACCCGGTTCCGCGGTGTGTCGATGCGGGAGGTGATTTTCACCGGTCCCTCCTTCGACCATCCAAGTGGCACCCAGTAGCCGTCGAACCCGTCCCAGGTCGTCAAGTCGATCTGGGAGAGCCATTTGGTGGCTGAGACATATCCGTAGAGACCGGACACCACGAGTCGCGCGGGGAAACCGTGGAGGGCAGGAAGGAACTCGCCGTTCATCCCGTAGGCAACGATGGCGGTCCGGTCGTCATCGAGAGCGGCGAGGGGGAAACCCGCCGTGAACCGGTCAACGGAGCGTCCAACGATCTGCTCAGCCTCTGCCGACACTCCAGCCTGATCGAGCAGTGCGCGAAGCGGGACGCCCTGCCATTCGGCGGTGCCAACGAGGTCGCCACCCACCGGATTCGACACGCAGGCAATCGTCACCGGGAGCGACACCGAGTCCATTTCGAGCAACTCATCGAAGTTGATGGTGAACGGCCGCTCCACGAGCCCGGTGACGCTGAGTTCCCACGTGTCGGCATCCACTCGTGGCACACGAAGCGCTGTGTCGATGCGGTAGAAGTCGCGCGTCGGTGTGATGTAGGGCGAGACACCCGGTGTGTCGATACCCGTGGAGGGAATGTCGATCCGTGACCCAGGGCGGGGGAGCGAACGTGTGCCAGTCGCTACTTGGACCGTGTCGCCAGAACGCGCCACCCGGCTCACGGCGAGCGCCGCCCCCGCGCCGAGCGAGATGGTGGTGGCGGCTCGGAGGAACCCGCGTCGATCACCCGTTCCGGTACCGGGAATCGGCACGCCCGCCGGAGGACGCGGCACCGAGCGTTGAGACAAGACGGAAAGGCAAGCGACCGAGGTGACGGCACCGAGGGCGATGCTGACCACCCCTACCCACCATGTCGCATCGGGCCGTGACCAGAACGCGAGCAGGCCGAGAACGGCGACGAACAGCACGGCGACCCGAGCTCGAGGCGCTGATCGACGGTGAAGCCGGCCGACCCCAGCCCCGAGCGCTCCGATCACGAGGAGCATCGCGATGACGAGCGCGGTGCGGTGGTTGGTGCCGAAGATCGCGACCGCGATGTCTTTGACCCGAACGCCGATGGTGTCGATAAAGACATCGCCGACCGCTGAGAGCGGGGACGGGCCACCAGTATCGATGATCGAGACCAGTTCGGCGCCGCTGACGCCCGCCAGCGCAGCCACGACCCCGGAGATCGCGGAGAGGCGCGGTGAACCTGCCGTGTCCCCTCTGTCGACCTCGTCGTTCACGTGGGAGAGTCTGCGTCGCCGGGCGGTGTTCTCGCCATCTGAGCCGGTTGCGCTCAGTAGCGTCACCAGCGTGGAACGGCCGGTCGCTCAACTGCTTGGAGTCACCTTCGATTGCGTGGCGCCGAAGGCACTCGCGGAGTTCTGGCGTGAGGTCGTCGGCGGCCAAATCGATGACCGCACCCTCGACGACGACTGGGTAAACCTCCGTGACGTCCCCGTTGTTGGCCACCTCGGCTTCCAACGGGTTCCAGAGGACCGAGTGGTGAAGAACCGTGTGCACCTCGACGTTGAGGTCGCGGATATCGACGAGGCCGTCGCGCAGTTGATCCCCCTTGGCGCGACCGCTTTCGGCGACACGGTCGACGAGGGCACCGGATGGCTCCGTGTCATGGCCGATCCGGAAGGCAACGAGTTCTGCCTCATCGTTCGACGCTCCAGTCGGAGCTGAACAAGACCGGTCAGATCGGGCGCAGACGGGCAATGAGCGCGCTACGCGCCTCGGCCCACTCGCTTGCGAGCAACGAGTAGACGGCGGTGTCGCGCATCCCGCCATCGGAGGCGGGCATGTGAGCGCGCAAGACACCGTCGAGCCTGGCGCCCACCCGTTCGATGTTGGCCCTCGATTTGGAATTACGAACGTCGGTCTTGATGGTGACCCGCTTCACCCCAATCCGGTCGAACGCATGATCGAGCATCATGATCTTCGCCTCGGTGTTCATGCCGCTGCGTTGCGCGTCCGGCGCAAGCCACGTGCTCCCGATCTCCACGGCGTCTGGAACGTCGGCCACTCTTGGTCGGCGGTCGGGGGTTGTCCAGTATTCGGCGTTCATGAACCGGGTCGATCCGCGAACGCGGCCCGACACCGTCTCGACACTCGCGAAAGCGAGGCCGAGGCCGCGTTCGAACTCGTCGAGCGCGGTGGTGATGTAGCGCTCCACCTCGACTCGGTCGGCTTCTGGAATCCAGGTGTATCCGAACGTCGACCGGTCCCCGGAGGCGATCTCAAGTAGCGCGTCGGCGTGCTCCATGGTGAGCGGTTCGAGCGTGACGTGTTGTCCGGCGAGCGTCACCTGTTCAAATGAGCCACTCGCAGGCATTAGTGAGGCCTCGCGCGAACGACCCGACGGAGGATGTCGACGGCGACAACACCGCGGATCGTCCAAGCGATCGTGCGAACGAGATCAGCGGTCATCAGGCGGGAGTGGACAGCCGGGTCGAATCCGTCGGCGAGTTCAGCGTGAGCGGGAGCTGACCAGAAACCGCTGATCACGAGCACCACCGCCATCGCGATCGCTCCGATGACCGCCGAGCGTCGAACTCCTCGATCAGCCGCGAGGAGCAACGCCGCGGCGCTCGCGCCCTCGATCAACCACGGCAGAAGGAGCAGTCGACCGATCCGTTCAACGTGCGAAGCCTGGAAGCCGATGTAGGCGTCGGCACCCACCTCGGCGAAGAGCGGATAGTGCACGGTGTGGATCGTCCAGATGAGGCCGACCATGAACCAGGTCGCGGCGAGATGGGTAATGGCGACTGTCGACAAACTGAATCGCCCAAGGCCGAGCGCACCTGCCGTTCGGAACGGACCCGTCGTGATCCAGGGTGAGGCTGGCCTCGATTCGCTCATCGGGCGCGACGCTAGCCACCGGTATAGGTTCGGCCTGTGTCACGCGTCGTCGCCTTGAGCGTGCTGGAGCAGGAGTGCTCGGTATGTCGACTTCCACCCGACAGTGCCGTGCCGACGCCGACGCACGGATTCTGGTCGGTCACGAACACGGCGACAGAACTTTCGATTGTGTGTCCGGCGGGTTCGGAGCCGACCGGATCGGAGGTTGTCGGGCCGTGGCGGGTGATGAGTGTCGACGGTCCGCTCGATTTCGCGCTCGTCGGCATCCTCGAATCGCTCCTCGCGCCCCTGGCCGCCGCCGAGCTCTCGGTGTTCACGGTGTCGACCTTCGACACCGATCACCTCCTCGTGCGTGCCGAGGATCTCGAGCGCGCCGTCACGTGCCTCCGGTCAGCGGGTCATACCGTCGGCTGAGCCCGATCGCGGGCGGCGGCCGCGGCGAGCACATGCTCAACCGTGAGGCCGCAACATCCACCGAGCGCGGTCGCCCCACGCGAGATCCAATCAACGAAGTACTCCTCGAGATCGGCCGGCGAGATCACCTCGTGGAACTGCCAGCTCGGCATCTTGAAGAACCCGCTGTCGGGGTAGGCGGCGATCGGAAGGTTGGTGACGGAGCGGATCTCGTCGATGGCGTCGCCCACCACCTGCGACTGGGTGTGCATCACGCCGACCGCGTCAACCCCGGTCTCGGGAACCAGGGCGAGGAGGTCGGTCAGAGCCAATTCCTCGAAGGGATGGAAGGCGATCACTCGGCCGTCGTCGGTGCGGCGCGCACTCATGTCGAACCAGACGGGAAGGCCGGTGGCGAGGGCCGCGTCAAGGGCGATCTTTGACCGAGTCGGTTCGTACATCATCTCGAGCAGGATCATCTCGACGCCGGCGGTCGCGAGCACTCCGGCGAGTTCACCGAAGGCCTCGGCGAGTCGATCCTCGCTCGGCACGGCGTTGGGATCGAACCGGTCAGTGCCGCCGGACACCGGGACCATGTGGGAGAGCGAACCGGCGACCACCACCTCGGGCGCCAGTGGGTGACGGTCACGGGCCTCGAGCGCGGCCTTGACCGCGATCGTGTTGATCTCGTCGACACGGTCACTGAGCCCTGCGCCTTTGAGCATGAGCCGCGACGAGGCGAAGGTGTTCGCGGTGATGATCCGAGAACCGGCGTCGATGTAGTCGGAGTGGATCTCACTGAGTAAGGAGGCGTTGTCTTTCGAGGCTGCCCCACACCAGGAGTGTGGATCCATCTCGGCTCCTCGCCGCTCGAGCTCGGTGCCCGTGGCGCCGTCCAGAAGGACTACTCCACCTTCGCGCATTGTCGAGATGATCCTGTCGTATGCCGCCGTAGCCACGACGCGAGGCTAGGAGCGGACGCTGATGCGGTCGGGGATCTTCCACCCGGCATGACAGGATCGGGACATGCTGCGCCCCTTCACGTTGGACCCGTTTCGCGCTGAAGTGCCCGAGGCTGACCTCGTCGACCTTCGGCAGCGGTTGACGACCACCCGGTTTCCCGAGGCGGAGACCGTCGACAATTGGTCGCAGGGAGTGCCGTTGGATTACCTCCGCGACGTCGCGGAGTATTGGCGCGACTCCTACGACTGGCGTCGTCTTGAGGGTGAGTTGAACACCTTCGATCAGTTCGTCACCGATATCGAGGGCCAGGAAATCCACTTCATTCATGCGCGCTCTCAACACGCGGATGCGATGCCGATCGTGATCACCCACGGGTGGCCCGGCTCGGTGCTCGAGTTTCTCCGCGTGATTGGACCACTCACCGACCCGACCCGTTTCGGCGGTGATGCCGCCGACGCGTTCCACGTTGTCTGCCCCTCGCTTCCTGGATTCGGGTTCTCCTCAAAACCGGCCGGCACCGGCACCGGCACCGCGCGCATCGCCGAGCTCTGGACCACGCTCATGGATCGGCTCGGCTACGAGCGCTGGGTGGCCCAAGGTGGAGACTGGGGCTCGGCTGTGACCACCGAGATCGGGCGCCTCGCGACATCGGCTGGTGGCGCTCACCCCTGCGCCGGGATCCACCTCAACATGCCGATCGCCGCCCCGACCGCCGAGGCGATGTCTGACCCGAGTCCCGCCGATCAGGCGGCATTCGCGGCCTTCACGCACTATCAGGAGTGGGAGGCGGGCTACTCCAAGCAGCAGAGCACCCGTCCCCAAACCCTCGGCTACGCGCTCACCGACTCGCCCGTTGGTCAACTCGCCTGGATTCTCGAGAAGTTCCAGGCCTGGACCGACTGCGACGGGCATCCCGAGAACGCGATCACCCGAGACACGATCCTCGACATCGTCACCCAGTACTGGCTGACGGCGAGCGCCGCGTCGTCAGCTCGCCTGTATTGGGAGAGCTTCGCCTCGTTCCTCCCCGGTGCTCGGGTTGACATCCCGACGGGGGTCGCGGCGTTTCCGCGCGAGATCATCCGCGCCCCGCGGCCCTGGTGCGAGCAGGCCTACGCGATCACTCACTGGACCGACATGCCCCGCGGCGGGCACTTCGCCGCGCTGGAACAGCCCGACTTACTGGTCGCTGATCTGCGGGAGTGCTTTCGGCCGCTGCGGTGAGGAACGCGCTCGGCGGCGTCGACCAGTAGGTTCGCGCCATGGACATCGCCGTATTCGGATTCGACCAGACCATCGACGGTTTCGAGGAGAGCCTCCGCGAGGCGGCCGGGCAGGGCTTCCCCGCTTACGGCACCCCGCAGATCTTCGGCATGGACGCCCTCACCGGGATCGCGGCGGCTGCACGGTCGGTTCCCGGTATCCGGGTGGTCACCTCGGTCGTGCCGACCTATCCACGGCACCCGATGATGCTCGCCCAGCAGGCTCTCACCACCCAGGCCGCGATCGGCGGTCGGCTCGTGCTCGGCATCGGCCTCAGCCACCAGCCCGTCGTTGAAGGAATGTGGGGCATCAGTTTCGACCGCCCGGTTCGCCACATGAGCGACTACCTGTCGATCCTCATGCCGCTGCTCCATGATCGCCGGGTCTCCTTCGCTGGGGAGGCGCTCACCGGCCGGGGCGAGATCACCCCGCCGCCCGCGGACGCTCCTCCGGTGCTCGTCGCGGCGCTCGGCCCGCAGATGCTCCGCCTCACCGGGCGCATGGCTGACGGCACCATCACCTGGATGACCGGTCACGAGACCATCCGCACGCTGACCTCGCCGACGATCCGCGAAGCCGCCGAGGAGGCCGGGCGCCCCGAGCCTCAGGTCGTCGTTGGACTCCCGGTCTGCGTGACCGACGACATCGACGCGGCCCGCGCCCGCGCCGACAGCGACTACGCCATCTACGGCCAGTTGCCCTCATATCGAGCGATGCTCGATCGGGAGGGTGCCGCTACCCCGGCTGATGTCGCGATCATCGGCACAGCGACCGAGGTGCAGGACCGCATCCGAGCACTCGAAGGTTGCGGCACGACGACCTTCGCCGCCTCAGCGTTCGGTTCCCGTGACGAGTTGGCCGCGACCCGCGAGGCCCTCGTCGGTCTGCTCGGCTGAGAGTTACGCCTCAGCGGGTGGCGCCGGACGTCGTGCCGTCTGTCGCCTGAACTCGTCGGGATCGACCGTGATGAAGAGCGCCTCGGCCTCAGCGACCAAGGTGTCACTTGCGATATCGACCAACTCACCGGTCATGGTCAACTTGCGTCCGTGATGGCCTGTTGCTCGCACCCGGCAGGACAACTCTCTGTGCAGTGGGGTCGGGGCCCGATAGGTGATCGTGAGCCGCCCGGTGAACGCGGCCTGCTCCACCACGCCGAGGACGAAGCCGAACACATCGTCGAACAGTGCCGCGACGATCCCGCCGTGTGATCGGTCGGGCGCTCCCTCGTGCACCGATCGCAGAACGAGGCGCGCCTCGATCTCGTCGCCGTGACGATGGAGGTCCATGTCGAGGCCCCACGGCGATGCTCGTCCAGAGATCGGCCGGTCGTCGAAGGTGTGGGTAATCCGACCTTGGGGGTAGGTGGCCAACTGTCGATCCCCGAATGATCCGTCGTCGAGGTCTCGAGGGGTTCCGGTGCCGAGTTCCTCGGCGAGATCATCGAGCACGCGGGTGATCCGATCGATCTGCGGCTCAGTCAGATCGAATCCGGCAAACGCGTGGCCGAGTTCGCGTATTGCCCTCCCCGCGCGCGCTCGCGCCTCGTCGATTGACACGTCGTCAGGTTGGCACCGAGCACACGGCTGCGACGAGCCGGCCTTCAGTGCGCTGAGCCCGGATCAGACCGCTTGATCGAGCGCCTGGATGAGGGTGTTCCACGAGAGCGTGGCGCACTTGATTCGCACCGGGAACTTCACGACACCCTGAAGGGCTTCAAGGTCACCGAGTGAGATATCGGTGTCGCTCGGCTCGAGCCCGTCCTCCTCGATCGCCATCATCGACTTGAAGCGTCGGATGACGGCCCGCACCTCGGCGACCGGTCTCCCGATAACCGCCTGCGTCATCATCGAGGCTGAGCTCTGCGAGATCGAGCAACCCTGGCCCGACACCTTCACGTCGCGGACGATGTCATCGGCCACATCGAGGTAGAGCGTGATCTCGTCACCGCAGAGCGGGTTGTGTCCTTCGACACTGATCGCGGGCTCGGGCAACTCACCACGGTTCCGCGGATTCTTGTAGTGGTCGAGGATGATCTCTCGGTAGAGGTCTTCGAGTCCGGGCATCGCAATTACCTCAGGTCGGGGGTTAGAAGCCGAAGATATCCGAGGCGCCGTCGAGGCCCTCAACGAGCGCGTCGACGTCGCTGCGATCGTTGTAGACGTACATGCTGGCCCGGACGGTCGCGTTGGCCCCGAGAAGCCGCATCAGCGGTTTCGCGCAGTGATGGCCGGCGCGAACGCAGATGTTGCTCTCATCGAGCACTTGAGACAGATCGTGCGGGTGGATGTCACGGAATGCGATCGAGAGCACCCCTCCACGCTGCTCCACGTTGTCGGTGCCGTGGATGACGATGTCGTCGCCGTAGCGGGCGCGGAGACTGTCGATCGCGTAACGCGTCAGCGACATCTCGTGTTGGCGGACGTTCGCCATGCCAATGGCTTCGAGGTAGTCGACCGCCGCGCCGAGACCTACCGCCTCGACAATGGCCGGTGTGCCCGCCTCGAACTTGGCGGGGACCGGCGCGCAGGTGAAACCGTCGAGACGGACGTCGTCGATCATGTTGCCGCCGCCGAGGAACGGCGGGAGGAGTTCGAGCTGCTCGCTCGAACCCCAGAGCACACCGATGCCCGAGGGGCCGAGCATCTTGTGGCCGGAGAACGCGACAAAGTCAGCGCCCCAGGCCTGCACATCGGTGATGCCGTGGGGGACCGACTGACAAGCGTCGATCATGACCATGCAGCCGGCATCGCGCCCGGCCGCCACGAGTCGCTCGACCGGGTTGATGGTGCCGAGCACGTTGCTCATGGCCGTCACTGAAAGCACGCGGGCCCCGTCGAGGAGCGTGGGCAACTCGTCGAGGTCGAGGAGTCCGTCATCGGTCAGGGGGATGAACCGGAGTTCGATGCCGATCTGGTCGACGAGCATCTGCCACGGGACGATGTTGGCGTGATGCTCCATATGGGTGAGCACGACCGCGTCACCGGCGCGAAGGTTCGCGCGACCCCATGACTGCGCCACCATGTTCAACGCCTCGGTCGCGTTGCGGGTGAACACGACCTCCTCGGGACGTGCGGCGTTGATGAATCGGGCGACTTTGGTGCGGGCGCCTTCGAACGCGTCGGTCGCGGCAGCGGCGAGTCGATAGGCGCTCCGGTTGATCGGCGCGTAGCCCTCGCGCATGAACGACGCCATTGCCTCGATCACGGCCTCGGGCTTTTGGGAGGTGTTTGCCGAGTCGAGATAGACGATGGGGCGCCCGTCGATCTCGCGTCGCAGCACGGGGAAGTCGGAGCGGATTCGCTCCCAGTCCGGTGGCGCGACGACCGACGGGGTCACCCGGTCACACCCCTGCCCGGAACGACTCGTAGCCGGAGCGCTCGAGTTCTTCGGCGAGCTCCATGCCACCTGAGGTGATGATGCGTCCGTCGACGAGGATGTGCACGTGGTCGGGGCGGACCTCATCGAGAAGTCGCTGGTAGTGGGTGATGAGCACGACGCCCATCTCAGGCCGGTCCGCGCGAACCTCGTGGATCCCGTTGGCCACGATCCGAAGGGCGTCGATGTCGAGGCCCGAATCGGTCTCATCGAGGATGGCGATCTCGGGTCCGAGAATGGCCATCTGCATGATCTCGTTGCGCTTCTTCTCGCCGCCGGAGAACCCCTCGTTGAGATAGCGGTCGACGAACGATGAATCCATGCCGAGGCGCTCCATCCACTCGATAGCGGCGAGACGAAGCTCGAGCACGGAGAGGTCGATGCCCTTTCGCGCGGAGAGGGCTTGGCGGAGGAACTGGATGACCGAGACCCCGGGGATCTCCTGGGGGTACTGGAAGGCGAGGAACATTCCGGCCCGGGCCCGTTCGTCGGGGCTCCACTCGGAGATGTCCTCGCCCCGGAGTTCGAGGGTTCCCGCGGTCACCTCGTATTCAGGGGAGCCGAGCAGCGTGTTTCCGAGGGTCGACTTGCCCGATCCGTTCGGGCCCATGATCGCGTGGACCTCACCGGCTCGAACCGTGAGGTCGAGCCCGCGGAGGATCTCGGCTGCCTCGGGCGCACCGGGTTCGGCGGTGGGCCGGGCACGGAGGCCAGTGACCCGGAAGAGGGGAGAGGCGGTGGCTTCCGAGGGGCTCGACATGGCTCAAATCCTACGAGTCGAGCAGATAATTAGCACTGTCGTGGTAGGGGAAATCAGGCGGGGTCGGCCGCCAATGCCCGCCACAACTGGGGGTAGGAGCGGTAGGCGTACCCCTCCGAGATGTAGCCCGATTCGATCAGTGCCCGGTGGTATCGCGGGAGGCTTCGGAACGGCACCCCGGCGTCGACGTGATGGGCGAGGTGGTAACCGAGCATGTACGGCCCCACCAGGAAGCGGAACCAGAGCGCCTGCGAGGCGATGCAATGCGTGGTGACCCGGCGATCATCGGATGCCTCGAGGCCGCCGTGCTCGGCGATCGAACGAAGACGGTTGATGACACGCCACACCGTGAGGAACGGAAGGAACCACAGCACCGGGTAGACGAGCGGCTGGCCAAGAGCGAGCGAGACGGCGAACAGCGCAGCCTGGACGGCGAGGATGCTTGCCGCGGTGCGCCGAGCTCTCCGGTCGCGTTGCCTCAGCCCCGAGAACTGGGCGCGAAGGAGTCGCAGGCCGGTGCGGCCGGTCAGGTCGCGCAGCAACTTCCGGCGGAGGCTCGCCCGACCGACGGGGTAGCCCTGATACAGCGGCAGGTCAGGCTCGTCCGGGCCGAACTCGCGTCGGTGATGCGCCATGTGGACTCGCCGGTAGGCATCGGTCGAGACCCAACCGGGATAGCCGAGCAGCCATCGGCCAACGAGGTCGTTCGCACGGCGATTCGAGAACAGCAGCCGATGCGCCGCTTCGTGCATGAGCGCTGCGAACTGGGCGTGGGCGCGGCCCATGAGCAAGAACGCGATCGGCCACGCCCACCAGCCAAGAGCAACCGCCAGCCAGAGCACGAGCAGTGTCTGTCCGTACAGAGCGGCGATCGTGGCGGCGTTGCGGAGATTGGGAATGCGCCTCAGCGATGCGCGGAACTCGGGGGTGGGTCGACCGTCAGCGCGTACGAGTTCAGTCTCGCGGCCGAGGGTCAGCACCGAGCGAGGAGGAGTCATCCCGCCAAGGCGTATGTCCGCTCCCTCGCGAAACGCGACCGATGGCCCGTTGGACACCATCACCTGAGAGTACCGGGGGCTCCGCCTGCGGTTGGGATCGTGGCTACTGACCAACGGCGTGGTCGTGATCGCGGAGATCGATCTTCCAGTCGCGGAATCGGTCGTGACGGGCTCCGCTTGGTCCGACGCCCTCGGCCGAGCCGTCCGCGTGGAGGTCCAGCTCGAACTGGAGACTGTGGTCGCTGCCGTGGCAGACCCAGTAGCGGGCCTCAGCGCCGCTGGCGGGGCCAGCACGCCAGAGCAGCCACGGTCCGATACGTCGCTTGTACTCGGCCTCTGGCGCGTCAGGCAGGTCGGTGCCGAGCGCGAGAAGTCGGGCCGGCGCGGCGGTCCAGGCTCGTGCTGGAATGTTGCGGTCGCGAACCGGGGTGTCGGGTAAATCGCCCGTGTCGATCGGGGTCGCGTCGGTTGGTCTCTCGTCGTATCTCATCGGATCGCTCGTAGGCCGACATGTCTCACCATCCGCGGTCTACCCACTCCTGCAGATGCGGTCGCTCGGTGCCGATCGTGGTGTCGAGGCCGTGCCCGGGCATCACGATGGTGTCGTCGGGGAGAGCGAACAACAGGTCGTCGATGGACCGGATGATGGTGTCGAAGTCACCGCCCTCGAATTTGGTGGCGCCCGGTCCGCCCGGGAAGAGCGTGTCGCCGCTGAACAGCACGGGTGCCCCGGCGAGTTTGAACGAGACCGAACCCGGTGTGTGCCCCGGATTGTGGATCGCGTCGAGGCGAAGGCGCCCGAACTCGATGACCTCGGCATCGTCGATGAACACGTCGTATCCGACCTCGCGGAGCATCGGCGCGTCGGCCGCGGTGACCGCCACCTCGTAACCCGCCTCGCGCATCTCCGTGACGGCGCCGATGTGGTCGAAGTGGCCGTGGGTCTCGAGGACTCGGCGCACGCCGAGGGTGGAGGCGAGCTCGAGGAGTCGTTCATGCTCGTTCGCGGCGTCGATCAGCACGGCCTCGCCGGTTGCTCGACACCGGACCACGAACACGTTGTTGTTGTAGCCGCCAACCACTACCCGATGGATCTCGGCGTCGGAGTTCGACCAGTACAGGGTGGACATCGCATCAGTCTCCCATCCGGGGTCGGAGCACGCCACCAATCACGCCTCGGGAGTCCACAGCTTGAGCCCGAGCGCCTCCGCGACCGGCACTTGAGTGGGGTCATGGGTAGCCCACGTCATGTCCCCACCGATTCTGAGCGCAGCGCTCAGGTGGATGGCGTCGCTCACTCGGAGCGGCCGATCACGGAGTATCGAGGCGGCCTGCTCGAGGCACTCCGCGTCAACGGGCACGACGAAGAGTTGATCCCAGAGCAGGCGCACCTCGTCCTCGAGGTCGCCCCGGTCGATGGGGGAGTCAGTGAGACGATCGATTCCGGCAATGGCCTCGGTGAGCGCGAGGGCGCTGGCCGAGACGACCTCGGCGCCGAGGAAGGCGTCGAGGAGCCCGGTGCGATGCGGATGATCGACGCAGAGGGAGAGCAACGCCGTCGAGTCGAGTCCGAGGCGGCTCATCCGCGGAGCTCCCGAAGCGCGCGGTCGAGGCGGGCACCACTCCAGACCGTGACGGGCCGAGGGGTGCGACGTTCGCCGGTGCGTCTCGGCGCGATGAGCGCGCCGCGATGAAGAAGGGGTTCGAGAGCGTTCGGGTCGGCGTCCGTCGCTGGTGGTCCGAGTTCGGCGACCGGTTGACCGCGGTCGGTGATCACGGTGCGCTCGCCGGAGCGAGCTCGACGGATCGCCGCCGCGAGGTCGGCGCGAAGATCGCGGATACCGATACGTGTGTACATAGATGTACACACTACGACTTGTCCGGAGATGACCCCACTGCCAGAATCCCGGCATGAACTTCGCCTTCACTGAGGAACAGGACGAACTGCGCAGCACCATCCGCGCCTTCATGGAAGCAAAGAGCTCCGAAGAGGCCGTGCGCGAGCAGATGGAGACCGACGCGGGTTTTGACGCCGACGTCTGGAAGCAGATGGCCGAGCAAATGGGTCTGCAGGGCATGCACATCCCCGAGGAGTACGGCGGCTCCGGCTTCGGCTACGTCGAGCTCGGGATCGTGCTCGAGGAGATGGGTCGCGCCTTGCTTTGCGCGCCGTTCTTCTCCTCGGTCGTGCTGGCCGCCAATACCCTCATCCACTCGGGCGACGAAGCCGCGAAAGCGGCGCATCTGCCCGGTATCGCCGCCGGTACCACGATCGCCACCCTCGCGTTTACCGAGCCGTCAGGCCGCTGGGACGAGAGCGGCATCACCATGGAAGCCACCGCTTCCGGTGACGGCTACACCCTGACCGGCACCAAGTCGTACGTCCTCGACGGACACACGGCGGACCTCATCCTCGTTGCCGCGCGCACGTCGGCCGGAGTCAGCCTCTTCGCCGTCGACGCAGGGGCCTCCGGACTCGAGCGCACCGCTCTCGCCACCATGGACCAGACGCGTAAGCAGGCTCGCCTCGAGTTCTCCTCGACCCCGGCCACGCTGATCGGCGCTGAAGGCGCCGGCTGGCAGGTGCTCGAGACGGTGCTCGACCTCGCCGCCGTCGGACTTGCCGCCGAGCAGGTCGGCGGTGCTCAGCTCGTGCTGGAGATGGCCGTTCAATACGCCAAGGACCGAGTCCAGTTCGGCCGGCCGATCGGCTCATTCCAGGCGATCAAGCACAAGTGCGCCGACATGCTCCTTGAGGTCGAGTCGGCCAAGAGCGCCGCCTACTACGGGCTGTGGTGCGCCAGCGAGATGAACGAGGAGCTCCCCTCCGTGGCCTCGCTCGCGAAGGCCTACTGCTCGGAGGCTTACTTCCACGCGACCGCTGAGAACATCCAGATCCACGGCGGTATCGGCTTCACCTGGGAGCACCCGGCGCACCTCTACTTCAAGCGCGCCAAGTCCTCCGAGCTGCTCTTCGGCGACCCGACCTACCATCGCGAGGTGCTGGCCAAGCGCATCGGTATCTGAGCGCCGGAGCCCGGAGGCCACCGTGGAGACCTCCACGATCATCGCCACGCTCGTCGCGGCCGTGATCACATTCGTTATCGCGGCGTTAGCGATCGGCCGGGAGTCGCACCGGCTCGACGGCATCGCGCCACGAGCGGTGTACCGACTCGACGAGGCCGTGGACTTCGTGTGCGATCGACTCCCAACGTCGAGTCAGGCCCGGCTGACCCCGGCGGAAGTGGAACGCCTGCTCATCGCCCACATGGGATGGCTCCACGAACGCGGCCTCCAACCTGACCGGGTCGTCGATCGATCACAGGACATTGACGAGACCGTCCTCGTGGATGAGACCACCCTGATCGCCCACTTGCTCGCCGTGGCCGTCGACGACGGTGTTGAACTGCTCGACGACGTCGACGCGGTCGAGGTGGTAAGTGCCCACCTGGCCTACTTCGATGCGATCGGAGCCGTCGGCCCAACCGCAGCCCCCGATGACGTCATCGGCGACTAGCGTCTCAGCCCATGGAACGCCCCTCCCGCTTTGAGCACACGCGATTCCTCGGCGACAAGCGCACCCAACTCGTCTACGACCTCGACGAGTGGACCGACCCCACGATCATCGACGACATCGTGGAAGCCGAGGTCGGGATTTGCTTCGCGCCGGACACCCTTGCGGAGGCACGCAACCGCGGTTACACCGCGGCCCGGCCGGGTATGCGTCGACGACACCGTCGTCCTCGCGCCTGAGAGTTGAGGCATTTTGGACTCGACCTTCGAGAGCGGCCACGAGCGGCTCTCTTGTCACCTGAGTGTTCCCGCCGGAATCGACGGCCCAGTTCCGGGCCTCGTGCTCTGTCATGGCTTCCCGATCGGACCGATCGACGCACGACGCTCAGCCGGCACCTTTCCTGAACTGGTCGACCGACTCACCCACGAGGTCGGATACGCGGGTCTGACCTTCACGTTCAGCGGGTGCGGTAATTCGAGCGGCGACTTCTCGCTTCAGGGATGGATGGATGATCTTCGCAACGCCATCGACCACCTCGGACGAAATGTCGAGCTCAGCGGGGTGGTGCTGATCGGCGCCAACACCGGTGGGTCGATCGCGATCTGCGCCGCGGCCGACGACCCTCGGGTGATCGCGGCTGCCCTCCTGTCACCACGAGCCGATTTCGATGACTGGGCGGAGCACCCTCGAAGGTTCCTTGAGCACGCCCGCGATATCGGAGCGGTGCGCACCCCGGGATATCCGGCCTCGATGGAGGACTGGTCGCGCGCCTTCCGACGATTCCGGCCGGTTGTGTCGGCTCGCAGATTCGCCCCGCGACCCCTACTCGTGCTCCACGGCGAGGACGACGAGAGCGTGCCGGTCTCCGACGCGCGCCAACTCGCTCAAGCGCACGGGGAAGCCGAGTTGAACGTTCTGGCAGGAGCCGGTCATCGGCTCCGCCACGACCCGAGGGCCATCGCGATTCTCAGCGGTTGGCTCGACCGCGTGCGACCCGACTGACGTTCGTCAGTCAGACGAGGAACGGGTCGACCGCGTCCGGGTCGATGTCGTAGCGCGCGATCGCATCGGCGACCAGTGAGCGGTCCACCTCGCCGAGATCGGCGAGCCCCTCGAGCGTCGAGACGACCACGTGCCCGCAGTCGACCTCGAAGTGCCGGCGCAGCGACTCACGGGTGTCGCTCCGACCCATGCCGTCCGTGCCGAGCACCTTGAAGGGTCGACCGGTGGGGACGTAACGCCCGATCTGCTCGGGAACGGCGCACATGAAGTCGGTGACAGCGGTGATGGGCCCGGTCGACTCCGAGAGCAGGGAGGTGACGAGAGCGGTCTCGCGTTTGGCCGAGGGATGCAGGCGGTTGTAACGCTCGGTGGCCATTGCCTGCTCACGGAGGCGCTTGTAGTTGGTGACCGACCACAGCTCGGCTCCGACGTCGTAATGCTCCGCGAGCTCCTCTACCGCCTTTCGAGCGGCTGAATGGGCAACCCCCGAGAACAGGATCGTGGCTCGGCGAGAGGGGCCTTCCGGTGCGGCTGCGAACCGGTACATGCCGCGAACCGCGCCCGAGCGGAATTCCTCGGCGAGCGCCGCGTCCTCCGGCAGCGCCGGCATCGGGTAGTTCTCGTTGTAGAGGGTCAAGTAATAGATGACGTCGCGTTCTGACTCGGGGGAGTCCGGGCCGTACATCTGCTCGATGCCGGCGCGCACGATCGCGCCGACCTCGTAGGCGAAGGCGGGATCGAAGGCTTGCACCGTTGGCACCGTCGACGCGAGAACGAGCGAGTGGCCGTCCTGGTGCTGCAAGCCCTCACCGAGCAGGGTGGTTCGCCCAGCGGTCGCACCCATCATGAATCCGCGCGCGCGGATATCGGCTGCTTGCCAGATGAGATCGCCGGTTCGCTGGAACCCGAACATCGAATAGAAGGTGTAGAACGGAATCATCGGCACCCCGCGCGTCGCGTAGCTCGTGCCCGCCGCGATGAAGCTCGCCATTGATCCTGACTCGGTGATGCCCTCCTCGAGGATCTGGCCGTCGGAGTCCTCGGTGTACGAGAGCAGGAGGTCGTGGTCGACCGGCTCGTACTTCTGCCCCTGAGAGGCGTAGATCTCGAGCTCGCGGAAGAGCGAGTCCATACCGAAGGTGCGCGCCTCGTCGGGGATGATCGGCACGATCCGCCGTCCGATGCCCTCGTCGCGGCAGAGACTCCTCAACAGGCGGGTGAAGCCCATCGTGGTGCTGACCGCCATGTCTCCCGAACCGGCGTCCATCTCGGCGAAGGTTTCGGGAGTGGGCATCGTGATCGGACGACGCACGGTTGTCGTACGACGGGGGAGCACGCCGCCGAGGCTCTTGCGACGCTCCATCATGTACTGGTACTCGATCGAGTCTTCAGAAGGCCGGAAGTACGGCGGGTCATCGGCCGTGATCGACGTCTCGGGGATCTCCTCGTGGAGGTGGAGGCGATCGCGGAGTTCGAGCAACTGCTGCTCGGTCATCTTCTTGATGGAGTGGGTGGCGTTCCTTCCCTCGAAACCCGGTCCGAGAGTCCAGCCCTTGACGGTCTTGGCCAGGATTACCGTCGGGCGACCGGAACCCAGGTTCTCGACTGCCGCCCGATACGCCGCATAGAGCTTGGTGTAGTCGTGGCCTCCGCGAGGCAGGTTGCGCAACTCGTCGTCGTTGAGATGCGACACCATCTGGCGGAGCCGCGGATCGGGGCCGAAGAAGTTCTCGCGGATGTAGTTGCCGCTCTCCACCGCGTAACGCTGGAACTCCCCGTCGACGGTGGTGTTCATCTGGTTCAGCAGCGCGCCGTCTTTGTCTTGGGCGAGCAGCTCATCCCACTTCGAGCCCCAGATGACCTTGATGACGTTCCAACCGGCGCCACGGAACACGGCCTCGAGCTCTTGGATGACCTTGCCGTTGCCACGGACCGGCCCATCGAGCCGTTGCAGGTTGCAGTTCACGACGAACACGAGGTTGTCGAGTTGCTCACGCGCGGCGAGTGAGATCGCGCCGAGGGTCTCGGGCTCGTCGCACTCACCGTCGCCGAGGAATGCCCATACCCGGCTGTTCGCCGTGTCGTCGAGTTGACGGTTGGAGAGATAGCGGTTGAAGCGTGCGTGGTAGAGGGCGGTGATGGGCCCGAGGCCCATCGAGACCGTGGGGAACTCCCAGAAGTCGGGCATGAGCCGAGGGTGCGGGTAGCTCGAGAGCCCACGACCGCCGCGACCGATCTCGCGGCGGAAATGATCGAGGTCGTCTGTCGTGAGGCGCCCCTCAAGGAAGGCGCGCGCGTACACACCCGGGGCGGCGTGGCCCTGAAAGTAGACGTGGTCGCCCATGCCGTCGGAGTCCTTGCCCCGGAAGAAGTGGTTGAACCCGATCTCGTAGAGAGAGGCCGATGAGGCGAACGTCGAGAGGTGGCCGCCGATCCCATCGGCGCGCTTGTTGGCCTTGACCACCATGATCGCCGCGTTCCATCGAATGAATGCGCGGATCCGGCGCTCGATGTGCTCATCTCCGGGGAACCACGGCTCCTGCTCGCGGGGGATCGTGTTGACATAGGGGGTTGAGACGGTGGCGGGGAAGCTCACCTGTCGCGCGTTGGCGTGGCTGAGGAGTCGCGACAAGAGGAATCGAGCCCGAGTCTTGCCGTGGGTGTCGACGACCGCGTCGAGCGAGTCGAGCCATTCCTCGGTCTCACCGGGATCGGTGTCGGGGAGTTGATGGACGTACCCGTCGAAGATCATTCATCCATTCTCGCACGGTTACCGCCCGGTACCCGTCCGAGTGTCGACGTGCCCTTCGACACGCCACCGGATCCGCGGACGCGTCGAGCGGCCGTGTCATGCTCGGCGGATGGCCGAATCCGACCGCATCGTCGTCTACACCGACGGTGCCTGCTCGGGAAATCCGGGACCCGGTGGCTGGGCGTGGGCGACCGCCCCTGACGGATCCAAGTCAGGATCCGGTGGAGAGTCGTCCACGACGAACCAGCGAATGGAACTCATGGCGGTGCTCGAGGCGGTGCGGTCCCTCGCTGATGGCTCAGCCGAGGTCCATGTCGTGAGCGATTCGACCTACGTCGTCAATTGTTTCCGAGACGGATGGTGGGTGCGATGGCGTCGCAATGGGTGGCGGAACTCGCAGCGTCAGCCGGTAGCGAACGTCGATCTGTGGGAGCCGCTCGTCGAACTGGTGGAACGGCATGCTGTCACCTTCGAGTGGGTGAAAGGCCACAGCGGTGATCCGATGAACGACCGGGTCGACGCCCTCGCGGTGGCGGCGGTTCCGAGGCCCTAAGCGCGCCCTCGGGGTGACGCCAACGTCGAACACCCGTTCACTACGGTTTGCTCTGATGCATCTGCCTCGGCGTACCCCCCGTCGCCGTCGAGCGATTCTGCTCTCCGCGGCGATCGCGGCTGGGTCCTCGCTCGTCGTCGCGCCCGCGGCCCCTGCCTCGGCGAACCCCAACTCCACCTCTGACGTCATCGCCTATCTCGTCGAGGGCACCGGCGACGGACACGGTCGCGGCATGAGCCAATGGGGGGCGTACGGATGGGCGGTCGATCAGGGGTGGTCGTGGGAGCAGATCCTCGACCACTACTACGGCGGCACCGAACTCGGGTCAGTCGACGCGGCCCGTCGCATCACGGTTCGTCTCACCGAGTGGGACGGCTCATCGGTCTTCGGAGTCGTGTCCACCACGTCCTCAGCACGGTGGAGTTCGCCGGCGCACTCGGCCTCGACCGCCCACCCCGCCGTCCGCATCGTTGAGGCGGCCCCAAACTCATTCACCATCTCGGTCGCCTCCGCCCCGCAGTGCATTGGCGCCTCCACCCTCACCGTTCCCGATGGCCCGGTCTCCGTCGGGTCGACCGCCGAGGAAGAGGTCGAGCGGATCCAGACCTTCCTGACCGCCGTCGGCTTCGATCCGCGCGGTATCGACGGCGACTACGGTCCGCTGACCGAGTCCGCGGTTCGGGCCTTCCAGATCGCCAACGGGCTGCCAACCGACGGGGTCTGGGACATCGACGACGCGACGGCCGCGCGGGTGATCATCGGCAACTCAACCTCCGACGAGGGGTGGACCGAGGTCGCCTCCGGGGTTCCTGGCCCGGTGGTGGTGAGCACCGACGTCGACGAGTCGAGCGCGGCGCCTGGCGATGTGCTCGGGCTCTGCGAGGCGAGCGGCCGAATTGTTCACTACCGAGGAACGCTTCGCTTCTTGCACAACGACGTCGGCAATCGCGTCGTCAACGACGTCAGCGTCGAGAACTACCTGCGCGGGGTTGTGCCTCGAGAGGTGTCGCCCTCGTGGGGTGATCGGGGCGATGGGCGCGGCATGAACGCCCTGCGAGCCCAGGCGGTGGCAGCCCGCGGTTACGGCCTTGAGCAGTCGCGCTATGTCTACGCGCAGACCTGCGACACCATGGCCTGCCAGGTGTACGGCGGCTCGGCCACCCGCGCGAACGTCGGAGCGGGGGCGCAGTCCGTTGAGGCCTCCCAGACCGATCGCGCGATCGCCGATACCGCCGGCCGAGTGCGGGTCTGGGCGGCCGGCAATCCGCATGGCATCGCCCCGGGCACGATCGCCTCCACTGAGTTCTCCGCCTCCAACGGTCCTCAAACGGCCGGCGGGGCATTCCCGAGCATCGCTGACCCGGCCGATGCCACCGCCTTAAACCCCAGTCACCGGTGGACGCGAGTGATCTCGGTCGCTGCGCTCCGATCGGCGTACAGCGGTGCCGAGCCCGGACGGGTGACCACGGTTGTCGACCCGGCCTCGCCCTATCAGGGCATCTACGCCAATCGGGTTCGACTCGACGACGGTGAGCATGTCTCTGCCTGGTCGTTCCGTGGCCAGTTCGGCTTGCCCTCACCCGGATTCACCCTCTCACCGATCACCCGCGGAGTGGCGGTCGATCAATCCCTGTTCTTCATCGGCGACTCCGTTGGGGCGAGCATCGCGACCGAGCTGCCGGCGCTGATGTCAGGGGTCTTCACCTCCTACACCCACGACGCTCTCTCGAGTCGCCGTACGGCGGGTGGTTCAGTGGTGCCCGACGGTGTCGGAGCGGCCGCGTCGGTCCCGGCGGGCACCGACATCGTGGTGGTGGAGCTCGGCTACAACGACGATCCCGACGCGCTCGCCGGGCGCATCGATCAGGTGATGGCCACCCTGTCCGCTCGCGGTGTCGGCGTGGTGATCTGGACGACGATGTCGGAGCGGCGTCAGGCGAACGGCGTGTCGCGGTACGCCCCCGCGAACGCGGCCCTTGAGAGCGCGCGTGGTCGATGGTCGAATTTGATCGTCGTTGACTGGGCGGCGGCCAGCGATGACTCTGAGGCTGATCGCTGGTACTCCGACGGTGTTCACCTCACCTCCACGGGTCAGGCCGAGTTCGCCCTGTGGCTTCGGTCGCGCATTCTCGAGGTCACCGACCCGGCCTACATCGCGGTGGGCGAACTCGAGCAGATGGTCCCAGTGACACCAGCTCGACTCCTCGATACGCGAACGGGTGCTGGAGTCACGTCGGTCGGCAAGGTCACCAACGGCACGATCGAGGTCCAAGTGCTCGGTGAGGGCGGCATCCCGGGCACCGCGGTCTCAGCGGTCGCCTTGAACGTGACGGCCGTCGAGGCGGCGACCGATCAGTCGGGTGGCTACCTCACCGTGTTCCCCTGCGGAACGCGGCCGAACGCGAGCAATCTCAACTTCCGTTCGGGCCAGACCATCGCCAACTCCGTGATCGCTCCGGTCTCGGCGCGGGGCACCGTCTGCTTCTACGTGCGAGGCGCTGCCCACCTGCTCGCGGATGTGTCGGCCTACTTCCCGAGCTCAACCGACTTCGTCGCACTGAATCCCGGTCGGGTGCTCGACACGAGAACCGGAAACGGCGCTCCCGTTGGGTCCGTCACTGACTCGACAATCGAGGTGCCCGTACTCGGCCGTGAGGGGCTGCCCGGGACGGGGGTCGCCGCCGTCGCGCTGAACCTGACGGTCGATCAAGCGAGAAGCGGGCCCGGTGGTGGATTCGTCACGGTGTTCCCCTGCGGCACACGGCCCAACTCCAGCAACCTCAACTTCACGACCGGCCGGACGATCGCCAACGCGGTGATCGCTCCGGTGTCAGCGTCAGGCACCGTCTGCATCTACGTATCCGGAGGTGCTCACTTGATCGCCGACGTCTCGGGCTATTTCCCGAACGGCGCCGACTACACCCCTCTGGCCCCCGTTCGCGTGGTCGATACCCGTTCGACCGGCCGCGTCGGAGCCACCGACGGGAGCGGCGGGCCGCTTGAGGTCGACCTCAGCGGTCTGCCCGGGGTTGACACCTCTCGAATGCTCGCCGCCTCGTTGAACATCACCGTCGTGAACTCGCGCACCAGTTCCGCCGGTGGCTACGTCACCGTCTACCCGTGCCGGGTACGTCCGAACGCGAGCAACGTCAACTTCGTGACTGGCCTCACGATCGCCAATGGCGTGATCGCTCCGGTCAGCCGTTTCGGCAAGGTCTGCATCTACGTCTACGGCGAGGCCGACCTCCTTGTCGACGTCAACGGCGTCGTCTCGTACTAGCTCGCCGGCCGGCCTCATCTCATCGACGATCGGATCAATGATCCGATGGGGTGGTGACCTATGGTGCGCACATGGACATCAACGGAGTCAGCGCAATCGTCACCGGTGGGGCCTCGGGCATCGGCGCCGCCGCCGCTCGGCAACTTGCCGCGAAGGGAGCGAAGGTCGTCGTGGCCGACCTCCAAGAGGAGGCGGGACGCGCGGTAGCGGACGAGATCGGCGGAGCCTTCTGTCGGGTCGACGTCACCTCAACCGACGACATCGTGAACGCGGTCGAGATGGCCACGTCGATGGGGCCGCTTCGCGTGCTCGTCAACTCGGCAGGTATCGGCTGGGCGCAGCGCACCGTCGGCAAGGACGGCTCCTACGACTCGGCGGCCAATCTGGACGCCTTCAAGAAGGTCATCGCCATCAACCTCGTCGGGACCTTCGACTGCATTCGCCTCGCTGCCACCGCGATGAGCCGTACCGAGCCCGACGAGTTCGGTGAGCGCGGTGCGATCGTCAATCTCGCCTCCGTCGCCGCCTTCGACGGCCAGATCGGCCAAGCGTCTTACTCGGCATCCAAAGGCGGTGTCGTCGGTATGACCCTCCCGATCGCTCGTGATCTCGCTGCGGTTGGTGTGCGGGTCAACACGGTTGCTCCCGGACTCATCGACACGCCGATCTACGGCGAGGGCGAGGCGAGTGAGGCCTTCAAGGACAATCTGAAGAAGGGTGTGCTCTTTCCGCAGCGTCTCGGCGCCCCGGATGAGTTGGCCTCGATGGTGGTGGAGTGCGTCACCAACAGCTACATGAACGCTGAGACCATTCGGGTCGACGGCGGCATCCGCATGCAGCCGAAGTGACCGGCGTGCGACCTCAGGTCGTGTAGTCGGCGTTGATCCGCACGTAGCCGTCGGTCAGGTCGCAGCCCCACACGGTGCCGACGGCCTGTCCGGCCCCAAGGCTGACATGAATCAGGACTTCGTCTCCGCGGAGGTATTCCGAGAGGCGCTCGAGGTCGTCCGGGCCGACCTGTCGTGGGAAGACCTCATCGGATCCGAAGCGGATGACCACCCGATCGGGGTCGATGTCGGTTTCGTCGCTGCATTTGCCGATCGCCATCGCGACCCGACCCCAGTTCGGGTCGGCTCCATGAACCGCGGTTTTCACGAGCGGTGAGTTGACGATGCTTTTGGCCACCAGACGTGCCTGGCGGATATCGCGCGCTCCATCGACCTTCACCTCGATCAAGGTTTCCGCTCCCTCGCCGTCGGCGGCGATCTGACGGGTCAGCGACGTGCAGACCTCGAGGAGGGCTGACCTCAAGTCATCGGGGGAGACACGCCCGGATCGGCCGGAGGCGAGCACCACCGCGGTGTCGCTGGTGGAGGTGTCGGAGTCCACGCTCACGCAATTGAAGGTCTCGTCGACCACCGAGGTGAACACCTCGCGCAATGTCGGGGCATCAACCTCGGCGTCGGTGAGGATGACAGCGATCATCGTCGCCATATCCGGTTCGATCATGCCGACACCCTTCGCGATGCCGACCACGGTGACCGCTCCGCCATCGTTGGTGGCAATCTCGGCGCGAGCGGTCTTTGGCACCGTGTCGGTGGTCATGATGCCGCGAGCGCAGTCGTCGACCGTTGTGGTCGCCGTCGGCACAGCGAGTCCGGCGATACCGGCGCGAACACGATCCATCGGATAGCGGCGACCGATAACCCCGGTGGAGGCGATCAAGATGGCATTCGAATCGGCGCCGATGAGGTCGGCAGTCATGTCCACGACCTCTCGAGCGTCGGCGAGTCCCTCGGGACCGTTCGCGACGTTCGCGTTCTTGGAGATCACGACCATGCCGCGCGCTGACCCGTCGACCAGGTGCTCCCGGCTCACTACGACGCTCGGTCCGGCGAACAGGCTCTTCGTGAACACACCGGCTGCTGCGCAGTCGGAGTCAGCGGCGATGACGACGATGTCGTCGGAGGAGTCCTTGATGCCGATGTTGGCCACCGTCGCGGTGAAACCGGCGGGCATCGACCCGCCCGAGGGTGAGGTGTCGGTCATCGGTGACCCCCTTGGGCATCGTGGTCGTCGAGGTGTTGCCGGATTTTGCCGAACGCGGAGCTGATCGCACGGAGTTCGTCGCGGTCGAGAAGGTCGATCATGTGTCGCCGGACGCTCTCGACGTGATGAGGTGCCGTGCGCTCGAGGAGGCGACGCCCGTTCAGAGTCAACACGGCGAGCATCACCCGGCCGTCCTCGCCGGATCGCACTCTCTCGACCAGCCCGCTCGCGATGAGACGGTCGAGGCGCCGGGTCAGGCCGCTCGGGGTGAGTTGGAGTCGGCCGGCGAGATCGGTCATGCGGAGCCGATCGTCATCGGACTCCGACAGGTAGACGAGCACTTGGTAGTCGCCCTGGAAGAGCCCGTGCTCGGCGAGGTCGGCTTCAAGGGCTCGGAAGAGGTCGGTGCCGGTCTCGATGAGTGACCGCCATGCAGCCATCTCGTCGTGGTCGAGCCAGCGGGTCACGTTCGGATCGTACCGATCGGCGCCAACTCGTCAGGGTCGCTCAGGCCGCGAGGTCGGCAGCGACCGCCTCGGCGCAACGGCGACCCGAGTGGAGTGCTCCCTGAATCGAGCCGGTGTCTCGATGATCCCCGCAGACGAAGATTCCGTCCTCGCGTCGCACGGGACGACGAGGGTGCAGCGGCGTTGACTGATCGGGTTGACCGTGGGCGATGGAGTAGGTCGACAGCACCTCCCAGGAGTCGACGCGACCTCCCCACCAACCCCGCAACTGACGCCGGGTGGCCTCGACCGTCTTCGAAGAGATCGTCTCGCCGGGAAGCGCGGCGGCGATGAGGTGGCGTCCCGTTGGGGCGTAGGTCGGGGCGACGTTGGACATCACCGCCACGTTCAACGCTGGGCCGTCGGAGTCACCGGCGAGAACGATCAGCCGACGATCCATCGGCGCTTCGTCGGAGGCGAAGTAGACACAGCCCACTGGGCGCGACCCGACCTCGCGCCCGCCGAGAAGTCGCGCGGCCTCCGGGCCCTCGGTGGCGACGACAACGCGCGAGGCCTGCACCTCACCGGAGTCAACCCGCACCCCGCCCGCCGAGACCGACCGGACGGGAGCACCGAGGTGGATGGTGCCCTCTGGTAGGCGTGCGGCGAGTTGAGCGGGGACAGCGCCCATACCCGAGGACGGTACGGCGGCATCGCCGTCGAGCAGCATCCTCATGATGACGTCGAACATCCGTGAACTCGTGGTGAGCGACGGATCGAGTTGGATGCCTCCCACTAACGGTCGCAGAAACGCGTCGATGAAACCGTTCGAGAAGCCGAGTTCGCGGAGGTGCTCGGATGTCGGTCGATCACGGCCGGTGAGCAGGCGAGAGGGGTGCGGGGACCGCAGTCGCAGGCGGAGACGGGCCAATGCGATGAGGTCGGCTGGCGTGCCGATACGCCGAACGGTGCCAGCGGCAACGGTTGAGAGGAGGTCGCGGGGCGCTCGGAACGGGTCAGCCACGACGGTTGGTCGCTGCCGGTGCATCACGACAGCGCCCGGATCGAACGCGTGAAGTTCGAGAGCGCCGACGTCGAACTGGCGGTGGAGTTCGGGATAGGCGGTGAGCATGACCTGGAAGCCACGGTCGAGCAGGAATCCATCGACGACGTCGGTTCGAACTCGTCCGCCGACGCCGTCCGAGGCCTCGACGATGATCGCTTCGATTCCGCAACGACGCAGTTCGACAGCGCACGCCAGCCCGGCGAGGCCGGCCCCGACCACGACGACCGGGCGGGTCATCGACGGAGCAGGGAGGCGAACGCCTCAGCGAGCGTGCTGTGCTCGAAGGAGAATCCGGCCTCGGTGAGTCGGTCTGGAAGAACTCGCTGGCCGGTGAACAGGAGCGCGTCGGCGAGGTCGCGGCCGAGGAGCAACCGAGGGCCGAACGATGGGATCGGCAGGAGAGCCGGCCGCGAGAGCGCCTGGGCGAGCACCTTCGTGAATTCGGAGTTCGTGACGGGAGTTGGCGCGGTGAGATTGACCGGACCGGAGATGTCCGCGGTCAACAAGAACGCGATCGCGCCGACCTGGTCGTCGATCGAGATCCAACTCTGCCACTGGCGGCCCGAGCCCATCCGTCCACCGAGGCCGAAGCGGAAGAGCGGCAGCAGCTTCTTGAGCGCACCGCCGGCCGGAGACAGCACGATGCCGGTACGTAGGTGCGCCACGCGGATTCCCGCGTCATCAGCAGGCGAGGTGGCCGCCTCCCACTCTCGGCAGACATCGGCGAGGAAGCCGTCTCCGGCATCGGAGCGTTCATTCAGCTCTTGATCGTCAGTGGCGCCGTAGAAGCCGATCGCCGAACCGCTGAGCAGCGTTCGTGGACCACCGCGGTTAACGACCTCGGCCATCGAGCGGGCGATGAGCGAGGTGGAGAGTGTGCGGCTCTCAAGGATTTCCCGGCGATACGCCGCGGTCCATCGACGATCGCCAATGCCCGCTCCGGCGAGATGGACAATCGCGTCAACGCCGATGAGGTGTTCTGGATCGAGTTGACCGGCTCGTGGGTCGTAATGGATCTCGCCTTCACGCGCCGTAGTGCGCACCATCGGCATCACGGTGTGGCCGTCAGCTCGCAGACGCGTGGTGAGGGCGGTGCCGATCAGGCCGCTGGAGCCGGAGATGGCGATGGTCAAGGGGGAGGACACACCATCACGCTAGGAGGTCACGGGGTCAGTATGCGGAACCCTGTGAGTAAGTGGGCTCAGGCGCCGACGAAGTTACCGATGGTGCTGACGTTCAGTTCCTCGCGGGTCACCTGCCACGTGCCGTCCGTCGCGATGAGCACGGCAGCGGGCTGATACGGGATAGCGAATCGACCGTAGACCTCGCCGCCGGTGTCGTCGATCTGCGGGAAGGTGAGGCCACCCTCATCGATGAAGTCGAGGTAGGTGCGCTCATCGCCAGACCAAGCGACGCCGATGATGTCAATCTCGTCGCCCCAGATGCTGTTCGCCTCCTCGACCGAGGGGGCCTCGCGCATGCAGGTGACTCAATACGGGGCCCAGAACCAGAGAAGGATCGGGCGCTCGCCGAGCTCGGCCATGTCGATCCGGCCACCACCGACGAGATCGGCCGACCAGTCGCGAGCCTCTGGAACGGACGCCCGAGGGGTAGATGTCGTGGTCTCGCTCAGATCGGTGGTGGTGGAGTCTGGCGGTCGCGTTGTTGACGGGGCGACTGAGGTGACCGGAGCGTTCACGGACTCGGCCGGTTCTGTGGAGGCCGTCTCGCGATCGGCATCGGGTCCACAGGCAACGACGGTCGCGAGGAGCAGGCCGAGAGCGAAGGGGGTGCCCGATGCCACGGCCACAACGTACCGGTGGCCCGTAACCTCGGTCGCACCATGCGCACCAGAACCCTGTTGCTGCTCTCACTCGGCTGCCTCGTGGCGATCTCGGTGGCCGGTGTGGCCTTTCTCGTCAGGCTCGCCGTCGACGAAGGTCCCGAGCCGGCCCTTCCCATCGGGGTCGAGACGACTGTTGGGGATCTTGCGGTGACGGTGAATGGTGCCGCGGAGAGTGGCGGTGTCCTGACGGTCGATGTGTTGGTCGGGGGAGTCGACGACGCCGACGGAGGCGCCTCATTCAGAGTCATCTCGTCCGGGAGGCCCGCGCCGTTGATCGATGACGGATGCAGCCCGGTGGCGATCGTGCCGACATCGTGCCAGCTCACCTTCGACGTGTCGGGCTCCGATGGGGAGTCGCGGGTGTTGTTCCTCGAGCGGGGCGAGGAACAGGGGAGATGGGTGCTCGTCATCGACTGATCGGCGGTACCGTGAAACCGATGTCTGAAAGTTTCGATCTCGTCGTGATCGGTGGCGGCCCCGGGGGTTACTCGGCCGCTCTCTACGCCGCTTCCGCCGGCCTGAGCGTTGCCCTTGTCGAGGTTGACGCGCTCGGTGGGACCTGCCTCAACCGTGGGTGCATTCCGGCCAAGGCGTTTCTCGAGACGGCGGCGGTGCACCGCCATGTTGCCCACGCTGCTGAGTTCGGTGTCGAGGCGGGCTCGCCCTCCGTGCGGTTCGAGGTCACCCAAGCACGCAAGCGCAAGATCGTCTCTGGATTGGTCGGCGGCATCGGGGCCATGTGTAAGGGCCGCAAGGTCGAAGTGCTGTCGGGAACGGGCTCCCTCGGGCCGGATCGCACAGTGACGGTGGCGCACCCGGACGGCGCGACGTCGCAGGTGCGCGGAAACCATGTGATTCTCGCTTCCGGATCGGTGCCGCGCACCATCCCCGGTTTCGACCGCGGTGGTCCGATCATGACCAGCGACGAGGTGCTCGACCTTGAGCACGTTCCGTCTCGGATCGCGGTGATCGGCGGCGGCGCCATCGGTTGCGAGTTCGCCTCGACGTTCGCCGATCTCGGCGCTGCGGTGACACTCCTCGAGGGCCTGCCGAAGATTCTTCCCGGGCTCGATGCCGACGTCGCTCGTGTCGTCGTCAAGAGCTTTGAGCGAAAAGGCATCGACATTCGGACCGGGGTCTCGGTCACCGGCCACACGCCCAACGGGTCAGGCGGAACGTCGGTTCATCTGGGCGACGGCTCATCGATTGAGGTCGACGCGGTGATCGTGTCGGTTGGTCGGCGCCCATTCGCTGATGGTCTCGGGCTTGCCGGCACCTCGGTCGCCATCAGTGAGCGTGGTCATGTCGTCGTCGACGAGTACTGCCGCACGGCTGAGCCGGGCGTGTACGCGATCGGCGATCTCATCGACACCCCACAGCTCGCGCACGTCGCTTACGCAGAGGCGGTCATGGTGGTGAAGCACCTGCTTGGTGAGGGGCCAATGCCGGTCGATTACAGCCGCGTGCCGTGGGCGATCTACTGCCACCCCGAGGTGGCCTGGGCTGGTCCCGGCGAGGACGCCGCAAAGGCACAGGGCCTCGATGTGGTGGTCGGAAAGCACCCGTTCAAGTTCAACAGTCGCGCGCAGATCCTCGGCGAGACCGAGGGGATGGTCAAGGTGATCGCGAAGCGCCGCGAGGATGGCTCCGCCGGTCAGGTGCTCGGCGTGCACATGGTTGGCCCGTGGGTCACCGAGCAACTCTCGGGCGGCTACCTGGCTGTCAACTGGGAGGCCACCGTTGACGAGGTCGCTGAGTTCATTCAACCCCACCCGAGCCTGAGCGAACTGTTCGGGGAGACGATGCTCTCCCTGACCGGGCGCTCCTTCAACGGCTGAGAATCCGGAACGAGACACCCCAGAGAGGTTCGACATGGCAGATGTGACACTCCCGCAGCTCGGCGAGACCGTGACCGAGGGCACGATCACCCAATGGTTCAAGTCGGTCGGTGACACGGTCTCGGCGGATGAGCCACTTTTCGAGGTGTCGACCGACAAGGTGGACACCGAGGTGCCGTCGCCGGTGACCGGCGTGCTGTCTGAGATTCGCGTCGCCGAGGGTGAGACGGTCGAGGTCGGCGCCATCGTCGCCGTGGTCGGTGACGGAGCGGCAGCACCCGCTCCCGCGCCCGCACCCGCTCCCGCGCCCGCAGCCGAGCCGGCCCCCGCTCCGGCGCCTGCTCCGGCTCCGGCGCCTGCTCCGGCTCCCGCGCCTGCTCCGGCTCCCGCGCCTGCTTCCGCGCCGGCGCCTGCTCCGAGCCCTGCCCCGGCGGCGCCGACTCAGGCAGTGCGAGACAGCCGGTTGCTCTCGCCAGTCGTGAGGCGACTCGTCAACGAGAACGGTCTCGACGTCGATGCGATCACTGGCACCGGCCCAGGAGGGCGCATCACCCGCGAGGACGTGCTCGATCACCTCGATAGCCGCAACTCCGGCGCGCCCGCCCCTGCACCAGTGCCGGCTCCAGCCCCGGCCCCCGCTCCTGTCCCGGCAGCGACTCCCGCTTCTGCGCCGGCTCCTGCCCCTGCGGCGGCGCGAGCTCCCGCGGCTCACTCACCGGCGGAGGTGCTCGCCGGCGATCGCGACACGGTGGTTCCGTTGTCCAAGATCCGACAGCTCACCGGCAGTCACATGGTGGAGAGCAAGTCCATCTCGCCGCACGCCTTCAGCGTGGTGGAGGTCGACTACTCCAACGTCGATGCGACCCGATCGGCCGTGAAGGCCGAGTTCCGTGCCGCCGAGGGCTTCTCGCTCACCTACCTCCCGTTCGTCGCCCGCGCCATCGTCGACGCGCTCGCCGAGTTCCCGCATCTCAACGCGAGCGTCGATGGGGACCGTCTCGTGGTGCACGGCTACGTCGACCTCGGCATCGCGGTGGATCTCGATCACGAGGGACTCCTCGCCCCGGTGGTCCGCAGCGCCGAGGCGAAGCGTCTCCGAGCGATCGCGCGCGAGATCCGCGACCTGGCGGATCGCGCGAAAGCGCGCCGGCTCAGCCCCGATGAGATCCAAGGCGGCACGTTCACCATCTCGAACAACGGCTCAGCCGGTTCGGTGCTGACGATGCCGATCATCAACCAGCCTCAGGTCGGCATCATCTCGACCGACGCGGTCGTCCGTAGGCCAGTCGTGGCCGCGATGGCCGATGGTGGAGAGGCGATCGTGATCCACCCCGTTGGCAATCTCGCCATGAGCTGGGACCACCGCGCCTTCGACGGCGCGTACGCGGCGGGCTTCCTGAAGCGGGTGAAGCAGATTCTCGAGACCCGGGACTGGTCGGCGGAACTCTGAGATGAGCGGTCCGCTCCGGGTGCGCTGGCTCGGGCGAGTCGCCTACCGGGAGGCTCTCGACCTGCAGCGAAGGCTCTGCCACGAGGGCGTGGGGGAGCACCTGCTCCTGCTCGAACACGACCACGTCTTCACCCACGGACGCCACGCCGATCTCGGGCGGAACCTTCTGTGCGACCCGGCGACCGTCGGCGCTGAGCTCGTTCCGGTCGATCGTGGGGGTGACATCACCTACCACGGTCCGGGCCAGCTCACGGGCTACCCGATTGTCACGACCGAGAGCGGCAAGGGCTCCCTCGATCACGTTCGCCGGGTCGAAGGGGTGGTGATCGACGCTCTGGCTCGCCTCGGGTTGAGCGCCGGACGGCTCGATGGGTATCCCGGAGTCTGGATCGACGCTGATGGCGCCAACCCGCGGAAGATCGCCGCAGTCGGGGTTCGGATCTCCCACGGGCGGAGCATGCACGGGTTCAACCTGAACCTCTCGACCGACATGGACTACCTGCGGCGCCACATCATCGCCTGCGGGATTGACGATCGCCCGGTCACCAGCCTCCACGAAGAGGGCGTCGACGTCGACATGCGCGCCGTCGTGGATGCCGTCGCGGACGTCGCCGGACGTCATTTCGGCGACGGGCGAATCGAACGGCAGGACATCGTCTGGAGGCGCAGCGCCGATGACCTCGCACCGTTCTCTCGTGGAGCTGGCCCCGGTGCTGTCTCCCGATTGAGCGTCCGGGCTGGCGAGGCTGGGCTCGCCGAGGGGCTCAACATCGAGTCGCGAAAGCCGGAGTGGCTTCGTCCGGTCGTTCGTCACGGGGAGGAGGTTCTGGCCTTACGTCGCACGTTGCGCTCGCTCGACCTCGTCACCGTCTGTGAGGACGCGGGATGCCCGAATCTCTCGGAGTGCTGGTCGGAGGGCACCGCGACCTTCATGGTGCTCGGCGAGCGGTGCACACGGGCTTGTGGCTTCTGCCTGGTCGACACCCGCCGTCCTGAGGCCCCCGCCGTGGACGAACCCGACCGGGTCGCGGAGGCGGTGTCGAGGACGGGTTTGGATCATGCGGTGTTGACCATGGTCGCCCGAGACGACCTCGATGATGGGGGGCTCGGTCACGTCGCGCGGTGTGTCCGCGCGATACGTGAAGCCGCCCCGTCGACGACCGTGGAGACGCTCATCTCCGATGCCGGAGGCGACGCCGATGCGCTCGCCATGCTGTTCGCCGCGCGTCCCGACGTTCTCAACCACAATGTCGAGACGGTCGCGCGACTGCAGCGAGCCGTTCGCCCCTCGGCGGGCTACGCCCGAAGTCTTACGGTCCTCGCTCGCGCCGCCGAGGCCGACCTCGTGACCAAGTCCGGGATCATGCTCGGAATCGGAGAGGAGGAGCGCGAGATCGAAGGATGCCTCGCTGACCTCGCCGCGGTCGGTGTCTCGATCGTCACCCTCGGCCAATACCTGCGCCCCACCTCGAACCACCTTGCTGTTGACCGCTGGGTCGAGCCGGCCGAGTTTGTGCACTGGGCCGAGGTGGCGAAGGGCCTCGGCATCCGTCATGTGGAGTCGAGCCCGCTCACCCGGTCGAGTCACCACGCAGGAGAGGCAGCCCGCGCCGCGGGCGTCGTTCCGGTGTCCCTCGGCTCGCGCGCGGCCGGCGCTCCTGCTTGACTGTCGCCATGGCGTCCGCGCACCTCGATCCAGCCCTGATCGCTGCCCGTCTCGACCGCGCTCGAGCGGCGATGCGCTCCAATGGCGTCGAGGCGCTCCTCGTCTCGGTTGGGCGCGATCTTCCGTATCTCGCCGGCTACGAAGCCATGCCTCTCGAACGGGTCACGATGCTCGTGGTGCTTCCCGATGGTGAGGCCAGCCTGGTGGTACCCGCGCTCGAGGCAGCGAGGGTCACTGAGATGCCCGGGGCGTTCTCAATCGTTCCTTGGCACGAGACCGACGACGCCATCGGTGTGATCGCCGGCCTGCTCGGAACTCGTCGTCGCGTCGCCATCGGCGACCAGATGTGGGCGCGCTTCCTTGTTGAGCTCCTCGAGCGGATGCCCGATCTCAGCGTGCTGCGCGCCGTGGACGTCGTCGGCGATCTGCGGATCGTGAAGGACGACGCCGAGATCGACGCACTAGCGGCTGCCGGCTCGGCCGTCGACGGCATCGCGGGGGAGCTTCAGGCGGGACGCATTCCGCTGCTCGGGCGAACTGAGGCCGAGGTGTCGGCCGACCTGTCGCGGCGCATTCTCGACGCAGGGCACGAGCGGGTGAACTTCGCGATCGTCGCTACCGGCCCGAACGCGGCGAGCCCGCATCATCATCCTGGTCCCCGAGTCATCGAGGAGGGCGACCTCGTGCTCTGTGATTTCGGCGGGACGATGGCCGGATACTGCTCGGACATCACACGCTGTGTGGTCGTCGGTGACCCTGATCCTGAGGTGGTCGAGGCGTGGGCGGTGCTTCGAGCCGCTCAGCAGGCGGCGGTCGAGGCGGCAGTCATCGGCACGCCGTGTGAGGAGGTCGACCGCGCCGCAAGACGCGTGATCACCGAAGCCGGCTATGGCGAGTACTTCATCCATCGGACCGGACACGGGATCGGGATGGAGGAGCACGAGGACCCGTACATGGTCGAGGGGAACTCACGTCCGCTGGTCGCTGGGCACGCCTTCAGTGTCGAGCCGGGCATCTACGTGCCCGGACGCTGGGGAATGCGACTCGAGGACATCGTGGTCGCCACCGAGCAGGGTCCGCGTCGGTTGAACCGCGCTGACCACGCCCTCGCCTTCGTCTGATCGGGCTCAGCGGGTGGCGAGCAGTGACTCGTCGGCGCGATCCTCGTAAGTCACAAGGTCGATGGTGAGGTCGGCCCCGTCGTAGCCGGCGAGCACCCCCGAGGGGAGCGCGCAGTAGGACTTGTCGCCGCCAACCACCGGCACCGCCACACACCGCGCGGTCAGGCCAGCGACCGAGTAGTCGGTCACGGTGCCCGGACCGATCGAGCGGTTGGCATCGGTTCTCAGGCGGTTCTCCATCGCCCGCGACCAGAACTGGTGGGTGACCTGCACATCGCTGATCGCGGCGTCGTTGATGCCGCTCTCGCAGGAGGCTTCGATGAGGTCGCAGGTCGCGGTTCGCTCGCCGTCGACGAGGAATCGGGTGTGGCCGACGGTGATCGAGCGGCGGGAGCCGCTCTGGGTGACGACCGCTGGGGTCGTCGCCCCTCCGAATTTCGTGAAGATGAGATACGACGCGGTGAATTCGGCGGAGTCCGCCCCAGCCATGAGGTTGAGGACCTCGCGGGACCCTGGGTCGGCGACCGGGGGAGTGTCGACCAACGTGGGGCGAGGTCCGGTGGCGCATCCGGTCACAATCGCCACTGCGGCGAGCAAGGCGAAGCGATGACCCATCCCGTCCGAAGGCTACGGGCAGTACCCTCCGCCGACGTGATCCGTCTCGACGCCGCGACCGTCGCACTCCAGTGGTCGGTCGGAGGGATGGCGATGTGCTGGTTCACCACTCGCCGCCGCGTGGTGGGCGTCGGCTACGGATGGCTCCTTCGCGGCGTCTATGCCGCGCTCGCTGCTCTCGGGCTTGCGGCCGGCCTGCGCACCGAAGGGTTCGGTGTTCGTGAGTTGTCCGCTGCGGCGGTCGTCATCGCGTGTTGCGCGGTGCTCGCGGTGTCAATCGTCCGTCGTCACGCCGGAGTGGCGCTGGCCGAGGCCGAGCACGACCGTCGGTCGGCGAGGGTCGCGGCCATGACGGGAATCGAGCGGGGATCCGAACGTGGCTCGATTCGAGGTTCCGAGTTCCCCCCACTGCTCGACCTCGTTCCCGTCGCAATTGGCGTGATCGGGCTCATCGCCGGTGCGTACTCAGCCGTTGACGGCTCGGGCTCGGACGAAGTGGTGTCGGTCCTGAGGGTGTTGGTCGGGGCCCTGTTTCTTGGCGCGGTCACCGATGCCATGTTGCTCGGGCATTGGTACCTCGTTCAGCCGGGCCTGCCTCGGTCGCTCCTCAACGAGATTGTGGGCGCTCTCGGCGCCCTCTGGCCGGCCGAACTCGTCGTGATGCTGCTGCCAACCGGGATGTTGAGCGTGCTGTCGGGTTCGGTGGACGACGGATGGGGTGGCCAACTCGGCTGGTTCTGGCTCGCGTGCACGATCACGACGATCGTCCTGGTGATCGTCACGCGGGCGGCGCTCAGGGAGCGTCAGTACTCCGCGGTGATGGCCGCCACCGGCCTCCTCTACCTCGCGATTCTCACCGCGTTCGGCATGGATCTCGTGGCGCGAGCAGTGTTGGCCGGATGACCGTCGAGAGCGTGCTCAGTTGACCTGTCGGTCGTGGCCCTCCCAGAAGGGCTGGCGCAACTTGAACTTCTGGAGCTTGCCGGTTGCGGTTCGAGCGAGCTCAGTGCGGAACTCGACCTTCTTCGGGCACTTATAGCCGGCGAGTTTCGTGCGGGTCCACGAGATCACGTCCTCTTCCGAGAGCTCGGAGCCGGGGGTGGTGACAACGAGCGCGGTAACGAGCTCGCCCCACTTCTCGTCCGGGATGCCGATGACGGCGACCTCGGTCACCTCGGGATGCTGGAAGATCGCGTCCTCCACCTCGATCGAGGAGACGTTCTCCCCTCCGGAGATGATGACGTCCTTCTTCCGGTCGGAGATCGTGACGTAGTTCGCCGCGTCGATCGAGCCTCCGTCTCCGGTGTGGAAGAAGCCCTCACGGATCGCCTCGGCGGTCGACTCAGGCTGCTCCCAGTAGCCCTCCATGATCATGTTGCCTCGGGCGAGCACCTCGCCCTCGTGGTCGACATCCATCGTGCAGCCGATGACCGGGGCCCCGGCTCGGTTGAGCAGGGTGGCCCGCTCGCCCGCGGTGAGCGCGTCCCATTCGGCGCGGCCGCGGTTCATGGTGAGGACGGGAGCGGTCTCGGTGAGCCCGTAAATCTGAACGAACTCCCAGCCGAGCTCCGTTTCGCATCGCTCGATCGTGCGCGTGGGAGGCGGCGCGCCCGCCACCACGATTCGAACGCGACCGGCACCGGGAATCGGACCCTTCCAGTCGGCGGCGGCATCCAGAATCATGTTCAGCACGGCCGGAGCGCCGCACATGAGCGTGACCCCCTCAGCCTCGACCCGTCGGAGGATCTCAGCACCGTCGATTTTGCGGATGATGACGTGGCGCGCGCCCATGCCGGTGACCGCGTAGAGCATGCCCCACCCGTTGCAATGGAACTGCGGCAGGGTGTGCAGATAGACGTCGCGGTCACTAACTCCCATATGCCAGCCGAAGACGGCTGCGTTCAGCCACACGTTGCGATGGGTGAGCTGCACCCCCTTCGGCCTCGCGGTCGTTCCGGATGTGTAGTTGATGGTGGCGGTCGCGTCCTCGTCGGGCTCCCACGCCTGAGGCTCGATGTCGAAGCGCATGAGCTTCGCGTCGGTTTCGGCTCCGATGGTCCACTTCATCTCGCATTCGACGGACGCCAATGCCTCCTCGAGTTCGGGGTCGACGAGCAGAATGCGGGCACCGGAGTGCTCCACGATGTAGGAGACCTCTTCTGCGACAAGGCGGAAGTTGACCGGCACAAGGATTCTCCCTGAGCCCGACACCCCGAAGAGGGCGGTGAGCAGGCGCGCGGAGTTGTGCGAGACCATCGCCACCCGTTCTCCAGCGGCGATACCGAGGGCGTCGAGGCCGGCGGCAATCGCCCGGGCGCGACGTGCCATCTCGGCGTAGTCGAAGGACTCCCAAGACTCCGCGGGCTGATCGGGCTCGTCGACGACCGCCGTGCGGTCGGGGTAGACGAGTTCGGCTCGTCGAATGAAGTCGTTGACGGTCATCGGAACTTTCACGGCCGCCAAACTAGTCGGCGGCTCTGTGGGCGGTGACGGTCGTCACGGTGCGACTGCTGGCGGGCGACCTCGAGGGCCCGAGTCCGGTCGATGGGCGGGCGGCACCTAGGGTCGCGGCATGGATCAACGCCGACCAGGTATGACCGTGCCGCTCCCCGGGCACCTCCACGCGCAGCGCGACCGTCTCTGCGAACTCGCCGACCTTGGCTACACGGATATCTGGAGCGCCGAGAGCGATGGCGCCGACGGGTTCACACCACTCGCGCTCGCCGCGGCGTGGGAACCGCGGCTGCGCCTCGGCACCGCGATCATCCCGGCGTACACCAGAGCGCCCGCGTGTATGGCCCAAAGCGCGGCGTCACTCGCCGACGCGGCACCCGGACGATTCGCCCTCGGCCTCGGGTCATCGAGCAATGTGATCGTCGAACGCTGGAACGGCATTCCGTTCGAGTACCCGTACCGTCGCGTTCGGGACATGGTGAGGTTCTTACGGGAAGCCTTCGCTGGTGAGAAGGTGTCGCGGAAGTTCGACACCTTCGAGGTGGATGGCTTCCGCCTCGGAGTGCGGCCCGAGGTGGCGCCGCCAGTGTTGGTGGCGGCGCTCCGTGAGCAGATGCTGGCGATGGCCGGTCGCGAGGCCGACGGGGTAATCATCAACTGGCTTGCTCCCGAGGACGTGCCGACGGTCGCCTCGGTGGTTCACGGCGCGGCGGGAGGCGAGGCCCGGGAGGTGGTCGCGAGGATCTTCGTCTGCCCGAGTGAACGGGCCGAGGTAGTGCGAGAGGGCGCGCGCCGTGCCATCGCCGCGTACATGAACGTGCCGGTGTACGCCGCGTTTCAGGAGTGGCTCGGTCGGGGGGACGCGCTTCGGCCGATGTGGGAGGCCTGGGCGGCTGGTGACCGCAAGGGAGCGCTCGCGGTGATCCCCGACGAGGTGGTGGACGCCTTGGTGATCCACGGAAGCGCCGAGTATTGCCGGTCGCGGATCGCCGATTACTTCGATAACGGGGTGACGACCACCTCGCTTGCGATCCTTCCGCTTGATCCGGAACTCGATTTCTTCGAGGCCGTGCGCTCGCTCTCACCGAGCGCAGGCTGAGGCACTCGGTTTACGCCGCATCGCGGCTATCGAGCCGCTGCCGACGACGCTCCTCGAGCATGGCCCGGATCTCGGCGATGTGCCGCATGCCGCGGCGACGGGTTTCGAGGTCGAGCCGCAAGCTGGGATCGAGCCGACTCGTGCCGAGCAGGCTGAGTTGCACCGGTTCCGGGAGCTGATCAGCGACCCCGTCGGCGTGACCCGCGCCCGTCTTGTGGATGGTCTGTGTTGCCATATCCCCATCATGCGAAAGGGGTGTGACAGTCCTCAGATTGCGCCGACGGATACCAACGCGATCAGGGCTGAAGCGACGATCAGCACGAGGAGCCCGGCGATCGCTCGGGCCGGTTCGACGCGCCTCGGAGACAGCAGCAGCGGTGCGGCGGCGGCCCCGACGAGGACGCCACCGAGGTGTCCGCCGACTGAGATCCCGGGGATGACGAAGGTGATCATCAAGTTGAGGATCAACAGCGAGCCGATACCGGTGTTCATCGGGTTGATGCCGCGCAGCCGGAATCCAACGAAGGCCAGGCCCATGAGCCCGAAGACTGCCCCTGACGCCCCGCCGTGGAGGCCGTTCGGCTGAAGCACCATCGCGCCGGCGGAGCCGCCGAGTAGTGCCGCGAGATAGGCGAGGCCGAACCGAACACGACCCACCTCGGGCTCGAGCAGATTGCCGAGTTGGAAGAGGAGGTACATGTTGAAACCGATGTGGATGAGTCCGAAGTGAATGAACCCCGACGAGACCAAGCGGTACCACTCCGCGGGAGACTCGAGTAGGAAGCGCGCGCTCAGTCCCAGGTTGAACTGCCCCCGCGATATCCCGCCGCCCAGGCTGGATGGCTCTGCGAGGGTGATGTAGATAAACACCCCGAGGTTGACGGCGATCAAGGAGCGGGTGACGAGCGCGGCGTGGCGCGCCTGCCAGTGACGAACTCGCGTGGTTGCAGCGGGACGCGATGCCTTCAGGCAGTCAGGACAGTTCGACCCGACGGCCGCGCGGGTGAGGCAGTCGTCGCAACAGGGCCGACCACAGCGCGTGCAGCGCCGACCGGCCGGCCGGGAGGGATGCCGGTAGCACGAGATGATCTCCACCGGGGGAGTGGTCGGTGGGGGAAGGTTCACTCGCCGACGCCTCCCGCCAGCGAGCGCAGCATTTCCCAGCCGTAGATCCCCGTTTCGTGGCCATCAGACCAGCGGATGGCGAGACCCCAATTGCCATGAAGCTCGGCGGAGAGCGCGGACAGACCTGCCGGCGGCTCGATCTCGGCCCCTCGTTCTCTGACCCCGATACACCCCGCGCAGGGGCAGAGGGAGCGAAGGTCACGCAGCGATATGTCGAGACGGCTGCCGTCCTCCCAGGCGACACCGAGCGAACGTTCGCGGTCGACGACGATGTCGACGACCTCCACCGTCATGGACTCTCCGTGGGCTCGGTCGGGGGAACATACGGCACCGTCGGATCGCGCAACTCCCGGCCATCGCCGGTATCGCAGGCCGACACCGAGGTGATCAGTGCCACCACCAATAACGCCACGGTGAGCCCGTTACGTCCTCGCACGGCCCGAAGGCTACCGGTAGCCTCACGGGCGTGTCTGGCGGTCCTCCCACCACCATCTTGACCGTGCACGCGCACCCCGACGATGAGGCGTCAAAGGGGGCTCCGACCCTCGCGATGTACGGCTCACGAGGGGTTCGAACCGTCTTGGTCTGCTGCACCGGCGGCGAGGAGGGTGATCTTCAAAACCCGTCGCTCGCTGAGCCTGGTCAGCCGTTCCATGGGCTCGACGAGGCCGAGTCGCGCAAGCTGTTGGCAGAGTTGCGCCCGCTCGAACTGGCTCGCTCGGCGGAGGTCATCGGATTCGACGAGGTCGTCATGCTCGGCTACCGCGACTCCGGGATGGCCGACTCCGAGGCCAACTCGCATCCCGACTGCTTTCACTGCGCGGATCTCGATACCGAGGTCGGTGACCTTGTCGAGATCATCCGACGCGAGCAACCCGCTGTGATCATGACCTACGGCGACGATCACAGCGGCTACCCGCATCCGGATCACATCCGAGTCCACGAGATCTCGGTGCTCGCCTTCGATCGCGCCGGCGACCCTCAGTGGTATCCGGATCGAGGACCCGTCTTCCAACCGCTCAAGCTCTACTACTCGACGTGGACGCGCCGCCGTATCGAGGCCGTTCATCGAGCCCTCACCGACAAACTTGGCGAGTCCCCCTTCGACGACTCGTGGTTCGAGCGCCTAGATCAAGACCACCGCATCACCACCCGGATCGATGTCACGGGTTTCATGTGGGCCCGCACGGGTGCCCTTCGGGCGCATGCCACGCAGATCGATCCAAACGCATCGTTCTGGTTCGGCCTCGACGACGCCGAACTCGAGGCCGTCTACCCGTATGAGGATTGGATTCTCGCTCGATCAGAGGTCGGACCGATCCCGGGTCTCGACGAGGAGGACGACCTCCTCGCCGGCATCTCGCTCGTCGTCGAGGCCTCTGGATGAGTATTCGCTGCACCGTTGAGATCCCCCGCGCTGACGATCGAAGTGAGGGGCCTGAGGATGCTGAGGCGACGGTGACGGTTCCACTCAAGGTGGCCACCGAAGCTGGGTTCTCAGCGACGGTTGAGTACATGCGGGGCCGCCTGAAGGCCAAGGGTCACACGGGGACGATTCTCGACGCGCTCTCCGACGGCACCATCGACGAGATGGTGCAACGTCTCGTCGCGGAGTGACTCGTCAGGGATCGAGTGGCGCCGTGCGCCCTCAGTTCGAACGCATGAGGTCGCGGAGATCGCGGTAGCCGATCAGCGCCGCTCCGACCTCTTTCACGGCATCGGCGAGCGTCCCATCGACGGCGAGCCGGTGGTCGTCAATCCACGCCTCAGCCGAAGACGAGAGCGCGCGCACCTCCGGCGTGTCGACCACTGGCTGAATGTGCACTTCGGTGACCCCGGGAGCGAGCTCGGCGATGGAGCGAAGCAGGCGATCCCGCGAGCCTGCTCTCCAGTCGTGATCGAAGTGATCCGGGAAGAGGACACCCTCCTCCGCGGCGAGCCGTCGGTAGGGGAAGCCGGCTTCGGCTTCGGTGACGGTTGAGGGCAGACGAATCGGCAACGTGAACTCGGTCGCGAGTTCGAGATAGACGTCGAAGAATTCGGGGCGCAAGGTGATCGCACTGAGGTGAGGGGCGAGATGGGTCACATCGACACCCCAAGCGAGGGCGCGGTTGACTTGGGCGCGCAATTCGCGACGGACCTCATCGAGGTCGGCGTGCTCCCACAGATCGGCCGTGTTTCGCGGAAACCCTCCCTCGCCCGAGAGCAGCGATGGAGCGTGGGTGATTGGACCCCAGCGGTAGATGTCATGCTCCGCGTTCAAAGTCAGGTGCACGCCGATGTCATCGCCCGGTTCGAGCAACTCGGTGGCGTGGCGGGCCCACGGGGCGGGAACCATGATCGAGGCGCAGGTCGCCGCTCCTGTTCGGAGGGCGTCGAGCACGCCGAGGTTGGCGGCGTGGCAGGATCCCAGGTCGTCGCACGAGACGATCAGCAGACGCGCGTCTGAGCTGTGGCCGAGACGTTCTGCGAGCTCGCTCACCGGAACGACGCTATCGGTCGCTGGTTGGGCAGAGGGCCCAGATACCGCGGCGAGCTGACTTGGCCGAGGACACCGCCCGTTCGATGGTGTCGCTTAGCGCCGTGTTCGGTTCGATCGGCATGGCTCGGGCGAATCCTCGCTCGGCCATCGTCAGGGCACTCGGTCGGTCGGAACCGGCGGGAATGACGTGAGCCAAGATCCGGCCGTAGTGATCCCGTCCGACGATCTCTCGGCGGAGTGAGACCCTTGAACCGATGGGGAGGATGACCGAGAGAGCATCCGTGGCCAGATCCGCGCCGCACTCGGCCGGTGCACCGTCGCGAGCGACCTCCGGAGTGTCGATGCCGAGCAGTCGGATGCGCTCCGTGATGCCCGATAGCGAGGCGACGACGGTGTCCCCATCGATGACCTCGAGGATGACCGCGGTCGAGCCGTCGAGCGGCTGTGAGGGGCTCGCGCAGGCGGAGCAGATGACCGCGAGGGCGGCAAGGCGGGATCTCAGAGGCGCTCGATGAGCGTGCCGGTGCCGAGTCCGCCGCCACAGCACATCGACACCAGTCCGAATCGGCCACCGGTGCGCTCGAGCTCGCTGAGCGCCTTGGTGAGGAGCACGCCACCGGTGGCACCGAGCGGGTGACCAAGAGCGATCGCGCCTCCGTTCGGATTGGTGCGGTCGAGATCGGATCCGAGTTCTCGGGCCCAGGCGAGCACGACGGAGGCGAAGGCCTCGTTGATCTCGAAGGTGTCGATATCGCCGATGCCGAGCCCGTTCCTGTCGAGAAGGCGTCGAGTCGCGTCGATCGGCCCGGTGAGCATAAGGACCGGGTCGACACCGACGAGGCAGGTGTCGACCACTCGGGCCCGCGGCTTGAGGTCGAGCGCCTCGGCTCGAGCGGCCGTCATCATGAGCAGGGCCGATGCGCCGTCGGAGATCTGAGACGAGTTGCCGGCGGTGTGAACACCGTTCTCGCGGGCGACGGGCTTCAAGGTCGAGAGACGCTCGAGCGAAGTGTCTCGGATGCCTTCGTCGTGGGCGAGGGTGACCGTTTCACCGGTCGGCTCGCCATCTTCGCCGAGTACTGGCGCGACCACGGGAACGATCTGCGGTTCGAATCGACCTTCCGCCCGCGCGGTCGCGGCGCGCTCCTGGGATGAGAGACCGAGACGGTCCGTGTCGTCACGAGTGATCTCCCACCGCTCCGCGATCCGCTCAGCTCCCTCGAACTGAGAGGTGAACTCGTAGTTCTCGAAGTACGACGAGGGGATCGGGACGCCGAGTCCGAGTCGGCGGGAGGAGTTCGATCCGATGGGCACCCGCGACATCGCCTCGACACCGCAGGCCACCGCGGTGTCGACGACACCCGATGCGATCAGCGAGTAGGCGAGCCCGGTGGCTTGCTGGCTCGATCCGCATTGGGTATCGACCGAGGTCGCTGCTGTCGTGAGCGGGAGTCCGGCGGACAGCCAGGCAGTGCGGGTGATGTTGAAGCTCTGCTCGCCGACTTGGCTGACGCACCCGCCAACGACCTGTTCGACCTCACCAGGATCGATGCCACTTCGAGCGATGAGCGCCGACAGCGCCGTGGAGAGCAGCTCGGCCGGGTGGACTCCAGCGAGGGATCCGTTGCGCCGGCCGACCGGAGTGCGCACGGCCTCGACGATGACGACGTCTCGAGCACGTTCTGGTGTTGCCATAGCCGAAGGCTAGGTGGCGGGCCCGGTGAGGGGCGATCCGGCCCCACGCTGTCGGGCGACGATCAGGATTCGGTTCGGTGTTCGGGGCGCAGTTCGCTCATCCGACCGGCCGCCCAGTCGGCGACGAATGAGAAGCGGTCTCCTCGGAGGAGGGTCCGACGCCACTCAACCGGTCGTCCACGATGACAACCGAGACGATCGATGCAGAACACCGCCTCGCTTTCGCTGAGACCGAGCAACGCTCTCTCGTCGGGACCGGGCATCAGGGGGATAATCCGCTCGCGGCCTGAACCTGGCCGGCATCCTGACACCCGCTCGAGCTCGTCATAGAGCGAGGTATGGGAGAAGTCGACGTCGAGCAGGCCAGCGGCAATCGAGGCCGGCATCCACGCGCGATCGACGGCGAGCGGCTCACCTCCGGCGAGGCGGAGGCGCTCGAGAAGCACGAGCTCGCTGTCATGGGGGAGTTCGAGTCGATCAGCGGCCTCGATATCACGTGTTGTCTCCAGGGTGAGAACCTCGGAGGTCTGGGCGAGTCCGGACGCCTCGACCACTTGGAACAGGCTGTATAGCGAGCCGAGTGACTGCTCGAAGCGCGCCGCGTCGACCGAGGTGCCGATTCCACGGGCCCGTCGCACGATGCCGTCGGCCCCCAACTGTCCAACCGCCTGTCGGGCCGTGTGGCGGCTCACTCCGTAGACCGTCATCAACTCCCGGTCGGTCGGGAATCGCTCGGCGAAGTCACCACGGTCGAGCCGGCGACGCAACTCATCCTCGAGTTGAGCCCAGAGTGGCTTGGCGCTCTCTCTCGAGAGCGTCGCAGCCCCAGTCGCGAATCCGTCAGTCGTCAAGGTTGCTTCACTCCCGCTCAGGCGAGGTACGCCTCCGGAACCGGCTTGAGCGGCCGCGCGTACCACAGGGGTCGACGAAGACCGTTCGGGCCAGGTGCCGGGCGGGTCTTGGTCAACCAATCGAGGTACGCCTCGCGGCTCTTCGCTGTGTCGACGACGACATCGCCGTACTCGTCGCCCTCCTCAGCCGGGCTCACGTGCACCCGCTGGTGCCAGCACTGCATGCCCGAGATGGGATCCGGCTGCACCGCGAAGGTGAGGTTCTGGTGAACGCCGGTGTCGTTCCACCAGATGCGCTCGGTATCGGGATCCGAAGAGCTGTACGACTTCATGCCTTTCGTCCGGCGAAGTCGCCAACTCGTGCCGTCGTTGTCGATCATCGCGAGGCCGTTGCCCCAGGAGCGAGCCTTCTCCTCTTCGATGCGCCAGCGACCCATGTGGTGCGAGGCCGCCACGACTCCGGGACGAATGCCCTCGGTCCTCCAGGCGGAGATCACGAAATGTCCGATCCTCGTGGACACGCGAACCAGTCCGTTCTCGGCGATGCCGAGTCGCTCGGCGTCGCTCGGATGGATCCAGAGCGGATGACGGTGAGAGATCTCGTTCAACCACTTCGAGTTGGCCGACCGGGTGTGGATGAGCGTCGGAATACGGAATGTCGGAAGCAGGATGCGCTCTGACCCTTCGAGGTCGAGGTCCTCCCAGTGGACATGTGAGGGGATCCACTTCGGCGTCGCGTACTCGTCCCAACCCCAGTCGCTCAGCGTGGTCGAGAACAACTCCAGCTTCTTCGACGGCGTCGGGAAGCCCTCCTTCAACTCGCCATCGACTTCGATCGCCGGCGAGCCGTCACCGAGCTTGGCGAGGGCCAATCCGCTGAGCGACTCGCTCGAACCGTCCCAGGTGCCCTCGGTGCCGGGCTTGCGGAACACTCCGGCTGAGTCCTTGGTGCACCCCTCGACGGCTGATGGGTCGACCGGGCGCTCGTAAGGGCGGTACGGGTCGCCGGGAACGGCGAAGGCACCGCGGTCGCGCATGTACTCAAGCGGGCTCTGGCCGGCCTCGGTGGCCGCCTCGACGAGTCCGGGCACGCTGTCGGAGAACATGCGGCCGTAGTACTCGTCGATTCCCATCGGCGTGCCGGGACGCTCATCGCTCTCGAAGAACTTTCGGATGCCGAGCGAGCCATCCGGATCGATTCGCCAAGAGAGGTCAATCCAGAACTCGTTCTCCTCCCAGACTTCGCCGACATTGAACTGATGCGACCGCGAGTCGGGTCCGACCTCCTCGCCGTTGAGTTCGGCGTAGCGGCGCATCACCGGCTGCCGGAACCCGATCCAACGGCCGGCGTGGGTCTCGTAGGAGGCGATGTCGTGACGCTCGCTGCCAACACCCATCGGCAGTACGTAGTCAGCGAACCACGAAGTCTCCGACCAGGTGGGCGTGAGAGCGACATGACAGCCGACGCGGTCGGTGTCCTTCAGCGCCTCGAGCCAGCTGAACCCGTCGGGATTGGTCCACACCGGGTTGTAGACCCGCGTGAAGTAGGTGTCGAGACGTCCACGGCCCTCGTTCAAGAAGTGGGGGAGGAGGATCGACATCTCGTGGTAGGCGAGCGGATACTCGATTGGCCAGTTGAGCTCGTTCCACTCCTTGATCGGCTGGCCGCCCTTCGGCGGAGCAGGCGTGAACTTGTTCCAGCCGTTGCCGCTGGTGCCGCCGGGCGTGCCGACCGATCCGGTCAGCACGTTCACGAAGAACAGCGTGCGGGCGACCTGCCAGCCTCCGAGGTTGCCGGCTCCGGCAGAGCGCCAGTTGTGCGAGGCGAACTTGGTGGGATGACGTCCGATGATCTCGGCGATCTCGCGAAGCGTGTCACCGGAGACGCCGCAGACGTGCTCGGCGCGCTCGGGGGTGTACTCGGCGTACTCGTCGAGCAACGCCTGTTCGAGGCTCTCGAACTCGAACGGGAGATCGGGCCGGCGCTTTTGCAGGTAGGTCTCCCAGTTCACCCAACGCCGCACGAAGTCGCGCTCCCACGTGCCGTTGGCGATCAACAGCCGGGCGATCGTGAGCATCATGAACGCCTCGGTGCCCGGCCACGGCGCGAGCCAGTAGTCGGCCTTGGCGCCGGTGTTGGAGAGCCGGGGGTCGACGCAGATGACCGTCGCGCCTCGGGCCTTGCCCTCCATGATCCGCTGGGCGTGCGGGTTGAAGTAGTGGCCGGCCTCAAGGTGCGAGGAGATGAGGAAGATGACCTCGGCATTCGCGAAGTCCGATGAGGGGCGGTCGAGGCCCATCCAGGACTGGTAGCCGATGCGCGCGTTCGACGAGCAAATATTGGTGTGGCTGTTGTGGCCGTCAACACCCCATGCCGACAGGACCCGCTCGGTGTAGCCGTCCTCGCCGGGGCGGCCGACGTGGTACATGACCTCGTTGCCACGTCCCTCGGTGATGGCGGTGCGAATGCGGCTTCCGATCTGGTCGAGCGCCTCGTCCCAGGAGATCCGCTCCCACTGTCCTGATCCGCGCTCACCCACCCTGCGCATCGGATAGAGGATTCGCTCGGGGTCTTGAACCTGGTTGAGGGTGGCTGGGCCTTTGGCGCAGTTGCGGCCGCGGCTCGCCGGATGCTCGGGGTTGCCCTCAAACTTCGCGACTTCGCCGGTCTCCTTGTCGATGAATGCGACAAGACCACAAGCAGCCTCGCAGTTGAAGCAGGTCGTCGGGACGAGCGTGTAGTGGCGCTCGACCCGCTCTGGCCAGGCCTTGGCGTCGAGCTCGGTCCAGTCGTGCCACTTCTCGTGCGGCGGGTGGTTCATGAGTGTCATGGGAACTCCTCGTTGGCGATCGATGTGGTGGTCAGGAGAGCGGGACGGACTGGCCGGCGCGGACGTAGGCGTCCTCGTAGCTGAACAGCCCGATGAGGGCGAGGAGGCCGGCAAGGGCGACCACCCCGTCAGCGAGGCCGGTGGCGAGATCGGCGTAGACGATCGCCGCTGGGGCGACGATGCCGAGCAGAATGCCGCCGATCCAGAACTTGCGCGCCTGGGCGCCTCGGGTCATCTCGAGGGTGGCGAGCTCGACGGAGCGCGAGCCCTTCGACCAGATCTCGGTGGCGAGGAGCAAGGCGAGCACACCGAGTCCGATGAGGAACGCGATCCCGACCGCGTCGGGTTCGGGAACATCCACCGCGAGGCCGAGCACGCTGTACGTGGCGCCACCGGCCACGAGCGCCTGAGCGAGGAGGGTGGGCAGCAGGAGTGGGGTCTGCCAGAGGTCGCGTCCCTCGCACTGGCCGAAGAGGAAGGCGGTGTAGCCAGCCACGGCAGCCGCGAGGAGGATCTGAGGCAACACGAGCCACGGCAGAGCGCTGCTCAATCCGATGAGGCCGAGGAGCCCCCACAATCCGCTGACGCCGGCGAATGCGCCGAGTATCCACGCCCCACGAACCAGCCAGGAGGAGGTGTTGGAACGGGTCAGGATGTAGAGGAAGCGCTTCGGCTGCTTGAGGTCGGCGATCAGGAGCACGCCCGTGATCGCCGTGAAGACACCCGCGATCACCGCGGGGAGTAGACCGGCCGCGGTGGCCGATTCGCCGTGGCCGAGCATGACCATGAGTGCGGCCATGATCATCGCTCCGGCGGCGATGGCCTTCGTCACGAGATAGCCCGAGACCTTCGACTTCCAGGTGATCGCGTGGGTCGTTGTGTACGCGGTTCTCGCGACCACACCCGAGCCGCTGTGCTCTTTCATGACGTTGGTGATCGTCGGGTGGTCGGGGGTGGTATCCGCCCAGATCATGCCGTCAGAGGAGATGGCGGTCCTCGTCGGGTCGAGCGAGGCCTGGTCGACTCCCCGGTAGAAGACCTTCGGGTTGGTGCCTTGCTCGGGGGCGCGCACCGCGACCTTGTCGCGAGCGACGATCTTGGAGATCTCGGAGTTGGGGTCGTCGAGGTCGCCGGTGATGATCGCGTGTGTTGGGCACACCGTCACACAGGCAGGCTCGAGACCAACCTCCACGCGGTGGTTGCAGAAGTTGCACTTGTGCGCGGTGTTTGTTTCCGGGTTGATGTAGATCGCGTCGTAGGGGCAGGCGTTCATACAGGCCTTGCAACCAATGCAGTTGCCGTCATCGAAATCGACGACGCCGTTCGGCGCGCGGTGTAGGGCGCTCGTCGGGCAGATCGTCATGCACGGCGCGTCGTCGCAGTGGTTGCACCGCATCACCGAGAACGACCGACCGGTGTTCGGGAACGAGCCCGACTCGATGTACTTGACCCACGTGCGGTTCACTCCGAGCGGCACGTCGTGCTCGCTCTTGCAGGCCACAGTGCAGGCGTGGCAGCCAATACAGGAGTCGCTGGCGAGGACGAAGCCGAGTCGTGTCATGGTTCCCCCAGTTGGGTGTGGTGCGGGTGGTACGGATGTCGGGTCACGCGAGGCCCTTGAGCATGAGGTTCCAGTAGAGGAACGGCAGGCCGTACTTCTTCAGATACCACATGTCGCGGCGAGGCTTGACGGTGTTGATCAAGGGGATCGAGGGGGTCCGCTTCATCGAGTAGTCGAATTCGGCGAGGAGCATCGCTTGACGCGAGGTGGTGAGCGGGCAGGAGGCGTAGCCGTGGTATTCGGCGGAGATTGAACGCCCGGACAGGTAGGCGTCGACGTTCTCTGTGACGACTGGCGCTTGCTTGCGGATCGCGGCGCCGGTCTTCGAGTTCGGGGTGCTTCCCGCGTCGCCGAGGGAGAACACGTTGGGATAGCGCACGTGCTGATGGGTGTGCTTGTCGACCTCGACGTAACCGGGCCCCTCTCCGGTGGAGAGCGGACTGTCCTTCACCCAGTCGGGTGCTGACTGGCGTGGCACAACATGGAGCAGGTCGTAGGGGAGTGTGCTGGTGCCGTTGGCCTCGCCGAGGTTGGTGACGGCGACGGTGCGGTTGGCGCTGTCGACGGCGGTGACCTCAGCTTCGGTGTGGAGGTGGATTCCGTAGCCGGCGATCACCTTGTCGAGCTCGTCGGCGATCTCGGGGATGCCGAAGGCTCGGGCGCCGGGGAGAACCAGGTGGATGTCGATCTTGCCGAGCAGCCCCTGAGACTTCCAGTAGTCCGCAGCCAGGTAGGCGATCTTCTGCGGTGCTCCGGCGCACTTGATGGCTCCGGTCGGCATGGTGAATACCGCTGAGCCCGACTTGGTGCCCCGGATGAAGTCCCAGGTCTTTGGCGCGAGGTCGAAGCGATAGTTCGACGAGACTCCGTCACGGCCGAGGGTTTCGGCTAGGCCCGACATCTTGTCCCAGTCGAGTTGAATCCCGGGGCACACGATCAGCGCGTCGTACTCGTAGACGGAGCCGTCGGAGCACTCGACGGCGTTGTCGTCGGGACGGAAGGCTGATGCCGCCTTCTTGATCCACGTAGCACCCTTCGGCATGACCGAGGCCTCAGTTCGCTCCGATGTGCTCGCCTGAGACACCCCGGCGCCGACCAAGGTCCACAGCGGCTGGTAGTAGTGCTTGTCGGAGGGCTCGATCACGGCGACGTCGCTGTGACCCTTCTTCAGCAGGCGAGCGGCGACGGAGATTCCCGCGCTACCGCCGCCGACGACGACGATCCGGTGTTTCGCTGTGGTTGTCATGGTCCCCCCATGGTGCTGGCCCGACCGGACTCGTCCCGTCGGTCTCTCGATTGTGCGTGATCGGCCGAACCCCGGAGCGGGGTCCGGCCAACCGGTCAGGCGCTTTGAGTCGTCTCGATCCAGGCGCCGTATCCGCCGAGCACGTCGCTGACGTCGTTGAAGCCCCGTTGGCGAAGCAGGCTCGCCGCCACCGACGAGCGGTAGCCGCCGGCGCAGTAGATGACCGTTGGTCGGCCAGCGTCGAGCTCGTCGAGTCGAGCGGGCAGCTGGCCAACGGGAATGTTCACCGAGTCGGGCACCATGCCCGACTCGACCTCACCCGGGTTTCGAACGTCGACAATCTGGATGTTGGCGATCTCAGCGTGGCGGTCGTTGAAGGCCTGCGATGTCAGGCGTGACGCGCGGCGGACCCGGTCGGGATTCTCAACGAGGACGCGCGTGGTGTCGCTGATCGCGCCGACGACGCGGTCGAACCCGATACGCGCGAGCCGGTTCTTCGCCTCCAATTCGTATCCGTCCTCCACGAAGAGCACGATGTCGGCGTCGCTCGGGATGATCGAACCGGCGAACTCGGCGTAGCGACCGCCAAGGCCGACGTTGATGGCGCCCTCGAGGTGCCCGAGAGCGAACTCCTCGGGGGTGCGACCGTCGACGAGCAGGGCGCCGCCGGCGATGGCGCGATCCGCCTCCTCCAGTGTGAGAGCAGCGGGAAGGGCGTCCTCGTCGAGCAGTTCGCGCTTGCGCTGATTGAGCACCGCGTCGTAGATGAAGTAACTGGGGGCCGGCGGTTGTCCGGCGGTGACCATCTCCATGAAGGCGTCTCGGCTCGGGGCGCGAAGGGCGTAATTCGTCGACTTTTGATCGCCGATGGTCGAGGTGAGCTCGGTCGAGAGGTTCTTTCCGCACGCGGAACCGGCGCCGTGGGCAGGAAACACCCGTGTTTCGTCCGGAAGGGTCATGAGCTTGTTGTGAAGGGATTCGTAGAGCTTCTCGGCCAGTTGATCCTGAGTGAAGCCGACCGAGGTGAGCAGGTCGGGACGCCCGACGTCGCCGATGAAGAGGGTGTCTCCAGTGAGCACGCCGTAGGGCTCGGTCGACTCGGCGCTCTCGAAGACGACGATGCTCATCGATTCGGGAGTGTGGCCCGGCGTGTGGCGGAACTCGAGCACGACTTCTCCGAGGCTCACTCGCTCGCCGTCGGACATCTTCCGGTGCTCAAACTCGGGGTTCGCGATGGCGGAGTAGCAGATCTCCGCGCCGGTGGCCGCGGCGAGTTCGAGGTGCCCGGAGAGGAAGTCAGCGTGGAAGTGGGTCTCGATGACCATCTCGATGGTGAGGCCGCTCGCCTCCGCGTCGGCGAGGTACTGAGCGATGTCGCGCTGGGGATCGACGACAACCGCTCGGCCGCTGGTCTCATCGCCGATGAGGTACGAGGCGTGGGAGAGACATTCGAGGTAGTACTGCTGGAACTTCATCGGAACTCCTTCGTCGTGTCCTTGTGAATTTAGAGGTACGGACATTTCGGGTCAAGGGATTGGTACGGACAAAGCGGGAGATTCACCGGCGGGGCCCTCCTCGGTGATCTCGATGAGCCGTCCCGTGGCGAGATCGTGAACTGCGCCCCGAAGCACAGCGCGCCCCTCGGCGATCGCGTTGCCGAGAGGCCCGCGGTTCCGGCGCAACCGACGAAGGTTGTGGGCGACGTTGGCGGCGACGGCGGCATCGAGGTCGCCATCGCAGGACTGGCAGGCGGCGAGCATCTCGTCGATGGGCGCGAGGATCGGAGCGAGCACCGGCGCGAGCACGGGGTCCGGGCTGTCGTCGAGCGCGGCGCGCACGGCACCACAGTTCGTGTGTCCGAGCACGACAACGAGACCGCAGCCAAGATGCTCTACCGCGAACGTGAGGGATGCCACCGCCCCGGCGGTCGCGCTCGACCCGGCGATCCGGACCACGAAGAGACTCCCGGCGTCTTGGCCGAAGAGCACCGACGGTGGAACGCGCGCATCCGAGCAGGCGAGTACGGCCGCGGCCGGGTTGTGGTCGGCGACCGTGCCGTCGTAGCCGTGGGTCGCCACATGCTCGTCATGGCGTCGCACGAGCTCCGCCCAGACAGCATCGGCGGTTTCCCGATGCTCAGACACCGCTCTCCTCCAGCCCCGCGGCGCGACGATCGCCAGGGGCGGGTTCCGCCGAGCCGGTGATGAGCTCGACCGCCTGGTGCGCGGTCGCGTGTAGCCGCCCGTCGAGGCGCTCCCATAGGCCGGCTCGTCGAAGCACATCGCGAACCGGACCTTTGACGTCGCAGAGGTGAAGCACGACGGGGGACTCGTCGAGGTCGGTGAGGATCTCCGCGAGCGTCTCGGCCCCGGTCGCGTCGATGTCGTTGATTCCAGAGCAGTCGAGGACGAGCGCTCGGGGCTCGGTCTGCAACTGGGCTGCCCGGTCACCGAGGAGACGCTTGACGTGCTGAGAGTTCACGAACGAGAGCGCGGCGTCGATGCGGACGATGTCGATACCGGGAATCGTCTCGGCGTCAGGGAAGCGCTCGAGGTTCCGCCAGCTCGTCGTGCCAGGAATGCGGCCGAGCACAGCGGTGTGGGGCTTGGACATTCGGGCAAACACCACGAGCATCGACGCGACGACCGCGACCCCGATACCCACCTCGATGCCAAGGATCAGCGTGGCGAAGAACGCGACTCCGAGACCGACGAGGTCGGTTCGCTTCACAGCAGCGATGTGTCGCATCTCGGCGATATCGACGAGGTTGATGACCGCGACGATGATGATCGCGCCGAGTGCCGCCTTCGGCAGATTCTCGAAGAGCGGGGTGAGGAGTGCGATGGTGATGAGAACGATCACCGCGGTGATGACACTCGCGAGCGGAGTTCTCGCTCCGGCTGAATCGTTGACGGCTGTCCGCGAGAAGCCGCCGGTCACGGGATAGCCGCCGAAGAGTCCCGCGGTCACGTTCGATGCCCCGAGGGCGACGAGTTCGCGGTTTGCTTCGACGTCGTACCGATGGCGGCGGGCGTACACCTTGGCGACGGCGATGGACTCCATGAAGCCGACGAGGGTGATCACCAACGCTGTGGGTAGGAGGTCGGCGATCGCTCCGCTGCCGAAGTCAGGCAGGGCAAACATCGGAAGGGAGTCAGGGATCGAGCCGACGGTGGCGACGCCGCTCGATCCGAGGTCGGCGAGTGTGACCACCACGGTGGTAGCGATCACGACAACCAACGCGCCGGGCACCCGTCGGGCGATGCGCTTCAGGACGAGCAGAAGCGCGACGCTTCCGAGCCCGATCGCCAGGGTGGTCATATCGGTGCCGCCGATCACTGAGAGCACTTCGGTGACCGTCTCGTGGAAGTGGTCGGTGCGGGGTACCGAGACGCCGAGCAGATGCTTGACCTGCGAGAAGCCGATGATGATCGCCGCGGCAGCGGTGAAGCCGACGAGGACGGAGTGCGACAGGAAGTTCACGACAAATCCGAGCCGTCCGAAGCCGAGCACGAGGTGGGCCGCTCCGACGAGGAGGGCGAGCAGCGCCGCTGCCGATATGTAACCGGCGGTGCCCTGCTCGTAGAGGGGGGCGAGCGCCGATGCCGTCAGAAGCGAGACGATGGCGACGGGGCCGACAGCGAGTTGGCGCGAGGTGCCGAGAAGGGCGTAGGCGAGCAGTGGGAGAGTGGACGCGTAGAGGCCGATCTCCGGGGGAAGGCCGGCGAGCAGTGCGTAGGCCATCCCCTGGGGGACGAGCATCGCCCCGATCGTCAAACCTGCGGCGAGGTCTGGGCGCAGGTCGTCGCGGTGATAAGCGCGGATCCAACTTGGGGCGAGAGATCGACCGAGATTCACGCCGCAGAATGTACGGACATTTGCTCCCGAGGTCAACCACCTACCCCGTACGGGGTGTCCAGCGAGGACCCGCGCCGCCTCTTTACTCGATGATTCGGGATAGGTGAGTTCGAGATCGGTAGTTTCGATGGCGTGAGCACCCAGTCCGCCGAACAGACCCTTCTCGATCGCTACCGAAGCGTCCTCCCGTCATTTGTCTCCCCGCTCTACGCGGAACCGGTCGAGATCGACCGCGGCAGCGGCTCGCAGGTATGGGACTCGGCGGGCAACCGCTACCTCGACTTCTTCGGTGGGGTGCTGACCACGATGGTCGGCCACGACAACCCGCACGTGACGGCAGCGATTCGTGAACAAGCCGGCAAGGTGCTCCACACCTCGACCCTGTACCTCTCTGAGCCGATGATCGAGTTCGCCGAGATGGTCGCCGAGGTGTCGGGCATTCCCGATGCTCGTGTGTTCTTCACCACTTCTGGCACCGAGGCCAACGACACCGCCCTGCTGCTGGCCACCAGCTTCAGGAAGTCGAATCAGGTGCTCGCGGTGCGCAACTCCTATCACGGGCGTTCCTTCACCGCGCAGGCCATCACCTCCCACTCGAGTTGGTCGTCCACCTCCATCAGCGGACTCCAAGTTCAGTTCGTGCAAGGCGGCTACCGCCTTCGATCACCGTTCGCCCATCTCGACGACGACGCGTACACCGCCGCCTGCACCGCCGACTTGGTGCAACTCCTCGACATGACGTCCGCCGGGGATGTCGCCTGTCTCATCGCCGAGCCGATCCAAGGAGTCGGGGGTTTCGCGACTCCACCCGATGGCATGTTCGGGGCGTTCGCGAAGGAACTCTCCAACCGCGGGATCCTGTTCATCTCCGACGAGGTACAGACCGGCTGGGGTCGCACCGGGGAGCATTTCTGGGGCTACCAAGCACACGGGATCGTTCCCGACATCATGACTTTCGCCAAAGGCGTCGGGAACGGGATCACCCTGGCCGGGGTCGTGGCGAGGGCCGAGATCATGGACACGATCGATGTCTTGTCGTTCTCGACCTTCGGCGGAAACCCACTCTCCGCCGCAGCCGGTGCGGCGACACTCCGCTACGTGCTCGACAACGACCTGCAGGGCAACGCGCTTCGCATGGGGCGACGATTCGACGCCCGTGTCCGCCCGATCGTCGAGCAGACCGACTGGATCGCCGAACTCCGGGGACGGGGGCTCATGTGGGCGCTCGAGATCTGCCACCCGGGAACCGTCGAACCAGATCCGAAGCGGACCGCCGCGCTCCTCGAGGCGGCGAAGCGGCACGGTCTGCTGGTCGGCAAGGGCGGCCTCTACGGCAACGTGATCCGAATGTCGCCGATGCTCGACATCGATGAAGCGACGATGGACGAGGGTCTCGACGCGCTGGTCGCCGCGATCGGCGATTGCGCCTGACCATCGTGCGCCTGTCTCCGCTGCTTGTTGTGCTGGGGCTGCTCAGCGCTTGCGCGACTTCATCGGAGGTGGCACCAACGTCCGACATGGCAGAACTCACCTCGGATGCCTTCCTCGCGCTTGTTGATCCGGCAGGGGCAGAGGCGATCCTCGCTTCCGGCGGTGTTGAGATCATCGACGTTCGGACTCCCGAGGAGTTCGCCGAGGGTCACCTCCCCGGCGCGGACCTCATCGATATCTCCGCTCCTGATTTCGACTCGAGGATCGAGGCCCTTGATCGATCAGCCACGTACTTCGTCTATTGCCGAAGTGACAACCGCTCAGGGCAGGCAACGGCGCTGATGGCCGACCTCGGGTTTGAGTCGATCTACGAACTCGAGGGAGGCACGGTCGCCTGGCTCGCGAGTGGGCGAACGTTGGTCACGGGCTGACCCGACTACTCAAAAGAGCGGCAACTGCTCCCAGGTGGTCGCCACCTCGGCCACGTTCCGCCATTTCCGCCGGCCCCGAGGTCCTGGCCGACGGACCTCGAGTGCTTCGGGTCGAAGCGAGCGAGCCGAACCGTCTGGGTCGTGCAGGCAGATGCTTCCATCCGGCTCGACCCCAGAGATACGACCGACCACCCATCGCCGGTTGGCATGCGGCTTGAAGCGAACCTCCTCGCCGTGAACGAGGCCGATCTGGCGGAGGGCCGTCCGGTCAGCCACGACGGTCAGAATCCGAGAGTGCGGCGCTGCAGCCGCTGCATCCCAGAAATCCAACGCGCCGGATCGTCGCCCTTGTGGCGGAGGTAATCACCGACCTCAGGGTGGGGGAGGATGAGAAAGCGCTCGTCGATGATGGCGGCGTGCACCACCTCGGCCACCTCCTCGGGCTCGAGCACGTTGCCAACGGCTCGGACCACGTCACCTCCGCCGCCGCCGACCACATCGGAGTTCAACATGTCGGTGTTGACACCTTGAGGGCACAGGCACGACACCCGGAGTCCTCGACTGCCGTAGGTGATGGCGAGCCACTCGGCGAACGCGACGGCGCCGTGCTTGGTGACGGAGTACGGCGCCGACCCGATCTGAGCGAGCAATCCGGCGGCCGAGGCCGTCGAGCAGAAGTAGCCCTCACCACGCTCGAGCCAGGCGGGAAGCAGCTGCCGCGCGGCCCAACGGTGGGCGTGGAGATTGATGGCGAAGGCCGTTTCCCAGGTGCCCTCCGCGTCCATCGGGTCGGTTCCGATCGCCACTCCAGCGTTCGCGAAGAACAGGTCGATCTCACCGTGCGCTGACCGCGCTGCCGTGATGAGTTCGATATTTCCCGCCTCCGAACTGATATCGGCGGCCACCGAGAACGCGCCGGGTAACTCGCTGGCGAGGGAGTCGGCGCCCCGCAGGTCGGTCACCGAGAGCCGTGCGCCCGCCTCGTGCAGTCGCCGCGCGATGGCCGAGCCGATTCCGCCAGCGGCCCCGGTCACTACGACATGTCGATCTCGGAGATCCATCTCGTCATCGTAGGTGGGGATGCGTCCCGAGGACCCAGCGTCCCGATACGGTGTGGGCGATGACGGATCCGAGCCTCCACACCGACGACGGGAACACCAACTCGACGACGGGAGCGGTGGCGCTCGAGGATCGTCCTGAGCGCGACGCTGACGCGGTGCTCGCCTCCGCGATCGCCATGGTCGACGAGGCGCTCGGTCGGATGCTTCAGCGCGAACTCGTGTCCTCCAACGAGGTCACCGATGTGCTGCTGGACATTCGCAGCGTGCTCGTCTCAATCTGAGATCAGCGGCTGGAGTCAGCGACGTCCGGCGAGCCGGTCGAGTGGTCGCGCGAGAACCCTCGCGAGGGTGATTCCGGTCAACGCGCCGCCGACGACGTCGCTCGCGTGGTGGATACGCACGACGGCGCGACTGGCGCCGACCACCACGGCCATCGTCAACCAGATCGGTGAGGTGCGACCACGAGACCATCTGATGAGGGTCACCGCAGCGAAGGCGGCGGCGCTCGCGTGTCCGGAGGGGAACGCCGAGGTGCTCGGCCGCCGAACGTCGTAGCGGTCATCGCCGGACTCGGTTGGTCGCTCACGACGGAAAAGTCGCTTCACGCCCTGATTGACGATCAGGCTCTCGGCTGCGAGTCCGATGTCGAGAGCGATCGACTCACGGAGACGACCGCCAGCGAGGGCGCGCGCCAACCCGGCCGCGTGCCAGATCGTGCTCCAGTCGCCGAGCTTGGACGCGGTGGTGGCCACCCGATCGACGGTCGGGTTACCACGGATCGTCTCGAGCCACTCATCGACAGCGGTGTCGAATCGGGCGACCCGGGGCCCGAGGCCACCGAGGCCAGGAACTGTGTGCTCGGCGTGCTCGCGCTGTTCCGAACTCATCGTGGCGCCACCCCGGCGTAGACGACGGGTGCCTCCTCCGCGGCGCGAGCAGGATCACCGCCGAACTCCGGGCACCAGCGCTGGTAGGCGCAGGAACGGCAGAGTGCGCTCTTCTTCGGTCGGAAGTCGTCGCGCTCGCAGGCCGTCGTGATCGCGCTGTGCACGGCACTCACCCGCGTCGTCAGGAACGAGATGGCCTGCTCGGTCGGCTCGGCGCTCAGCACCTCGCCGGAACGAACGAAGAGCAGGCGCACACTTCCCGGCGATTCTCCGAGGCGCTCGCGACACAGCAGCGCGTAGAAGTGGACTCCGGACATCGACTTCTTCTGGTATGCGGGAGGGGGAGTGCGCCCCGTCTTGTAATCGCTCACCACGAGTCGACCTTCGGCGTCGCGCTCGAGTCGGTCGATGATGCCTCGCAGGGTGACCGGCCCAACCTCGGCCTCGAGGCGCAACTCGAGGCCGACCGTCTCGATCGAATCGGGATCCTCCATGGTCAAGTAGTTGCGAGCGAGCGAACGGGCATCGTCATCGAATGCGGCGAGTCGTGTCTCGTCAAGGGAGAGCCAAGCGAGTTCCGGACCGTCGTGGTACTCAGAGATGGCGGCCTCGGTGCACTGGTCGAGGAAGCCTGGCGTGCGCTCGCCTCGCGGCGCCTCCATGAAGAGCTCGAGCGCGCGGTGCACGAGGGAGCCCTTGGTCGTCGCCTCGGTGGGTGGGTCGGGGAGGCCGTCGAGGCTCGCGAACCGGAACGCAAGAGGACACGACAGAAACGACTCAATCCGCGATGGGGAGAGCGTGGTTGGCGGGGTGTGGCTCACGTTGCGCTCCGAAGAAATTCGATCGTCGAATCGGCGATCTCGTCGGGGTGGCTAAACGGGCCGAAGTGGGTCTGGTGCGCAAGCCGACGGAACGTCGCGTTCGGCAGGCGATCGGCCACCGGGCCCGCGAAGGAGGAGGGTTGATTCGCCTCATCCGCTCCAGCGAGGACGAGGCAGCGAAGCGAGATCTCGGGCAGGCGGCTCCACACGTCGATCCCGTAGGTGCTGGCGAACACATCGCCCTCGAAACCCGGCCGGCAGGCGAGGGTGACGCCGTCGTCGTGGGGTCGCGTGCCGAACTCGACATAGGCCTGGAGGGTGGATGGTGTCATCAGCGAGAGCGGAGGCTTCGATCCGTAGTTCTCGATCGCCGTCTGGTGATCGGGGAACGTCGCTCGCCGACGTCGCGCACCGATCACGAGCGGTATCGACTCGGGGTCGAGTCCCGGCGCTGGAGGAGGTGCGATCGCCTCGAAGAGCACCGCCGACGAGATGAGTCCCGGTTCCTGGTCGGAAACCATCAGGGCCGCTGCCCCACCCATCGAGTGGCCGAACACCGAGACCGGTTCGCCAGCACCGACCGATCGGCACACCTGAAGGAGGTCAGCAGCGAAACCCGACCAGTCGGTCAGGTTTGACCGTGGCTCGGACGAGCCGCCATGCCCCCGGTAGTCGAGACCGTGAACTCGGTACGACCCTCGGAGACGTCCGATCATGTCGACGTAGCAGTGCGCATGGAACCCGGTGGCATGGGACACGACAAGCGGAGGGCCGTCACCTCCGAAGTCGTGCACGGCGAGCTTGACGCCGTCGGAGGCGTCGACCTCGACCGTGCTCAAGGCCTGCATGCTCACGCGATCCGGATCTAACGGTTCACTCAGGAGAGGGCGCGAACGAAGAGGGCGGTCTCGTCACCCATGTGGGCCGGAACCGTGTAGCCCTCTCGGTCGGTGATCTGCGACCAGTTGTCGCGCACCTCCTCAGGGCTGAGTGAGGCCGAGGTGTAGCCATCGCACTCCCCGATGAACACTTCGGCGACGCGGCCGCCACCCACGGAGAAGAGCCGCCCCGAGGCCTCACAGGACTCGTGCGCCAGGTACGTGACGAGCGGGGCGACGAACTCGGGTTGCAATTTCTGCCCGAGGTCACCGAGCAGATCCTCGGTCATGCGGGTGAGGGCGATCGGCGCGATCGCGTTCGCTCGCACGTTGTTGCGGGCGCCCTCGACGGCGAGGACTCGGGTGAGGCCCACGAGGCCCATTTTCGCGGCCCCGTAGTTGGCCTGACCGAAGTTGCCAAAGACGCCAGCCCCCGATGAGGTGGACACGATGCGGCCGTAGCCCTTGTCGCGCATGATCTTGAACGCCGGCTGGGTGAGATTGAGCGCACCGCGAAGATGTACCTCGAGAACGGCGTCGTACATGGCGGCATCCATGTTGTGGAACGCCTTGTCGCGGAGGATGCCGGCATTGTTGATGACGATGTCGACCGTGCCGAAGGCTTCGACGGCGGTCGCCACGATGGCGGCCCCTCCTTCGGGAGTGGAAACCGAGTTGGTGTCGGCGACCGCCTCACCGCCGAGAGCCTTGATCTCGTCGACGACCCGTTCGGCGGCGCCCTTATCGGACCCGGTTCCGTCGACGGCGCCACCGAGGTCGTTGACCACCACCAACGCCCCTCTGGACGCGAGCATCAGGGCGTGCTGGCGTCCGAGACCACCACCCGCCCCGGAGATGATCGCAACCTTGCCGTCGAATCCGAGTTCTGCTGTCATGCGCCAGACGTTAGCGAGCGGGTGCGCCGGGTCCCCGTGCCGATCCGCCCGGTTCGAGGTCGTGCTCGGTCTCGCCGAGTACGACGGTGACCTTGGGCCCCTCAAGGTGCTCGACCGTTGATGCCTCCGCCGTGATCCCGATCTGCAGCCGAGCGCCTCGATGTCGAAGAGAGAACGACAGCGAGGACCAGCCCGGCAGAGGCTTCGGATCGACGTGGACCCGTTCGCTCTCGGTTCGGACCCCGGCGAGCCCGTTCACGACGGCGGCCCAGACGCCGCCTGCGTTGGCCACGTGCACACCGTCGGCGCTATTGCCGTGGGAGTCGACGAGGTCGAGGGTGAGCGACTCCGCGAAGTAGCGATGAGCGAGCTCGGGGTGACCGACGGTTGCCGCCATGATCGACTGCACGCAGGCGGAGAGCGAGGAGTCGCCCGTAGTGATCGGGTCGTAGTAGTCGAAGTTGCGTCGCTTGGTGTCGAGGTCGAAATGCTCGCCCCGCAGGAACATGGCGAGCACGACATCGGCCTGCTTCAGCACCTGATGGCGGTAGATCACCAGCGGGTGGAAGTGGAGCAGTAGGGGATATCGATCGCTCGGTGTGCGGTCGAAATCCCAGGGCTCCAAGTCGAGGAACGCCTCATCTTGGGGGTGAATGCCGAGTTGCTCGTCGAAGGGCAGATACATCTCATCGGCCGCACGATCCCATGCGTCCTCCTCGCCCTCGGTGAGTGCTGTGGCGCGGATCAAGCGATCGAGCGCCTCCCCTCCGAGATCCCGGAGTTCTCGCACCACGCGAGCGGCGAACCGCAGATTGAACCGCGCCATGACGTTCGTGTAGAGGTTGTCGTTGACCACGGTGGTGTACTCGTCGGGCCCGGTGACGCGGTGGATGTGGAACCGGCCAGCCGTGCCTGAGCGGTCGGCAGGGGCGTAGAACCCAAGGTCCTCCCACAGGCGTGCGGTCTCCACGAGGATCTCCGCGCCCTCCTCGTGGAGGAAGTCGGTGTCGCCGGTCGCCTCGATGTAGCGCTCGAGGGCGTAGGCCACGGCGGCGTTGATGTGGTACTGAGCGGTGCCTGCCGCGTAATACGCCGAAGCCTCCTCCCCGTTGATCGTGCGCCAGGGGTAGAGGGCGCCGCGCTGGCTCAGCTCTGTGGCACGCCGGCGTGCGGCGTCGAGCAGGCCGTGGCGGAAGCGGAGGAGGCGGCGCGCGGCCTCAGGGTCGGTGTACGCAAGAAAGGGAACCACGTACACCTCGGTGTCCCAGAAGTAGTGACCCTCGTAACCCGCCGCCGACACACCCTTGGCAGCGATGCCGGCTTCATTGGTCGCCGCGCTGGCCTGCGCCAATTGGAACAGATTCCATCGGACGGCCTGCTGGGTAGATGGGTCCCCTCCGATACGCACATCGCTGCGCGACCAAAAGTCATCGAACCAGCCGCGTTGCTCAGCTTCGAGAGCCTCTCGACCGGTGGAGGCCGCGCGATCGAGCGTGCGCGCGCATCGGTCAGCCAGTTCTTCACAGGGCACGCCAGTGGAGGTGTGATAGGCCACAAACTTGGTGACCCGAACGCTCGCGCCCGGGGCGAGCGTGGTCGCCACCACGGTCTTGGCGTGGTCAGGCCGGACCTCGACATTCGTCTCGAGATCATCGCCCTCGCACTCGATGAGATGGCGGTAGGCGCTCGCGATGGTCATTCCGCTCTCCGCGCAGCGATGTCCGAGGACGACGCCATCGCCTTCGGGAACCTCGAGGCGGCGCTGGACGCGGCTGAGCAGCACACGCCGGTCGAACCGACGGGCCTGCCGCGGATCGGTGCCGGCCCCGAGCGCAGCCGATTCGACGTGGTACTCGTCCTCGCCATCTTGGCGATTGAGCAGTTGAGATGACACGACGATCGGCGCCGTGCCATCGAGCATCGAGACCTCGAGGCTGAGCACGGCGAGGTGGCGATGCACCATGCTCGCCATGGTCGACGAGGTGACGCGGACCCTCTTGCCGGCCGGAGTGCGCCAAATCAGGTCACGAGTGACGACGCCGGTCCGGAAGTCGACCGATCGTTCGTAGTGCTCGAGGTCGGCGGAGCCGAGGCGGAGCGGCTCGTCGTCGACGTAGAGCTTCATGAGCTTCGCGTCCGGAACATTGACGATGGTCTGGCCGGTGCGGGCGAAGGCGTGGGCGGACTCGGCGTGCATGATCGGCCAGGTCTCGTGGAAGCCGTTCACGAAGGTCCCGTGTGAATGGGCGTCGCGACCTTCCGGCGGGTTCGCGCGAAGACCGAGGTAGCCGTTTGCGGCGACGAAGAGCGTCTCGGTGTGACCGAGGTCGTCGCTTCGGTACTCGACTTCGGTGAGCCTCCACTCATCGACCGGGAACCGATGACGATCGATCTCGGTCGGGCGCCGCACCGCGCCGGTCACGTCGTCGCTCCGTTCACGGTGACCTCGTTGAGCGATTCGACGACGACGTCGGCTCCGGCAGCGAGCAACGTGTCGCGGGCTCCCACCCGATCGACCCCGATAACGAGACCGAATCCTCCAGAGGCACCGGCGGCCACACCGGACTCGGCGTCCTCAATGATGATCGTTCGCGCCGGTGAAGCCCCGGAGCGACGAGCGGCGAGCAGGAACGGTTCCGGGTGGGGTTTTCCGGGGATTCCCTCGGACTCGATCACGACGCCGTCGACGATGACCTCGAAGCGCTCGAGCAGCCCCGCAGCGGACAGCACCGCTCGCGCGTTCCGCGATGAGGACACCACGGCGCTTGCCACCCCTTCCTCGTCGAGTCGATCGATCAGATTCGCCGCGTCGGTGTATGCGGCCACGCCACCGCGATCGAGTCGCTCGCGGAAGACGGCATCCTTCCGGTTGCCGAGAGCGCAGACGGTCCCGTCGCCGGGAGCGTCATCGGGTTGGCCCTCTGGCAAGTCGACCTCTCTCGAGGCGAGGAAGGCGCGCACGCCGTCATATCGACTGCGGCCGTCGATAAAGGTCAGATAGTCGCGATCGGTGAACCCGTAGACGGCGAAGAGCTCAGCCCAAGCCGCGCGATGCAGGTCGGCGGTCGGGGTGATCACGCCGTCGAGGTCGAACAGAACCAGCTCATGTTGGGATCGATCGATGAGCGCGAGCCCACCTGGTCCTTCGGCCACGGCGGGAGCCTAGAAGCGGTGTCGCCTCACTCGCTCGCGTGTCCGGTGCGCTCTCGAGCCAGTTCGCCGAGACGTCGGTAGTCGAGCTTGCCATTGACCGCTCGGCCGACCGAGTCGACACCGAGGATGGTCCTCGGGGCTTTGTAGGCGGCGAGACGAGACTTGACGTGATCGATGAGAAGGGTCGCGTCGGGCGACGAGCCATCCACGGTCTCCACCAGGGCGCACACGGTTTGCCCGAACCGCTCATCGGGGAGGGCGACCACCGCCGCGTCGCGCACCGAGGCGTGTGTTTTTAGGGCCTCCTCGACCTCCTCGGGGTAGACCTTCTCGCCTCCCGTGTTGATGCATTGGCTCCCACGTCCGAGGAGTCGAACCGATCCGTCGTTATCGACCTCCGCCCAATCGCCGGGAATCGAATAGCGCTCCCCATCGATGACCTCGAAGGTGGCCGCGGACTTCTCCTCGTCCTTGTAGTAGCCGAGCGGCATGTGGCCACGCAGGGCGACACGACCACGCTCTCCCGAACCGGGGACCACATCGCGCCCGTCCTCAGTGACGACCCGAGTGCCGGGACCGAGGGTGAAGGTGGCGGTCTCCCCGGCGCTGTCGGATGTTGTCGTGTTGGTCGCCATGCCAATGGCCTCGCTCGACCCCAATGTGTCGAGCAGGATCAGACGGGGGTTATGGCTGAGTAGGCCCTCCTTGGTGGCCTTCGACCACATCACCCCCGACGACACAATCACCCGGAGGCTCGAGATGTCCCAGCGCTCCGGCTCGGTGTCGAGGGCTTCGAGAATCGGCTTGGCGAAGGCGTCACCGACGATCGAGATCGAGTTGATTCCCTCGCGGTCGATCGTGTCAAGCAGTTCGACCGGATCGAACCGACGTCCGACGAGCGTGGTGATCGATCCTCCGATGAGCAGGGTGCTCATCGCGTTGAAGAAGCCGGTCCCGTGCATCAACGGAGCTCCCGGTAGGCCCCGCGGTCCGGGTCCGCGCAGTCGGTCGATCACTGCCGCCGCATCGACCGTGTCGGGCAGTCGGCGACGATTGTTGGCCTCGAGCGCGCCGATCACGTCGGCCTGACGCCACATGACCCCCTTCGGCATGCCGGTGGTGCCACCGGTGTAGAGAAGGAGAAGATGATCGCCGCTGCGACCCCAAGGTCCGACCGCGCGGTCACCGCTCGAGTTCGCCAGCTCCTCGTAGGGCACGGCCCAATCGGGGGTGGGGCCGCTGCCGTCGTCGACGTGGATCCACAGGCGAACTCCGGGCACCCGTGAGCGGACCTCCTCGATACGGTCGGTGAAGGTTCCGTGGAAGATGACGGCCGCTGTATCGGCGTTATCCCAGAGGTAGACGAGCTCATCGGCGGTGTAGCGATAGTTCGTGTTGACGATCGCCATACCCGCCTTGAACGAGCCGAGGACGCTCTCGAGATACTCGGAACCGTTGTAGAGGTACTGCGCGACCTTGTCCTGTTCGCGGAGCCCCGCGTCGAGGAGCGCGCGACCGAGACCATCGGCGCGCCGATCGAACTCTGCCCAAGTGGTGGCGCGGTCCCCATGCTGTTGGGCAGGTGCCTCAGGCAGCGCGGTTGCGATCGCCTCGAAGACGTCGGCGAAGTTCCATCCGGACATCGATCGCACGCTAGCGACGGGCGATCCGGCAGGCAGAGTCCTCAGGTCCTACGATCTCGACATGGCGAGCACCATCTCCGACGAGCTCGTGTTGAACGCTGTGACCGTGGCCCGCGACGGCGCCGACCGTGCCGAGGCCAACCGCCGCCTCCCGCCGGAGACTGTCGACGCGTTGGCTGCGGCAGGACTCCTCAGCATGTGCCTTCCCGTCGACCTCGGCGGGCCCGGAGTCGGTCCACTCGAGACGATCGAGTTGATCGAACGGGTCGCTCACGCCGACGGCGCGGCCGGGTGGTGCTCGATGATCTCAAGCACGACCTCCTCGATGGCCGTCTTCTTAGAACCCGACATCGCCCGGTCGGTCTTCGCCTTGGCGCGGGCGACCGGCGGGGTCTTCGCTCCGAATGGAGTCGGCCGAGTCGAGGGTGACGACGTGGTGGTCTCAGGTCGATGGCAATGGGGGAGCGGCACCCAGCACTGCGATTGGGTGGTAGGCGGAGCTCGCTGCGACGACGGGATTCAGCGCACCTGCATCTTCCCGGCCTCGGAAATCGAGTTCCATGACACCTGGTTCACCTCGGGTATGAGGGGCTCGGGTTCGCTCGACTTCTCCGTCGATGAAGTCCGGGTCCCACTCGAGCGAACCGTGGCTCCGGGGCGTCAGGCGCCCCGCTTGGAGGACCCGATCGCACGGTTCCCGAACTTCACGCTCCTCGCCATCGGCGTCGCCGCGGTCGGCCTGGGAGTGGCGCGCCGCGCCCTCGATGAGTTGGTCGCGATCGCCGGAGCGAAGACTCCTCAGTTCTCCTCGCGCACGCTTGCCGAGAGCGGTTTCGCACAGGGGGAGTTGGCGCGAGCCGAGGCGTCCTGGCGAGCGGCGCGCGCCCATCTACACACCAGCGTTGGCGAGGCTTGGGACGAGGCACTCGCTGGCCGGCCAATCGACGTAGATCATCGGGTCGGCATGCGTCTCGCCGCGATGCACGCCGCATCGGAGGCAACCTCGGTGACCGATCGCGCGTTCACGGTCGCGGGCGGTTCAGCGGTCTACGACACCAGTGTGCTGGGACGTTGCCTGCGTGACGCGCACGTCGTCCCACAGCACATCATGGTCGCGCCCCGTCTCGCCGAGATTCTGGGCAAGCATCTGATGGGTGTCGACCTCGACGCGTCGATGATCTGATCGCGCCGGTGGCGCCGGTCGCGGTCGTCGACCGCAGATGGTCGGTCGGTCAGAATGTCGACATGACCGACGACCGTGGCGCAGAAGTCGTCCTCGAGCACATCATGACCACGCGCGCGATGCGCCGGTTCACCGACGCGCCAGTCGACGACGCGGTGATCCTCGAATGCCTGCGAGCCGCGCAGCAGGCGCCATCAGGCGGAAACGTCCAACCTCAGCAGTACCTCGTGGTCACCGCACCGGAGGCTCGCGCTCGGGTCGGCCACTGGTACGGGCGCGCTTATCACCGCTACGAAGCCTCCCTCGCCGATCCCGCCGAGTTCCGATCCGATGACGATCGCCGCTCGTGGGAGCGCACCCGCGACGCGAGCCGCCACCTCGCAGACAACATGGCCGATGTCCCGGTGCTCGTGCTGTTTCTTCAACCGAAGATCGCCTGGGGTTCTGAGGACGCCGAGGGGCCACTCGACATCGGTCGGCTCGACGCGAGTGTCTACCCAGCGGTGCAGAACTTCTGCCTCGCCGCCCGGGCTTACGGCCTCGGGACCGCCTTGACGACGGTCATCCGGGTCTACACCGCCGAGGTTCTCGACGAGCTCGGCGTGCCCGCCGACCGATACGAAATCGCGGCGCTTGTGCCCGTCGGGTATCCGATCGGGAGATTCGGAGTCGCCCGCCGCAAGCCCGTCGAGGCGGTAACTCACTGGAATTGGTTCGGGGACCGTCGCCGGTGATCGACGCGCCCGCATCCGCGGGTCGATAGCGTCCCCGCGGCATGTCAACCCCCCTCGCTCAACGCGACGATCTCCGCAACCTCGCGATCGTCGCCCACGTCGACCACGGCAAGACGACCCTCGTCGACGCCATGCTCCGACAGTCCGGCGCGTTCAGAGCCAACGAGTCGGTCGCCGAGCGCGTCATGGACTCGATGGACCTCGAGCGCGAGAAGGGGATCACCATCCTCGCCAAGAACACCTCGCTCGTTTGGGAGGGTGTCACCCTCAACATCGTCGATACTCCTGGTCACGCCGACTTCGGCGGCGAGGTCGAGCGAGCGCTCACCATGGTCGACGGAATCGTGTTGCTCGTGGACGCGGCGGAGGGTCCCCTTCCTCAAACAAGATTCGTGCTCCGCAAGGCGCTCGCCCGCGATATGCCGGTGATCCTCGCCGTGAACAAGGTCGATCGCCCCGATGCCCGAGTCGCCGAGGTGGTCGACGAGGTCTATGAGTTGTTCATCGACCTCGATGCCTCGGACGCGCAACTCGACTTTCCGATCGTCTACTGCGCGGGCCGCGACGGTTGGGCGAGCCTCGACCCTTCACAACCGACCAACGACCTGCGCGCGCTCTTCGAGACGGTGCTCGCCCATGTGCCTCCGCCGCGCTTCACCCTCGGAGCGCCCCTGCAGGCTTGGGTCACCAACCTCGACGCGAATCCGTATCTCGGCCGACTCGCGCTCTGCCGGGTGGTGGAGGGAACCATCCAGAAGGGTCAGCAGGTGGCTTGGTGCCGCTCGGACGGCACGGTGTCGAAGGTGAAGGTGGCCGAGTTGCTCCTCACCGAGCACCTCGAGCGCCGTCCGGTTGACTCGGCTCGTCAGGGTGATCTCGTCGCGGTGGCAGGTATCCCCGACATCACGATCGGCGAAACCCTGGCCGACCCCGACGACCCGCGCGCTCTGCCCGTCATCACGGTCGACGAACCCGCGCTCTCCATGACCATCGGCATCAACACCTCTCCGCTCGCGGGCCGAGAGGGCTCGAAGCTCACGGCACGGCTTCTCAAGGCGCGCCTTGACGCGGAGCTCGTTGGCAATGTGAGCCTCCGGGTCGGGCCGACGGAGCGCCCTGACGCATGGGAGGTGCAAGCCCGAGGTGAGCTCCAGCTCGCCGTGCTCGTCGAAACCATGCGCCGAGAGGGTTTCGAACTGACCGTCGGCAAGCCCGAAGTGGTCACGCGGGTTATCGACGGTGTCAGGCACGAGCCGGTGGAAGCCGTGACGATCGACGTGCCCGAGGAGCACCTCGGCACGGTCACCCAGTTGCTGGCCTCTCGACGCGGACGCATGGAGTCGATGGCGAATCATGGCCTCGGCTGGGTTCGGCTCGAATATCTCGTTCCCGCCCGGGGACTGATCGGCTTCCGGACGGAGTTCCTCACCGAGACCCGAGGAACCGGTGTGATCAGTCACGTCTACGACCGACACGAGCCGTGGGCTGGGGAGATCCGAGCCCGTGAGCGGGGATCACTCGTCGCCGATCGCACCGGTCCCGCTACGACCTACGCGATGATCAACCTGCAGGAGCGATCGACGCTGATGGTGGGTCCGGGAACGCAGGTCTACTGCGGGATGATCGTTGGCGAGAACTCGCGATCGGGCGACATGGACGTCAACATTTGTCGCGAGAAGAAACTGACCAACATGCGCGCCTCATCGGCCGACGAGACGGTCAAGCTCACCCCGTACCGGGTGCTTTCCCTGGAGCACGCCCTCGAGTTCATCGACACCGACGAATGCATTGAGGTGACGCCATCGAGCATCCGCCTTCGAAAGCTCCACCTCGACCCGCAGGACCGGATCCGACACGCGCGGCGGCCGGTCGAGGTCTGACGAACGCCTCAGCCAGCGAACTGCGGATCGGCGGGTCGAGGGCCCTCGAGGAACCCCGGGTAGAACTCGTCGAAATCAGCGAGAATGCGGTCGAGGGGCAAATCCTCGAAACTCCCGTGACTGCGGAGATACTCCATGTGGCGACGGCCAGTGGAGTCGTACGGGTGCATGAGGGCGTCGTCGGTCCCGTCAAAGGAGAGCACCCCTACCCCGAACCGCTCGCACATCTCGAGGTTGAAGGCGGAACTGAGCTTGAACCAGCGACCGTCGAGATGAAGTTCGGCGTATCCGTGCCACATGAACACGTCGGTACCCATCGCGGCGTGCAGTCGCTCACTGGTGAGGTGATTGCGGACGTCAGCGAATCCGAGGCGCGCTGGGATGCCCGAGGCGCGGGCCGCGGCGCAGAGCAAAACACTCTTCGGGACGCACCAGTTCGTTGGCGCGAGCGCGACGGCGCTCGCCCGATATGCATCAGGATCGCGGGAGCATCGATACGGGTCGTACCTGATGCCGTCGCGAACCGCCCTGAACAGCAGTACGGCGGTTTCGATTGGTGTGCGCGGACCCGTTCCGTCGAGCGCGCGCTCCACGAACTCCGATACCGCCGGATGTCCGTGGTCGATGAACTCGGTCTCGGCGAGAAGGCTCGGATCGTCGACGGACTCATCCATGGACTGAAACTAGATCTCCAGTTCGGCCCACCTCTGGTTGGGGTAGTTCCCAGTGCGAGAGGGGGTGCCTTCGATGCTCGGAGTGGCAGACTCTCACGATGACCGCGATCGGAGGGGCGCTCGACCGGCCTCGCTCGGCCCCGGATGAATGGGATCCGCAAGCCGCCGCCGAGGATCTCGAACGACTTCGCCGCGAGGTGGCTGACCTCGACTCGGTAGTGGTCGCGTTCAGCGGGGGAGCGGATTCGGCTCTTCTCGCGGCCGTATGCCACCAAGTGCTGGGTGATCGGGCACTCGCCATCACCGCCGTTTCCCCTTCGTTGGCCGCCTCCGAACTCGCGAACTGCGAGCGACTCACCAGCGAGTGGGGTATGCGCTGGGCGACCGTTCAGACCGATGAGATGGAGTCAGCCGCGTACCGTCGCAACGACCCGGACCGCTGTTTTCACTGCAAATCTGCGCTCATGGATGCGGTGGTGCCGCTGTCGGAGCAGTTCGGCGCGGTCGTGGCGCTCGGCGTGAACCTTGATGATCTCGACGATCACCGCCCGGGCCAGCGGGCCGCTCGAGAGCGCGGCGCTGTGTTTCCCCTCGTGGAAGCGGGCCTCACCAAAGATCAGGTGCGGGCCTGCTCGCGGCTGCTCGGTCTTGAGACGTGGGACAAGCCGGCGGCAGCATGTCTCGCGAGCCGTGTTCCACACGGAACCGAGGTGTCAGTCGAGTTGCTGTCGCGGATTGAGCGCGCGGAAGCCGCGCTCGTCGAACTCGGAGCGTCTGACCTTCGCGTCCGTCATCACGATGACGTCGCCCGGATCGAGGTGCCGTCGGCGGCCTTTGACCGCGTGGTCGCCGATCGTGAGCGCATCGTGTCGACACTCCGGGCGCTCGGATACCGCTATGTCACCCTCGATCTCGAGGGATTCCGGTCCGGAAGCATGAATCCGCCAGGGTCGCGCGGGTGAGCGCCGACCATCGGTCATGGCGGGCGCGACTGCGCCGCCGCTCGATCTCGATCACCGGCCTCATCGTGATGACCGCGCTCTCCACGGCCCTCACGCCGATGTCCGTGCCGTTGTTGGTGGTCGTCGATCTCGTGAGAGGACGGCGCCGCCTTCCCCTCGTTCGCCTCAACCTGTTCGGAGTCTGGTGGTGCTGGATCGAAATGATCGGTGTCGTCTCAGCCTTCGGGATGTGGCTGGCTGGTCGGGCTCGCGACGGTGATCTCCACTACCGACTCATGTCATGGTGGGCAGGGGCGTTGATGTGGGGCATGGGAAGCGCAATGGGGCGTCGCCCTGAGGTGGACGGGGTCGAGCAATTGGCCACCGGGCGCGCCATCGTGCTGTCGCGACACGCGAGCCTTGCCGATTCGTTGCTGTCGGCGTGGTCGATCGCCACCATCGCGCGCCTGCAGCCGCGATATGTGCTGAAGCGAGAGTTGCTCTGGGACCCGTGCCTCGATGTCGTCGGTCTGCGAATTCCCAATCACTTCTTGGCGCGAGCGGTAGACGACAACTCCGCCGAGTTGGAGGCGCTGCGAGAGTTGGCGCGAGGGCTTGGCGAACGTGATGTCGTGGTGATCTTCGCCGAGGGAACCCGCGCGAACCCAACGAAGCGCGCGCGGGCACTGGAGCGGATCGCGGAGCGCTCTCCGGAGAGGGCAGCGCGTATGTCCGAGTTGCGGCATCTCTTGCCGCCGAGGCCCGCTGGAAGCGTGGCCCTCGTCGAGGCCGATCCCGCGAACGATCTCGTCAGCGCCTGGCATGTGGGGTTCGAGGGCATGGACACCTTCGGAGGAATCATCTCGGTGCTCACCTCTGGGGTGCCTGCGTTCCGTTTCGTCGTCACCCGCCACGACAGGGCGTCAGTGCCGACGGGTTCAGGGTTCGCCGACTGGCTCGATACGCGCTGGTTGGAGATGGACTCCGAGGTTGACCGTGCGCTACGACAGGGGGATGACGATGCTTGAACCGATGATCGCCTTATCGACCGGGGGTGCACTCGGTGGAGCCGCGGTGGCCGTCGCCGCGCTCATGGTTGGTACGTGGCTGGTCAGCCTCGCTCTCAGGAACGCCTCGATCGTCGATATCACCTGGGGTCTCGGATTCGTGGTCGTCGCCTGGGTGAGTGCTCTGCGCGCCGATGGCGCGGCGGGTGCGGCGTCGCTCATGGTCGCGATGATCACGCTGTGGGGACTTCGGCTCGGCATCTATCTGTTCTGGCGAAACCACGGCAAAGGAGAGGACTACCGCTACGTCGCGATGCGGCGTCACTGGGGTGAGCGGTTCTGGCTCATCAGCCTGGGGACCGTATTCGGCCTTCAGGGGGTCTTGATGTGGGTCGTGTCGCTGCCGGTCCAGATGTCTCATGTGGGTGCTCCCATGGATGGCGTCCTCTCGACAGCGCTGGTGGTCGCCGGCCTCGGGCTGTATCTACTCGGTCTCTGCTTCGAGGTGATCGGCGACCTGCAACTCACCCGTTTCAAGGCCGACCCGGCGAACGCTGGCCAAGTGATGCGGACCGGGCTCTGGCGTTACACCCGGCATCCCAACTACTTCGGGGACGCTTGCGTGTGGTGGGGGATTGGACTTGTCGGCCTGTCGGTCTCGGGCACTTGGTGGGCGCTCCTCGGCCCGTTGGTGATGAATATCCTGCTGGTCCGGGTGTCGGGAGTGGCTCTGCTGGAGCGCTCGCTCCGAAAGCGAAAGCCCGACTACGAGGAGTATGTGCGCATGACGAGCGCCTTCGTGCCGCGTCCGCCGCGCCGCTAAGGCCCGGTCGGGCTCCGAGCCCCCGCACCACTTAGAGTCGACCGCATGAAGCTGTCGATGATGATCAACTACTCGGGCGATTTCCATGCCGATGTGAAGCAGGTCCAGGCGCTCGAGTCGGCGGGCCTCGATCTCGTGTGGGTGCCCGAGGCGTACAGCTTCGACGCGGTGAGTTTGATGGGCTTTCTCGCCGCCAGCACATCGACCATCGGTATCGGCGCCGGAATTCTCAACGTCTACTCCCGAACGGCGAGTTGTATCGCGCAGACCGCAGCCGGCCTCGACTATGTCAGCGGGGGACGTTTCACGCTTGGGCTCGGCGCCTCCGGACCGCAGGTCATCGAGGGCTTTCACGGTGTGCCGTACGAAAAGCCGATGCCCCGAATCCGCGACTACATCGAGATCTGCCGCATGGTGTGGCGGCGGGAGCGCGTCGAATTCGAGGGCGACGCCGTATCGGTGCCGCTACCGGCGGGACAGGGCACCGGACTGGCCAAACCGCTCAAGCTCATCAACCACCCGGTCCGTGACGAGATCCCGATCTATTGGGCCTCGCTGATGGGGCTGTCGGTGAAGGCGACGGCGCGCCTCGCGAATGGATGGCTCCCGATCTTTTTCGACCCCGAGCGGTTCGACTCGGTGTGGGGCGACGATCTCCGAGCCGGTCTCGCCGAGCGCGACCCGGGCCTTGGCCCTCTCGAGATCTCGGCCGGCGGCATGGTCGCCATTGGTGATGAGTACACCGATGCCGGCGCCGATGGCATCCTCGACTTCGCCCGTCCGAGCGTGGCGCTCTATGTCGGTGGGATGGGAGCTCGTGACAAGAACTTCTACAACACGATCTGCCAGCGCTACGGCTACGTCGACGAGGCCCGTGAGATCCAAGACCTCTACCTTGACGGCAAGAAGGCCGAGGCTGCCGCGGCTGTGCCCCGTGAGATGCTGGCCGGTACCAATTTGGTGGGGCCGACCGGTTTCGTGAAGGAGCGCATCGCGGCCTACCGCGAGGCGGGCGTCACCCATCTCCAGGTCATGCCGATCGGGCCCGACCCGGTCGCGATCGTCGAGCAACTTCGCGCGCTGATCGACTGAGCAACTGGCTCAGCGTGGCTCGCGCGGGAGGCCGAGGACGCGCTCTCCGAGGATGTTCCTCATCACGTCGCTCGTGCCGCCCATGATCGTGTAGCCCGGCGCGTACACCACGCCTCTGGTGACGTCGTCCCAGATCATCGTCTCGGCACCGAAGACGGCCGCGACGAACTCCGCGACCCGCCACTCGTGTTCGGTGCAGAAGCACTTCGTGGCCGCCGAGAAGCCCGGAGGGGCCTGGCCGAGCACCTCTCGGGTCACGAGGATTCTCCCGATCCGATAGTCGCTCTCGAGGCGCGCGATCCGCTGGCGCACCCTCGGATCATCGCGGTCGGCTCGGGCGAGTGCCAGCTCGTAGATCGCGCGGTTGGAGACGAGTCGATCGATACCGCCGCGCTCATGCTCGAGCTGACGCATCGTCTGCTTGAAGGCGTTGCCCTCGACGCCAACCAAGTTGGCGGCGGGAACCCGCACATCGGTATAGAACACCTCGGCGAAGTGCCGGTTGGTCGTCATGTCCTTGATCGGCCGGACCTCGATGCCCGGGGTATCCATTGGCACGATGATCTCGCTAATGCCCTGATGGGGAGGCCCATCGGACGACGTGCGGCAGATGAGGTAGCAGTAGTCGGCGACGGCGCCGAAACTGGTCCAGATCTTCTGGCCGTTGATCACGTAGTCATCGCCGTCGAGTACGGCGTGCGTCTTCAGTGACGCCAGATCGCTGCCTGCGTTCGGCTCCGACATGCCGATGCACCACGTCGTCTCGCCCGACAGGATGCCCGGCAGGAACTCCTCTTGCTGGTCGGGTCGACCGTGGGTGATCAGCGCGGGACCCATCTGACGGTCGGCGAACCACATCGCGGCGATCGGGGCACCGGCGGCAATCAGTTCCTCGCCGATGATCAGTCGATCGATCGCCGGACGTCCTCCTCCGCCGAACTCCTCAGGCCAAGTCAGGCCGATCCAGCCGAGTTCGCCCATGGTGCGGGCGAATTCCTTGGAGTAACCGTTGATCCAGGAATCGAGATGCCAGCCGTGCTCGGAAACTGCCGCCACCGCGACCGCGCGCGCCTGTTTCCGGAGCTCCTTCTGCTCAGGGGACCAGGCGAAGTCCACGGCTCAGGAGCGAGCCGACATCGGGGTGTAGTCACGCTCCTCCGGCCCGACGTACCACTGTCGGGGGCGGGAGATCCGCTGGTCGCCGTCAGCGAGCAGCTCCTGCCAGTGAGCGAGCCAGCCAGCGGTGCGGGGGATCGCGAAGAGCACGGTGAACATGTCAACGGGGAAGCCCATCGCCTGGTAGATCAGCCCCGAGTAGAAGTCGACGTTCGGGTAGAGCTTGCGGTCGACGAAATACGGATCGCCGAGCGCCACCTCTTCGAGCTTCAGCGCGATGTCGAGGAGTGGGTTCTTGCCGGTCACTTCGAAGACGTCGTAGGCCGTCTTCTTGATGATGGTCGCGCGTGGGTCGTAGTTCTTGTAGACGCGGTGTCCGAACCCCATGAGCCGGCCCTCGCCGGCCTTCACCGCGTCGATGAACGCGGGCACCTGATCGATCGAGCCGATCTCGTTCAGCATGCGCACGACGGCCTCGTTCGCCCCGCCGTGGAGGGGGCCGTAGAGAGCGCTCGCGGCCGCGGCAGCCGAGGAGTAGGGGTCAGCGTGGCTGGAACCGACCACGCGCATCGCAGTAGTGCCGCAGTTCTGCTCATGGTCGGCGTGGAGGATGAAGAGAATGTCCATCGCTCGTTCGAGCACCGGATCAACGTGGTAGTCAGCTCCGACCTTCCACATCATGGACAAGAAGTTGGCCGGGAACGACAGATCGTTGTCGGGGTAGTTGAAGGGGAGGCCGACTGAGAAGCGGTAGCACATCGCGGCGATCGTCGGGGTCTTAGCGATGAGGCGGAGCACCTGCTTGCGGCAGGACTCCTCGTCGTGTACGTCCTTCGCGCCGTCGTAGAAGGTGCCGAGAGCAGCCACCGCCGAGACGAACATGCCCATTGGATGCGCGTCGTAGTGGAAGCCGTCCACGAAGCGTTTGCGCATGTTCTCGTGGATGAAGGTGTGGTGCGTGACGTCGTGCGTCCACGTGGCGAGTTGCTCGCTCGTCGGGAGGTCGCCGTGAAGCAGGAGATAGGCGACCTCGAGGAAGGTGGAGTGCTCAGCGAGCTGCTCGATCGGGTAGCCGCGGTAGCGGAGGATCCCGGCTCCACCGTCGAGGTAAGTGATCGCGGAGCGGCACGATGCCGTTTGCATGTAGGCGGGGTCGTAGACGAACAGCGAGGAGTCGAGTTCGCGAATCGCGCTGGCCGGGAACACACCTCCCTCGATCGGCACGGTCACGGTCTTGCCGGTGCGGTCGTCGGTGATGGTGATGGTCTCTGGCACGGGGGCTTCCTTGGTGTCGAGGGGGTGCAGGGCTTTCTCCCCGCAGCGCAAACCTAGTGCCGAGCCCGTTGGGGCTCCAACGGGGACCGAAGACGCTCGGGCAGTCGCCCTGCGGGGTCAGAGGGGGGTGTTGCCGTGGCGACGCCGGACGAGTTGCTCGCGCTTGTCAGCCAGCATGTCGAGGGCGGCCGCGACCTCGCGACGAGTGTCAGCCGGGTCGATGACGGCATCCACGTAGCCACGCTCGGCTGCGGTCCACGGATTGAGGAGCCGTTCGGAGTAGTCGGCCTCGAACGCGGCCCGCTCCTCATCTGAAGCCCGCCGTTGCAGGATCGCGGCCGCCTGGCCAGCCCCCATCACGGCAAGTTCGGCCCATGGCCATGCGAGGCAGATGTCGTTGCCCATCCGCTTGGAATCCATGACGATGTAGGCCCCGCCGTAGCTCTTGCGAAGGATGACGCAGATACGCGGCACGGTCGCTCGGCCATAGGCGAAGACGAGTTGCGCTCCGTGGCGGATCATGCCCTTCCACTCGAGATCCTTTCCGGGGTAGAAGCCCGGGGTATCGACGAGCGTGATGATCGGGAGGTTGAACGCATCACAGGTCGCCACGAATCTCGCTGCCTTCTGCGAGGCAGGGATGTCGAGGGTCCCGGCGAGGGCGAGCGGCTGGTTGGCGACCACCCCGACGGGGCGACCAGCGACGGTGGCGAACGCGGTCACGATGTTGGCCGCCCAACGACCGCGGACCTCGAGCAGGGAGTCCGCGTCGACGACGGCCTCGATCACCTCGCGAACGTCGTAGCTGCCGGTCGAGGATTCGGGGATGAGTTCTCCGGCCTCCGCGCACAGTCGGTCGGGAGGGTCGACCACCGGCCAACGGTCGGGTTCGCGGTCACAGTGGTCGGGCAGATAGCTCAGGATCTCGCTCACCATCGCGGCCCCCGCTTCCCGATCGTGAACGACTGCGGAGGGGAGCCCGGCGTGCCGATCGAGGGCCCCGGCGCTTCCGAGTTCGTCTTTGGTGACATCGACTCCGGTGAACTGCCGGACCATGAGCGGGCCATTCACGAACGCATAGGAGCGCTCGGTCATCACGGTGAAGTCGACCAGGCCCAGGATGAGCGCGGGGCCCGATACCGCAGGTCCGTCAACGATCGCGAAGGTGGGTACGACCCCGGAGCAGCGGGTCAGCACGCGGGCCACGCGTCCCCAGCCGTGAAGTGGGGCGATTCCCTCGGCGATGTCAGCGCCCGCGCTGTTGACCACGATCACGAAGGGGAGGCGTTCGGCGAGCGCTGCCTCGGCGCCAGCGAGCATGACATCTGTCATTGGCGACCTGAGAGGCGGTGCTGTCTCGCTCGCCTCGAACTCGACCCAGACGACCCGTCGGCCGTGGAGATGTCTGATGACCGCCCGGACTGGACCGGGAACACCGGCGGCGAGGTCGACATCGGGAACGGAAGTTCCGGTCGTCGAATCCTCCGGGATCTCGGGCACCGCCTGAGACTAGAGCCTCAACAGTTGGCCGACGTGTGCCCGTCAGTGCCGCTTTCGAGGTGGATCCCGGGTTGGTCGGCCGCATGGGCCGCGACGACGATGCGTAGGGCAGAGCGGACGGCGTTCGTGGCAGCGCTCGGGTTGGGTCGCCGGCGATGCGCCCATGCGACGACGCGGCGGGGGAGGCCCTCGACGCTGATGCGGTCGATTCCCTCGCCGAGGTCGCGCGCGGCGGTCGCGGGGACGATCGCCGGACCGTGTCCGGCGAGGGCGAGTGTGGTGAGGAGTCGCACCCCATCGATTTCGGCGGCCGCTCGCAGCATCGTTCCGCTCGTCGCAGCCGCCCGATCGATGATTCGCCGGAGCGCCGCGCCCTTCGGTGGCAGCAGGAGCGGTGTGTCTCGGAGGTCGCCGAGAGCGACCCCGGTGGCTCGATGCAGACGGTGGCCGCGGGGTACGAGCAGGAGAAGTTCCTCCGAGAAGAGTGCTTCTGCGGTGAGGTCGGGCTCCTCGATCGGAAGGTGGATGACCGCAGCGTTGAGGAGGCTGGTCAGGACGTTCGGGACGAGGGCGGAAGTGCTGCCTTCGCTGAGGACGGTGTGCACCATCGGATGAAGGCGTGCCATTTCCTCCATGACGCCGGGCGCGAGCCATTCGGCTGCCGTTCCGATCATGCCGACACGAGCCTCCCCGGAAACCTCCGAGTCGAGGGAAGCAATGTCCGATGCGATGTCGTCAAGTTCGTTGAGGATGCGTCGAGCCCGTTCGAGCACACGCTCGCCTTCATCGGTGAGACGTCCCGCAGACCGGTCGATCAATGTGACACCGAGTTCGCGCTCGAGTTTTCCGATATGCCCCGATACGTTCGACTGGACGGTGAAGAGGGCGCGGGCAGCGGCGGAGAAACTGCCGTGATCGGCGATCGCCACGAGGGCGGAGAGCTGCCGGAGATCCATCTCAAAAAACGATACCGGCTATCGTCAGGTTCAACTTGCGTGATGCACGACCACACGTGCATACTTTCACAAGCAAGACGACGCGAGTACACCCCCCATGTACCGCTCGGGGAAGCGGCGGTTCGCCGCTGACTTCCAGGTTGAGACGCCCCGATCCCCCATCGGGGCGTTTCCCGTTTCGCGCTGGTTGTTCAGGCGAGCAGTGAGCCGTGATCGTCGTCGAGCGGCGACCCGTCGAAGCGATCGATGGTGGCGAACGACGACACCGGTCGACGACTCAGATTCGTCACTCGCCGTTCCGGCTCCCCTATGAAGATCAGCGCGGCCAACGCATGGTGCTCGGGGAGGCCAAGCACCTCGGCAACGGACCCCTCGACCCGAGTGACGAAGGTGGTGAGCACACCGCCGAGTCCTCTCCGAGAGGCGGCGAGCAAAATACTCCAACAAAACGGGTAGATCGACGCCCCTGCGGCGAGCGGGAGGCGCTCGGCTCCGGCATCCATCGCGGCGATTTCGCGCAGGTTCGCGGCGACCGCTAGGACCACGGGCACGCGTTCGATCCCATCGATCAGTGGGTTTGGACGCCCGACCTGCACATCGTGTGGAGGCTCTCCGTCGACCACGTTGAAGGGCACCCGCCCGTCCTCGGTGATCGCGACGTAGTCATCCCAGACCGACCTGGTCGCGTCGACCACCGTCGAGCGCATCGACGGATCGCGCAAGGACACCACACGCCACGGCTGCCGATTACCGCCCGAGGGGGCGAAGCGCGCGTCATCGAGGATGGCGTGGATCTCAGCGTCGGAGACACGGCGCTCCGTGAAGGTTCGCGAAGCGCCGGTGGCGCGAAGCAGGTCGTCAGGCTCCACCCGAGGAGACCCGTTCCCGCACGATGTTCAGGGCCGAGCCGGCGACGAACCACTCCACCTGCTCGGGGCTGAAGGTGTGCGACGCCTGGAACTCCTCGGAGGAGCCGTCGGTGCGCTCGATCCGGCAGGTGACCTCTTGACCAGGAATCGGCGGGAGGTTGAGGACGCTGATCCGGTCGCGCTCACCGATCCGGTCGTAAGTGTCCGGATCGACAAAGGTCAGCGGCACCATGCCCTGCTTCTTCAGGTTGGTCTCATGGATACGCGCGAACGATCGGGCGAGCACGACGACGCCATTTCGGAAGCGCGGCTCCATCGCGGCGTGCTCCCTCGACGAGCCCTCGCCGTAGTTGCGGTCGCCGATCGCGACCCAACGGATGCCGGCTTCGTGGTAGCGACGGGCGATCTCGGGATACGGCCGACGGCCATCATCGGTGATGTCAAGCCCGATGC
>Ga0255776_10000052_pt1:0-110000 | contig 114693 bp, 101 predicted proteins | sample 071ome_19_FD_179974 | JGI IMG/M metagenome (GOLD analysis project Ga0255776, IMG submission 179974) | Coastal salt marsh microbial communities from the Groves Creek Marsh, Skidaway Island, Georgia - 071413AT metaG (version 2) | ecosystem: Environmental > Aquatic > Marine > Intertidal...
CCATGTTGGCTGGATCTACAAAAAGGCTGATGATGGCACCCGACCCCATCGTCCCGGCCGCAATCAGACCCGCCCAGAACGTCATCTGGACCAGGCCCATGGCGCCGATGCCGAGGACCTTGCCCATAAGGAGTTGGAAGGGTCGTACGGAGGAGACGATGACCTCGACCACGCGGTTCATCTTTTCCTGGATGACGCCCTGCATGACGACGGAGCCGTAGACCAGCATGGAAATGTAGATCAGGAAGCCCATGATGCCGCCCACGATGGCATAGGCCGCCGAGCTGCCCTGCTCTTCGCCCTCGTCGGAAAGCTTGATGGTATCCAGTGGTACGCCCGCATTGATGATTTCGAAGACCTCATTCGACACCTTCTGGTCCTCCAGGCGAAGCGTCCGGACGGTATTTCGGATGATGTTGCGCAGATCGAAGTTGAACGAGCTGACGCCTCCGCCTTCCGTGGAGTAGTAGCGTGCTGAACCTTCGCCGTCGACCAGTCCTGCGGGTAAGACGAGGTATCCGCTGTATTCGCCGTCCAGAACCTGTTGACGCAGGGTCTCTTCGTCAGCATCCGAGATCGTGAAGGTGAGATCTCCTTCGGGATCGGATAGCGAGCCGGCAATCCGCTCCGTCTGGTCCAGCACAACGATCGTACTTTCGCCGCCCTCGATCGCCGACGTGGTGGCAAATCCGATCACGGTGAAAAAACCCACCAGGACAATTGGACCGAGGAGCGTTGTGAATACAAACCAGCGCGTCTTTACGCGCTTCATGAACTCATTCTTGGCTACAATGAAAGTCTTGTTCATGCTGCACCTCCTTCCGACTGAGGATTGAGGGCCTGTTCGCCCTGTTGTTCGGTAACGGCGGTCACGAAGATTTCCCGCATGGGCGGCTCGACCAGCTCGAATCGGGTGATGTCCGAGACATGCTGCAGGGCGGCCTGAAGTACCTGCTTGGACGGTGTATCGTTCAGCAGGCGGATTTCTGCGTGGCGCGTCGAGCGCACATTCACCCGCACTGCGCCGGAGGCTTCGAGCGGATCCAGGAACGCGTCCGACCCTTCGAAATCAATCAATACGGTGTTCTTGCCGTAGCGCTTTTTGACTTCGCTCAGCGCACCTTTCACCACGATCTCGCCTTTGGAAATCAGGCAAATATCGTCGCAAAGCTGCTCAACCTGTTCCATTCGATGGGATGCAAACAGGATGGTTCGGCCAGCGTCTTTCAGTTCCAGAATGACATCCTGCAGCAGATCGGCATTGATGGGATCGAGTCCGCCAAACGGTTCGTCCAGGATAAGCAGCTTGGGGTCATGCAGGATGGTGGCGATGAACTGGATCTTCTGCTGCATCCCCTTGGACAGCTCATTGGTCTCTTTGGATACCCAGTCCAGTGCTCCCATGCGATCGAGCCAGTACTTGATGGCCTCGCGGGCCTGCTTTTTCGACATGCCTTTGAGTTCAGCGAAATACATCAGCTGCTCGCCGACCTTCATCTTCTTGTACAGCCCACGTTCCTCGGGCAAATAGCCCATGATCTCCTGGCTTTTTGGACCGACTTTTTCGCCGCCGAACAGGATTTTTCCGGAGTCCGGGATCGTGATATAGGTGATCATCCGGATGGACGTGGTCTTGCCAGCGCCGTTGGGGCCGAGCAATCCCAGAATACGTCCGGGCTCCGCCTCGAACGAGACGTTGTTCACGGCGAGCACCTTTTCATATTGCTTGGTGACGCCCTGGACCTGAAGGGTGTGCATTTCCGATGAGGGTTGAGGGGGGAGGAATCGAACGAGGAAAAGGGTACGGCGGAGTGCGGCTTCTCGTTGCGCGTTTTTGGGTATTTGCCATTGCTTCACAAGCCGGAGTACCATGGCCTGTCAATCATCCATGCGAATCCATGCTTCGAATCACCCCCCTACTGCTTCTGCTGGTGCTCACCTCATGTGCGCCCGATATCACTCCTGAGCGTCCGAACATCGTTCTTCTTTTCGCCGACGATCAGCGGGCCGATGCCATTGCAGCCTACGGAAACGAGTTCATCAAAACGCCAACGCTGGATCGGCTGGCAGCCACGGGCATGAATTTCCGCGATGCCCACGTCATGGGGTCCATCCACGGCGCCGTGTGCCAGCCGAGCCGGGCCATGCTGATGACCGGCCGGAGCCTGTATCACGTCTATGCGCAGCTCGACACGGTTCAGACGTTTCCCCAGCAGATGCAGGAGCATGGGTATGTGACCTTCGGGACAGGTAAATGGCACCAGAGTCAGGCATCATTCGCCAAGAGCTTCTCTGTCGGGCGTAATGTGTTCTTCGGCGGCATGAGCTCGCACGATGCGGTGCCAACGCGGCAGATGCTGCCCGATGGCTCCTTCACCGACGTTGACTCGCTTTCCTATTCGACCGATCTGTTCGCCGATGCGGCCATCGAGTTCATCGATCAGCATGCGGCTTCTGACACGAGCGCTCCGTTCCTCGCTTATGTCTCGTTCACGACGCCCCACGATCCCCGTACTCCGCCCCAGGCTTACATGGACTGGTACGCGGATATGGACGTCCCGCTGCCACCCAACTTCATGCCCATCCATCCCTTCCACAATGGTTGGATGACGGGACGGGACGAGCAACTTGCGCGCTGGCCCCGCCCAGAGGAAGACATCAAGGACCAGATCAAAGAGTACTACGGCCTGATTTCGCACATGGACGCGCGTATCGCCGATATCTTGGCAGCGCTTGATCGCAACGGGTTGCAGGACAATACAATCGTCATCTATGCCGCTGATAATGGGCTTGCGCTGGGCAGTCATGGTCTGCTGGGCAAACAGAGCCTCTACGAGCACAGCAACCGTGTCCCCATGATCATCTCCGGCCCGGGAGTCCCGGCCGGCTCATCGGATGCGCTGGTGTACCTGTATGACGTTTATCCCACGATTGCTGGCTGGACGGGTATGCCGCTGCTTGAGGGTACTGACGGATCCGACCTTCGGGGCGTTTGGGAGCGGGGCGACGAAGGGCCACGCGATGTGCTCTACACCGTCTATGAGGATATCCATCGAAGTATTCGCCAGGGGCCATGGAAGCTCATCCATTATCCCCGCCTGGATCGTCAGCAGCTGTTCAATCTGAGAGATGATCCACATGAAATGAATGATCTCTCGGGACATGCGGAGCAAGCTGAGCGCCTGTCCTCCATGATGGCCGTCATGGTAGAGCAACACGAGGCCTTCGATGATCCGCATTCCCTGACGATACATCCAGATTCGCTGGATTCAGAAGTATTCGACTATGCGAATACACGCAGATGGGTTGATCGGTGGCAACCGCAGTGGGTAATCGACAAATACTTCCCCGACCTGGAGTAGCTGCGCGTGTGGTCGAGCGTGACGGTATTCCTAGTAGGACTGGATATCGTCAACGGCAACCATGTAAGGGCCGAACCGATTCGAGTAAATGGCAACGTGGGTCAGATCAGACCCGATCCATCGTTTCGATTCCCCGAATCCTTCTTGCTGGAAATCCGCGAACGGAATCCGGAACAAGGCCCACTCCGGCGTGACCTCGACGTAGGCATTGTAGAAGTCAAAATCCTCAATGGCCTCGGTGCCCAGCTGAACGATATACTAGCCGGGCGTGCCCCGCATGCGTAATTCCAATCCCTGATAGGCTGTCACGTTGGATACTTCGGAGCGATTGGCCTCGAGCGATTGGCCCATCAGGACCCGCGCGCCAGATACCATGTCGCCCGATGAGCCGGTTGGCCGCATCCCACCGATGGTGAGTTGGTATCGGGAGTCGTTGATGCCGCCTGCCTCCACGAAGATGGTTGCATCTGCGTCAGCTCCACCGGAAACGGATTCCCAGGTGAACCCCAGATAGTTGTAGACATTGCCATCTTCAAAGTCGTCCACACGGCCATCGATCATGGGAATGGATTCCTGGCGGGGTCCGCAGCCTGCGGCCAGGAATAGAGCCAGAGAAAAAAGGGCCCAGTATGATTTCGAGAGATGTCTCATGCGATCAACAGGTCAAAGCCGAACATCGCGTGTACCGACGCTGCTCTTTGTACACGAATGGAGGCGGCTAGAGTATGCTCAGCGTAGAGCGAGGTATGGGAATGAGATATTCGGGTTTGAACATGTCTTCATGCACTCCGAACTGCCCCGTTCCCCGGAAATCTACGGCGACAAATCCTTCGATGAAGCTCTTCACTTCACCGATACCGTAATAACCGGGAGACGGCCCGTAGTAGACGAGCTGTCCTTCCTGAAAGTCCTTGTCCTGCCGCGCCCGACGGTGAAAGGCCGGAACAGAGGGAAGCAACTCAAGGCGGTATGGAATCTGGAGATTTCGCATGATGATCGAGCGGCTGCCTTCAACGGAAGCCCTACTCGCTGGTTCGCCCTTCAGGTTACGAAAACCTGATGGCTTGGAGCGGAATGAATGGTGCACAGGGGCTGCAGGACATCAATGGTCCGATTCCTGATTGGTCATCCGGCTTGGTTGGCGAATCTGAGCAGCCTATTTTGCAAAGCCGGCCACGTCATCTCCCGTCTTTCGGCCGACCGTATCACACAGCCCATCCCATCACGTGATCTTATACGAAACCAAGATTGTAGACCGTTCTGTCGGTCGAAATGCGGATCTCCTGGCCCTTGAAGTTGGCAAGATGCCAACGGTAGAAGAGCGATATCCGTATATCCGTATCCTGATTTCCATCATTGAACAGGCCCATCCCGAGTGGAATCAGGCTCCCAACAAGGACAAGCAGGTTGCGCATCTCATCTTCCACATGAGCCACGGTGGCATCGATCGGGAAGAGACGGAGAACATCTGTCGCCTGCGTGACGAGGAACGCGGATTCAACAAGAGGGACCGCCACTAGGTCCTCCGCCGCTGCCTGTGATTCAGGCCTCCCTACTTGACCCGTCCCGGATTGGCACGGGCGAAGGCCTCCCAATTTTTGTACGTCGCCGTTGATTTCTTGGCGCCGCGGTGGATATGGCATAGGGCAACCGCCAGCGCGTCCGAGGCATCGAGTGTAATACTGGCTCCCTGTTGCATCGAAAGCATGGTTTCGACCATGAATCGTACCTGCTCTTTGGATGCGTTGCCATTTCCGGTGACAGCCTTTTTGATCTCTTTGGGCGTGTACTCCGTGACCGGCACCTGACGATTCAGTGCCGCAAGCATGGCAGCTGCCTGGGCCCGTCCAAGCTTGAGCATGGACTGCGGGTTCTTTCCATAGACCGGCATTTCCACAGCACAGAGATCCGGTTTGAATTCATCTACGAGGAGTGTAACCGCCTCGTGGATCTTCTTCAGACGCAGCACATGCTCGGGCGCAATGCCTGTTTCTGCATCTGGTTTTCCTGCCCGGATGACACCGCTCTCCAACAAGCGGTCGTTGCCTTCACCCGTTTCCACGATCCCGAATCCGGTGATATTCGAGCCGGGGTCGATGCCGAGGATGATCATGGGATAGTGTAGGAGAGTTGCAGTGCGCTGACTTCGCTGGTTGGAAGATACGATTGTGATCAGCTCACGGCGGCAATGGTAGCGTCGTCCATTTCCAGGGTGGAATACACGGCTTGCACGTCCTGCAGTTCTTCCAGAAGATCAATCAGTTTCATCACCGATTTTGCCTCATCCAGACCCAGCTTGGACGTCGTCGTTGCAAGGCGCTGCAAACCGGCTTCTTCAACACGGACGTCTGCTTCTTCGAGCGCAGCTTGAACGGCGCCAAATGACTCCACGGGAGTCGTCACCTCAAATTCGTCGCCGTCACGGGTAACATCTTCCGCTCCGGCGTCCGCCGCAAGGAGAAACAGCTCGTCTTCATCCACTCCATCGGCCGGGATGGCGAAAATGCCTTTGCGATCAAACTGGAACGCAACGGACCCATTCTGACCAAGGCCAGCTCCATACTTGCCGAACAGGTGTCGCACGTCGGCAACCGTTCGGTTCGTGTTATCCGTGAGAGCCTCCACAAAGATGGCGATGCCATGGGGACCGTATCCTTCGTAGGTCATTTCGACGTAGTCGGCACCCTGGATTTCTCCCGTGCCCCGCTTGATGGCGCGCTCGATGTTGTCCTTCGGCATGTTGGCGGACTTGGCCTTTTCCAGACACAAGGCCAACCGGGCATTCATGTTGGGGTCGCCACCACCTTCGCGCGATGCTACCATGATGTCGCGGGTTATGCGGGCCCAGGCCTTGGATCGGCGGGCATCGGTGACGGCTTTCTGCCGCTTGATCTTAGACCATTTATTGTGGCCTGCCATCGGAAGAATCGGAAGCTGGTAAACAACGGGGAAAGGCTCCTCTGCCGCAATTGCAGCGTATCCAAGGAGCGGCCGCATATACGTTTGGTCCCTTGCTCTGGTTCGCCCTTGAATGGTCGGGTTGCTGCAAGGACACCCCGAACAACGTGCTGACATTTTGTCGGGTTTTATTTCCCGACGTGCGAACCTGAGCTCTAAACGAGGGTTGTACCGGTCCTGAACCCATTAATTCCGACAAAACGGCACGATTTCCCGTTTTCGTGCTTCCCGAACGCTTTGCAATCACCCATCGACATTCCCATCCTGGATGATCTTGACGCCCCCAAGCAGGTCTCCGTGACCAATGAGGGCAAGAAGCAGGTCTATCTTGAGACGTACGGCTGTCAGATGAACGTCTCCGACTCGGAGATCGTAGCCTCCGTACTGCGCGAGAACGGATATGGCCTGACGCACGACGCGGATGCGGCTGACATTGTACTGATCAACACCTGCGCCATCCGGGAAAACGCGGAGCAGAAGGTGCGCCGTCGTCTGGGAGAGCTACGGGCTCAGAAAACGAAATACAATCCGGATCTCAAGCTCGGTGTGCTCGGGTGCATGGCTGAGCGTCTGCGAGAGAAACTGCTGGACCAGGAGAAGCTCGTGGATCTGGTCGTTGGACCGGATGCCTATCGGGATCTTCCGAACCTGCTGCACGAGGCGTCTGATACAGGTCAGGCAGCAGTAAATGTGCAGCTCTCCAAAGAAGAGACCTATCAGGACATCCAACCCGTGCGCTACGATACGAACGGCGTCTCAGCCTTCGTCTCCATCATGCGCGGGTGCGACAACATGTGCTCCTTCTGCGTCGTGCCGTTCACGCGGGGACGCGAGCGCAGCCGTCCTGTTGCCAGTATTCTGGATGAGTGCAAAACCTTGGTCGAGTCAGGGTACAAGGAAGTCACGGTGCTTGGACAGAACGTGAACTCCTACCGTGATGGTCAGAACGGGTCGACGGTCGACTTCGCCGAGCTGTTGTACCGGATTTCCCTGATTTCTCCAGACCTGCGTATCCGCTACTCCACGTCGCATCCAAAGGATTGCTCTGACGCGCTGCTGCGTGTTCACGCCGAGCGCGACAACGTCTGCAATTATATCCATCTGCCCGTCCAGCATGGTAATACGGAGATGCTGCAGCGTATGCGACGCACCTACAGTCGCGAGCAGTACCTGGAACTAGTCGAGCGCGCCAGGCAGATTGTACCGGGAATCTCCTTCAGTACGGACATCATCGCCGGGTTCTGTGATGAGACGGAGGAAGAGCACCGCGATACCTTGTCGCTGATGGAGCAGGTCCGTTATGACCACGCCTATATGTTCATGTATTCCGAGCGCCCGGACACATACGCAGCACGGAAATACGAGGACAATATTCCCGAGGAGGTGAAAAAACGCCGCCTCACCGAGATCATTCAATTGCAAGCAGGTATCTCGCTCGAAAGCAACCGGGCTGAAATCGGCAGCGAGCATGTTGTGCTTGTTGAAGGTACCAGCCGTCGAAGCGACGAGCAGATGTCGGGTCGGACAGACACCAACAAGATGGCGGTCTTCGACCGGATGGATTTCCAGAAAGGGGAGTATGTGAAAGTCCGCGTGACCGATTGCACATCGGCAACGCTGATTGCTGAGCCCATCGGACGCGTCTGAGGAGGCTTCCCATGGATAGACAGGCCTTGCAGGAACGATTCGGAATTGTCGGACAATCATCCGGCATTCGACAAGCACTCGACCGGGTCCGCCAGGTTGCCGCGACGGAAATCACGGTTCTGATCCAGGGAGAAAGCGGGGTCGGGAAGGAGCTGTTTGCCCAGGCCATTCACGAACTGTCTGCGCGCCGGCACAATCCGATGCTGATCATGAACTGTGGGGCGATCCCGGAGGGTCTGATCGAATCGGAATTGTTCGGGGCCGAAAAAGGCGCCTACACCGGTGCCGTTGAGCGTCGTATCGGCTACTTCGAAGAAGCCGATGGCGGGACGATCTTCCTCGATGAAATCGGCGAAATGCCATTGACGGCCCAAGTACGTCTGTTGCGTGTTCTGGAAACTGGCGAGTTCAGCCGGGTCGGATCGACAAACATCATGCGCAGTGACGTACGCGTCGTCGCGGCGACCAACAAGGATTTGGCTGTCGAAGTCGAGGCCGGACGCTTCCGGGAAGACCTGTACTATCGTCTTTCCACGGTCATTCTGCACGTGCCGCCCCTGCGCGAACGGCGTGAAGACATCTTGCCCATTTTCGAGCATTTTCAGCATCGCTTCGGGCAGCGCTACAATTCGTCTGCGCCGGACCTGGATCTGTCTGCCAAAGAGCTCCTGCTGCGCTATCGCTGGCCCGGTAATATCCGCGAGCTGCGGAATGTGGCAGAGCAGACCGTGGTGCTGCTTCGCGGTTCTTCGGTTTCTGCCGAGGATCTGCGACCGTACCTGCGTGGCGTGAACTCTCCCGGTGGCGGTCTCGGGCTTGTGCCGCTTGGAGGCAAAGGCGCGGCCGAGGAGGAAGGAGGGGCTCGCGAGCGCGAGTTGATATACCGCGCCCTCCTTGAACTGCGGGGTGAGGTAAAAGAGCTGAAGGATCAGATCGCAACGCTGGTAGCTGCCGCGCGCGGAAGTGCTCCGCTGCAGGACCCGGGTCGCTTGCTGGTCATGCATGACGATGACATGCATCGATCGGAGATCTCCCGTCCAGACGAACCATTTATTGAGGATGCACCCTACGAATTCGATGCCGATCCCGACGATGTGTCGTCTTTGATCGAAGAGGATGTCGCTGAAGGGAATGAGATGCTGCCTACGTTGGAGGATGCCGAGCGGCACCTGATCTTGACGGCACTCAAAAGATTCGACAACAACCGTCGACAGACGGCCGAAGCGCTGGGAATCAGCGAACGCACCCTGTATCGCAAGATCAAGGACATCGAGGAGGCAGAAAATGCGGACTGACCTGAATCAGAATGCGTTGGGCCGTTCGACGCAGCACGGTGATTGCCCGGTAGACGGAGCTGTGTGTTTACCCGTGATGGTAGCGCGGATTCGTGCATTGATCGTGGTATTCCTGTTGTCCCTCGGAGCTGCTGGCTGTGCGTATTACAGCTTCACGGGTGCGACCATTCCCGAGCACCTGTCAACTATTGCGGTACCGCTTGTGGAAGACAACACGGTATCCACGCTGACAGGGCTCGACGACGAGCTTACCCGGTTACTCGTGGACCGGTTTGTTCGACAAACACGCCTGAGTCTGGAGACCAATGAGTCGAGTGCAGATGCCTTGCTGACGGTCACCATCATACGGTATCAAAACCAACCGACCTCGGTTTCTGGCCAAGAGCAAGCCACCCGTAACCGTGTCACGATTGCGGCGCGCGTTGCCTATCAGGACCAGGTAAACGATGTCGAACTGGTTGGCCGCACGTTCTCAGCATTCGAAGAGTATGACCCATTTGACCCTTCCCAAGAGGAGACGGCAGCCTTTGCCGCACTGGAGAAAGTGGCCGATGATGTCTTCACGGCGGCGACGTCCAATTGGTAACCGTATCTTCCAGTGAATCCGCAGGGTTGCTCTAAAGGCCTTGCGACAGGAAATTCCCAAACGTCCGATCTTGCACCACCTGAAGCCATGCCGCTTCCCGACATTCGACAAGCCGCTACGATGATCGAGGAAGGCCGGATTGAACCGGCCCGGACCGTGCTGCAGAATATCCTCCACATGGTCCCGTCCCATTTGTCAGCCCGCGTGCTCTTGGCCCGCATTTTTGAGGCCGAAGGGGATACGCCTGGTGCGCTGACAATGTGGAAGCATGCGGCCTACTACGGCCCGGGCGTGGCCCTTATCGAACAGGGGCTTCGAGAGGCCCTGCTGCGTCAGCGATTCGGGAATCCTGTCCCTATTGAGCCTCTGCCTGCCGATCAACCTGTCACACTGCCTGCGGCGCCTGCGGTGCAAACGCAGCCGGTCAGTGACGTTCCGACGCCCATTCCTGGTAAACGTGCAGGCCTGCCGCCTCCGGAGTTTCAGGATCTGGATAAATTGATCAACGAGCTCGAAACGGCCTCCATCGTTCCGGATCCTGACATTCCCATGGTTTCGGCAGATGACCTGGAGTCTGATATCGAGGACGTTGTTTCGGAGACACTCGCTCGTATTTACGCGAATCAGAGTTATTTCGAGGAGGCTGCAAGCGTGTACGAGAAGCTGGCTGTTCAGCATCCGTATCGTAAAGACGAATACTTGCAGCGCGCGGCGGAAATGAAGGAGAAAGCGGGTTGACTCGGTGAGTCGCTCCAGGCATCATGTCCGCTCGATCCCGACCCGAAGCTGCTGAACGGTTGATAGCCGGCTGCATGTCTGGTACGAGCCTCGATGGAATCGATGTCGCAATTGTGCGCATCAGCGGCAGCGGGAGAGAGATTGCACTGACCGTGGAAGCCGTAGACGAGCGACCTTGGCCTGCAGGCATTCGGGAAGAGCTGCTGACCATTGCCGACCCGTCCAACGGATTCGATCTGTCCCAGGCCTATTCGTGCCCGCTTCACCCTCGCTTGGCATCCATTTACGCCGAAGTAATAAGTGACGTTGCTCAGGGCGCAGGGTTCGACGTATCTGAGTTGGATGCTGTGGGTAATCACGGCCAGACGATTTTTCACGATCCGGGTGCCGCGACGACCATACAACTTGGAGACCCCGTCCGCATGGCTGAACTCCTGGGCGTGACGGTGGTGGCTGATTTTCGCCAGGCCGACGTAGCACTTGGTGGACAGGGCGCTCCGCTCGTGCCCTACATGGATTGGGCGCTATTTACGCACGATACGGATCACCGGCTGCTCTTGAATCTGGGCGGCATTGCCAACGTGACAAGTTTGCCGCCGAACGCCACACCTTCCGATGTGACGGCCTTCGATACGGGCCCGGCCAATATGATCGTGGACGCCCTCGCAACCAGGTTGCTGGGCCGGGCCCGCGATGAAAACGGGTTGGTGGCGTTGCGAGGCCAAGCCTGTGAGTCCGTCCTGGACGAACTCATGATGCATGATTACTTCCAGCAAGTACCGCCAAAGTCGACCGGGCGAGAGCTTTTTGGGACGGAGATGGTGGACCGGTTCATGGCACTGACCTCGAAACTCAGTTCAGAAGATATCCTGGCCACCGCTGCGGCCTGGACTGCTCGCAGCATAGCCCAAGCCGTTCAGGAATTTGTCGCGGGAACGCCGACGCTGATGTGGGTCTCAGGAGGTGGTGTACACAATCAGGCCATCATGCGAGGCCTCAGGGAGCGGATGCCCGGTCTGAATATCGAATCGTTCGCTGCGACCGGATTCGATCCTGACGCGAAAGAAGCCGTTTGTTTTGCGGTTCTGGCCCACGAGGCGCTCAATGGTATTCCAACGGGTTTGCCTTCTGTGACGGGAGCCCGGAGCCGTGCATTTTCCGGAAAGATCTGTATTCCGGGGAGAACCGGCTGATTCGCGGCGTTCGATAGGGCTGGCGGTCATCGCCATCCCTTCTCCTTCACTCTTGCATCCTGATACCATGAGCCAGTCATTTACACCCATTGCTTCGCTGGGCGAATTTGGGCTGATTGATCGCATGAATGAGCGTTTGGCCGACGTGCCACGCTCTGAAAACCTTATCGAAGGCATCGGCGACGATGCGGCCGTATACCGTGCAGGTGACGGGATGCTGCATGTGGTCACTACGGATGTCTTGATTGAAGGGGTCCACTTCGATCGCACCTTCATTCCTACCTCGTTTCTGGGATGGAAAGCCATCGCTGTAAACGTGAGTGACGTGGTTGCCATGAACGCCCGCCCGCTGTATGCCACGGTCTCTGCAGGTTTGCCACGGAATTTCTCCATTGAAATGATGGACGGGCTTTACGATGGCATGGCAGAGGCGTGCAAGGCGTACGGCTTGGAATTGGTCGGTGGCGATACCTCGACGGCTCATGCGCTGTATTTGTCGATTACAGTCATCGGAGAAGTAGCAGAGGAGGATGTTGTATTCCGTCGTGGTGCCAGCGTAGGGGATTATTTGTGCATGAGCGGGGATGTGGGTGGTGCCTTTGCCGGTCTGAAGGTGCTGCTGGATCAGCGCGAGCAGCTGGAAAACATGGGCGAGTCCTATGAACCAGATTTGGACGCCTTCCAGTATGTCATTCAGCGCCAGTTGAGACCGAATGCCCGTCTCGACATCATCAATGCACTGCGAGACGCCGGTGTTCGTCCAACCTCGATGATTGACATCTCTGATGGATTAGCCTCCGAGGTCCATCATATCGGTCGCCGTTCTGATGTTGGCGCAACGGTGCGTATTCCGGCCGTTCCATTTGATCCAGAAACGCGGGCGGTTGCCGACCAATTCCTGGACGAAATCGACGCCTATGCCCTGTTCGGTGGGGAGGACTACGAACTACTTTTCACGGTCAGAGAAGAGGACGTTCCCAAGATCGATGAGACGGAAGGTGTTTCCGTAATCGGGACCATCGAGGAGGCCAAGAAGGGCGTTCGCGCCTACTCTCCCGAGACGGGTCTGATGCCGCTGCATCCTGCCGGATACGAGCATTTTGGAGAAGCACCACAACCGGGCGCCCATGCGTCTCAAGACGGACCGGGTTTTGATGAAACGGACTTTTCTGGCGATAGGGCCTGAATGTAACTAAACTAGTTACATTCGAGATGTCCGTAAGGCGGCACACTCAGGTACCCGTTAACAGGCAATAAAGGGATTTTGCCATCAGAAGGATCCCCGGGGGTTGCGCGGTTGCAGCTTCTTCCGCATTCTTCAAGAACAGATCGTTTTCCCGCCTGGATGGTGGAAAAGGTACCCTCTCCGTCGAGTGCAGGATCTGTCACAGGTCATCCAACACGATTCCGGTTCTGACAAATGGGACCGCCGCTCATGAGAGTCTGCATCATCGGTATTTCCGGAAGAATGGGACCCCGCAAGGTTCAGTGCGGCCATGATCATTGTTTAGGCGTCATGGGAGTATGCACCGACGGAAGTATGCCAAGGCGCGAGACCGGAGGGGCGTCTTGAGTCAAGCTGCGAGCATATCTCCTATGGTTGAAGGCGTTGGACAGTCAAGTCGTCGGCTGGCATCACTCGATGCGTTGCGTGGGCTTACGATTGCCGCCATGTTGCTGGTAAATAATCCGGGCTCGTGGTCGCACATTTACTGGCCGCTCGAACACGCCGCATGGAATGGGTGGACCTTCACGGACCTGGTTTTCCCATTCTTCCTGTTCATGGTTGGCGTGGCCATGATGTTTTCTTTCCCCAAGCGCCTGGCCCGCGGTGATTCGCGTCGGACCCTGATGGGCCACGTAGTCGCGCGCGCCGCCGCATTGATGCTGTTGGGTTGGTGGGGGGCTTCCTGGTCGAGGGTTTTGTGGACCGGTCAGGAAAATGATATCTGGAGCATCCTGCTTCGCGTCGGCTTTGTTTTGGGAGCGGTTGCATCGGTTATCCTGCTTGCCGGTACGGATCGGCGTAAGGTGTGGATGTCCGTCTTCGCAGGAGGATTGATGTTGTTTTTTGCCGGTGCCCTCGGGTCGGGCTGGGAGGACTCGCTTCTGACGCGGCTCGCTGGACTTCGTATTCCCGGCGTCTTGGTGCGGATCGCCTGGTGCTATCTCATCGCGTCGGCACTCTGGTTTTGGATGCCTACCCGCAAGGCCATGCTTGGGTGGATTGCCGGCTTGCTGGGCTTCTATTTCGTGTTCATGCTGGCTGTCCCCATTCCCGGGTTCGGTATGCCGGACCTTTCCATGGGCTTTCCGACCGCAGACACACCCGTGGACCAGCTGTTTTCCAACTGGGCGTTCTACATCGACTTCAACGTCTTTGGGGATCACACCTGGTCGGCGCGACAACTGCGGGACGCTTCCGGCACACTCATCTGGTCGTTCGATCCTGAGGGACTCATATCAACGATTCCGGCTACCTGCTCGGTTTTGTTCGGTATTCTGACCGGCAAGTGGCTGACCCGGCAGGATCGGGATGATCAACAGAAACTCAACGGACTGTTCGTCGCTGCCGGATGGCTGATGCTCATCGGGTTGGTGGTCAGTATCTGGATGCCCATCAACAAACGCATCTGGACGAGCTCTTACACGATTTTTACCGCCGGAATGGCATTGGCGACCCTCGGAATCCTGTATCACGCCATCGACATGAAGGGATGGACGAAGTGGGCCTATCCGATGGTCGCCTACGGCCGCAATGCGATTTTTGCCTTTGTAGCTTCCGGCATGATGGCCACCTCACTGGCATTGGTCGGTGTCGGCGACGGTTCGTTGAAAGGGTGGCTCTACGGCGTCATGCCTGGCTCTCCGAAAATGGCCTCCTTCCTTTTCGGAATCTCTTTTGTCACCGTCTGGGCGTTGATCGTTTGGTGGCTGGATCGCAAAAAATGGTACTTCAAAGTGTGATCTCTCCTCGCAGGAGGACTCGTCGAATCCCACCAGAGACAGCCGGTTTGGAAGGCGCTGTGTACCCGGTCATATCTTCGTTTCGGGCCGTGGATATGGGCCGCCCCAATTGTAATTCCAGAACCCGCCTTATTGCATTCCATGTCTGAAGAACAAAACAACACCTTCGACCCGTCGACCATGGGAGTAGGCATTGCCCTTGGAGCGGGTGTGGGCGTAGCCCTCGGAACCGCCTTGGGTAATCTCGCCATGGGCATTCCAATCGGATTGACCTTGGGGGTTGCCTACGTGGTCGTCATGCAGGAGGTCAAGCGGAAGAAACGCGACTAGCGCTCTTGGCAGGAGTCGCCGGCTGATCGTATGTACCTGATCGGGTTCAACCGGCTATCAGGCGCCCTTACTCGGTCGCCTCGATCACAGCCGGTACCTCCCAGACAAAGCGACCTCCCTGCTTGTAAACGTCACCTCGCTTCATGACGAAATGGACGTCGAGCAGTGCATCCGGGTCGTCCAGTGGATTGGCTGACAGAGCAATCAAGTCGGCATGCTTACCGACTGCGACCGTTCCCTTGTCATCATCCCAGTCCATCAGCTTGGCGCCGTTGATGGTCATGATGCGAAGCAGGTCTTCCGGCGAGATCCCCGCATCTTTGAAGGAGGAGATGAAAGAAATGGTGAGGGATCCGCGGGTGAAGCCGTCTTTCTGATCGGTTACATCGGCTCCGAAAGCAATTTGTACGCCTGCCTGATAGGCACGCCGCAGACGATCGATGCGCTGATCGTACAGTTTTTGAGCCAGCGCATCGTCATACCCGGCGAAGTAGCCGGCGTAGTAGGAAGGAAAATCGGTGCCCACAAGGAAAGTGCCCTGCTCTACCATCATGTCCAGCGCCTCCTTATCCAATTCCCAGGCGTGTTCGAGAGACGCTGCGCCAGCCCGGATGGCATTTTTGGCGCCATCGTACGTCGTGACATGCATGGCTACTTTCGTCCCTGCTCGCTCTGTGGACTCGACGGCAAAACGAAGGTCGTCTTCCGTGTACTGATATGCGAAGTCATCGACGACAATCTTGATCAGGTCAGCGCCGTAGTGCAGGTTCTGTCGGATCGCACGGATAATCTCATCCTGGGTGTCTGCAACCAGGTACTCGGGAGCTACCAACTCCGGGTGTTCAGGCTGAAGCTGAAACTGGCCGCCAAAAGGGGAAATGATCCGTCCGACCGTCTGCATGTCCGGGCCCGGAATCCAACCGTGTTCAATGGCATGTTTCAAATCCAGATCACCGTAATTCCCGCTGTTTCCCAGGTCTCGGATACTGGTAAATCCATGTTCCAACAATGATCGAGCGTTGGTCACGCCCTGGATTGCCCGATATCCAGTCGTCTCAATCACATTGGTGATGAAGAACCGCCCGAAGTCGCGACGCTCCTGCGTCGAAAGCGCGAGGTGGGTATGAGCTTCGATCAATCCGGGCATGACATACGACGTGCTCAAGTCGATCACTTCGGCTCCCGGGGGAACGCGAAGATCAGATCCCATCTCGGCAATGCGCTCGTCATCGATGCGGATGATCTGGTTTTCGAGAACCGTTCCGGATTCTACATCGATCACTCCTCCGGCCCGGATCCAGGTCGATTGCGCGATAACCGGCAGACTGATACAGGCGAGGAAGCACAGAAAAAAGAGACGTTTCATGGGAGCTGGAGCAATGGGTGATTCAATCAGGTCAAACATATCGGGTTTGACGCACGTGAGCAACCCGTCGAGCAATGCGTTGAGCACGAGGTTGCTTTCGTGCGGCTGATAACTCGTGGCCTCGTTGCACACGCTTGCCGGCCAGTGCTATGTTGCCGACACCTTGCGCTCGTTATTCACGCTCTCTCGATTGCCATGCATCCTTTCCTGACCCGAATGCTCTTTGCTCTGATGATCACATCCTTCCTGCCGGTCTTTTTCAGCACTGCTGATGCCCAGGAACGCATGCGCCCCGAAGAAACGGAAGTATGGGAGCCCGTACCCCCGGTCGTGACTCCTGGAGAGTATGTGGGTCCGGTGCCACCTCCCTCGGATGCAATCGTTCTGTTCGATGGGACGAATCTGGATGAATGGGCAAGTACCCGGACGCGAGGCGATGCCGGATGGCGACTGCATGACGGCGTGATGTCGGTGGTGCAGGAAGCCGGGGGGATCCATACCCGTCGCCACTTCAAGGACTATCAGTTGCATCTTGAGTGGAGGGTCCCGCAAGGTGTGATTGGGTCGGGTCAGTCCCGTGGAAACAGCGGATTGTTCATGGCTTGGGACCTGGATCGTGGAAACGGGTACGAGTTGCAGATCCTGGATTCCTATAAGAACGAGACCTACGTCAACGGGATGGCCGGCGCGACCTACAAGCAGTCCATTCCCCAGGTAAATCCGATGCGTCCGCCTGGGTCTTGGCAAACGTACGATGTTGTCTGGCGAGCCCCGCGATTCGACGACGAAGGAAATCTGACCCAGCCCGCACGCGTTACCGCCTTCTTCAATGGAATCCTGATCCAGGACAGCGTCGACATGGAAGGGGAGACCTATTACATCGGGAAACCCGAATACCATCCTTTCGACGGTGCGCCGATTCACCTCCAAGCACACGGGGATCCGGGGCCAACACTTTCTTTCCGCAATATCTGGATTCGTCCACTTGATTGATCAGCGACACGTGCAGGGTGAATGCTGACTCCCGAGGTCATGGTTGAATAGCGGGTGAATGGCGTAACGACTCGGGTCTGAATCTCGTCAAACTAGGACACGATCGGATCCGACCATGACCCATTCGACCATCACATTGATTACCGGTGCAAACCGGGGAATCGGCAAGGAAGTCGCTCGCCAGCTTGTGGCGAAAGGCCACACGGTCATCCTTACATCCCGGTCTCTTGAAAAAGGTCAGGTGGCTGCCGTTGAAATTGGTGAGGGTGCAGGCGCTATTGAGGTCATCCAGCTGGATGTGACTGATCCTGTTTCCATTGAACGGGCCAAAGAGACCGTGAAAGAACGATTTGGCAGACTGGATGTCTTAGTCAACAACGCCGGAATCGATTACGACCGGAACCAGAGCGTCATGAACGCGGATATGGATCGCGTTCGCCGCCTTATTGATACCAATGTGATCGGGGTGTGGGAGGTGACGCAGGCCTTTCATCCCTTGCTGCGGCAAAGCGATCATCCTCGGATCGTCAACGTGAGCAGCGAAAGCGGGTCCATTTTCAATATTGATGTCTGGGCTCCGGGATACGCTACATCCAAAGCTGCGCTGAATGGGTTGACGGCCGTCATGGCCCGCGAATTCGCATCTGATGGAATTCTTGTCAATGCCGTCTGTCCCGGATGGATTGCCACCAGTATGGGCGGTCCGGGGGGAGGCCCGCTACCTCCCGGAGGAGCCTCTGTCGTGTGGGCTGTGGAGCTGCCCAAGGACGGACCGACAGGCGGATTCTACCAGAATGGTCTCCCCTTACCCTGGTAATTGCTCGTCAAACCAATACATTCGCTGTCTGAATCCATGACCACTTCCCACCGAGAAGGAGCCCAGTATGCTGGGGCTGTTGCCGAAGCGCAGCAGCAGCTGGAGCATATCCCCGATGCCGCCAACTGGCCGCTTTCTGAGCGGTTGGGAGCATTCTTCTTCATCTTGTTGGATGCCGTTGAGGAATGTGCCACGAAGGAGGATGTGGATCATCCGGCCGGTGCGTTCCGACGCAGCGCAGCGGGATGGTTTTCGCCATTCCAGGAATCGTTGCGGGAGGCACTGCCCTCCGTCGGCGTTTCCAAAGATGTCAGCGGTGTCAACCGTTGGCTGGCCGAGTTTGCACCGAATCGGGTCGTCATGGCCGAGGTAATGGTCCAACTTATTGAGGCCTCATTGGAGGACGAAACTGACGATCGCCAGCGAAGTGCAGCCCTTGCTGACAGAGTACTCACGGTCCTGGCCGGCCTGTGGAGTACCCCGATACCCTCTCAAGTGGTGGACGTAATTCGATACAGTATTGAGGCAGGGTATCTCCCCGTGGATAAACTGCCGTTGATCCGCTCGTGGTTCGAGGAGGAGGATTTGGTCAAGGACGAAGGGACCGGAGGCTTAACCGACAGTGATTCCGAAAAGACGGAGGATCAGGGCCATGCGTGATGCAGAGGCAGGACAGGACGCGCCACCAGGGGGCGCCCGAGAGCGGGGGTTGACAGCTGCCAAAGCTGGCGTCAAGATGGGGCGTAATTACGCCCGCTATCTGAGTCGCCGGGCCGTAGGAGCATCCAGAGAAGATGCGCGCGGCGAACTGCATGCGCGCAATGCTGAAGACCTGTTTGGCGAGCTATCCAAGCTGCGCGGAACGGCTCTGAAAATGGCGCAAGGGTTGAGCATGGAGCCGGGCGTTTTGCCCGAGCAGTTTTCCGAGATTCTCGCTCGTGCTCAATATGAGGTACCCGCCATGGGACCTGCGCTGGTTCATCGATTGGTTACCCAGGCGCTTGGGGCGCCACCAGAGTCGGTATTCGCGGAATTCTCGACGCGGGCCAGCGCCGCCGCTTCGCTGGGTCAGGTGCATCAGGCAAGGCTGAAAGATGGCACGCGTGTCGTCGTGAAGGTCCAGTATCCGAATGTGCGCGAAAGCGTAGACTCGGACTTGCGTCTCGTACGCGGATTGGCTGGCCGATTCCTCGACAAAGAAGCGATTGATCCATACCTCGGTGAAGTGCGCGATCGCATGATGGAAGAGACGGACTACCGGCTCGAAGGCAATAATATCGAAGAGTTTGCTACGCGATTTGAAGGCTCCCGTATCGTGACACCACGGTGGATCCCGGAGCTGACCACCGAGCGGGTGCTCACCATGACCCAGCTTGATGGGCTGCATCTCAAGGAGTGGCTGGCGACGGGGCCGACCCAGGAACAGCGGGATCAGTATGGGCAGTTACTGTGGGATGCCATCCACGAGCAGGTGGCCGGCACGTCGTTTCGCGTTCATGCCGATGCGCATCCGGGCAATTTCCTTTTTCGTGAGGATGGGAGGCTGGGATTATTGGATTTTGGCTGCATCAAGACGTTCCCGTTGACCTTCCGTGATGGGTTGGTTCGGCTCTATCACGCCCGCATGGACGCAGATCAAGACGGTCTTCTGCGGGCCTACGCAGAGCTGGAGATGTTGCCGCCCGACATGGAAGATGATGGGAGAACGTATTTGTTGACCGTTCTGGATCAGCTGGGAGCCATCATTGAGTCTTTGTATCAACCGGAATCCTATGATTTCGGGGCGGACCGCTTGCTCGACCAGTTCCAGGCTATCATTCCACAATTGACGGGACGAGAAGCCTACAAGCACCGGCGTCCGGTGGGTTCGCAGCATTTTGTATTCGTGAACCGGCTGTTGGCGGGGATGCTGAGCATTCTGACCCAGCTGGAAGCACGAATTGAGACGCGATACGCAAAACAGCTACTGGATAACGTCGTTTCTTAGACGCCATGTCTCCTGTATCCCGTCTTCGAGAATTGGCTGGCTTGTTTGCCAAGCTGGGCCTGATTGCCTTCGGTGGACCAGCTGCCCACATTGCCATGCTGGAAGATGAGGTCGTGGCTCGTCGCAACTGGATGACGCGACAGCATTTCCTGGATCTGGTCGGTGCTACCAATCTGATCCCGGGGCCCAACTCAACCGAGATGATGATGCATATCGGGTACGAACGGGCCGGCTGGAAAGGATTGATCGTGGCAGGGGGGAGCTTCATCATCCCGGCTGTGACGCTGACTGCATTGGCAGCATGGTTTTACGTGGCATATGGTAGCTTACCGACAGTGGCGCCTTTCCTGGTGGGGATAAAGCCAGCCGTCCTGATCATTATCCTCGGCGCGTTGTGGCGACTGGGCAAGAATGCCATCAAAGGGTGGCTATTGGCGGTGATTGCCTTTCTTGTGGCAGCTGGTGTTTTGGCCGGGCAGAGTGAAATCGTGTGTTTGCTCGCGGGCGGGGTGGCAGGCATGCTGTGGTTGCGGTCACATGGTGACACATCGGATACGGCCGAGCGCTGGGTTCCTATGCTCTTCTTGCGGCCCGGCACATCCCAGGTGCTGGCCGCTACCGTTGCTGTAACGGCAACCGTCTCGCTGTGGAAGCTCGGATGGTTCTTCCTGAAAGTAGGATTCGTTTTGTACGGTAGTGGGTACGTCCTGATTGCCTTTCTCGAAGGCGGTCTGGTGCAGGAACTGGGGTGGATCACGCAGGCACAGCTTCTGGATGCCGTAGCCATTGGCCAGTTCACACCAGGTCCCGTTCTGTCCACCGCGACGTTTATTGGCTTTCTGATAGAAGGCATACCCGGTGCAGTGGTAGCGACACTCGGTATCTTTCTGCCGGCATTTCTCCTGGTGGGCATGCTCAATCCGCTGATTCCTGCACTGCGCTCGTCGGTCTGGGTATCCACCTTTCTGGACGCCGTCAATGCCTCCGCTGTAGCGCTTATGGCCGCTGTGTCTATCGAAATCGGACTTCAAGTGCTCATCGATCCGGTATCCATTGCTGTGGCCTTAATCGCTGCAGTCGCAGTTTTCCGATATCGTATCGGTTCAGTCTGGATTGTATTGGGTGGGGGCTTCCTTGGATTTGTGCTGTCACTGGTGGCCACGAGCATATAACGCCACAGTCTTTGGCAGTCCCGGGCCGCCACTGTGTTATATTGGTCACGATTCCTGTGACGACACCTTGGTGGGATCTGAACCGAGTCCGTCGTTGCCGTGAGTTCTTCCCGGCTCGCGTCATCCATCTTCAACCAGTCCCCATGGAGAATCTGGACGTACTGGCGGCCAATCTGCTTTCCCCTGTGATTCTGGCATTCGTGCTGGGTGTTATTGCAGCCTTGGTTCGCAGCGATCTGAAGTTGCCGCCGGCGCTTTACAACGGCCTCTCCATCTATCTGCTGTTGGCCATCGGTCTGAAAGGTGGCGTTGAACTGAGCAAGACACCGCTATCCGTATTCATCGGACCGGCGCTTCTGACTCTTTTCCTGGGTCTGATCACGCCCATCATCGCCTACAATATCCTCAGGCGACTTGGACGGATGGACCGGGTTAATTCGGCCGCCATCGCAGCCCACTACGGATCCGTGTCGGCTGTGACGTTCATTGTAGCGATAACTTTCGGTACGATGACGGGGCGCGCACCGGAAGGCTTCATGCCCGCCCTCGTGGCCATTCTGGAGGTCCCTGCGATCGTCGTCGCGCTCATGATTGCATTCATGCGGGATGGGCGTGCAGGAAGCTGGAAAGATGCTCTGCATGAAGTGCTCTCGGGTCGCAGTGTCATCCTGCTCGTGGGTGGACTCGTGATTGGGGCGCTTGTTGGCCCTGAGGGTTTTGAACCCGTCGAGCCGTTTTTCTACAGTGGCTTTCAGGGAGCGCTCGTCCTCTTTTTGCTCGAAATGGGCATTGTGGCGGCCGGACGCTTGCGGGATCTGAAGAAAGTGGGCTTTTTTCTGGTAGCCTTCGGAATCCTCGTTCCCATTCTGCACGGCGTCCTGACCATCTGGCTGGCCCAGTTTACAAGCCTGTCTGTAGCGGGCGCTGCCGTGCTTGCTGCCATGGTTTCGAGTGCGTCATATATCGCCGCGCCGGCTGCCGTTCGCATAGCGCTTCCCGAAGCCAATCCAACTTTTTATCTCACGGGTGCCCTGGGCATCACCTTTCCATTCAACGTGACGCTGGGTATTCCGCTCTACTACGCCTTGGCCGAATGGCTGATTGGCTGAGTATCGCTTGCCCAGTATCTCCGTCTTTTCGAATTCGTTTCATTCTGTCATGCATCATTCCATTGTATCGCTCAAGCTTGTCACGATTGTTACCGAGCGCATCCTCGAGGATCGCCTATTGCGTACACTCGTGCAGCTTGGAGCCAAAGGCTACACGCTGACCCAGGCCACCGGAAAAGGATCGCGAGGCGTGAGGGCATCCGAGTGGGAAGGGCCGGATACCAAAATTGAGACCTTGGTAAGTGAAGACGTGGCGCAAGCCATCATGGATCATGTCGCGGACACGTTTTTTGAGCATTACGCCGTAATCGTTTACGTGCAAGATGCAGCCGTCGTACGGGGTGAGAAATATGTCTGAGGGGATAGCGAAATGCACCTGGCACCTGCGCGATGGGTCGGCACAACGCTGTAGCATTTCCATACCTGGTGACACGTAGAAGACCCGTTTCACGACGAGCACACTGACAGCACATGCAGCCGATTCAAGGCCTCCACCACATCACCGCCGTCGCCTCAGATCCACAGGCAAATCTGGACTTTTACGTTGGAATCCTGGGCCAACGGCTGGTCAAGACGACGGTCAATTTCGATGACCCCGGTACCTATCATCTCTACTACGGGGATAATGTGGGCACGCCGGGCACGGCCATGACGTTTTTTCCGTGGCGGGACATGCATCGCGGACGCCTGGGCGCAGGCGAAACATCCGCTGCTGCCTATGCCCTGCCCAAAAGCTCCTTGTCCTGGTGGCTGGATCATCTGAGTGCCAGTCATGTGACCGTAGCCAGCATCGGCAAGCGATTCGACGAAACGGTCATCACATTTCCTGATCCAGATGGGATGATGATTGAGCTCGTCGCGACAGACGATCCGTCCACGATTCAGCATTGGATGGATGGGCCCATTCCTGCTCAGCATGCCCTTCGTGGATTCCACAGCGTGACGCTGTTATTGAATGAGATTGAGGCCACTTCCTCCGTCCTTGTCGACAAACTCGGGTATCAATTTGTCGGCCAGGAGGACAACCGGTATAGATATGGTGGTGCATCCTCGGATCGGGGCCTGTACATCGATTTGCTGCATGTCCCGGAAGCAGGAAGAGGGGCATTCGGAGCAGGATCCATTCATCATGTTGCCTTCCGGACGGTAGACGATGAAGAGCAACTTGAGTACCTGACACACCTTCGCGAAGCCGGTCTGCGGGTGACGCCGGTCCAGGACCGTCAGTATTTCCATTCCATCTATTTCCGTGAACCGGGCGGCGTCCTGTTCGAAGTTGCTACAGACGAGCCGGGATTCACTTCCGACGAGTCGGTGAAGCAACTAGGCTCGACGCTGAAACTCCCTGCCTGGTATGAGTCTCGTCGCGCACAGATCGAAGCCACACTACCGGAGATTGAGCGTGACGGATATATCACGAAAAGCACTACCCGATCATAGCGGGTCCAAGAACGCAGCAGACATGACACACGTGGAGCAAGGCCCCCATCAAGGCCAAAAGGTATATACGGCCGGCGAGCCCTTGGAAAACGCCTCTTCGGCGATGATCCTGGTGCACGGTCGCGGCGCGACTGCGCCCAGCATCCTTGAATTGTCCGGGGCGTTTCCGATCGCAGGCATGATCTACCTGGCACCCCAGGCCATGGGCAACACCTGGTATCCGTTTTCATTCCTGGCTGCTCGCCATCAGAATGAGCCTGGGATTTCTTCCGGTCTTGCCGCCATCAAGGACGTGATTGACCGGGTAGTGGATGCCGGCATTCCATTGGATCGCGTTGTGCTGGCAGGCTTCTCACAGGGAGCCTGTCTCGCTTCCGAGTATGTTGCCAGGCATCCGGCCCGCTACGGCGGATTGCTGGTTTTCAGTGGCGGGTTGATCGGGCCTCAGGATGCGCCGCTATCATTCAAGGGGGATCTGAAAATGACACCGGTTTTTCTGGGGTGCTCGGACACGGACTTCCACATTCCGCTCGAACGGGTCGAGGAATCTGCCAGGGTCTTCGAAGAGATGGGAGCTCTCGTAACAAAAAAGATCTACCCCGGGATGGGCCATACGATCATTCAGGATGAAGTCGATGAGGCACGTCGCATTCTGAATGATCTAACGAGAAGTCAGCCCGTTTGATTTTGCCCGCAGATATGTGGAAGCTCAAAGCAACGATCATCAGAAAAGCGCCATGAAACGAATTGCCTTCGCTCTTCTTATCCCTTTTGGATTCGCAGCATGTGCTGTGTCTGACGAGCCTCTTTCGTTTGCGTTGATTGGTGACGGACCGTACAGTCCGCATGGTGAAGAAGTGGCCGCTCGTATGATCGACGACATCAATGCCCGCGAAGGGGTGGAGTGGGTCATTCATCTGGGAGATGTGAAAGGGGGAAGTCAGTCGTGCGAAGATGGATTGCTTCAGAGTCGACGCGCGCTTTTTGATCGGTTCAAGATGCCTTTCATTCTCACTCCTGGCGATAATGATTGGTTTGATTGTATCCGCGAATCGGCCGGGTCGTTCGACGACTATGAACGCCTGGCATTTACACGCTCCCTGTTTTTCCCTGAGCCTGGGATGAGCACGGGTCAGCGGCCCATGGCACTGCGCTCGCAAGCACTGGAGTCTGATTATACTGAGTTCGTTGAAAATCGGATGTGGGAAGCGAGTGGAGCCGTTTTTGCTACCCTGCACCTGGTTTCGATCACACGTCCGCCATCGGATTCGACCACAGCAATTCGTCGATTATCGGCAGCAAGTGACTGGATCAAGAACGCGTTTCAGACAGCTCGGGACTCAGATGCAGCCGGCGTCTTTTTGGCTACCCAAGTGGACCTGTGGCCAGTTTCCGCGCCCACCGAATTCGAGGGTGAATGGTGCCGCCTGTGCGGTCAACCCGTTCCAGGCCTGGCCCCGATTTACGAAGTGCTGTCTGAAGAAGCCGCATCATTCGATGGCCAGGTTGTGATTGCTGTTGGGGACACCCACGTATTCCGGGTCGATAAGCCTCTTTATGGACCGGATGGATCCATTCTGCAGAATGTGACGCGAGTGGAAGGATTCGGTGAACCGAATCTGAATTGGGTGCGCGTCGAGGTAGATCCTGCGCAACGCCAGGTATTCACATTCTACCAGGAGCTGCTTCCCTGATCAATGTGTGTGTCCGGGACTGGGACTGGAGGTACGGATCGGCTCGCGGGAAGAGGTGACCGAGCGTGGAGGCAGGTGCTTCAGCATGTCAAACTCTGCGCGAATCCAATCCGTGATACGTGCATCCGGCAAAAAGCCGTTGTGATCCGCTTGGTACGCAAATCCTTCGAGTACATCGGCGTACGGCCCGAATCCTCTCAGACGGAACGGAACGACCAGCACGCTCCTGCCAGCCGCCTGTTCTTCTTCCATGAAATCACGGATCGCAGCTTCTGCTGCTTCCCGTTTCCCCGTCCAATCTTCTCTCAATGTGATGACCTCAACCGTGTGGAATGGAGCCAGATGGCGCACTGAGTCTGCCATGGCATCCATGCGGGCTATCCATCGCGCATTCTCTTCGTCGCTGCCTGGACCGTGTCCTATCACGAGGACGGATTCATTCTCAGGGTTGTCCATCAGCGGCTGCGTACGATCAGCCAGGATCCCTCCGAGGTGGGTGACATCCATCAGCCCCCGACTGCTCAGTTGCACAGGTACATTCAGTCGCAGCGGAAACGGTTCGTGCATGAACCGTCCAGGTGGCTTTTCCTGGCGAATATGAAATGCATATTCCGTTGCTTCGAGGAACGAATCACCAGAAATGAACAGGCGAATGACTTCGATACGGGTCACGTCCTGCGCTTCCAGCTTGTCCACCGCCTCCTGTAGCGTGTGTGGATTGGCCATACCAAATGCGATGGCCACCGGCGCTTCGGTACGCAGCGGTTCCACGGCGTCGATCACGGCTTGATTCCAGTCATCCGAGCCCCCGTGGGCCATAACCAGAAGGCCGGACTGCTCACTTGAACGGGACTGGAGCCCCTTCGACTGGACAGCCAAGGCATCCTGTGCAAGGACACCAGGTGATGACAGAAAAGCAATGGCCAACAGGTAGGTGAGGAGTCGGAAAGTGTTCACGTGTTCGAGCAATGGGGCAAACGTTATCTGTATTTAGACTTAATCTAAATAAGGAAGATTTACGGTTCATGAGGTTTGTGTAAATGGTGCCCCGTACTTTCAGGGTTCGTGCTGCTCAACCCGATTTCCACTGATGACGTGACCCTTATTGCACGATTCATTCCACTGATGCTCCTGTGCCTGACCGTCGGCTGTGCCGCGACATTGCCCGGAGGCATTTCTGAGGCTCCGATACCATCCGATTCACCGCAAACGGCATCGGATCAAGATCTGGCAGAAATGGAGGCGATCTTCTGGGAGCGTCAACGCGAGGCCATGACGCGGTACACTGATGCCGAAGTCGACTTCATGACCGGAATGATCGGCCACCACGCTCAGGCGCTGATCATGTCGGAATTGGCGCCTACCAATGGTGCCTCGTCTTCCATCAAGACGCTTTCTGCGCGCATCATCAATGCCCAGATGGATGAAATTGCTACCATGCAGCGGTGGCTTGAAAACCGGGGCGAACCGGTGCCCGAAGTCCATATTGATGGCCTGGATCTGATGATCCACATCCCGGGTCAGGAGCATACCATGGGGCAGGGACACGAGCATTCCATGATGCCTGGAATGCTGACTCGGGCCCAACTCGAAGAATTGGCCGTGGCCACCGGCTCCGAATTTGATCGGCTCTATCTTACCTACATGATCCAGCACCATGAGGGCGCCATTGTTATGGTGGATAAGATGTTCTCCACCGACGGTGCAGGGAACGACGAGCAAGCTTTTCGTCTTGCCACGGACATAAATGTGGACCAGAAAACTGAAATCGCACGGATGAGGAAGATGTTGGACGCCATGGCGGAAGACAAATGAGCCCATGCCAAGCGCCGTGCTTGATTACTCTACTTAATCGCCGTTGATTAGCGGTTGCCTTTTCACCCAACCTGTGATTCTCATGAATGGTTTTTCCTGTCGGCCCGGTGGTTCATGCCTGGTCGCTAATATGCTCTGGGCGGTGTTTTTCGTCGCCGTACTTCTTACCGGATGTTCTTCCGGTTCCATGATGGACGCTGGTGATGCCATGCCCGCAGCTGACGCCGCTCCTGCGATGGATGCGATGGATGCAGGGATGGCCTCTGCGTCCGCCGAGGCGCCAGCAGATCCCCGCATAGGGCTCGGAGCAGGGCTCTTCGATGCCGAGGAGGCCATTTGGAACCTGTCCATGCTTTCTACCACCCCGCCTGCTGAGGATTTTCTCGGGGTGACGAATTCGGACCTTGCCTTCCAGGGCGATTACGTTTTCCAGGGTAACTACAACGGCGTCATGATCTGGGATGTCTCCGATCCTTCGATGCCGGAGCTCGTGAAAGATTATTTGTGTCCAGCTTCGCAGAGCGATGTCTCGGTCTACGGTAATCTGATGTTCGTTTCCGGTGAGGGCACCAGCGGTCGTCTTGACTGTGGTACCCAAGGGGTCGATGAGGCTATCAGTGCAGACCGCCTGCGCGGCATCCGCATCTTCGATATTTCGGATATCCAGAATCCGGAGTACATCCACAATGTCCAGACGTGTCGCGGATCACATACCCACTCCGTACTGAAGGACCCTGATGTGGACGACAAAGTCTGGATCTACGTCTCCGGTTCTGCGGGTGTCCGCCCGGATGCGGAACTGTCAGGCTGCTCTTCCATGGCTCCTGACGAGGATCCGAATTCAGCCCTCTTCCGCATTGAAGTCATCGAAGTACCTCTGGACGCACCGGAAACAGCTGCCATCGTCAGCTCCCCCCGGATCTTCGAGGATCTCGTTGCACCGCCAACGCATGGCATGTCCCCAGCTGACCAGCGCGCCATTGACGAAGCGAAAGCTGCCGGCGCCTTTGTCGTCGAGCTGTTTGGCCAGGAGCGTGTGCTTCCGGACCAATTCGTTGCTCAATTCATGGCAGGCTTCATGCAGAGTCGCGGTGGAGGCGATGCAACGGCCGCAGACAGTGCTGCATTCCGGGAAGCTCTTCCGGGAATGATTGCTGCTCGCTTCGGAATGTCAGATGATGAAGACGAAGGACCCGGTCGCGGGCCTACACAGTGCCACGACATCACACTGTATCCGGAAATGGATTTGGCGGGTGGTGCCTGTGAAGGGTATGGTCTGCTTCTGGACATCTCTGATCCTGCCAACCCGTTCCGCATGGATGCCGTTGCCGACTCCAACTTCTCCTACTGGCACTCGGCGACGTTCAACAACGATGCCACGAAGGTGCTCTTCACTGACGAGTGGGGAGGCGGTGGCCAGCCCAAGTGCCGCGAAGACGATCCCGTTGAGTGGGGTGCCAATGCGCACTTTACCATCGAAGACGGTGAAATGGTCTTCCACAGCTACTACAAGCTGCCTGCTCCGCAGACCTCGGTGGAGAACTGTGTGGCCCATAACGGATCACTGATTCCGATTCCGGATCGCGATGTCTGGGTGCAATCCTGGTACCAGGGCGGGATCTCTGTCATTGATTGGACGGATATCAACAACCCGACGGAAATCGGTTTCCACGACCGTGGTCCGGTCAATGCAGATCAGCAGGGTAATGGGGGGTCATGGTCGGTGTATTGGTACAACGGCTTGATTGTCAGCTCCGAAATTTCCCGCGGTCTCGACATTTTTGAACTCACACCGAGCGATTACCTGACGGCAAATGAAATCGCGGCTGCCAATACGGTTCAGCTCGATTACCTGAATGCGCAGGGCCAGCCCATGTATCGTTGGCCTCACAGCTTTGCATTGGCCCACGCCTATCTCGATCAAATGGAGCGCGCGGGTTCAATGGCTCCGGAGCGTACGGCTCGTATGCGTATGGGTCTTGAGCGCGCCGAGGGAATGTCGGGTGCTGAACAGACAACCATGCTGACCAACATGGCAAATCGTCTAGACGGTGCTGATGATCGCAAGGTTCAGCTATTCGTAGAGACGCTGCGTGGCCTGAGCTCTTGACGTATCCTCTCGCAATCACGCTTTGCGCCAGCTCGTGATCGAGTGAATGCGCATTGGACTCCGCCGCCCCGTATGACCTGTTCATACGGGGCGGCCATGTTTTGACCAAACGGGTGACTTCACGTCATCAGGCCAATCACGAGCTCATTGTCCCACTCGCCTGCCATCCCTAAACTGGTACCATCCCGCTTCCAATCCTGATCGAGGAAAACCATGCAGACCCTGTTTGTTGACGGAGCCCCCGAAGCCATTGGACCCTATTGTCATGCCGTACGAAGTGGCCCATTTTACTTTCTGTCCGGACAGACCCCGTTGGATGCGAAGACCATGCAGATCATGGGGGAAACCATCGAAGAGCAGACGGGGCTCGTACTGTTCAACATTTCCACGGTGTTGAATGGATTGGGGCTGGGACTCGTGGACGTGATCAAGACCACGGTCTATTTGCAAAGCATGGATGATTTCGCGGGTATGAACGAGGTCTACGGCAACATTTTTGAAGGTCATCGTCCGGCCCGAACTACGATTGCCGTCAAACAAAATCCGCTGGGAGCGCTCGTTGAAATCGAGTGCATTGCCGAGGCTGCCGACTGATGGGTGCGGCAATCAGTCTTGCATTTCGTACCTGAATATCGGACCCTGTACCCCCATGCGCTCTCGCTTCCTCATGCCTTTGATCGCCTTCGGGCTGCTGTCGCTGACGTCATGCAGCGACACCTTTCTCGATCCTTTCGAGAATGACGGCCGGTATTATTCGCTGTACGGATTCATCGATGCCTCAGAAACAGTGCATCATCTCCGAGTGATCCAAGTCACCCGATTTGCAGAAGAGATCCTCGCGGATCGACCCGATACCCGGAATTTTGATGCGCAGGTCACTACGACAGATCTGACCTCCGGGGAAACGACGCGCTGGACCCATCAGTTGAGGCAGCTCTCCGATGGATCCTATGGGCATATTTTTACAGGCCGATTCCTCGCTCGCCAGGGCCGGACCTATCGATTGGAAATCCTTCGCTCCGATGGCAAGATGACGACGGCTGAAACAACCGTCCCTCGCTTTCCTACCACGATTCCAAACCCGGACAGGCTGTTTTTCCCATACGAAGCCAGTCCCGATTCCAGCTTCTCAGCTCGCGTTATTCTGCCGGATATCGCCTCACCATGGGATATGACCCTGTTTTACGATTTGCAGGGTTTGAATGTGGAGGTACCCTACGGCCGAGTCGGATCACGCACGGCTGACGGTGGGTGGGCATTTGATGTGGACATGCAGAGGGATGCGCCGTTGATGCGTTCATTTTTGAATCTGGGGCCGGCAGACCCGCTGCCACTGTTGCACGCCATCACGCTGCAAATTCGGGCACTCGATTCGAATTGGGATCCTCCAGGGGGTGTCTTCGACCCAGAAATCCTTGCGCAGCCCGGGGTCATGTCCAACGTGGTCGATGGCTATGGCTTTTTCGGAAGCGTCGGACTGTATCAATACACCTGGATCGCTCCTCCTCAATAAGACGATTCGAGGAGAGCGGGATCAACCGCAGGACCATCACATGGTTTTATGTGGTCTTTGCTACTCCCATTCACCGTCGAAACGACATAGCGTCGTAGCGTCAACCCAGGCATCCAGCCACGAAGCTCTCTCCGCAACGCGCAGGCTCCAAGCCGGTCCCGATCCGATCGGTGATCCAGGCGGTGTCGTCACGCTGCGCTGATCCTCTTCAGGCTGAAAGGGTCGGAAGAGGAAGCGGTCTACATCATCCAGGATCGCCAACCGATGAGCCTGCGATTCTTCGTCGGAGTTGCTGGAATTATTGGTCAGCCAGGCATGGATGTCCCTGAGGTGCAGGGTGAGCCGGGCTCGTACGGCAGGGGAGTAGCGTGTGGAGTGCGCCGCATCCATCAACAGGTCCGTCCAGACTTGCTGCGTAATTCGCTGGAGTTCAGCCGAGTAGGGATTGTCGGGTTCCTCTTCCAGCCATACATGGTTGGTCGTCCTGACTAGCATGTCGAGTAGACCCGGCTGGCCACCGTCAAAATCCCGCTGTACCATCAGGCGAGCAGCACGTGATGGTTCAAGCAACAAACTGAATACCTGCTGGGCCACAATCGTTGCCGGGGCATACGGGTCAAAGATCAAGCCCGTGTCGCCTCCAAAGAGCTCTCGGTGTTGACCGTATCCAGGAGGTCTTGGCGGAATCTGGGTCCGAATGTGACGAGGTAGGGCCAGTTGCTCAGGCGTCACGGCATCCAGCATGGCGTCCATGGCCCGAACCTGGTCGCGTGGATTCACAGCTTGTGGGTAGTCCTGGCCGTCACCCCGAACGTTATACGTATAGCGAACACCACCGACCAACTTGGCAACGGCATCCAGTTGATACCGATGGCGCAGATAGAGCGGTACGAGAACCTCTTCCATCATAGCCGCAGGGCGACCGGGGCGGATGGTGCCAATACCGAAGTTGCCCAGAGCAGCTGTACGTACGGCCATCTCCCGTTCCAGCGCCTCGACGGCGCTTTCTCCGTTGTCCCAAAGATGAGCCGTTGGATGAGCGCCCCCGGCAGGACGGGCATCATTGTCCGTGATGAATTCCCAGCCGGCATCCATGTATTCCCGGAGTATGGACTCCAACGCTGTTTTCTCATCCATACCATCCGGGAAATCCGAGTAACCGTATCGGATGGCGAATTTGTCCCACTCTCCGATTCCCGAGTCGTAGGCTTGGTTGAGTACCACCCGCCCACGGGCATCGAGCTCAGCCAACGGAGCGGGGTAGTCCATGACCGAGGATCGGTTGTTGACCGAGGCCGAGAAGTTGTGTTGAAGGCCGAGCGTGTGCCCCACTTCATGGGCGGACAACTGGCGGATACGGGCCAGTGCCATAGTCAGCATTGGATCGTTTTCTGAAGTCTGAATACCGGCGACGGGGTCGTAGGGATTCAGAAGTCCTTCAGCCAGCAAATAGTCCTGACGCACACGCAGGGATCCGAGAAGGACGTGCCCTTTGATGATCTCTCCCGTTCGAGGGTCTGTGATGCTCGATCCATAGCTCCACCCTCGGGTAGAACGATGAACCCAGTTGATGATGTTGTAGCGGACGTCTAGCGGGTCGGCACCTTCTGGGAGAACTTCCACCCGGTACGCGTCGCGATAGCCAGCAGCCTCAAAAGCCTGATTCCACCAGCGGGCGCCCTCCAGAAGCGCGGTTCGAACCGGTTCGGGTGTACCGTTGTCCAGGTAGTAGACAATCGGCTCAACGGCTTCGGATACGGCTGCCCAAGGGTCCTTCTTCTCCAGACGATGGCGCGAGATGTAGCGCACGCGCATGTCTTCACCGATGGGTGTCGAGTAGTCCATGAAGCTGGGACCAAAGTATCCCGCTCGCGGATCGTGTTCGCGCGGCTCGAATCCAGGATCCGGCAGGGCAATGAACGAGTGGCGCTGACGCAGGGCAAAGGCTTCGGGAGCAGCAGCCACCGTACGGACCTGTCCGCCCGGGCTGTCTGATGTGAAGGTCAGTAGCGCCTCCATTTCCGTGTTTCGGGGGAAGCTTTTGGTGTTCTCGCGGTAGGGCACGGACCGGGATCCATCAACGCGAAAGGTGCCCTCTCCTCTGCGACGAAGCGTTGATGCGGCGCCGTGGGCATCGCGAACGACGAATGAAGTAGCGTCCACCAGGACACGACCGTCTTCTTCTGCGACAATGTCGAAACCGTGCAATACGCCAGCTGCAAATGCCTCGGCAACGGACTGGCGTTCAGATGCATTTTCCGACGAGGCGATGTAGTCCAGGTTAGGGACCTTGAGCAGAACCTTGGGACCATGACGTTCAAAATGCACAATTCGGGTAGGTCCCAATTGGTTGCGATCGAGCCCGATATCATTCGATCCCAGACCCGCGGCCAGCGAAACCTGGTAGATGAAATCGTCCCTGAAGCGATCAATCTCCAACCAGACTTTGCCCCCGGCATCATCCCAATACAGGGTAAAGAAACCCTCCAGAGCCTCCAGCGATTCCGTCTTCGAAGCAATGGTGGGCAGGCCCTGTGCCTGCACGGAGCCGCTCATGAAGACCATCAAGATGATCAGGGTGTAAAGACGTTTCATGGATCCGCAGGTACGTGGAAAGGGGAGCTCAATATATACGTAGATGGCCGAAAAACGCAGAAAAATGAACATCTGTTGAAGAGGCAAATTCCCCGTTTCTTTGCGATGGTTACACCGGGTCTACAGGCATCCACCGGAGCATAACCTTATTTTTCTGATTCTAAGCCAGAAGGCGCACACACGGCCAGATCATAAGGATTGGCCATTGGCTCCTCCCAGTGAGTCAGGTGCTCCCACCCTCCGGTTAATCCGGATTCATTCCAACCTGATAGTCCAAACCAGATGGAACCCAAGATGGCCACCGGCGAAGTCGTGCAGATTGTCGGCCCCGTGATCGACGCCCAATTTCCTGCAGACGCCGTTCCAGAAATTTACGATGCCCTCACTATCGACCGTGAAGACGGTTCGACGCTAGTTCTTGAAGTGCAGCAGCACCTCGGGGAAAACCGCGTCCGTACGATCGCCATGGATGCGACCGACGGTCTGACCCGCGGAACGAAGGTGTCAAGCACCGGTCGGGCTATTTCGATGCCGATCGGTGAGGATATCCTCGGCCGTCTGTTCAACGTCGTTGGAGAGGCGATTGACGGTATTGATCAGCCGAAAGCTGACGAGCGTCGTCCGATCCATGCTGCTCCTCCGGCTTTCGACGAATTGTCGACAACGGTTGAAATGCTTGAGACGGGTATCAAGGTGGTTGACCTCCTTGAGCCGTATGCTCGCGGTGGAAAAATTGGTCTCTTCGGTGGCGCTGGTGTTGGCAAGACCGTTCTGATCATGGAGCTCATCAACAACATCGCCAAGGGGCACGACGGTTTGTCGGTGTTCGCTGGGGTTGGTGAGCGTACCCGTGAAGGCAATGACCTTCTCCGTGAGATGCTCGAGTCCGGTGTAGTTGACTACGGCAAGGAATTCCTCCACTCGATGGAAGAAGGGGACTGGGACCTCTCCAAAGTGGATAAGGACGCGCTCAAGAATTCGTCGTTGGCCCTCGTATTCGGCCAGATGAACGAGCCTCCTGGAGCCCGTGCCCGCGTGGCCCTCTCCGGGCTGACGATTGCCGAGTACTTCCGCGATCTGGGTGGACGTGACGTGCTCTTCTTCGTCGACAACATCTTCCGCTTCACGCAGGCTGGCTCGGAAGTTTCTGCTCTGCTCGGTCGAATGCCTTCCGCTGTGGGTTACCAGCCGACGCTATCCACGGAAATGGGTGAGATGCAGGAGCGCATCACCTCGACCAAGAACGGATCGATCACGTCGGTACAGGCCGTTTATGTGCCTGCTGATGACCTTACCGATCCGGCTCCGGCAACGACGTTTGCCCACCTTGATGCCACGACGGTTCTTTCCCGTCAGATTGCCTCCCTGGGTCTGTACCCGGCCATCGACCCGCTGGACTCCACGTCCCGCATCCTGGATCCTCGCATCCTCGGCGATGAGCACTACAACACAGCGCAGGACGTCAAGAACCTGTTGCAGCGTTATAAAGAGCTCCAGGACATCATCGCCATCCTCGGGATGGACGAACTCTCCGACGAAGACAAGCTGGTCGTAGGCCGTGCCCGACGTGCACAGCGCTTCATGTCCCAGCCATTCTTTGTGGCCGAGCAGTTCACGGGTAACCCGGGCAAGTACGTCAAGATTGACGACACCATCCGCGGTTTCCGCATGATCCTCGACGGCGAACTCGATCACCTTCCAGAGGGTGCCTTCACCTACAAAGGCGCTATCGAAGAAGTCATCGAAGCAGGCGAGAAAATGCTGGCAGAAGCTGCGGCTGAAGTCTAGGCCATCGCCTTCACGAATCACACCTAGCCACAGGCATCATGGTCGTAGAAATCGTATCGCCATCGGGTCGCGTGTACAGCGGTGACGCCGCACGGGTCAAAGCACCCGGCGTAGAGGGATCATTTGAGGTTCTCAAAAACCATGCTCCGATGATCGCTGCCATCGAGATTGGTTCAATCGTCGTGACCGATTCGTCCGGCAGCGCCATCACGTTCGCTACTTCCGGCGGTTTCGTCGAAGTACAGAACAACATGGTCAGTGTCGTAGCGGAAACCATCGAGCTGGCCTCCGACATCGATGTCGAGCGCGCCAAAGCGGCTGAACAACGCGCTGCGGATGCCTTGGCCAATGCGGACCCGAAAGCCCGCGCTGAAATGGCTGCAGCGCTTGAGCGGGCTCGAAACCGTGTTCGTGTAGCGATGGGGTCGGTAGGTAAGAACCGCTAGAATCGTTTGACGGGATTTTAAGGATGCGCGCCCGGCCCTTGGCCGGGCGCGCATTTTTGTATCCGACCTGCACAGGCAACCCGTACGGGATTGGGTCGTGTAAGACGCATTCTTCCACCAGCGTGATAACTTCCCCTCATGAGAATTGTCTTTTCTCTTTTGATTCTATCCTTTGTGGCCATTGGCTGCACGCCAGGACAGGACACCCCGTCTGAATCCCTTTCTTCAGATCCTTTATATGCTCTTACGACAGACGCTGGCGAGTCCTGGTTCACTCGTAACGCTGCTGGCACGGTGTTGGTCTTTGGTCGCCACGAAGAGGGTTGGTCAGGCCACACATTATGGGGCGTTGAGCAAACGGAAGAGGGGTGGTCTGAGCCCGCTATTCTTCCATTCTCGGGTACATATAATGATCGGGGCGCCCGATTCTATCCGGGATTGGACGCCATGCTGTTCGCTTCCGACCGCCCGCTTCCCGGCGAGACCGAGGCCGATGACTTCAACATTTGGATAGCCATGCATGATGGCATCGAATGGCTTGAACCCGAACCGATTCCTTCCATCAATTCCGACGCAAACGACTTTCACGCCAGTATTGCTGGCGATGCATCCATCTTTTTTGCTTCCGATCGCGAAGGAGGAATGGGCCAGGCGGATTTCTATCGCGCTGAGTTGGGTATTGAAGGATACGAGGTGACTCCTGTTGGCGCTCCGGTCAGCAGTGCCCAGTCGGAGGCTGATATCTGGGTTGATCCGGCGCTACGCTACGTGATTTTCAGTCGTAAGGATGGCGAGGAAGGATTCGGAGGAGATGATCTCTGGATATCGTTTGCCGAAGAAGAGGGTTGGAGCAGCCCGGCAAACCTGGGCTCCGCTGTGAACTCTTCTGAGTATGAGTACGGCCCGTGGGTCAGTCGCGACGGGTCAATCCTGTTCTATACCACGCACAAGGACGGCGATGCCGATGTCCTTCAGATAGCCTTGGGAGACCTGGGCATCGAAGGGCCCGAGGGCTGGACAGGAACGGGTATCCAGTAATGCCGGATTACGTAGCCGATATTCCGACCCCGGCTGTGTTGGTGGATGCCATACGGCTTGCCGCCAATCTCGAAGCCATGCAGGCTCAAGCTGATCGGGAAGGCGTTCGACTGCGGCCGCACACCAAGACGCATAAATCGATTGCCATCGCCCAGCAACAGCGAGACCTGGGTGCCCTAGGCCTGACGGTCGCAAAAATGGGCGAAGCCGAGATGTTTGCCAAGGCGGGGTTTGATGATATCCGTATTGCGTACGCTTTGGTGGGCGAGGAAAAGTATCAACGAGCCTTGCTGCTGATCGAATCTGGCTGTCGCGTATCCTTTTGCGTGGATACGTTGGAGGGTGCCTCTGCTGCATCAGCTTTTTTCGAGGCGCGAGGAGCTTCCATTGATGTACTCATCGAGACCGATATCGGGTATGGCCGCTGTGGGGTTCGATGGGATCAGCCAGAGTCTGCTGCGTTTGCTGCCCGTGTGGATGCCTTGCCGGGGTTGAACGTGGTCGGCATCCTGACCCATGCCGGTCATGCCTACAATGGCCCCCAGCATGAAGGGGAGTCCCTCGAGCACGCGTTGAAGCGTGTATCCGATCAGGAGCGCGATCGCATGCTCGATTTTGCAGATGCACTTCGTACGGTTGGGGTTCAGGCGGCGGTGAATGGCTCGCTCGAAATCAGCATCGGTTCAACCCCTTCCATCAGCGCGTTCACGAATGCAGAGCGGCACGGCTTCCGTGTGACAGAAATCCGCCCGGGAAACTACCTGTATCTGGACATGACCCAGGCCAACCTGGGAGTGGCGTCGATGGATCGGTGCTCGCTCACCGTCCTTGCTACGGTTATCTCGCGGCATGACAACCCCGATGGTTCTCAGCGCTTCTTCCTGGATTCCGGAAAGAAAGTTTTGACGTCCGATGGGGCCTATGGCGCTGAGGGATACGGACAGATTCTCTCCAGCTCGGATCCAGCCACTCCATTGCAAGGAACCGTGATCAACGGACTTTCGGAAGAACATGGTTGGGTGCATGCCACGGCTGAAGTCGATGTGAGCGTGGGAGACCGTCTGCGCGTCATTCCCAATCATGCCTGCGTGGTTGTGAACACGCAGCGGGACCTTCTCCTGGTCGATGGAGATCGTGTTACAGGCCGTATCAGCGTGGATGGTCAGAGCCTGGTCGTCTGAGATCAGTCTTCGAACAGCTGTTTGCTTTTTCCGGGCGGCGTAATGCCGAAGTGCCTGTACGCAGCAGCTGTTGCGACGCGCCCGCGCGGCGTGCGCTCGATATAGCCTTCCTGGATCAGATAAGGCTCGTAGACCTCCTCTATGGTTCCGGAATCCTCGCCCACCGATACCGCCAGGTTGGCCAAGCCGGTGGGACCGCCACTGAATTTCTCAATGAGCGTCATCAGGATCCTCGTGTCCATGTCATCAAGGCCTTCGATGTCAACGTTCAGTGCATTGAGGGCATGATCGGCAAGCTCTCTTGTAATGCGCCCATCTCCCTTCACCTCGGCGTAGTCTCGAGTTCGGCGCAAAAGACGATTGGCCACACGCGGCGTTCCGCGGGAACGCCGCGCGATCTCTGCACCGCCATCCGGCGTCAAGGCCACGTCCAGCAGGCCGGCTGATCGCTCGACAATCCGTGAAAGGGTAGAGGCCGGGTAGTAGTCGTAACGGAAATCAATGCCAAAACGAGCTCGGAGAGGGGCGGTCAACAAGCCCTTCCGCGTTGTGGCGCCAACCAGCGTGAACGGTGGCAGCGAGATCTTGACACTCCTGGCGCTTGGACCCGAGTCGATCAGAATGTCGATGTGGTAGTCCTCCATGGCAGCATAGAGATACTCCTCAACTACCGGGGCCAGACGATGGATCTCGTCGATGAAGAGGACATCGCCCTCGTTCAAGTTAGTAAGCAAACCTGCAATAGAGGCGGGTTTATCCAGCACAGGTCCAGAGGTCGTCTTTACCTGCGCCCCCATTTCAGCGCCTATGATATAGGCCAACGTCGTCTTTCCCAGGCCGGGTGGACCAGATAGCAAGACGTGGTCCAGGCACTCTCCACGGCGCTGTGCGGCCGTCATGAATACCTGCAAATTGTCCTTGATATGCTGCTGGCCAATGAAATCGTCAAGCGACTTCGGGCGAAGCGCTTTTTCAAAGTCCTCTTCCGTCCCAGCGGGCCGGGGAGCAAATTCACCGGAGCGTTCAATCATGGAGATATGGGTGTGGCCGGCTTTCCAAGGGGGCCAGGGCAGCGGCGGCCTGGGGTCGTTCGCGCGAACAAGGTAGCGTTTGGACGCGGCGATTTCGTCCGGGTTCGGGAAAAAAACTGAACGAAATTCCGCGTGAGGAAAAGGATCTGACTTCGATATTTATAATCGAAAGTCTCCCAATGATTTATCCGGATATCAATGATTTAATCTTAAGACCTGTGAAAGGCACCGATACTGTCAATATTGCTTATTGCTGGAATGGGCGATAGAATACGGCACCATGTTTGTAGTAGATGATGTACTCATATCAGATGACGTCGTGGAAGCAGTCTTCAGCTGCAACCTGACGGCGTGCAAAGGCGCTTGCTGTGTGCAAGGGGCCTCGGGTGCACCATTGGAAGAACGTGAACGCAAGGAAGTTGAGAAGGCACTTGATGCCGTCCGACATCGATTGCGTCCTGAGGCCCTCGATGTGATTGAAAAAGAAGGCGTCTGGGAAGAGGTAGCACCGGGATACTATGCTACCACGTGCGTCGGTGATGCCGAGTGCGTATTTGTTCGCTACGACGGTCCTGTAGCAAAATGCGCCATCCAAGAGGCCTATTTCGCAGGTAAATCCGATTTTGAGAAGCCCATATCCTGTCATCTCTATCCCATCCGCATAAAGCAGTTGGGAGAGTTCGAGGCCTTGAACTACGAGCAGATTGACATATGTGCCCCGGCCATTCCGCATGGTAAACGACTGGGAGTGGGCTTGGCTGAGATGCTGGAGCGCCCGCTGACCCGAAAATATGGCTCCGAGTGGTATGCTCAGTTTCTGATCATGGTCAAGGAGCGCCGTGAGATTCTCGGGATGAAGCCGCTCACTCCACGTGAGAAGGTAGGCTGATCCATGCTCAATCTCCAGCAACGTCAATCTCTTCAACAGAGGCTATCGCCCCAGCAGATCCAGTACATCAAACTGCTGCAGCTGCCCACGCTTGCATTGGAGCAGCGTATCAAGCAGGAACTTGAAGTCAATCCGCTGCTCGAAGAGGGCGAGGATGAGCTGGAAGAATTGCTCGACGAGCAGGCCGAGGATGACCAATTTGATGATGTCCTCGAGGCAGAAGACGAGCATGCGGAAGACGACTACGACTGGGAGGAATTCCTCGATACCGAGGATGACTTCTACGGTTACAAAGCCGCAGTGGATCATTCCGCTGAAGAAGAACAGCGCGAAACCCCGCTCGTATCCGTCAGCAGTATGGTTGAATCGCTTCGGGATCAGCTTTCCTTCCTGCAGCTGAACGAGCAGGAAGATCTGATTGCTGAGCAGATCATCGGATCGATTGACGAAGACGGTTATTTGCGTCGTCCACTGGAATCCATTGTCGATGACGTCGCCTTCAACCAGGGCATCATGCTTTCGGAGGACGATGTGGAGACCATGCTCTACCGCATCCAGCGACTGGAACCGGTTGGGGTTGCGGCCCGCGACCTCCGCGAATGCTTGCTGGTCCAGCTCGATATGCTGCCCGAGGAGGTCCCGGGCCGCGACGTCGCCATCGAAATGTTGACGCACGCCTATAAAGCGTTCACCATGAAGCATTTCGACCAGATCATGCGTCGACTCGGAGTAGAGGGATATGAGCTGAAAGACGCCTTCGAACTGGTGCAGCGCCTCAACCCGAAGCCAGGAGAAGGAGAATTCACTGCCTCGGAGAACTACATCACGCCGGACTTTACGGTACGTGTGGAGGAGGACGAATTCATCATTACCCTGAATGCAGGGAATGCCCCCGAACTTCGCGTCTCCAAGCATTACCATAATATGCTGGAGAAGGTAGTTGCCGACAAGAAAAAGGGCCGCGCATCATACGATGGGGAAACCCAACAATTCCTGAAATCGAAATTCGAGTCCGCTCGCTGGTTCATCAACTCCATCAATCAGCGCCGGCAGACCATGCTTTCGGTCATGCACGCGATCGTGGAGCGCCAGGAAGAGTTTTTCCGTAAAGGCGAAGGAAGCCTCAAGCCGATGATCCTGAAGGATATCGCCGAGATAATCAAAATGGACATCTCAACGATATCCCGTGTTGTAAATGGCAAATACGTTCAAACCGAGTTTGGTGTGTATGAACTCAAGCATTTCTTTTCTGAAGGACTCTCTACGGATTCGGGCGAAGAAGTCTCGAACAAGGAGGTTAAAGCCCTCATCGAACGCATCATTTCCGAAGAGGACAAGAAGAAACCACTGTCCGATCAGCGCATCGCGAACATGCTGGAGGAAAAAGGATTCCAGATTGCTCGCCGCACGGTTACCAAGTATCGCGAACAGCAAGGCATTCCGGTCGCCCGACTCCGTAAGGAGATCGTTCTTTCCTGATCCGCCAAGATTTGTATTTTCTGGTCCGCTGTGCGCCTGCGCTTCCGATATGACTCTACCGGAATCGCTCCTCCAGAACCAGTCCCCGATCCGTCATGTCCTCGCTTGAGCAGTACTTCGAGCCGTTTCGACGTCAGATTGTCGGTATCGACCACACCTTCGAGGGACCCTACGGAGAAAAGCAGATCGTCTATGCAGACTGGATCGCCAGCGGTCGTCTGTACGGCCCCATCGAATCCTGTCTTTCGGATATGATCGGACCGTACGTTGGAAATACGCACACCGAAACGAGTGTGACGGGAACGTCCATGACCCGCGCCTATCGTGAGGCCCGCAATATCATCAAGCGGCATGTGGGAGCCGGTCCAAATGACATCATCATTTCGGCCGGGTCCGGAATGACGGGAGTGATCAACAAGCTACAGCGCATTATCGGTGTTCGGATTCCTGAACAAGTAGCGCCATATGTATCCATCCCGGATGAAAAACGCCCTGTCGTTTTCATCACGCACATGGAACACCACTCCAATCACACTTCGTGGATCGAATCATTGGTAGATCTCGTCTGGATCGATCCGGATCATGATGGTCATTGTGCTGTGGAGAATTTGAAGCGGGAGATCGTGAAGTACGAGGGTCGCCCACTTATCGGGTCGTTCACGGCCTGTTCGAACGTGACGGGGGTCCACGTGCCCTATCACGAGCTTTCGCGGGTCATGCATGAGCATGGCGGCTGGTGTTTTGTGGACTTTGCAGCCAATGCGCCGTACGAAGACATCAACATGCATCCCCAGGATGAGATGGCGCGACTTGATGCCATTTTCTTTTCGCCCCATAAATTCCTTGGTGGCCCCGGGTCGAGCGGCATTATGGTCGTCAATGCAGACCTGAACAAGAACCGCGTTCCCGACCACCCCGGTGGTGGGACGGTAGATTGGACGAATCCGTGGGGCGAGCACCGGTTTGTCGAGAATATCGAGGACCGTGAGGACGGCGGAACACCAGCCTTCCTGCAAACCATCCGTGCCGCGTTGGCCATCAAGTTGAAAGAGGAAATGGGTACGAATCGCATCATGGCACGTGAAAACGAGCTGTTGGCGCAGGCCTTTCCTCGCATGCGAGCCATTCCGGGCTTGAACATCCTGGCCGACAACATTGAGGAGCGCCTGGGCGTCATTTCCTTCTATATCAACGACGTTCACTACAACCTGATCGTCAAGTTGCTCAACGACCGCTACGGCATTCAGACGCGCGGCGGCTGTTCATGTGCAGGTACCTATGGTCACTATTTGCTTCACGTGGATCGCGAGCACTCCAAGCGTATCACGGATCAGATCAATGACGGCTTTCTGGCCAATAAGCCCGGATGGGTACGTCTGTCGCTGCACCCGACCATGACCGATGCTGAACTTGATTACGTCCTGACTGCGCTCGAGGAAATCGCTGCCAACGTCGATGCGTGGGCCGATGACTACGATTACAATTCCTCGACGAATGAGTACACGCACAAACATGGGGAAGATGGCGTGGATGTATCGGGGTGGTTCGAGATTGGAAGGTCACCTGTTTCTGCGTAGGCTGCGGCACGTATTTCAGTCCGCGCTCTACGGAGCAGGGAAGTCGATTCGTCCGGACAGGAAGACGGCCGTTACCGGGTGCGTCCAGCAGATAGGACAATCTTAGTGCTCGGAAATCGATGGGTTTATCGGGTATCACCAGGGCATGAGATCAACGCTTCAAATGGTGTTACCTCTTTTGATTAGAGCCTGTAAATAATTGCAGCACAATGGGTAAAAAAGTGAGTCCGGCTTCATTTATGAAGGTAGTGCGGCTGTAATTCCCGCTGTGATGTGGTTACGGGCCTGACGGTATGTGTGTCTTCGAGATAGACAGGCCCGGTTGTTGTTCAGGAACCGGGTAGTTCATTGGACATCACGCTCTCAACCAAACGACACCGTCATGACTCCAGTACACGCATCGCTCGCCCGACAGTCAGCTTTCATGCTTCTGCTTGCTCGCTACGTAAGCGGCCAGATCACAGAATCACAATGGGACCGACTCAATCAGGTACTTGACGCAAAGGGAGTCTCGATCAATGAGCGGATGGCTATTGCTCGCATTGCCAATGAGGCATTGTCCGGTCAATTGGCTTGGTTGTCTGATCAGGACCTGAGCGCTGAAGTAGTGGGCTTGCTCTCGGAACTCCGTGCTTCGCGAGCAGCCTGATTCATACCCTGAACACCGCTGACGGTTGGTTTCGGTCCACATCCCGGCCATCGTCAACATGAAGGAGTATTCCTTCATTTCAAAACGAAGACACAATCTGAAGATGTAGAGCTACCTCCTCCAGCTCGTGTGGTCCCTGCTATTTCTAGGTGGGTGGGGCAGGGATCACACCTCTTCAGCTTAAGCGGGAGCAGGCACTGCCTGCTCCCGCTTTGCTATTCTGGCAGCCTTGTGGTCCGGAACCCTTTGATCCTCAACGGGGTCTGTTGACCAGATCGGCCATCGTGGTCGGTCCCCAATTTGCCAACCGCATCCGATGACGGAACTCCAATCGACACCGAAGACGATCTCACTATGCGAAGTAGGACCACGGGATGGGTTTCAGTTTGAGGCCGTACCGATTCCAACCGAGCTTAAAGTGGAGGCGATTCAGGGGCTCATCGATGCTGGATTGAGACGCGTCCAAATCACGTCGTTTGTACACCCGGGACGGGTACCACAAATGTCTGACGCAGAGCAGATTGCTGACAAGTTTGCTTCGCATGAGCAGGTGATATGCTCGGGTCTTGCTCTCAATGAACGGGGCGTAGATCGTGCCGCCAGCGCCGGATTGTCTTTTGTTGATTTGTCCATCGCGACCCATGAGCAACATGGTCGTGATAATGCCAACATGAGCGTGGAAGAAGGGGTGTCCCGCGCCAGCAGCATGGTGGAACGAGCTATTCAGGCTGGAATGCAGGTGCAACTTGGTCTGCAAACCGTTTGGGGATACAAACAGCCGGGAGATACAGGGCTCGACACGATACGAGCACTTGCTGCCCATTTTGCTTCGCTACCACTTGAGTCTTTTTCCCTGGCCGACTCAACGGGGCTGGCGAATCCGGAATCGATCCGGGACACCGTGTCGGCCGTTCGCTCTGAGACAGATCATCCTATCGTGCTCCATCTGCACGACACGCGAGGACTCGGCATTGCCAACATCCTGGCGGCTGTCCAGGTCGGTGTGGATCGGTTTGATGTTTCACTCGGAGGAATGGGTGGGTGCCCGTTCATCCCGGGTGCAACAGGGAATGTCGCGACAGAAGATGTCGTCTGGGCACTGGAACAGTCTGGCCTGAGCACCGGGATTGATATCGCGCGCGTGAGCCAGGTGTCACGAATGATTGCCGAACACGTAGGGCATCCCCTGTCCGGAAAGCTGTATACGTTGAACGACTGAGCGGATCAGCCTTCGTATGCTTCCAGCGGCAGGCAAGAACATACCAGGTTGCGGTCACCCTGCGCATCGTTGACGCGGCGGACGGTTGGCCAGAATTTGTGGCTGTGCGACCAGGAAGCAGGCCAGGCCGCCCGTTCGCGGGAATAGGCTTGCTCCCACGCTTCGGCGGTGACCATGGCCGCCGTATGCGGGGCGTTGGCCAGAACCGAGGTTTCGCCTTCCACCAGTCCCAGCTCAACCTCCTGGATTTCTGCTCGGATGGAGGTCATGGCTTCGACGAAGCGATCCAGTTCAGCCTTGTTCTCGCTTTCGGTAGGCTCGACCATCACGGTACCGACCACCGGCCACGACATGGTTGGGGCATGGAAACCGTAATCCATAAGCCGCTTGGCAACATCGACCTCGGTCAACGTCGTGTTTTGACGCAGAGATCGAAGATCGAGGATGTATTCGTGAGCGACACGATCATTCTTGCCTTTGTAGAGCACGTCGTAGTGTTCTTTCAGGCGATGCGCCATGTAGTTGGCATTCAGGATGGCGACTTGTGTTGATTTCTTGAGTCCCTCTGCGCCCAGCATGGCAATGTAGGCCCAGGAAATCAAGAGGATGGAGGCACTACCAAATGGCGCTGCTGCGACGGGCCCGATGGAGCCACCGGCCTCCACGAGGGGATGCCCCGGCAGAAACTCAGCGAGATGGGCCGCTACGCAGATCGGACCTACACCAGGTCCGCCACCGCCATGAGGAATGGCGAACGTTTTATGCAGGTTGAGGTGGCATACATCTGCGCCAATGTCGCCCGGACGGCACAGGCCGACCTGGGCATTCATGTTGGCGCCGTCCATGTAGACCTGACCACCATACTGGTGCACGATGTCACAGATTTCTGCAACGGACTCTTCGAAGACGCCATGTGTGGACGGATACGTGATCATCAGCGAGGAAAGATTGTCGCCAGCCTCCTCAGCTTTGGTACGCAGATCTTCAACATCAATATTTCCATCGTCGTCACATGCCACAACAACGACCTGCATGCCAGCCATGACAGCAGAAGCCGGATTCGTTCCGTGAGCAGAGGATGGAATGAGGCACACGTGACGATGTCCATCATCGCGTGATTCGTGATAGGCCCGTATGACCATCAGTCCGGCATATTCGCCGGAGGCACCCGAGTTGGGCTGCAGGGAAGTTGCTGCGAAACCGGTAATTTCATTGAGCCAGGTACGCAGCTCCTGCATCATCTCGTGATATCCGGAGGCCTGATCAGCAGGAGCAAACGGATGCAGCTGATTGAATGCAGGCATCGTTATGGGCATGAGCTCGGCAACAGCATTGAGCTTCATCGTGCACGATCCGAGCGCAATCATGCTGGTGGTCAGCGAGAGATCCTTCGTCGACAGATGATGCATGTAGCGCGTTAATGCTGCCTCAGAGCGGTGCTCCTCAAACACGCGAGCGGTCATGTATTGACTTTCGCGCGGAAGGGCACCGGAGTAGCCAGACTCCATGGCACCGGCCAATTCGTCTACGAGAGACGCGGCGGCTTCGATACCGAATACGGTCAGTAGGTCGGTCAGGTCTGCGGCTTCGACGGTTTCATCAATCGATACACCGATTGATCCGTCTTCGAAATAACGAAGATTGATACGATGAGCCAGGGCTTGCTCACGCACAGCCACGTGATCGGCACCATCCACGCGGATCGTGTCAAAGAAATCATCATGACGAACGGTGAGACCCGCGCGGGAAAGGCCTTTCGCCAGCAAGCGCGTCATGTCATGGATGCGGGTAGCAATGGCTTTGAGTCCGTCTGCACCATGGTAGACCGCGTACATGCTGGCGATGACCGCCAGCAATACCTGGGCCGTACAAATGTTTGATGTGGCTTTGTCGCGACGGATATGCTGCTCGCGCGTCTGCAGAGCCATACGCAAAGCGGTATTACCATCAGCGTCCACGCTTACGCCAATGATGCGCCCAGGCACTTGGCGTTTGAAGGACTCCTTCGTTCCGAAATAGGCCGCATGAGGACCTCCGAATCCCGGAGGAACGCCGAATCGCTGTGTCGAGCCGATGGCTGCATCAGCTCCGAACTGGCCAGGCGCTTTCAACAGCGTGAGGCTCATGAGATCGGCGGCCACGACCACGAACGCCTTTTTCGCGTGAGCGTCCTCACAGAAAGCCGTGTAATCGAATACTTCCCCGTCGGAAGCCGGATACTGGACCAGCGCCCCAAAGCATTCATCGGTAAAGGAGAAGGAGCGATGGTCACCAATTTCCACTTCGATCCCGAGGGGCACGGCGCGGGCCTCGACAACAGCAATGGTTTGCGGATGGCATGCTTCGGATACAAAGAACCGGTTGCGTCCGCTACGCTTCGTCTGCCGGTGGAACATCATCATCGCCTCGGCAGCTGCAGTCCCTTCGTCCAAGAGCGAAGCGTTTGCGATTTCCATTCCGGTCAGATCCATGATGACCGTCTGGAAGTTGAGGAGCGCTTCAAGGCGACCCTGGGCAATTTCCGCCTGGTAGGGTGTGTACTGCGTGTACCAAGAAGGATTCTCAAGAATACCACGCTGAACGACCGGTGGGGTTACCGTACCGTGGTATCCCATGCCGATATAGGAACGAAACCACTCATTTTGATCCGCAAGTTCTCTTGCGCGCTTAAGCAGATCAGTTTCACTGAGTGCCTCGGGGAGCTGCAGGTCTCCTTGCATGCGGATGCTGGCCGGAAGGGTGTCGTCGATCAGGGACTCCAACGAGTCAACTCCGATCGTTTCGAGCATGGCCTGGATGTCGGCCTCTGAAGGGCCGATGTGGCGGTCGACAAAGCGGTCAGTGGACCTCAGACGGATGGGCATGTGGTCAGCCGAGCTGGGTAAGGACGCCGGACGGGATGCGTACCGATGATAAAAAAGACGTGGTGTGGACCACGTTGACAGAATACCAAGATCCAAAAGGATCGTATCCGGCCCTAGGTAGGACTAAGGGTCCGCAAAATTACACAGACAATGGTTCAAGTTTGCTTGAATTGATCGTCTTCACGGAGAACTACATGCTCCTTTGCAAGCAGGTGAATAGTACGCCATGATACCAGGTTAGAATGGGCGTCATTCGCTGGAAGGTGTCAGCTGCAAGGAAGTCAAAACTTCTGCAGGGCCTGGTTGGCCGCCTTCTGCTCCGCCCCCTTCTTGCTTCGTTCCTCGCCACGACCGTATTCCTCTCCGTTGATGAGCACAGCCACTACAAATCGCTTGTCGTGGCTCGGCCCGGATTCGGAGATGACGGCGTATTCTGGCTGCATCTGGCTACGTGCCTGGACCATCTCAAGAAGCATGCTTTTGTAGTTGTCCTTGACGCTGGCAAGTTGGTCGAGATCCATATGGCTCAGCACCGTTCTTTCGACGAAGGCACGGGTCATATCCAGACCCTGGTCAAGGTATAGTGCGCCAATGATTGCTTCGAAAGCGTCGGCAAGGATGCTGTTGCTGTCCCGTTGCTCAGTGTTGAGGCTGTCGCTCACCAGCATGAAGGATGCCAGGTCGATCTCGCGCGCTCGCTCCGCGAGCGCGCGCCCGTTGACGAGTTTTGCTCGCAACCGGGTCAGAAAGCCCTCATCGCGCTCCGGGTAGGCCGCATAAAGATGTTCTGCGACCAGAAAGCCGACTACGGCATCGCCCAGATATTCCAGTCGTTCGTTGGAATACAGGTGTGCGTTCGGCTTGCCTCTAAGGAGAGACCGATGGCAGAGTGCTTGCCGATAGAGGGCCTCATTTGAAATGGGACAGCCCAATGCGGCGGTCAGCGCGTCGAGATCCACACCCTCGCGGCCACTCGTGGGTGGATCGATTTCTGCTGATCCCTTGCTCTCAGGTTCAAACAGGTTCTTGAACCAATCGATCACGATGTCCCTCGCAACGTCTGGTGAACGGCCTCAGTGATGGCTGAACCCAAGGCCGAGCTCGTATCCCGATCTGCAATTCCCTGGGTCATGATCACCAGGACATACGGCGCCCCGGAAACGGGATAAATAATGGCTGCATCATGATGGATCTCTGTGATGGAACCGGTTTTATGAGCCACCTTCGTGCCTTCGGGGAGTCCGTTTGGGATCATCGAGTTGAACACTTGATCCATCAGGATTTCGCGCATTTGTGCGTCGGCGGCTTCGGAAACTGCCTGATCTGTCCGAATCGCTTCCATGAGGATGGCAAGGTCTGCGGACGTGGCCCGGTTGGAGAGGCCCAGCTCAAATGCTTTCAGATCTTCAACGCCTCGAATAGTCTGCATCAACGTCGTGCCAAGTCGCTCAGACGTTGCCTGAACGGAATCCGCGTCAAGGAAATCGATGAGCAGATTGGTTGCCAGGTTCGAAGAGACCGTGGTCATGTTGTAGGCGAGCTGTCGCAAGCTCATTGGTTGCCCCAGCTGCTCGTAGATGGCGTCGTCTGAGTCGTCCTCGATGCTGTAGAGTGACCCATCTACGATTGAGCGAAACTCATTCTTCAGGATGATCTCGTCCTGCATCGCGAACCGCTCCTCGGAAGACTGGCGGAACAGTTCTATCAACACCGGCACTTTCATGGTGGATGCTGCATGGTAAAGCCGGTCTCCCTCCCGATGCCATTCCACACCGGAGGACGCATCCAGAACGGATACGGAAACGATGGCTCCCTCCTGTGCCGCGACGAGGGTATCAATCCGTGCAGAGAGGGATTCGATGTCAGGTATCATCTGTTCAGGCTCCGTGCATCCAGAAAAACCGATGAGCAGGGTCATGAAAATGGCGTACACGATTCGGGAAAAACGATTCATGAGGGGAGGCTCGGTAGTATGGGAGCTCGGGTGTCTTTTCGATCTGCCAGGAAGTCGACCAGGGCCTGCATGGAAGGCTCGACGTCCGAATACACACAGATACCTGCCGTAGTGTCCTGGAAATCGGCCAACAGCAGGGGGCTTCCCAAGGCGGCCAGCCACACAGGGTAGCGATCCACCAGATCTCGGATGAATTGCTTCTGGAAGGGAAGGAGGCCGAATCGATGCCATGCAGCCGGTTTCACGATGGCAGCCACGACGACAGCGCTGTGCTTGCTTGCGTCTTCGATCAGGGACTGGAGGTCATCCTCTTCGGATTCGGGATTGATTTCGATGTAATGACCATCCGGAAAGGCGCGAAGGAAGGCGGTTTCAAGCGGAGCTTGAGTGGGGTCGTTGTAGGTGGTATGCGGACGAACCAGGAAACAAATGGGTCCCTTTTGGCCCATTCTGGGGGTGGGAAGACGGATGGTGTTACCATCTCCGATAGCCACCTGGACCGCTTTACGTGCAATCTCGTCGGCTAGGAGCCGGTGCCGTTCACACCCGATTTCCTGATAGGGAACGGCGAGAGATGGATCTACGAAGGCTCCTTTTCCGAATCGGGCGGCAAATCGGACCTTCAGACTCCACACCCTTTCCAGTGCAGCATCAATCAATGCCTCGGGAATGCGTCCCGAGCGCACCGCCGAGACCAGGTAATCCACGGTAGCGGGCACGTCCTTGATATCGAGCAAGATGTCCAGTCCGGCTTCCAGCAGGGCGGCGGCCATCTCTCCGGGATGTTCTTCGCGACTGCCCGCGCCAGCCATCAGCAAGCTGTCGGAGATGATCACGCCTTTGAATCCCATATCCTTGCGAAGCAGATCCCGCAGAATGGTTCGCGATCTGGTAGCCTCGGTCCCTGAAGGATCAAGGCCGGGATAGGCCACGTGGGCGGTCATGATCAGGGAAACACCCTGTGCGATGGATCGGCGAAAAGGAGCCAGCTCCAACGCTTCGAGGGCCGTGCGATCGCGTTCCACGACCGGTAGCGTTTCGTGCGAATCAACGTCCGTGTCTCCGTGACCCGGGAAGTGCTTGGCCGTCGTGAACAGACCCTCTTCCTGACATCCGCGCATGTATGCCGTGATCAGGCGATTGACCGTTTCCGTCGTGGTGCCATAAGCACGAGTAGAAATGATCGGGTTTGCAGGATTCGAGTTTATGTCTGCCACCGGCGAGAAACTGATGTGTAGCCCAGCGGCCAGTGCTTCTCGTGCGGCCGCTTTTGCGGAGGCTTTCAAAAGGGATTCGGCATCTTCGCCGGTCGTCTGGAACGCCATCGCATGCGGAAAAACAGTCGCTCCATTCAGTTGCTGCCCAAGACCACGCTCCATGTCCGTCGCCACCAGTAGGGGATAGGCTGCTTTCGACTGCAGGCGAGTCAGCGTCTGTGGCGTACGGATCCGGTCGCCATTGAAGAGACAGAGGCCGCCAATGGGGAATTCTTCCATCAACTCCTCGATTCGGGCCGCGTCGTCTTCGACCGAAATCGCCGGCATCATATTCGAGCCGATTCGCGGGAAGATGAGCTGGGAAATCCGGTCGCGTAACCGGTCAGGAGGTGTCAGCATGGGAAGCCGTGGGTGAACGACACCCAAGATACGATTCGGCTCAGCAAAGGGGAGTACTCAATCCAGATGACCTTGCCTGAACAACACGTCCTGCCAGCGCTTCGGAGCTATCGATACAGGGCATTCGTGTTCACGTAAGCAGCGACAGTTTCCAGGAGGTCATCCGCCACCTTTTCTCCCCGGAAAACCCGTTGCCGGATGGCTGTGCTGGTCTCGGCAAGCAGAGAGCCAGACAACCAATAATCGGGAGTGGACAACTGCGTGTATCGCTCGTTGCCGTCAGCAGCTCGATGATAAACGGCAATTTCGGCCAGGGAGCGAATGACAGCCGGCTGGGACCAGGAGTCGAAGGATGCCCATTGGTCTTCTCCCATGATCAAGACCAAGGCATCCTCAGGATACATTCTCCTCAGATACCGCAGCGTCTCAACCGTGAAAGAAGTTGTGCTGCGTGATACCTCAAACAACTCTAGCGCGAACCGATCGTCTTCAGCTACCATGAACTCCGTCATGGCAACACGGTGATGGGCCTCGGAGAGTGGAAGAGACCTTTTGTGTGGGGGTGTGCCGGCCGGAATCCAGAGCAAGCGATCCAGCTTCAATTCGTCGCAGGCCGCGCGGGCCACCTGAAGATGTCCCCGATGGGGCGGGTCAAACGTGCCTCCAAAAATGCCGACACGCTGTTTCATCACGATTGGGAGTCGAAGGAGTCCATCATCGACCGCACGGAGATATAGATGGACTCGGCGTCTTTGACCAGCGGGCTGTCTGGGAAAATCTGGATCAGTCGGTCGTAGTTCTCTTCTGCTTTTTCGAGGCGTTCCAATTGACGGCCCCGGATGCTCAGACGCGCGTAATCGTAGTACGCGCGCATCGCGCCAAGCAAGGCGTCATCCGCAAAATCCGTGTCGTAGAAGCGGTCAAATGCTGCTTCGTAGGAGACCGCAGCAGCGTTGAAGTATTCTCGACGTTCGTAGAGCTGCGCGGTGTGAATCTGCTTGCGGGCGAGCTTCCCACGAAGCTCCGTAATCCTTGATTGGGCCTCGTCCACCAGCGGATTCGATCCGTATCGTTCGATGAAAAGTTGGAATTGTACGATTGCGCGCTCGGTGTCTGTCTGATCGAGGCGATAATGCGGAGAGCGGTCGAAATAGGTCATGGCCAACTCATAATCCGCATCCGGAACACGCGGGTCACTCCGATAGATCTGAGTGAAGCGGGTGTATTCGTTCGCTGCAAGAAGAAATTCCTCGTTGGCACGGTAAGCACGAGCGAGAAGAAGCTGCGCATCTGCTGCCCACTGGTGTGTGCGACCGAAGTCGAACACACCCTGCAGGTATTCAGCGGCTGAATCGAAATCACCATCTTCAAACTCTGCAAGGCCCTTGTTGAAGGCCTCCTCGGGCGTATCGTATCGCAGCCGACCGCTACCCGCACAAGCGGAGAGAAAAATGGCCAACGTCAACGTCAACGTCAGCAATAAGGAAGTGGAAAATCTGAGATCGCGCATGCGCAGCTTCGTGAAGGGTTCTCAATCTGAAACGTAGGCAGACTACTCAATCGTATGTCGCCGTTGTCAGGAATCCCGGTGATAGGTCTAAAAAAACAGGATGTCGGGCGTAGCTCTGCTCGGTGGGTAGCTTCCCGTCCGTGACAGGAGCTGGAAACAGAACCTGGGGCTGGAACGGGTCGCTCATACGGTGCCTTGCAGGGGCAGTTCCTACCTCGTCAGACCGCCCACGAGTGCGTCCGGAATCATGCATTGAATAAGGCTGATGGTCCGTCCATGCTTACCGGATCAGGTCAAGCCGACCATCCCGGTATCGATGGTAGAACAGTCCTTCGTTTACGTTACCGCCATTGAAGGCCATACGTATTCCAAATCCCTGGAACGGAGGGGCGTTTCGAATCCGATCTACAAGGGTTCGGCTGTCCATTCCGTTAAGGATGTCCAAAACGAACCGGGTTACGTCATATCCAGTAACCCCCAATCGTCCGACCTCTTCACCGCTCAGGTCATAGTAGCCCCATCCGAACTGCAGATACGGAACGGAATTAAGGTCAGGAAAAAAGTCATTCGAGTAGGTCAGCTGGTACCGAGAGGCGTGAGAGCGCTGAGGCAGATCATGCCAAGCCGTATTCCCCAGGATGCGCATACCTCGGTTCCAGCGATCAAACATGCCCAGTACGCGGCCCGCATCCTCGGCAGTGTTTCGGGAGGCCATCGGGATATAGACCGCTTCCACTATGCTCAGCGTATCTACAGCCAGGGTATCGGGAAGCGAAAGGAATTCAGATTGGGAGCCTGCAATTTGGATCAAGTTGATGGCAGCACCATTCTCGGTGGCACCCTGGATAAACCCATCCGCCAACCGTTCCGTGATCCCACGTTCGTCAGCTATTGCAAGTACGGCGAGACTGTCCAATCGTAATCCGTTAACAGCAAAGCGTCCCATCACCCGACCCCGCGCTTGCATACTTGGGTTCGCCTGGAAGGCAAATCGGCGCCCATCTGACACCCGTTCATCCGTGGCCATGGGAGCTATGAATACGATGCCCTCTTCATCTGCCCGCTCCGCCGCCGCGATGGCAGAAGCTGAAAACAGCGTCCCGATGATTACATCGATTCCATCTTCCGCCATCCGGGAAACCGTGGCAGCAGCTTCATCTGCACCGCCTGAGATATCCTGGAAGACCATCCTGGCCCGCAGATTAAGCGCATCCTGATTGTGATTATCCACAGCCATTCGGATGCCATTGAACATCTGTTGTGACGGAACGCGTACCGATTCGCTCAGCGGCAGCATGATTCCAATATCGATCGTTTTGTCGGGTTGCCGGGATGCCGTCTCGTAGGCTCGCTGTTCAAGACTCCGCGCTGGATTGATGTACGAGGACCCCGGGAAATCGATGGCGTACGACGAGAGGAGTCGCCGGGTCTGATCGAAGTCACCCATCCGGAAGGCGGCCTTCGCGGCCATTATCCGAGCGGTGGAAGCAGAGGCGTTGCGACCATAATCGGTCTCAACCGCTCTGAAATGGTCGAAAGCAACCTGCCAGCTGCTTGCGTCGAACGCAGCGAAGCCAATAGATAAAACCGAATCTGCTGCGGGTATCTGATCAATTACGAGGCTTCCTTGCGCCTGTACATCTCGTCCCACAAATCCGAAGACCAGAAGGAGTCCAAACAGGAACAGGCAGTATATCCGACAGTGCGGACGCCGCATCACTCCCACTCGATGGTTGCAGGTGGCTTGGAGCTGATGTCGTAGACCGTTCGGTTGATGCCCCGGATTTCATTCACGATGCGATTGGAGACGTGGGCAAGGAAGTCGTTTGGCAGACGCGACCAATCCGCCGTCATGCCGTCCACACTCGTGACTGCTCGCAGCGCGCACACATTTTCATACGTCCTCTCGTCCCCCATGACGCCCACGGTCTGAACGGGAAGCAACACGGCAAATGCTTGCCAGACGTCGTCATACAAGTTCCAGTTACGCAACTCTGAGATGAAGATGTGATCGGCTTCCTGTAAGAGCGCAACATCTTGGCGCGTAACAGGGCCAATGACCCGAATTCCAAGGCCGGGGCCCGGGAACGGGTGGCGCCCCACGATTTCTTCCGGCACGTTCAGCAACCTACCAATGGCACGCACCTCATCCTTGAACAGCTCCCGGAATGGTTCGACGACCTCGAATTCCATCTCTTCGGGAAGGCCACCTACGTTATGGTGTGTCTTGATTGTGGCCGAGGGGCCCTTGAATGAGACACTTTCGATAACATCCGGATAAAGCGTGCCTTGAGCGAGGAATTTGGGTTTAGCACCCAGTTCGTCGATGATCTCTGCTTTAGCGTCATCAAAGACTTCGACAAACGTGTTACCAATGATGACGCGCTTGCGCTCAGGGTCCACGACATCCGCCAACCGATCCAGAAAGAGGTCGCTGGCGTCGATAGCCTTCAAGCGGATCTGATAGTTATCCCGGAACGTCTGCTGGACCTGCTCCCATTCGCCTTTCCGGAGTAATCCGTTGTTGACGAAAATGCACGTCAACTGTTCTCCGATGGCTTCATGTAGCAGTACCGCAGCCACGGAAGAATCAACGCCTCCAGACAGGCCAAGGATGACATGATCTTCTCCCACCTGTTCTCGAATCTCAGCCTTTTTTTCTTCGATGAACGAGGCTGCAGACCAGTCACCGTCACATCCGCAGATGCCGATCACGAAATTTCGGATGATCTCAGGACCGTGTGGAGTATGGTGCACCTCAGGGTGGAATTGGACACCATAGTGGGGATATCGGGTCGATCGAACCGCCGCTATGGGCGCATTATCCGTGTGGGCGATGACCTCAAACCCCTCAGGCAAACGCGTCAGATGATCGCCATGGCTCATCCAGACCTGACTTCCTTCCGGAATACCTTCGAAAAGGGGGTTGGCGGTGTCAGTTTCTACCCCAGCCCGTCCGAATTCACGCTTCGCTGCAGACTGGACTTCACCTCCCAACGCGTGAGCCATGACCTGAAGGCCGTAGCAAATCCCGAAAATGGGCACGTTTGAGCCGTCCTCTCTCTTCAGATCCAAGATGGCAGGGTCGAGTTGAGGAGCGCCCTCGTCATAGACTGAGGACGGGCCGCCAGAGAGGATGATACCTTGGGGATTCATGGCCGCCACTTCCTCAAGGGGAAGCGTACAAGGCCAAATTTCCGAATAGACTCCGGCCTCCCGGACTCTCCTCGCAATCAACTGAGTGAACTGCGATCCAAAATCCAGGATGACGATGCGCTGGTGCATGTGGGGAAGAACTATTGGCCGACCATGTCGGCGTAATCAGCGGCAGAGAGAAGGCCCTCCAGTTCGGAGACGTCGTCGATAGCCACTTTAATGAGCCAACCGTCACCGTAAGGATCATTGTTGACGGCTTCAGGAGCATCCTCCAGGTCCTCATTGACGGCAGTTACCGTACCGCTGACCGGCATGAACAGCTCTGAAACGGTCTTGACAGCCTCGATAGTGCCAAAAACGCCGTCTGTCTCAACAGCCTCGTCCAGGGTGTCCACATCTACGTACACGATATCGCCAAGCTCGGACTGGGCGAAATCGGTAATGCCCACCGTTCCGGTGGATCCATCAACTTTGAGCCATTCGTGGTCCTTGGTGTAATAGAGACCGTCAGGAAATTGCATCTTCGTACTCCTGGAGGGTAAAAGATTCGAGGAAACGGGTGTCGAAGTCACCCTGAATGAACCGCTCATCACGCAGCAACTGCTGGTGGAACGGGATAGTCGTTTTCACGCCTTCGATGACGAACTCATCAAGCGCGCGAATCATTTTCTGGATGGCCAGATCCCGCGTACGGGCACGCACGATCAACTTGGCGATCATCGAGTCGTAATGCGGCGGGATTTGGTAGCCGGAATACACATGGGTATCCACACGGACTCCGTGTCCTCCTGGAGGATGGAACGTGGTGATGGTACCCGGGAATGGAGAGAAATTCCGGAACGGGTCTTCCGCATTAATGCGGCATTCGATGGCGTGGCCATCCAACCGGATATCGCGCTCGCGAATGTTTTCCCCCATGGCTACCCGAATCTGGTATTCAATCAGGTCACAGTCGGCGACTTCTTCCGTTACCGGATGCTCCACCTGAATGCGGGTGTTCATTTCCATGAAGTAGAAATTCCCCTGATTATCCAGCAAGAACTCTACCGTGGCTGCCCCTTCATAGTTGACAGCTTTCGCACCCTTGATAGCCGCTTCTCCCATCCGACGGCGCAAGTCTTCATCCACGACAGGGGAGGGGGACTCCTCAAGCAGCTTCTGATGCCTGCGCTGAATGGAGCATTCGCGCTCTCCGAAATGGATCACATTGCCCTTGCCGTCTCCCAGAATCTGGATTTCAACGTGACGAGGCCCGGCTACAAACTTTTCTACGTAGCACCCTCCATTGCCAAACGCGGCTTCGGCCTCGTTGCTGGCCGTAGTGAACTGCTGTTCGAAATCTTCGGCTTTGTGCACCACACGCATACCACGACCGCCGCCACCGGCACTGGCCTTGATCATGACGGGGTAGCCCATCTCATCGGCGATCTTTTTCCCCGCCTTTGCACCTGCTACCTCGCCGTCAGACCCCGGTACCACGGGGACGCCCGCTTTGGCCATGGTGTCCTTGGCCAAGCTTTTGTCGCCCATCAACCGAATCGTATTCGGATCCGGACCAATGAATTTCAGATCGTGGTCCTGACAGATGGCAGAAAAATCCGCATTCTCGGCCAGGAAGCCATAGCCGGGGTGGATAGCATCGGCACCGGTTACTTCGGCAGCCGCGATGATCCGGTCGAAACGCAGATAGGAATCACGTCCTGCAGGGGGACCAATACACACGGCCTCATCGGCAAAACGCACATGCAGCGAATTGCGATCTGCCGTAGAGTAGACGGCAACCGTCTCCAGCCCCATCTCATGGCACGTTCGAAGGATGCGAAGCGCGATTTCACCGCGGTTGGCAATAAGGACTTTTTTGATCACAGGATCGGTCCCGTTCAGCTCGGATCGATGACGAAGAGCGGCTGATCGAATTCAACCGGCGTGGCGTTATCCACGAGAATGGCGGTGACGGTACCCGTCACTTCACTTTCGATTTCGTTCATCAGCTTCATGGCTTCAATGATACAGAGCGTATCGCCGGTGCTGACTTTCTGGCCGACTTTCACGAAAGCATCCGAATCCGGGTTGGGAGCAGCGTAGAATGTGCCCACGATCGGAGCTCGGATTTCCGTACCAGACGGTCCGGCTGGCTCTGCTGCAGGAGCTGATTCAGCCGCAGGAGCTGATTCAGCCGCCGGAACGGGAGCTACTGCAGGTGCAGGAGCCGTTGCATAGGTGACCTGAGGGGCCTGGACCGGAGCGTGCTTCCGGATGACCAGACGAAGATCCTCCTCTTCGATTTCTACCTCGGATACGTCACACTCGGCGACGAGCTCGAGCACTTCTCGAAGGTGTTTCAAATCCATGTGGATTCCTCTCGCTTCTGTGGGTGCGAAGTCAGCTTGGTGGGGAGACCATTCTTGTTCTCCCTGAGGGGTCAACCGGTGCTGACTCGCGTAATGTAATCTCCTCGGTCCGTATTAACTCGGATGACGTCGCCCTCGTTGATGAACAGCGGGACCTGGACGGTCGCTCCACTTTCAACGGTGGCCGGTTTTGTGGCGCCCGTGGCGGTGTCTCCTTTCAGACCGGGGTCACACTGGGTGACCAGCAGTTCGACGGCATTCGGAATCTCCGTCGTGAGCGGTTTCTCGGTTTCCGAGTGCATCAGGATATCGATGTTCGCTCCTTCCTTGATGAACTGCCGTCCCTGTACCGCATCGACGGGCAGATTGATCTGCTCGTAGGTATCGGTATTCATGAAGTGGAGTCCGAGGTCGTCTTCGTACAGGAATTGGAATGAACGCCTCTCGACGCGGACCTCATTTACCTTCTCGCCAGCGCGGAAGGTGTTGTCCACAACCTTTCCGTTGGAGACGTTTTTGAGCTTCGTGCGCACGAATGCGCCGCCCTTGCCGGGCTTTACGTGCTGGAACTCGACAATGGACCAGATTCCGTTGTTCCATTCCATCGTGAAGCCGTTCCGGAAATCACTCGTATCTGCCATGGGGCTTACCGGGCGTACAAGATTGATTGAAAAAGGGATAAGAACGCCAAATATACCGGTTCAAGGCGTCCCGAGTCAATTTGCGGATGCGAAGATCCTCGGTATTGAATCAGCAGACTTACTTGCGGAATCGGGTTGCCAACTCATCTATTTTCTGCGTGCTCAACCCTGGGGATGCCGGCGGAGCGTCATCCAACCCTGCCGTGGATTGGGGGGCTTTTGGGGCCACGGAGCCGTCGGCCTTGGGCGCAGAACGGGGAGGCGTCTTGTCATGCTTGTTGTTCGTGCGCTTGCCACTGGTTCGTTCACGCAGGCGCGCGTCCATGGACTCCATCCAGGATGCGGTTCGTGGGGCGGGGGAAGCGGGAGCGAAATCACCGATCCGTGAATCTGAAACGGGTGCGGTTGGTGGATCCTTTCGGGAGTGCGCGGGCTTGTTGATTGGTGCCGTCTCAAAGGCAACCCGCTTGATATTCAGCAGGTGCCTTGGCGAAATGTTGTCGCCTGTGATGGACCCCCCGATCGTACCGGGTCCCAGGGTCATGGCGGGGAAAAGGGCAGTGGTATAGCCGACCGATCCGAGTGCACACACGGAATTGACCACAATACGCATGGCCGGTTTTTCCAGGGCGAAAGCGCGGATGATGCGTTCACTGCCCGCGTGAATACCCAACGTATGGCCGATACCGCCGAAGTCCAGAATCTCCTTGCATCGGTCGCAACCAGCTTGCCAACCGTCTTCCACATACAGGCTGAGGATCGGAGACAGCGTTTCCATCGACAACGGCTCCTGTTTGCCGACCTGGGTCACCTGCGCAACGAGTGCGGTGGTGGACTCTGAAACATGGAATCCGGCTGCGGCCGCGATGTCAACCGGAGCCTTACCGATCTGATCGATATTCAATCGGCCGCCCGGGACTACGTATGCGCGCAATAGCGCCTTTTCTTCCTCGGTGACCAAATGGGCCCCTTCAGCTCTCAGAGCATCTAAGAGTCTCGAAAACGCAGGTTGATCAGCAACAATGCTGCGTTCGGTCGAGCAAAGGGTACCCCAGTCAAATGTGACGCCTGAAATAATGTCCTTGGCTGCCTTCACAACATCCGCCGTACGATCCACGTAGACCGGCACATTACCCGAGCCGACTCCAAAGGCCGGCTTTCCTTTTGAATAGGCGGCTTTGACCATGGCAGAGCCACCCGTAGCCAGTATGACATCGGTCTCCTCGTCGCCCATAAGCGCATGAGTACCTTCTACGGATATTTCCGTCATGCAGGCGAAGAGTCCTTCTGGTGCGCCGGCGCGATATGCTGCCGTAGCTACCACCCGCAATGCCTCAAGGGTACAATTCTTCGCACGGGGATGCGGACTCAAGACGACGCCACAACGTGCCTTGGCGCTGATGATGGCTTTGTACATGGCCGTTGACGTCGGATTCGTCGACGGAACCAGCGCGGCCACGATTCCCATGGGATTGGCGACCTCCCAAACTTTTCCCTCATCCGTGGTGCCAATGATGCCACACGTCTTCATGCCACGCATACGTTCTGCAAGCGTTTGCGTAGCAAAAAGGTTTTTCTTGATCTTGGATTCAACTCTTCCGAATCCGGTTTCCTCCACTGCCATTACAGCAAGGCGCTCTGAGGCCTCGATACCTGCCCGAACCATGGCACGGACAATGGCATCAACTTTTTCCTGGTCGAAAGTATGGTAGGTCGTCCAGGCGGCTCTCGCTTTTCGAAGGAGTGACCGGGCTTGCTGTATGGAGTGGAGATCGCGATCCATGAAGCGCAATATGGTGTCCCGTGTCGAGGCGATCAAGCATTGCGGGGCAGGCCAGCAGGAAATAGTTAAAAGGCACGCAAATCCGCAGGATTGTCTCGTAATGATACATCGAACACTCGTGTGTCAATCTGCCCTGACTCGATTCCGCAACATCCTCTACCAGGGTTTCCGGAGCCAATTACATGTCTCGACCACTCGAGCAGTCTGAGGAGTACATGCTTGCAGCCTTTTTGACAGGGGAGCTGCCAGACCATCTGCGACGCGAAATTGTTACCTATCTGACCACATATGAAGACGCCCGCGACATGCTCGCGATGGCACAGCAGGCCATGGATACCGTCGAGACTGGAGACGGAGCTTCCCATACAAAGGTGCCTGATGCGCGCCTCTCACATTCTCGCGGACGGAGGATCTGGCTTCGACCGCAGCAGGACGATAAGGCGTACTGGAAGATGACCGCCTTCTTTGCAGGCGCTGTGTTGATTCTGACCATTGCCGTAGCGCTCGTCGCGCTTAACACATCACGGATTCAGGATGTGCTACAAGAACCGCAATGGCTGCCTACTGTCAGTGGAGAGCAAGTGACCTTGGAATGGCAGGCCATTGAAGGAGCATCCTCATACCAGCTCATGCGATTTGACGCTGAATTGGGGGAAGCAGCCATCATCGCCAGAACACAAGACACGCGTGTGGCTCTGTCGGACGTCGATGATACGGTCAATTCTTCACCCGTCTGGATTCTAGCATTGAGTTCCGAGGATACCCTGCTGAATCGTTCTGAGCCCGTACAGCTCCAGCGGCTTCCCTGAAGTCAACAGGCTAGCCTGTAAGCGGGGGATCTGAATTTATCCCAGGTCCGCTCTCTCATACTGACACGTCGATGCGCACGGGGCTTGCCTTGCAGCAGGGAGGAAACCGCGTCATTCTGACCTGGCGACGCTAGACTCTATCCACACGACTTCGTTTTGATAAAGCCGTTTCCGACTATCGGAACGGCTTTTCTTTTTTTAGCATGTCTACCAGATCGTCCGTACCGATCGGACCGTGACGATAGAGGAATGGTTCACCAAAGGTGGCACCAATCCGGTAGCCATAGGTGCGCGCACGGGCATCGTACCAATCCATGAAAGCGGGATTGGAGATGAAGGTCTCCGGTTGATCATCCGAACCTGCATTATCGGCTCCGGTGTGGAACTGCGACCCGAATGCTCGAACAGCCTCATTCCGCTTCGCCCAGTAAGCGCTGACATCGACGACCAGGGTGGGTTCGAAAGGAATGGACTGCATGTAGTGCAAGATGTGGAGGGGTCGCCATGTTGGCTGTACCAGGCCGGACGAGTCAAACGTTTTCATCATTGACAGCCCTGCCTGAAACGAGGCATCTGCCACCAAACGGGCTCCTTGGGGATGATCCGGGTGACGGCAATCCGGAGCTGGTATCAACAAGATGTCTGGGCGTGTCGCACGAAGTTCGGTAATTACCTTGAGCCGGTTCTTTTTGGAGTTCTTGATGTTGCCATCAGGAATATCCAGGTTGACGCGGCGCTCAACGCCCAGAATATCGGCCGCCTCCGAAGCCTCTTGCTCCCGCACATCCGGGGTACCCCGTGATCCAAGCTCTCCGCGCGTCAGATCCAGAATACCGACTCGGTATCCAGCATCCACCAGGGAAGCAATGGTCCCACCACAGCCCAGCTCCACATCATCCGGATGGGAGCCGACAGCCAGTACATCAAACTTGGGAAGTGTGCTCATTATGGGAATGCGCGGATCCTGGGAGGACTGGGATCAAGCAGGGCTCAACCTACGACAATATTGACGAGGCGTCCCGGGACATAGATTTCCCTGCGGACTTCCTTGCCTTCGACATGGCGAGCGACATTTTCGTCCGCCTTGGCGGTTTCAATGATCGCTTCTTTTGAGGAATCTGCGGGCACGGATATCGTACCGCGAACCTTGCCATTGACTTGAACAGCCAACGTGATTGACTCGTCGACGAGCCATTTTTCTTGCGCCATCGGCCATGGTTCGTAGGCGAGTGATGCATCATTACCCAGCCGCTGCCAGAGTTCCTCTGACATGTGTGGGGCCAACGGAGCCAGCATCAGCACGAACGGACCAGCAAGGGCTCGTGGGATCGCATCCAGGGAGACCCAGGCAGAAAGCAATTCAATCAGACCAGCGATGGCCGTATTGAATGAAAGCCGCTCCATGTCGCCCGAAACCCGTTCAATGGTCCGGTGCAAAGCCCGCATCTGGTCGTCCGTGGGTTCGACTTCCGAAACCAACAAGGAGCCTGATTCCTCGTCGACAAAATTGCGCCAGATACGACGCAAGAAGCGGTTCACTCCCACGATATCGCGTGTATTCCATGGTTTTGACGCTTCAAGCGGTCCCATGTACATCTCGTACAGACGCAGCGTATCACATCCGTAAACTTCATTGACTTCGTCGGGAGAAACGGAATTCTTCAGGCTCTTGCCCATCTTTCCGTACTCCTGGGTTACCGATTCCCCTTCGTAGAAGAACAGGCGGCCGGGCTGGTCCTGCACTTCCATGGCCGGCTTGCCATCCTGGTCAACCACCTTCGTGGCGTCCACCGCTATTCCGCGCTCATCCCGATAGGCATAGGCCTGGATATAACCCTGGTTGAAGAGGCGACCAAATGGCTCTTTGGTTGAAACGCGACCCAGATCGAAGAGCACTTTGTGCCAGAAGCGCGCATAGAGCAGGTGAAGCACGGCGTGCTCGACGCCACCGATATACAGATCAACGCCATTATTCCCCATCCAGTACGATTCACGGGCAGGATCGGCGAAGACGCCATCATTCTGGTTATCGATGAAACGCAGGTAGTACCAGCATGAGCCGGCCCATTGCGGCATCGTATTCAATTCGCGCTCGTAGCGCTTGCCATCAATCTCCACGATACGCCAAGATTCATCTGCACGCGCCAGTGGCGGACGCGGTGGCGCATCGGGATCATCAGAGGCCGTCGGCTTGAAGTCCTCCATTGGAGGAAGCGTGACAGGAAGATCGCTTTCCTCCACAGCGCGAACACTTCCATCCTCTCCTCGAAGAATAGGGAACGGTTCACCCCAGTAGCGCTGCCGACTGAAGAGCCAGTCGCGCAATTTGTAGGTAATCGTCCCTTCTCCGTGCCCTTCTTCTTCCAGCCACTCAATCATGCGGGCTTTGGCGGCACGCACTCCAAGACCATTCAGAAAGTCGGAGTTGATTGCCGGGCCATCGCCGGTAAACGCTTTTCCTTCCCAACCCTCAGGTGGTTGGACCGTGCGGATAATGGGAAGATCGAAGACCTCGGCAAACTCCCAGTCGCGTTCATCCTGGGCAGGCACAGCCATGATTGCCCCCGTCCCGTATCCCATCAAGACATAGTCGGCAACCCAGATCGGGATAAGGCCTCCACCAGCCGGATTCATGGCGTAGGCGCCCGTGAAGACGCCAGTCTTGATTTTGGATTCGGCCATTCGGTCGACATCCGTCTTACCTGCGGCCTCTTTGCGGTACGCTGCGACGGCATCGCGATAAGCATCCGTGGTCAGTTCGTCAACCAGCGCGTGTTCCGGCGCAAGGACCATGTAGGTGGCTCCAAAGAGCGTATCCGGGCGCGTCGTGAATACCCGGATGGTGGCATCGTGACCTTCGACCTTGAAGTCGACATTGGCACCTTCGCTGCGTCCTACCCAGTTACGCTGCATCAATTTGACGGGCTCAGGCCAGTCAACATCATCGAGATCTTCAATCAGACGATCGGCATACTTCGTGATACGCAGCATCCACTGCTTGAGCGGACGGCGGAATACAGGATGGTTTCCGCGCTCACTTCGTCCTTCGTTGGTGACTTCCTCATTGGCAAGCACCGTTCCGAGCGCAGGACACCAGTTGACCGGTACCTCGTCCAGGAAGGCCAAACGATGCTCGGACAGGATGGACTCGCGTTCGGACTCAGAAAGGGAGGACCAATCGGTACGCTCCTTGGCAAACCGTACTTCCAATTCACTGATTGGGCGGGCCTGGCCAGCCTGCTCATCGTACCAGGAGTTGAACAGCTGAAGGAAGATCCACTGGGTCCACTTGTAGTAGTCGACATCCGTGGTGGCCAGTTTGCGATCCCAGTCGTAACTGAGACCGAGCGCTTTCAGCTGGCGCAGCATGTTGTCGATGTTCTTCTCTGTCGTGACGCGTGGGTGTACGCCATGCTCGACCGCGAATTGCTCAGCGGGTAATCCAAATGCATCGAAACCCATGGGGTGCAACACATTGAAGCCTTTCATCCGCTTGTATCGCGCGATGATATCCGTTGCGATATAGCCAAGCGGATGCCCGACATGGAGACCGACACCCGAAGGGTAGGGAAACATGTCCAGGACATAATATTTCGGTTTGGACGTGTCCGGGTTTTCGGGCGTACGGAACGTTCGTTCCGTCTCCCAGAAGTGTTGCCACTTCTGCTCAATGTCCTGGAAGGGATAATCAGCCATGCCGCTGGATAGGAATTGTGCGAGTCGAAAAGCGACTCAGATGTCCAGGACCTGATGCGCGGAGGTATCGAGGTCCAGTCGATCTGTTAGTCCAGAGAAGAAATCCGGACCGTACTTGTTGAGGAAATATACGGGCGAGAGATAGCGCTCCTGCGGGATTCCCATTGGAAAAAGCGCAGAAGAAGCCCGCTCAAGCTGCCCACGCAGCACGTCGTGCTGTTGCTTCTCGGACTTGATCACTTTGCCCTTCAGCTGCGACCATTCCTTCATGAAGGCGGCGCGTGTCGCTTCGGCCGATTTGATCAGTGACCGGTCGACCCCTTCGATGGCGGGCTTGATGTCATTGATGGCCTGGTGGATGCCTGAAGCTGCCTCTTTGAAGGCTTCCTCTATATCCACATCCATGTTGCCGAGAACCATGTCGCGGAACAGCTTGTCCACCTGATCCTCAAAAGCAGGTATAGTCTGTTCCGACTTTTCAAGCACCCGGCCAATACGTCGCTCAAGTAGCGTTACCGATGCCCGGGGGTAGATGATGGGCATATGCAAACCGGCCCAATCATAGAGATCCTTGAACTGGGCGAAATAGGCGACTTCGCCCGGCCCGGCTACGTACACTGCGGTAGGAAGGACCCAATCTTGCATGAGCGGACGCATGACCACATTTGGCGAGAAAGCTCCCGGATCGTCTTCCAGTCGAGCAAGGGCTTCGTCGCTCGACATCGTCTCTCCGTCACGGGTTTGGAATCCTCCTTCGACCGCATCAATGGCAGCCCGTCTTCCGTCCCCGTGAATGAACAGGTTGGTCGGATCAGTTTGAACCTGTACGTGCCACGTGGCTTCCAGCTTCGCGCTGGTTGCTCGCAGGAGCGAGGAAGATGAGTCAAAATCATCGAGCTCTTTCCGGAAGAGATCTCGAACGGATGCTTTCAGGTCGGCATCATCCGGGGACAGGTAAGCAATACGTCCTGGACCCAGGATCCGCTCCATGAGGGTGACAAATGCCTTGATCATAGACGTTCCGGGAGCATAGGCATCCCGGATATCAGAGAGCAACTCTTCCCGAAAATCCGTGGGCGGAAGGACGTGCTCCAGGTCCTCAAGCACCCGCTCGATACCCGGCGTCACGGTCATACGCCCGATTGCATTGCCGACTTGATCGTCCGAGTCCGGGAGGTAGGTGATCTTTCCTGGATCGTCTCCTTTGAGGAGACCGGCTGAGGCAACTTCCTCAAAGTCGTGATCTTCTCCTTCAAGCCAGAACACAGGTACAACGGGGCGCCCGGTCTTCGCTTCCAGATCTTGCGCGAGCTGAATGGTCGTGAGCGCTTTGTACGCTGTGTAAAGCGGACCTCCAAGCAATCCAAGCTGCTGCCCCGTGACCACGGCCGCGGAGGCCGGATCGGCCAGTTTCTGAATCAGATGATCCGTCGCTTCACGAACCCCGAATGCATCGGCCTGCGCCTGCATCACGCGAACAAGCGTGTCGCGATTGGCATGCGAGGAAGCTGCAGAGATGCATGATGCAGCCAAAGCGTCCGGATCGCGATAGTCGCCGTTAAAGAAGTCAGCGAGCTCGGCGGGGGATTCGGTATAGTCCCGAAAGAGTCCGGAAAACGACGAGAAGGAAGAAAAAGGGAGGCGGGTCAATTCTGTTCGCCTTTTAGGCGCGAAATATCATCTCGGAGCTTGGCAGCGAGTTCGTAGTCTTCGTCAGCGATGGCTTGGGCCAGATCGTCTTCGAGCTTTTCGAGGGGACTGCGTGGCGCTTCGGGTTCAGGATCGGGTTCGGGGGTCTCTTCACCCGGTTCGATGGCGGCCATATCTTCTTCATCCTCCGTCGGAATACCTGCTTCATCGAGTACGCCTGGAGCGACGAAAATAGGTGCACCCACGCGCACGGCTAAAGCCACTGCGTCTGAGGGCCGGCAGTCCAACTGACTTTCCGCGCCCGAAACGGTATATCGGATCTTGGCGAAGAAGGTGCCTTCTCGCAGCTCGTCGATGAGGATATCCGTGACATCGGCTGGCACCGAGTCAAACAGGTCCCGGATCAGGTCATGAGTCATCGGTCGCGGGGGCTGAATTTTTTCCAACTCAAGGGCAATCGCCTGCGCCTCGAACGCGCCAATGATGATGGGTAGTCTTCGGTTGCCATCGACTTCACCCAGGACCAGTGCATAGGCACCGCCGCTGGAAGGGCTGGTCGAAAGTCCGATGATGTCTACCTGGATCAGATCCATGAGGGCTGGTTGTGTTCGGTGTGGTGAAGGCGGGGAAAGCCGAACGGGCCTGATTACCCGAGAACGGTAGTCAACGCGTCCAAAAATGCCTTGTTCTCGGACGGGGTACCGCTAGTGACACGCAAATATCCTTGCAGTTGTGGATATCCTCCCATGTTGCGAACCAGGACGTCCTGGTCGGCCAGATGCTGTAATAATTCGGCCGGGTCGCGGTCCGTTCGGAATAGGATGAAATTCGTATCCGTAGGTAGGACATCGATATCGTCTCGCTGCATCATCGCCTGCCGCAGGTTCTCCGTGTAGACCTTGATCTGATCGACCCGATCCCGGATCAGGTCCTGGTGACGAAGGAGCAGCAGGCCGACGTGCTCAGCGAGGCGATCAACCATGAATGGCAGGCGCGATTTCATCATCTCGCCAATCACCTCGGGACGAGCCACCAAATACCCAAGTCGCAGACCTGCCAACCCAAAGGCCTTGGACAGGGTGCGCAGGATGATCACGTTCGGGTGGCGCATCAACAGATCCAGGGCAGTCCCCTCGGGATTGAATTCGTGGTAGGCCTCGTCAATCACGACGAAGCCGTCAGCGGCCTTGACGATACGCTCGATTTCCTTCTTGGGAATAGCGAGACCGGTCGGATTATTGGGGGTCGCCAGGATGGTCAGCTTGGGCTGCTCCCGTTCAATGGTAGCCACCACGTCATCACAATCTACCTGGAAGTCGGCCGTGCAATGCGTTTGAAGCGGGGTACCACCATGGAGGCGGACCATAGACTCGTACAGAGCAAACATGGGTGTCGGCGTCAGTACACCATCGCCGTCCTCGACGAAACACATGCCCAAAGTGTAGGTCAGCTCATTGGATCCGTTGCCAACCAGAATACTACCAGGCTCCACCCCACAATGGGATTCAAGTACTTGGATGAGCCGTGTCGGTTGCTCAGCCGGGTAGCGGTTGAAATCAATCTGAAAGAATGCTTCCAGCAACTCGCGCTTGAGTGCGGGCGGTAGGTCAAAAGGACTTTCATTCTGATTCAGCTTGACCGAAACCGGCCGGGCGCCGGGTACGAGGTAGGGCTTTTCAGCACGGACGGCAGGCCGAATCAACGCTAGCAGCTGTTCGGGGACACGTTTACTCATGAAGACCGGGTGGTCCTGGTGACAAAGACTCAGTAGGAGCCTCCTTCTTCGGGCCAGTCGTCGTCCAGTTCCCCCGCTTGTTTGGAAACATCGGGAAGACCGCGAAACTCATAGTCCGGTAGACACTCGTCCTGAATGAATCGAACAACCTCGTGCATGGCACTCACGAATTTGCCAAAGTCTTCCTTGTACAGGAAGATTTTATGTTTTTCGTAGCGGTTTTCGCTGATTTTCTTGCTCTCGGTAATCGTCAGGAAGTAGTCCTTTCCGGAACGTGTCGTCTTGACGTCGAAGAAGTAGGTTCGTTTTCCGGCGGGCACCCGGCGCGAGTAGATCTCGTCACGATACCGTCCCCGGTTTTGAGGGCGATCCTCGTCAGGCGATGGGAAGTAGGCACCTTGGCCATCTTCGCCTTCGTCCTGGTCATCGTCATCGCCGTAGTAGTCCTCCTCTTCTTCGAAGTCCTGATCATCATCGTAGGCGTCTTCAAAGTCGTCTTGACCGTCTTCCTGATCCTCGAATTCCTCGTCCTCGTATTCCAGCTCGTCCTGGCTCATCGTGTCCTCCTTCTCCGACCCCTTGTCGAAGCGCTGTGGATGGTAGCGATTGTTACGTGCTCACGGTCCACGGACATGAGCGCTCAAATATGCAACGTGTCCCAGCAAAAACGCAAAAGAGTGTCGGACCAGCTACGCAGCAAGGTCAGCAACCAAGGCTGTAATCAGCTTTTGGAGGTCATCCCTGACCTGACGACCAACCTCCAGCACTTCCTGATGATCAAGGGACTCCTGACCGAGTCCAGCAGCAAAATTCGTGATCGTGGAAATACCGATCACCTTGATACCATGGTGACGCGCTACGATAACTTCCGGGACCGTGCTCATGCCTACCGCATCGGCACCCAGCCACTTGAACATGCGTATTTCTGCTTTCGTCTCGTAACTCGGTCCCAGTGTCCACAGATACGTTCCCTCACGCGTCGGGATATCAAGCGACGCGGCAATCGCCATCCCGCGAGCCGTCCAATCGGCGTCGTAGGGCGAGCCGGGTCCGTCGGCGCGCTGAAAGCCCGAGGATGCGGGGCCGGGAACGGGTCGGAAGGCGAGGGAAATCTGATCTGTAATCCACATCAGAGTTCCTGGAGTGCACTCCGGATGGATGCCTCCGGCTGCATTGGTCACCACCATGCGCTCTACTCCCAAGGCAGCCAGAAGGCGTACGGGGAATGTAGCTGCGTGTACGCTGTGTCCTTCGTAGGCGTGGAGGCGACCTTGTACGAATACCACCGGAATGCCTTCAAGTGTTCCGAAGACCAACTGCCCTTTGTGACCCTCAACCGTTGAGCCCGGATACTCCGGAATATCCGCTGACGGAATGATGACCGGGCTTTGCAGCACTTCCGCAAGATGGGACAAGCCGGACCCGAGAATGAGTCCAATGCGCGGAGTGAACTCGATTTTCTGCCGCACGAAAGCGACAGCGGAATCTGGAATATCTACGTGTTTGGAAGCCGCGTCCATCATCCTTCCCACTTGATTACAGCCATGGTCATATCATCCAAACGGCCCATGCCTTCAATGAAGTTATGGACGTCTTCCGTCATCATACGCAGAATGGCCGCAGATGAACGACTTCCAATCTGTGTCACTTGCTCGACAAGTCGATCATCACCATACAGCTCCCGGGCGTGGTTCATCGCCTCTGAGAATCCGTCCGTATAGAATACGAGGGCATCTCCGGGCTCCAACTGGATGGTTTGCTCTTCGATGGTAGAATCAAAGGCAGCCCCCGACTTGAAGCCTATGGCCATGCCCCTCGGACGAAGGGATTCAGAAGCGCGCTGGTTGCAGCGATACCAGATTACAGGGTTATGCCCGGCGCGCGCGAACGAGAATCGACCCGACTTTGGCTCAATTTCTCCATAAACGACCGAAATGAAGGTTCCAGACGGTGCATTCTCGCAGAAGAGGGTATTCAGTCGACGCATGATTTCCGCTGGACCGAGGTGCTGACGCGTCAGGGTCTGGACGATTCCTTTTACGAGCGTCATGAAGAAGGCCGCCTGAATTCCCTTGCCGCTCACGTCTCCAAGGATGAATGCCATCCGTCCGTCATCCAGCTTGATGAAGTCATAGTAGTCACCGCCCACCTCATTGGCCGATAGGCACATCCCAGCGATATCCAGACTCTCCACCTCAGGCATGGACCGGGGTAGGAAAAACGATTGGACCTGATGTGCGATTTCCAGTTCGCGTCTGACCCGCTCCTGACTGGCCATTTCAGAGACGTATTCAGGTACATACGTATTCATCTGCTGACCCGTGTGGCGGCTGGTGATGCCCACGACTCCGAGTACGATCACTGATCCGACGAACAGTACCCCAAGCAGCACGTCGATCCAGGCCGGCGAAGATGTCACAAGGTATCCTTCCGTCAGGCTCCACAGGATTTCGGACGTAAAAAGGGCGGTCATGACCGTGACGATATCAAAGCGGACGAAGGCCCATGCCATGAGTAGGGCCGAGACGGCACCGATCAGCAATCCGAACGCCTGCATTTCAAACGTCACTGGACCGATGCCAATGAAGGCACCGGTAGCGGTCAAAAGGATGATGGAGGTGACCTTCTGATTGCCAAGGCGACGGACAACCGAGCTGACCCCGACCAGCCACATCAGGGTCAGGAAATAGGCCACTTCGAATCCATTGAAGACTCCTGCCAGAACGGGTCGAAGGGACGCGGTGCTGAGGAATTCGGAATTGAGGGACAGATGCAGGTGTTCGAAGAGATAAAGGGCCAGGGCACCGATACCTAGCAGGATGCCTCCAAGCGCGCTGCCCCGAACGAGTGCAGCCCCCATGGGCTTATTCTGAAAATCACCGTGACGCAGCAGGATGAGCGTTCCAAGCTTTCCTTCCTGGTTCTCGCGGACGACCGAGTCGGTAACCCCGGCGATCATGAAAACGAAAATGGAAATGGCTCCGGCCACCACGGAAAAGACAACGAGCCGAATCAGTACCTGTCCCCAGATCGGGGTGAAGATGAACAGGTCGGAAAGAGTGGTTGTGGCAGTCGCCGCCACGAGACCACCCAGGATGCCAACAATCAAGGCATCCACCAGCGCTGCTTTCATGTCGAGCAGCCTGGCGGTCAACCGACGGAAAAAGGCGATGAGGAACCCGAATCCGAGCAGGAGAAATAAGCCAACCTTCGTTGCTCCGAGGACAGCCGAGACACTGTCCTCGACGGGTTGGGCTGGTTCATAGGATACATTCAGCCGCGACAGGGTGCCTGTCACTGTAAGACCAGCCTCTACCAGAACGCGCTGTCCCGCAACAGGCGAATCTGAAACCAGACGTACGCGCACATTGCGTCCTCCATTTTGGGTCGATGCTCCAATTGAGTCAACACGCATGTCCAGATCCTGGAATGCCGTCCGGTCGATATGAAAGGCCAGGAGTTCATTCAGCGCAGTGGAATCCAATTCAACGGATTCATTCATCAGCAGCCGAGTGAGTGCCAGTTCGGATTCGAGTAGCGATTGGCCATTCAGGTTGAAGCGCAGTCGCTCGTGGTACACAGAGTCTGCAATTTGGGTCAGCGCAAACCGTGCCTGGGAGTCGGACGCGGTGTCTGCCCGAATGATGGTAGCCAGGGCAGCATGGTTTACCCGATTGTTGGCTGAGCCAAATCGAGTTCCTGACGCACCCATGCGCAAGGTCAGGTTGCGAAGGGCGAGGACGGTTCCATCCTGTGCCAATTCAATCTCGAAGGCTGGTGCCTGGTCGCCCAGAAAACGGGTCGTTCCCGGATCCAGTAGAGGACGATACTGGACCAGCCAGTAATAGGCGGCTACGGTATTCCCACCATCCGAGGAAAGAAAGTCGACCGTCGTGTTTCGGCCCAACGTATGCTGTAAATCGGCCAGAAGGTCTTCGCGACGACGCAATTCGGCCGAAGAAATCAGCCCACCAATTTCGAACCCCTGTGAAGAGAGGAAACCATCGGCTGTATTGAGTGCCTCTTCCTCTGAGATGTCGTAGGCCGCACCGGAGTCCGGATGGACACCCGGCAAGATCTGTGCGAACAAGCCAATTCCGACGATGCCCAGCAGGACCAGGACCAGATCCAAACCACCGAAGCGGAACGGCGAAGGCATGCTTTGTCGCTGCTTGGACATGGACCGTAAATCAGACTCTGGGCAGGCGGGTGAAGGGTAACCCGAATATCGCTGTTTTCATCCAGAAAAGGTGTGTCTTCTCCGCTACCCCCTAAAGCTTCATATCTCCGTCTGGCGCATGAGCAGGATGGGTCACTCAGGCTTCCGACTGCTGCATCGCATCGCGAATGGCTCCGATTTCGAATCCACGTCGCGCCAAGAAGCCGATCATTTTCTGGGTCTTTTTCTGTTCGTCGCCTTCGTGGCGGTATTTATGCTGGGCTTTGGCAACCTGGGCACGAAGCTGATTGGCCATCTCATCCTCCGAGCATGCTTCTTGGACGGCTTTTTTGGCCATACTGGACGATATGCCTTTTCGTATCAGCTCCATTTCGAGTCGGCGAGGCCCGAAGCCCTTGGATCGTTGTCTTGAAGCAGCCCACTGTTTGGCAAAACACTCATCATCAACGTAACCCAATTCGTCCATCCGGTCAGTTACCCGCTGCCCGATATCTTCAGGGACTTGGAGAGCCTCCAGGCGTTGCTGGATTTCTTTTTGCGTGCGGGGTCGGTAAGCCATGAAGTCCAGACAACGCTTCATGGCTTTGTAGTAGACGTCTTCCCGAATCAGCGTTCGGCAGTCTTCCTCGGTCAGGTTGAGGCCTTTCCGAAGTCCTTTGTCTGCCACGATGTTAGTGTGGAGTCCGAAAGCGAATTTGCCATTGACGAAAACACTGCATCGATCCTGGTCCTTCTTCTGGACTTGCACTGCGGTCACAGCACCACCTCCTGAAGGAGGTTCTGGCATTTCGATGGGTTGAATGGTCCGCATGGAAAGAGGGGTTGTTCAGGTGATGCACTTGGGGTGCTGGATGGCGCTCTCTGGTGGGCGCCGGAATCTAACGCGAAACGATGACGCGTACCGAATCCATGGCGATCCCACCTACAAATCCGAGACCGCCATTGACATTTGAGACCGGTTCACGTCGCTCCGGTGCATCTCGGCTGGTAAGGAAGCGAGCAAATCGATCGTCTCCACGGGTCAACACGATGCGAAGGGAATGATCCGGAAATGGAGAGTCTTCTTCGGGGACAGGTACCGCATAGACACCTTCCCAGTGCTTAAAGCCGTCTTCTCCCAGTGTAGCTGAGTCTTCCGGGAAGACCTGGGATGGCAGCAGGAAGAAGTCGATGAGTGACGAGGAGAACGAGGCGTCAGGCTGCAGTCGCGCTTCGATCCATCCATCGTAGCCGCGATCTTCCCAGGAAATGGACACTTGAACGGGGTATATGTACCCCGTGGTGGCGCTTACGGACAGGTTGAGCGAATCCAGGCCGACAACAAGGGAATCCACCAGAACAACGGAAATCGGGTCTCCGGGAAACGAAACGCTCACTTCTCGGGCTGCAATGGGTGGGGGAAGTATCCCGTTGGCATTAAGCGAAGCTCCCGGTGCATCCAGTTCAAGAATGAACCGTTCTCCGGCAGACGTTTGCGGGAAGGATTGAGGTTGGAACTGCAAGGGGTCTTCCAGACTTCGCGCATACTGGACCTCTTGATCGCCGACCGTCAGCTTCAGGGAAAGATCATCCGGAGCTGGAAGGGAGACCAGGGGATCCCGGGTTGCACGCGCCGCGGAGACCCGAATGGATGGCAACGGCGCGTCAGTTGCAATCCATGCCTCGACTACGAGAGATTCTTCGTACGATGGCAGGCTGCTGTCACATCCCGCTACCCAGCTGGCCCAGACGATTGCCATCATTCCTATGATATGTCGGAAGCCGTGGCGCATTTACAGATCGATCATCAGGTCAATCATGGGTAGAATCGGAAGGCCGAGGCGATTATCTGGACCTGCGTTGGGCAATGCTGGGTCCCACGTCTGGTTAACCACATTGCGTCGGCTGAGCACGTTATAGATGGACAACCCTGTGGACCAGGAAGCCTCGGCAAACTGGAACTGATAGGCCATCTTCAAATCGATACGCATGTAATACGGAAGCCGACCATTATTGAGCGTCGGCCTGTGATAGAACCAGGTGGCCTCGCCGGATATGGGATCAACCAATTGATACCGCGCCGTAGGTACGGAAACCGGGTATCCGCTTCGCCAGTCCACTGACCCTCCCAGATTCCAGCGTCCGGTTTCGTAAGAGGTTACGAGACCGATTGCATGAGGAGTATCGTAGCGCGCGGGACGAAAGGCCGCTTTCGGAGATGCCACGCCCCTGTTTTCAGATCGCATCCGGGTGTACGAGCCCACCAAAAGCCAGCGATCCGTGCGGGTTTCGATTCCCAACTCGATGCCGCGGGAGCGCTCTTCGCCGCGATCATATTGTCCCAAAAGGGTGGCAATTTCAATTCCTGGGCCCAGGAGACCATCTTTCGACTGGTACTCATCCTCAGGAAGCAGCGTCCCCCGGCCGTCGCGTACGAATCCATCAATCCGCAGCACGGTTCGGGGAATACGATGGGTCTCGAGTCCGACCGAAACCTGTCGCGAACGGGAGGGAGGCGCTTCTGCTTGCGCAGGGACCCATCGGCTGGAGACCAGGTCATACAGGTAGGCATTGCGATCCCGGATGCGCTGGAGGTACTGAACTTGCGAACTGGCTGCAGCCCGTGCAATGAGCCAGGTAGGATCAATGGCCCACTGGATGGAAAACCTGGGGGAGAGCCGGTAAAACGACCCACTTCCGAACCAGGACGCGCGAATGCCAGGAAGGATTTTGATGGTAGGACTTGGCGTCCAGACATCCTGAATGAAGAAGGCCGCTTCGGTAGCTACGGTCGTGGAGACCTCGTCGACTGGTTCCTCGAGAGTGGGGGTATACGCAACAAGGGCATCCAGGCCGGAATCAAATTGGTGTTGGACTGCCTCCGCGCCTACCCGGACCTGGTGAGAGAGGGACGGATACCAGTCGAGGACGATCCGCGCGCCGGTGTCCTCGAGATCCACTTTGTATCGGGACGAGACCCTCGAAGATTGACTGGGTCGAATGAGTGTGTTTTCCCGAGCTTGGTAGCGCGAATGATAAAGCGTTGTGGTGAGGAAGAGCCGGCTCGAGAGCAACCGCTGGTAGCGCGTACTGAGGATGCGATTGCCCCACTGCTGATCGACTTCGAAAAACAGGTCCGCCGGGCGCAGCCACGAGGAGAAGTCCAACGAAAGGTCAAACGGAAGCCTCAAATCCAGGGCATCCCGGCCTGCATACCAGGACACAGAAACCGACGATCGGGCGTCAGGCCGAAATGTGTACTTGGCACTCCAGTCGTAGAAATAGTAGCCCGTTCGCAATGTGTCTCGCCGGCCGGCGTCATCCTCTACGGGATGACGCCGGCCGACCAGGCGATCGATATAGGAACGACGTCCCGACAACATGAATGAGCTACGTTGGGACACGGGACTCTCCATGATGAAAGAGGCGTTCAGACCGGAAATACCCAGGGTAGCACTCGGCTCTGAGCGTGAACCGTCGCGGAGCTCTGCATCCAGGACGGCAGAAAGGCGTCCGCCGAATTCGGCCGGAAAAGCTCCCCGGTACAGCGATACGTCCTTGAACGTATCGGTCTGGAAAGTGGAAATAAGGCTGAAAGCGTGCCAAGGATGATATACGGGAGCGCCGTCAATGAGATAGAGGTTTTGATCCGGTCCGCTTCCACGGATTATCAGTCCCCCTGTCGCTTCCCCAGCGCGTTGAATACCGGGCATCCATTTCAGGGACTCAAGGACATCTGTATTGCCCAGTGTCCCCGGAAATCGCTTGAGATCCCGACCCGATACCGAAACCAGCCCAGGCGTGATGGTCACATCGGCCCTGCGACGGGATTCTTCCTCTACCACGATTCCCGACACCTGGTAGGCCGCCGGAGCCAACACAAATACACCCGTTTGGCTTCGGGTGACAACGGTCGTATCCAGTCGAGCGTACCCGAGGTACGTGATGACCATACTGACGGGCTTTGCAGCCATGCCGGGAAAGGCAAAATAGCCAGCCTCGTTCGTGACCGCTCCACTGCCAACACCAGGAAGCACCACATGGGCTCCATGAAGCGACTCACCAGTTTCCGCGTCTCGAACAAAACCTGAAAGGACCTGTCCTTCCGGTTGCGAAAGCAACGGTTTCTCCTCCGTCAGCGGGATCAATACGGCTTGTCGGCGCGAGATCGATTCGACCCGAAACTCATGTCCTGACATGATACAGATCAGGGCATCTCGTTCGGACGTTCCTCGGTAACGGCAGGATGTAACCAGGTTGGCAACAAGCGAAGGGCTGTGCACCACGTCCACACCTGTGCGCTTGGCGTAGGCCTCCAATGCCTCCGAAAGGGGGGTCTCCGCAAAATCCAGCCGTATGGTCTGACCAACGGCAGCAGTCGCCCCCAAGAGGGCCCACAGAATGAATGATCCAAGAATCGAGCGCACACCAGCTTCCAGCCCGTCAGAAGGGATATCGCAGGTTATAGCCACGCCTGCGAATGGCGTTCCGTTCCGATGCCGTGTGCTTCCCCGCGGGGAGTTAATTCTGAGCGGCGATGTGGAAGGAGCCGTCCCCGTTCTCCGTCAATTCGGCTCCAAGGGCAGAGACGATGATCTGCAGGATAGCTTTTGATCCGCGCTCTGATTCGAATGTGCCGGTCAGGGGCACTTCAGATAATTCATCACCCACAGTGATGGATACCTCGAATTCTTTGGACAGGCGCTCCACGACGTTCTCCATGGGCGTATTCCGAAATACCAGGAGACCGGTCCAGTCAAATCCTTCAAGCAGGGAAAAAGTCCGAACTTCGACCTCCGAAGAGCCCGGTGCCAATACACCTTGATCCCCCGGCGTCAGAATGATCGCGCTGTTTGGTGCGTCGATGGCTGCGAGGGATACCCGTCCAGAGATGAGTGCCACCTCTGTTCCCATGTCTGTGCGCACACCAAAGGAGGTCCCCAGGACCGTGGTCACGGCATGGACCGTTTCGACCTGGAAAATGCGTGGACCTTCGGCAACCTCAAAAAAGGCGCTTCCTTCGAACAGCACACGTCGCTCCTGCGTCTCTGCGTCGAACTGTACATCCAGACTGGAACCCGGCGCCAGGCGTACTTCGGTGCCATCCACCAGTATTACTGTTCGCGCTTCCTCTTCAGCTGTGTGTAGAGCGTAAGAAACGTCACCTCCTGGTGTGAGCACATTGCGACCCACCATAATCAAAGCAATGACCGCTGCGGCAGCCATCGCCAATCGGACAAGTCGCAATGGCCGGGAAGTGCTTGAACGTGAAGACCGTTCACGACGGTCCGCGGCTCGCGCTGCTGGCGCGAAGGCTGAGGTCCAGGCCGTGTCAAATGCGTCGGCCTCCTCCCGAATGCGATCCATGATGAGCATCAGCGCCGGGTGCTCGCTGGCAGCTTCATCCAAACGGGATGCCACTTCGCTGAGCACTGCTGCTTCTGCTCCGGAGAGGTCGGCATCCGCCCACCGGTCTCGGCAGGCCAACAGAACCAACGCATTTCGCGATGGATAACGTTGGTCGCAACAACCAGCAACCGCTGAGCTGAGGGCAAACCAGCGCCGCAGTGCCCAACGTAAGTCAGGATCTGCTTGAATGGCTGTACGCACCGCTTCGCGGTCTGCGTCGGTCCATTCATCAAGAGAGAGAATATGTTCGAGGTCGTACGACATCGGGTGGGGCAGTATGTGGTCCCAGGTTTTCGGGGTCCCAGGAGCGGTCTGCAAGAGGTAGCCGCTTCGATTCCCCAAATGGTAACATCACCGCTCGATCATGGGAAGTCCGCTGAACCACAACAGGAAAAGGCCCAGCGCATCTCGCATGCGGTCGAACGCCCGTTTGACCTGCATCTTGATGGCCGCTTCCGTGGAACCGACCATCTCTGCAATTTCCTCGTACTTGTATCCGTACTCGCGCAATTCGATGATCTGACGGGCCTTATCCGAGAGCGATGACAGCGCTTTTTCTACGTCAAGGCCTGCCCCTGCAGGTCCTTGTTCATCGCTGATTTCCGGGGCATCGTGAATATCGAAGAGCGACTCCTTTGGCGTGTAGCGCCCGCGGTAGAAGTCCTGTAGCTCGTAAAGAGCACCCTTCATGGCGAAAGCCTTCAGCCGGGTATCGTCTTTCAGATCCTCAAATCCCCGGTGAACACGCAACAGGGCATTCTGGACCAGGTCATCAACGTCAGGACGACGGCCGATGCGCGAAATGAAAAAGGCCCTCATCGGCGATTCGAGTGCCGCAAGAAGTCGCGAAAGCGCCACGTCGTCGCCTTGTTTGGCTTGCTTTACCCAGTGGGTCAACTGATCCGTGTCGACAGAGTCTGGCACAATGTTCGGAAGTGGGGTAGAGGTAGAACGGGTGCGCCTACGGTCGGGCGGCACACAAGATTCAGTGGAGGGTTCAGCCGACGATTTGACCTGAGCGGAAACTGCCGAGGACCCGAACCCGGGCTGCGATTTCCTGAAGGTGATGAAGCGCATTGCGCACCGGTTCGTCGTCCCGATGACCGGCAAGATCGAGATAGAAGACGTATTTCCCAGGACTCCCGACGAGCGGACGGCTTTCGATTTTCAGTAAGTCGATATCGCGCAAAGCGAACACGGCCAGACTCTTGAACAGTCCGCCTGGTACGTTTTCCCGCTGGGCATAAACGAGTGATGTACGATAGTCACCACAATTCACGGCTTCTGGATGCAAACCGTGCCTTGCATCAGCATCAGGACGCGCCAGGGCGAGAAAACGGGTATAGTTGGCGTGATTGCTCTCGATATCAGAGGCCAGTACGGTCAAGCCATATTTGTCGGCAGCTGCCTTGCTGGCGATTGCCGCCTTCGATACGTCCGATTCCTGTGCGACTTTCTTCGCGGCACCGGCCGTATCGTACGTGGGTTGCACGTCCGCATTGGAGAGGGCGCTGCGAAGAAAGTCGCGGCATTGTCCAATGGCCTGCGGATGTGAAAACACCTCTTTAATGGTTTCCAGTCTGGCGCCTTGCGGGGCCATTAGCTGATGGCGAATGCGAAGCTGGACCTGGCCAACAATGATCAGGTCGTGTTCAAGCAGCAGGTCATAGTTCTCATGAACACTTCCGAAGAGCGAATTTTCGATCGGAAGGACGGCCCGATCCACCTCCGCTCCCGTCAGGGCCTCAAAGGCCGATTCAAAGCTCGGAAACGGGACCATCGTCGCTCCGGGGTACAGGGCAGCGAGAGCTTCCTCGCTGTACGCGCCGATCTCTCCCTGGAAGCCCACACGAAGCACGCGGGATTCGGCTTGATCGGAGACATGCGAAACGTTGGTCATGGTGCTGTCGGTCTGAGTGGCCTACATGCGCTCTGGGGCGCCAATGCCCAGAACAGAGAGTCCGTTGTTGAGGACCTGCCGGGTAGCCTGGGCTAATTGCAAGCGGGCCTTGGCCAGGTCATCGGTCTCTCCGATAATGCGACAGTTGCCGTAGAACTGCGTGAAGGCCACAGCCACGTCCCGTAGATAATTTGAGAGGCGATGGGGTTCCTTGCTGGCCGCAGCCCGATCAATGACATCCGGAAGATCCATGATCACCTTGATCAATGCCTGCTCTGCCGGGTGAACCAGCAAGGGGAGTTCAGCTACTCCGCTCACTTCCAGACCTGTTTCTTCTGCTTTACGCAGAATCGAACAGATCCGTGCATGAGCGTATTGAAGATAGAAGACAGGATTCTTATCCGACGCTTCCTTGGCTAAGTCCAGGTCGAACTCCAAGTGGGTATTCGGGGAGCGCATCAGGAAGAAATAACGCGTTACGTCGTCGCCTACCTCATCCATCAGTTCGTCCAGGGTGACATAGGTTGCCTTTCGCGTACTCATTTTCACCGGCTCGCCGCCCCGGATGAGGGTTACGAACTGATAAATGACCACGTCAACCTTGCCGGCATCGTAACCGAGGGAGCGGATACCGTCGAGTACATCGGGAAACGTGGCAATGTGGTCCGCTCCGAAAACGTCGATGCACAGATCGTAGCCACGGTCCAGCTTGTCGGCGTGATACCCGATGTCAGGAAGACGGTATGTCGGCTCTCCAGTACTTTTAACCAGAACCGTATCTGCTTCCTTTCCAAACTGGGTGGTTCTGAACCACACGGCGCCATCCTTGTCATAGGCTAGATCCTTCTCACGGAAGGCATCCACGATTTCCCAAATCCGGTTGGATTCGTACAGGGTACCTTCGTTGAAAAACGAATCCATGTGGATTCCCAGGCGCTTGAGCGTGCCTTCGATATCGGCAAAAATCTGCTTCTCTGCGGCTATCTTGAAAACCTCTACGCCACCTTCTGTATCGAGGTCTGTACCGGTCGACTGCGCCAGGTCCCTCGCGATGTCCTCGATGTAGTCTCCGAGATACCCGTCTTCGGGAAAGGGTTCAGGGACCATGGTCGTGTGACCATCCTCGCCGATTTCTTTGGTGGGCAGGTCTGGATTGATCTCGGCCATATACCGCGCGCGGACCGACTCTCCGAGCACCCGCATTTGCCGACCCGCATCATTGAAGTAGTACTCCCGATCAACCTCGTATCCTGCCCATTCCAGTAGATTGGCAAGGGTATCGCCCAGCACAGCGTTACGTCCGTGGCCAACAGTCAGTGGGCCTGTAGGATTGGCGCTGACGAATTCCACCAACGCTCTCTGACCAGACCCCGCCGTCGTACGCCCAAAGGATGCACCTGCATCAATGATCTGCTGTAACTGCTCTGAAAGGTGGGCGTCAGCGAAACGGAAATTGAGAAACCCGGGTCCGGCAATTTCAACCGCGCTGATACGCGACGTATCCAGGGGAAGGGCGTCAAGATGATTGGCGATATCCTCGGCAATCATGCGCGGAGACTTCCGAAAATGCCGCGCCAACTGCATGGCTGCGTTACACGAAAGATCACCGTGGTCTGGATTCGCGGGCTGTTCGAATACCAGCGCAAATCCCTCCGGGACACCACCCATAGCGTCCAGTGCTTTCAGAATGCAGTCGTTGAGATAGTCCTCCATAGGGGAGTCGGCCGGTATCGATTGACGATTGGGGGGAAGCGAGCCTCATCAGAACGGGCTGGAAGGCGCTTTCGGGAATCCTCACAATCTACCACATACCGGCCGAAATCACGCTTTGCCTACGATTCATCACCAATGCTTCAAGCTGGAAAACCATTCGCCCCGATCCTCGTAGAGGCGAGCATGTCCAAGATCCTTCCCTCATATCTTCTGGCGCTGATACTTCTGATGGTCGGCGTCGTCCCTGCAGCGTCAGCGCAGGAGGCATCATCGTATGCTTTCACCATTGCTCGCGTCAAGTATGACGGTGGTGGTGACTGGTATTCGGATCCGGAGTCTTTGCCTGAGCTTCTGGCCTTCGTACGTCAGAACACGCTGATTGACGTTGCTCCGGAAGAAGAAGTGGTCGAGCTATCCAGCGACAATCTGTATTCATTCCCATACCTGTATCTGACGGGACACGGCAATATGCGTCTCTCCGATTCCGAAGCGCTCCGGTTGCGCCATTATCTGGAACGAGGCGGGTTCTTGCATGTGGATGACAACTACGGCCTCGATTCGTACTTGCGAAGGGAAATGCAGAAGGTGTTTCCGGATCGGGAATTCATCGAGCTACCATTTGATCATCCCATCTTCCACACAGCCTACGATTTTCCCAATGGCCTGCCGAAAATCCATGAGCACGATGGCCGTCCTGCGCAGGGATTCGGCCTTTTCGATGATGACGGCCGCTTGATGGTGTTCTACACCTACGAGTCCGACCTCGGTGATGGTTGGGAGCCTATCTCGGTCCATGAGAAACCTGAGGAATTGCGACAAACGGCGCTGCAGATGGGTGCGAATATCCTTGTCTATGCCATGACCAATTGAGTCCTGACCCGTAGTTTTGAGGCCGCAGGTCATACCGGGTCAATTACCCGCCCTGTCACCACACGGCTTTCCTTTCAATTGCAAACTTCGACATGGCCCATCTTCCGGAAGCAGATCCCATCATTTTTGACCTGTTGAAGCAGGAAGCCGATCGTCAGAACGACGGACTTGAGCTGATTGCCTCGGAGAATTTCGTATCCAGGCCCGTGATGCAAGCGATGGGCTCGACATTGACCAACAAGTACGCAGAAGGCCTGCCCGGAAAGCGTTACTACGGCGGTTGTCAGGTTGTCGATCAGGTCGAGGATATCGCTCGCGATCGAGCGAAGAAGCTGTTTGATTGCGATTGGGTCAATGTCCAGCCGCATTCTGGTGCGAATGCCAACGCGTCGGTCTATCTGACGCTCATGCGCCCGGGAGATACGTTTCTCGGACTTGACCTTGCCCATGGAGGACACCTGACCCACGGAAGTCCGGTCAACTTCTCGGGTATCCTGTATAAGGCCGAGTATTACGGCGTGGACCGGGATGGCCCGATGGCTGGTCGCATCGATATGAACAAGGTTCGTGAAAAAGCCCTCGCTGTGCGTCCGCGAATGATTTCCATCGGTGCTTCTGCCTATTCAAGGGATTTCGACTACGCTGCCTTCCGCGCGATTGCCGATGAGGTGGGTGCCTTTCTTTGGATGGATATGGCGCATACTGCGGGGCTTATTGCAGCAGGTGTACTCAACAATCCGATGCCTCACTGCCACATTGTCTCCACGACGACCCACAAAACGCTTCGGGGACCTCGTGCCGGATTGTTGTTGATCGGCCGTGACGGCGAAAACACGCTGGGCAAGGTTGCGCCCAAGTCAGGCCGCGTAAAGAACTGGGGTGAACTGTTCGATTCGTCCGTTTTCCCGGGCATGCAGGGTGGACCACTGATGCATGTGATTGCGGCAAAGGCCATCGCTTTTGGTGAAGCGCTGCAGGACGACTTCAAGACCTATGCGCAGCAGGTAGTGGACAATGCCTCAGCGATGACGGAGGCCTTCCTTGAGCGCGGTTACGAAGTGGTTTCTGGGGGCACGGATAATCACTTGGCACTCATCGACCTGCGCAACAAAGGCATCACGGGGAAAGACGCCGAATCGGCTCTCCAGGCTGCAGATATAACGGTCAACAAGAATATGGTGCCTTTTGACGACCAAAGCCCGTTTGTTACGAGTGGTATCCGTGTTGGGACCCCGGCCATGACCACGCGAGGCCTGGGACAGGACGAATTCCGCCAGATTGTGCACCTAATAGACCAGGTTGTGACCAATCCAACGGATGACACCGTTCTTAGCAGTGTCCGAGGCGCCATTCACGAGATAACGGCACGCTTTCCACTTTATGACTTTGTCACCGCCTGAGGTGCTTTGAATACGCATCTTCGGTGACCAGAAGTGAAACGCATGCCCAAAATGGCGCGTAGATTCGTTTTTCATTCTGCCTTCCTCTTGATTTCATGTCACGCCTGAACTCAGCCAGCTATGACGAACTGGTCGACCTCGGTCGCCAGCTCTACGACTTGGCCCTCGTGCGTAGCGAGCAGGAGCATATCACGGATCCGCGAGGCCAGCCCATCGGATGGTTGCTCGACACCCGCATGCCCATGCTGAGTGGTACGGTCATGCCAGAAGTCGGCCGCGTCCTTGGGGAACGCTTGCAAGCCAAAGGCATCGATCAGGTGGTTGGCTTCGGGTTTGGAGCGTATGCATTGGTGTCTGCCGTCGTGGCGAGTCCCAATAATCCACCGTTCATGGGTGGCTTCGTGCGCGAGCAGCGCAAACCGCATGGTCGCCGCCGGCTCGTCGAAGGCCCGCTTACCCGTGAGCGCCCCGTGGTCTTGCTGGACGATATTCTTAACAGCGGCCGGTCGGCGTGGAAAGCGGTCGAGCTCCTCAAAAAAGACGGATTCAGGGTAGAAGGCGTGATGACGCTCTTCAATTTCACATGGAGCGGAGGAAAAGCGCGACTGGAGCAGCAAGGGCTGTGGGTTGATTCGCTCCTCGATTTGAACCTTCGCGAAAACGAGCGGTAAACAGGCCGCCATTTGCTGCCCGCTTGTTTCATGATCTCCTTCCTACGCAGAAAATCGAAATCCGCCGCCAAAGTGGATGCTCCTCACGGCGGTGATGGTGCGGGTACCTCGCATACCTTGACCGAGAAGGAAGAATCCGAAATGGGATTCCTCGATCACCTCGAAGAGCTTCGATGGACGCTGTTCAAGGGGTTCGGAGGGGTCATGGTTTTCACTGCGATAGCAGCCGTGTATCGCGGGTGGGTGATCGAAAACATCCTCCTGGGACCAAAGAAGGCTGACTTCATCAGCTACAAGATTTTCGGCATCGAGACAACCGATTTCGTGCTACAGAATCGGACCGTGACCGGGCAATTTTTTACCGACTGGGGAACGGCGCTCGTCGTTGGAGCCATCATCGGTTCGCCTGTTTTCGTGTACTACTTCTGGAAGTTTATTGAGCCGGGACTGTATCCGGACGAAAAGAAAGGTCTTCGATTCGCCGCGGTGTTCGCCTCGTTTTTCTTCCTGTTGGGAATCTGTTTCGGGTACTTCGTCATTACCCCGTTGGCTCTGCAGTTCTTCGCCCAGTACCAGATTTCACCCGAGATCCTGAACGAATTCGACATCACGAAATACTTCGAGATGATCACGTTCTGGTCCTTTGGCACTGGCATATTATTCGAGCTGCCAGTCGTGATCTACTTCCTTGCCAAACTTGGCATTGCAACGCCCGACGGTCTTCGCAAGGCGCGCAAGTACGCCTTGATCGTGTGCCTCATTCTGGGAGCATTCTTTACTCCGCCGGATCCGATCAGTCAGATTCTGGTCGCTACGCCGCTACTGCTACTCTACGAGGCCTCCATAGGCGTCGCCGGTGTGGTGGAGCGACGGCGCAAGCGAGCCCTTGAAGAGGCCCTCGCCTGAGATCACCTGGATCTCATTCAGCCGACCGCCTTTTCCGTGGCGTTTGAGGGTAATTCCCTCCGGCTCTGAATCATCCCGGCTCACGCTGCGTCAGAATTTGTCCCGAACGCATTCATTTTCGACGCGATTGCCATGCGCCGTTTTCTGATCACAGCCGGATCTGCCCTGACGATCTTGCTTGCCGTTTCTGCCTTCCGGTCCGATGATGACCTGTTCGAGCTCCGGAAGAATTTTGAAATCTTCGGAGCTGTCTACGAGGAAATCGCGCTGGGCTATGTCAATGATGTACGGCCCGCACCGTTCATGCGGGCTGGTATCGAGGCCATGCTCAGTCAATTGGACCCGTACACCCAGTATTACGATCAAGCCGACATGGTCAACTCGCGTCTGCAGCAGCAGCGTAATCTGGGAAGCGTCGGTTTGACCATTGGTCGACGCGGAGGGAGATTGGCCGTTCTTGCGCCCGATGGCGATGCGTCGGCTTACCGTACGGGCGTTCGAGCGGGTGATGTGTTGCTCCGGATCGGATCGACTTCTACAGAGGATATGACGGTCGTTGAAGCCAATGAGTTGCTACTTGGACAACCGGGTACCGTGATTGATGTGCTGGTAGAGCGGGAGGGCGAAACGGAGCCTCGCAGTTACTCGCTTCCACGGGTCAAACCCAGCACGAACGACGTGTCCTGGTTTGGATGGTTGGGAGAGGACTCGACCGATGCCATCGCCTACGTTAAGCTGGAGCAATTCGGTGACCGATCGGGACGGGAAGTCAAGCGGGCCTATCGCACGCTGAATAGGCGACAAGAATTGAAAGGGGCCGTCTTGGATCTGAGAGGAAACCCCGGCGGCATCCTGGCCGAAGCGGTTGAACTTGTGAGTATTTTCGCACCCAACGGATCCGTGGTGGTGACAACCAGATCCCGGTCGGACAAATCGGTGGTTACCTACAGGACGGATGCAGAGCCGTATTTGCCAGATACCCCGCTGGTCATCTTGATGGACGAGTACAGCGCTTCAGCCAGCGAAATCGTCGCTGGCGCCCTGCAGGACATGGATCGTGCTGTCATTTTCGGGCAGACCTCGTTGGGGAAAGGGTTGGTACAGATTTTCCGACCACTGCCGCACAATGCAACGCTCAAGCTGACGATATCCCATTATTTCCTTCCGTCAGGACGCACGATTCAGTCGGCACGCTACAGTAGCGCGGCGGTCACGATTGCTGTACCTACGCTGATCGATTTCAGCACGGCCGGAGGTCGGACGGTACGAGGAGGACGGGGAGTGGAGCCCGACATCCGGGTCGATAACGAGCCGGCTTCTCCTGTCGAGGCGGCCCTGAGGCAGGAATCAGCGTTTTTCCTGTTTGCAAATCAATGGGTCTCGGAACGATGTGCATCCAGCCCATCCTGTGAGGTCGAAGATGGCGTGTTGTGGTCTGCCTTTCGGGAGTGGGTGGACGCGCAAGGTCTTCGATTGACGACTGATTTGGATGTACAACTTCGAAGCCTGCAGCTCGAAAGCTCGGACTCAGGCTTTGGCGATGTGGCGAGCAAGCTGGAATCGGTTGCCAAGACCTTGTCCCTTGCCAAAGAGCGGCAATTGGAGGATCAGTCTGAACGACTTCTATTCCTGCTGAAGGGAGAGATCCGAAGCCGGTTGTTGATTGACAACGAGATGGTGGAAGCAGATCTGAGTGAAGATCGCTGGGCGCAGCAGGCGCTGGAGTTGGTTTCCAATCCTCGCCGTGTAGCGGACGTGCTCGGATAGGGTTCCTTGCACTATGCTATGATGGATCTCCCACGCAAGGCAATCTGACTCTGACCACGAACCGTGCTACGACCTCGTTGCGTATGGGAAGAGATACGGCAAACGAAATAAGCATGGTCTCACGTGGCGGATACCGGGTGATCAGCCAGCGTCATGACGGAATGCAGTAATACCTGGGCTCCATCCACAATCTGTTCGTCTGTGGAATACTCGTCGGGGTGGTGGCTCACTCCACCACGACTCGGTATGAAGATCATGCCGGCTTCGTAGCAACGTGAAAGGATGTGTGCATCGTGGCCAGCACCGCTGATCATGCGATGCCCCATCAACGATGCTCCTTCGACGGCTCCAGATACGGCTGCGACGACCCGCTCGGAAAACGCACAGGGAGCGACCCGGGCCAGTGGCCGTGAGCTAACGGTCAATCCCTTCCCTGGTAGATGCGATGCAAGAAGCAATGACTGGATGCGGGCCTCTGCTTCTTCGAGCCCGGCTGGATCCGGATGCCGTACGTCGATCGTGAATACGACACGATCCGGAATGACATTGATGAGATTGGGCTGCCAGGACATCGACCCGATGGTCAGTCTCAATCCGGCCATTGTCCCAGTAAGGTCGCGCAGTTGAGCCGTCAATTCTGCGGCGTGCTTGCCGGCATCTCTTCGCAGTTCCATCGGGGTAGTCCCTGCATGATTGGAGGCACCATCGACCGTAACCTCGAACCAGGACAAGCCCTGTACTCCGGTGACTATGCCTATATCCGCGCCATTGGACTCCAGGACCGGGCCTTGCTCGATATGCAATTCCAGGAAGGAGTCGATAACGAGATCACTCAGATGGCCTGATCCGGCATAATTCAGTCGCTCCAGTTCTTCCTGAATGCTCACCCCGTCCCGGTCGCGTGCTGCATGCACCGTTGCCAGGTCCAGATCACCGGCGTGGTACAGACTTCCCATCATGTCCGGCATGTAGCGCACCCCTTCCTCGTTCACGAAGGAGGCCAGGATGAGTGGGCGCGCGGGCCGCCAGTCAGAGGCCACAATGACTTCCAAGGCTTCCAATGCCGCGACGACGCCCAGCGATCCATCCAGTCGGCCCGCGCGCCCGACCGTATCGGTATGCGACCCGAGCATGACGGCACCCGAGCCGGCAAAACGAGGCTCGGGATGCAGGATGCCGAACAAATTGCCTACCTGATCAATCCGGACCTCCACGCCCAAGGCTTCCAGATGGCCCTGCACCCAATTGCGTCCGGCCAGATCCTCTTCGGAAAAAGCCAATCGTTGGACACCGCTCCCGGGGAGAGCTCCGATGGCAGCCAGATCGTCCAATCGGCTGAGCAATCGTCGGGTGTTGATTTGCATGCGAACGTGCTTGGAAGTGGAGCGTGCAGGGGAATTCAAAGATCCAATACGTCCATGTGATTGTCCACTCGCAGAAGGAGGTTGCCTCAGCAATAGAAACCCTCTCGCAAATCCTCTCGTAGGACTGAACACGGAAATCGTGTCACCCATCCTCCGGGTATCGCTTGAATCAATCAACACTCATCATCATGGCGCGCAAGCTTAAATCATTCCTGCTGGTTGCAGGTCTCGTCATGGCTGGTTGTCAGCAGCAGGTACAGTCCCAAGACCAGCAAGAGGAGAACAGTTTTCGTTCATCCCAGGCTGGCGTAATGAACGATGAGGCCCTGCAAGACTCGATCACATTCGGAAGGATGAATGCAATCACCCGGGCAGTCCAGAATGCGACCCCGGCGGTAGTGAGTGTCAACGTGACGCAGAATCAGCAAGTGCGGGTCAATCCAAACCCGTATAACGATCCGTTCTATGATTTCTTCTTCGGTCGTCAGCGCAGTCGCGTATTGGAGCGACAGGTTCAGTCCATGGGATCCGGGTTCGTGATCAGTCCATCCGGGTATATCGTCACGAATGACCACGTGGCTGGCAATGCCTCGGCCATCACAATCGCGTTTCCCGACGGTACCACGCTGCCAGCTCAGCTGGTCGGATCAGATCCCGGTACAGACCTGGCCTTACTGAAAGTCAATCCTGAAGAGTCGCTTCCCTATTTGGAATTCGAGTTGTCGGGAGGCCCGATTGTTGGCGAGTGGTCCATTGCTCTGGGCAATCCGTTCGGTCTTTTCGAGGCCGCCGATCCCACAGTGACTGTGGGCGTAGTCAGTGCAACCGGTCGCGATTTGCAGCCGCAGGATAATCGGTTTTACATGGACATGATCCAGACGGATGCAGCCATCAATCGCGGTAATTCAGGTGGACCGCTCTTGAATGCACGTGGTAATGTAATTGGAGTGAACACGGCCATATTCACCGAATCCGGGGGCTCCGTAGGTATCGGTTTTGCCGTACCGGGTGAAAAGGCTGTACTTATTCTCGAAGAGCTGCGCGACAAGGGATACGTCGATCGAGCATACTACACGGGACTTCAGGGGCGGACGCTCCCCGCACAATGGGCTCAGGCATTGGGTCTATCAGAAGCTCGAGGTGTGGTCGTGGAAGAAGTGGATCCCGGATCGCCAGCCGATCTGGCTGGTTTCCGACCGTACGATGTCATCCGTTCGTTCGAAGGGGACGCGGTGGATACGCGGGAGGACTTTCTGGCGTACCTGTTCGAGTATCGTCCTGGTGAAACCGTCTCCTTGCAGGTCATCAGGGACGGTGGCCAGATCGAACTGGAGATGGTGCTGGGAAGCCAGCGAGAGGTGAATTGATCGGCCTAACGTCGGTAGTAATACCCTTCTCGCAGGTGGATCACGCCACGCCGGGCCGTCTTGAATTTCACCGGGATCGTGCGTCGTTCCAGATCCTTGGTTGCTGAATACACCTCAAAATGCAGGTGGGGACCGGATGAATATCCGGTATTTCCCGAATACCCGATAAGCTGTCCCGGAAGAATGCGATCCCCGACGTTGACCTCAGCGCCCATGTGACGCAGGTGCACATAGTGACCGATGGTGCCATCATCGTGGCGGATCTTGATATAATTGGCTCGTGATTTGAGCGCTGGGTCAAGTCCACCTTCTTCGAAAAAGTCGCGGGTATCGATCACTTTTCCTCCGCGAGCGGCACGCACGGGCGTTCCTTCGGGCAAATCAAAGTCGATCGCATACTTCCCCTGGTGCGTTTCATTGCCGTGAAAGCCCTGGCCCACAAGGAATTCGACTCCTGTCCCGAACGGCAATTCATATACGGCTCCCGGGTCGTGGCGGGCCGTGAAGTCTCCTTTGATCCATTTCAGGTCGTATTGGAATGACCAGGACCGACCAACATCACGCACTTTCAGACTGAGTGTCCGGGTCCTTGACTCGGCCCGCACACTGGATACCACGGGAAAAGACTGGTTCGACTGAAGGTTGGCCAACTGCATGTCCATGGCAAGCGTTACCTCCCACGGCACGAGGCTCTTCACATAGACGTCCACGCGGTTGCCGGCATCTTCCATTTCGATGCAAAACGTATCCTCGTAGCACTCGGACCACTCCGGTCCGGGTGACATCAATAGAGCTACGATGAGGCCTAAGTACAGCATGAATCCCGCATGTTAACAATTCCTTAACATTCGGAAACAGGCGGAGTTTCCCGAGCAGGCTGTTTTTGAGCTGCTCAGGCCTTGAGAACCCTTGGGAATGATGGTCTACCAAGCAGAAGTGATCGACGCCACGTTGCCCGTGATATCTCCGGTTCCACCAAATACGGCGCTTCCCGCAACGACCACATCGGCGCCGGCGCCGATGACCTCGGCGACGTTTCCAGCCTTGACACCGCCATCCACTTCCAAATGGGCAGAGGAACCGATGGCGTCCAGCATACTCCGCAGGCGACGGATCTTGTCTGTGCTGCCAGGGATGTAGGACTGCCCGCCGAATCCGGGATTGACAGACATGATCAGAGCCAGGTCAATGTCTGGAAGAATCTCTTCCAGGCTTGAGAGGGGCGTGGCCGGATTCAGCGTCACGCCTGCTTTGGCACCAGTGGCCTTGATTGCCTGGATCGTTCGGTGCAGGTGTGTAGCGGCCTCGACATGGACGGTGATGATGTCTGCACCGGCTTCAGCAAACGCATCGACGTACGCATCAGGATTCGCAATCATCAGGTGCACATCCAGCACAGCACCCGTTTCATCGGCCAGGGGCCGAAGGGAACGTACGATGAGTGGGCCGATGGTGATGTTGGGTACGAAATGACCGTCCATCACGTCAATATGGAGCCATTCTGCTCCTACCGAAACGGCTTCCCGACATTGTTCGCCCAGTCGAGCGAAGTCGGCAGAGAGAATGCTGGGGGCCAGGATCGGCATGTTATCGTCTCGGCTGGGGGAGTTACCGTTTCAGAACGTCAATCTGTGGATTCGACCGACTCGTCGGTCGTCTCTTCCATTTTCTCGACCAGGACACCGTGTGCCGTTATGTGCAATTCGAGACCTGTCGCCATGTCTTCCTCGGTATGCTCATCACCTTCATGATGATCCTGCGTGTCACCGCCGTGGTGCATCGGGGCTTCGAACGCGGCAAGGGTAGACTCATCCAGCGTACCCTGGACGATGGCACGACGACCACTCATTCCCTTGTCCAGAGTGAACAGGTAGTTGTTGTCTTCGTCCCGTGGCATCACGATACGAACCAGCTGGGCATCAGAAACCTGAAGCGTCATCCAGCAGCCACGCCCCTGACATACTTCGGTAATCGTGCCGGATACCTTGACGGGCTCGCCCAGATAATCGGACGGGCTGGCAGCGACCTGCTGAACCGGGACACTGTCCGCCTGGTCAAATTCGCTCCCGAATACATCGAAAGCCGCAAAGGAAACGGCCGGTGCAGCGGGCTCCTGAACGTCTGACGATTCGGAGCATCCTGTAATCACAAAGAGGGAGACGGCAAGAACAGCCAGAATTCGGGACATGGCAAGTTGAAAAGCGAGGGATTACGAACGGCGGGCTCAAGCATCAAGGTAAGCGTAGCAGCCATCAAATGGCTTCGAACTCGTTATGAAACCGGTGTGGTAAACAAAAATGGGCGCCGCGCATGCGCGCGGCGCCCATCAGGATCACGCTCGATAGAGCGAATCGTAAAGTGCAGGGTATCGTGTCGACACGCCAGCTTACTTCATGGAGTAGGTGATACGGGCCATTGCCTGGCGGCCAATCTGCGGAGCGCCAATGAACTGGCGATGCATTTTGTCCGTGGCATTGGAGACGCTCACATCAAAGCGCAGGCCTTCCTGGAAGTTGCTCAGGTCGTAGCCCACGCCAACGTCCAGCAGGAAGTAGCTGTCCACGTCACCAACATACGGGCCGGAAAGGACCGGGAATCCGTCCGTATACCGCCCGGCTGCATTGATTGACAGACCTGAGGCAAAGCCGTACTTGAAGCCAGCACTTCCTTTCAGCGTTGGAGCATTGAGTGCCAACTCGAGACCCGTTCCTGACTCGTCCAGCTCATCTTCATCGAAGTAGTCATCGCTCACGAGCGACAGGTTGCCAAACACGCTCAGGTTTTCATTGGCGAGGTACTGGAATGCAACATCTGCGCCGTAGAAGGACACCTTACCAAAGTTGCGGTAGGTCATCATCAACTCAGGAGTCTGACCCACTCCTGGATTGTTCTCCACGGGCTGTACAATAGCGACTGGCGTCTCACCATCTGGCAAGTCATCACCGGCAAGCGCAACCAGAAGACCCGCAGCAGCCTGCGGACTCACGCCCATGAGGCCGAGCGCGCCATTCAACTGGGCATTTCCTGAGATCCCTGCCGCAATTGCTGCAATCAGGTCATTCGTCACACCTGGGACGATCACGAAAGGCGTCTCGACCAGCAGTGGACCCACAAAGTTGTCACGGTTCGTGTAGTAGCCGTCGATGGTTACGAGCAGCTTTTCGTTGATCACGCCTTTATAGCCGACTTCGAAGGTGCTCGAAAGGGTCTGTTCCAGCGGACGAACATCCTTCAGGTCACGCGTTGCTTGCAATTCGGTACCGAGCGTACTGGCGTTCAGCGTGGCCAACACGCCGTTCGAGAAGCCGTTAACCTGAGTCAACTGCGGATTCAAGAGCGCTTGCAAGTTGCCCGCCGTAGCGGCATCGACCGGAAGGCCTGCGCCAGCAAGCATGGTGGCCAAGGTCGCAGGCGGAAAGGCACTCACGCCAGCGTAAAGTCCGGCATACAGCGCATCCATCGGCAGGCCGATTGGAGTCGGAGCACCCAACGTTGCCGGGTTCAGGCTTGAAGCAACCAGGTCCGTACCGGCAATGGCTGAGTAAGCCGAGTTACGCTCCCACGAATATCCATCGGCGGCGCCACGGCCGCGCAGGAAGATGCTCGTTCCCGGAATCTGTCCGGCAATGATGTTCAGGAAATTGGAATTCGTTCCATGTGAGGAGTACGCGCGGTTGAACGTGAATCGGAATGAATTTGAGTTGTTGGGCTTGAAAACGATGGCCGCGCGGGGGCTGATGTTGACTTCCTTGTCTCCAATGGATGCGTAGTCCGCACGAATGGCAGCGGTGAAGTCCAGCTTGTTGGTGAGCTTCGTGGTTGACTGGAGGTAAGCACCCAACTCATCGATGCCGTCATCGGTCTGGATCGTTCCCTCTGTGTCGGGACGAATCATCTCGAAGTCTCCACCCACAGTGATGTTCTGACGACCGCTGGCGTTGGCCCAGTCGTACTGTGCCTGGCCCACAAGCTGGGTCGAGAAGTCAATGACCGGGAAGGCACCGTACACGAAGGAGTCTCCACCGTCGTTGCGGTTCAAGTAAACCTGCGCAAAGAAGTTGTCGACGTTCAGGCGGAGCTGCCCGTACGTGTACCCGTATCCATCCGCCTGGACGGTTCCAACGCCAGAAAGCACGGTGGCTTTGAGGGAAGAATATCCAGCGTTTGCGGTCAGTGATCCTGTTTCAGAGAAGCGATACTCTGCCGACAGGTTCACGTTGGATTTCATGTACTCGTTATCGCGTGGACCATCGACGGTAATCTGCTGTGCATCATGCTCATTGTCTGGATCCAATTCCCAGTCATCGGCTTGACCGTATGCGCCGGTCAGTTTGTAACCGAGCTTGCCATTGCTGCTTACGCCAGCGTGCCGAAATTCGCCCATGAAGAACGAACGCTCACCTCCCGAAATGGACACGGTAGTACCGGGATGCGTGAAGGGATCTTTGGTGATGAAGTGAACCACACCTGCGTCCACACCGGCACCGTAGAGCGCCGATCCAGGGCCGCGTACGACTTCGACGCGGTCGATGTCCTGACTCAGGTTACCCATGATGGAGTAGATGTTCACAGCCAGCGAGGGAACGGCAGCCTGACGATAATCGGTCATTACGAAGGCAGCACCCGAGAAGGCATTGTTGAAACCACGAAGTACCATTTCGCGGCGGTCAACACCAGTCTGCTGCATATCCACGCCCGGCGTGGTGCGAAGCGCTTCCACAGAAGAGCCTGTAACATTGGCCGTGACGTCTTCTGCGGACAGGACCGAGACCGATGCCGGAGCATCAAGGGCCTTTTCCTGGCGGCGGGAAGATGAGACGACTACCGTATTCAGCTCCAAACCGGACTGGGACAATCCACAGTCGACCGTCATGCTTTCGCCGTTTGACACAGTGACTTCCACTTCACAGTCCTGGAATCCGACGTAGCGGGCCCGAAGCGTGTACGTCCCGGCAGCAACAGAGAAGCTGTACTCTCCATTGACATCCGTAGCAGCACCTCCGACAATGGAGCCATTTTCATCGAGGGCAACGACGTTGGCACCCGGAAGGGCAGCGCCGTCTTCTTGAATGGTGATCGTTCCGGAAACAGTACCATTTTGACCTGCTGCAGGCAAGGCCACAAAGAGCAGGAACAGTAAAGTAATGGAACATGAAAAACGTGATAGCAGATGGGTCATTTGACTCTCCAGAGGGTGATACTCACGTGATCGAACCGCAAAAGCGGCCAAATATGGGCCCGGCTGACAGCTGGCCGGCCCGAAAGAATAACAATTTCCTTAATCACCTACACACAAATCGTCGCAACAATTCACATCGTCACTTACCATGACGAAGCGCTTTTCCCGGGCGCTGGCCGGTCATTTGGCCATTGCTGAGGACTGGAACCCCTGAAACCCAAACGTAAAGCGTCCCTTCAGCATAGTGATGTGGGTCACCAAAAACAGCCGTATCGATGATAGTATCAGGATCGAAAAGCGTGATATCGGCCACGAATCCTTCTTGAAGGCGTCCGCGGTCGGATAGATTGAGACGACGAGCGGGTAACCCGCTCATCTTGTGGACCGCTTCGGCCAGTGACAGGACGCTGTCCTGGCGGGCATAACGCCCCAAGACACGGGCGAAAGCACCATAATTACGAGGGTGAGGTACCCCCTCTCCCAGAGCCGGAATGCCGCCATCGGAAGAGATGGATGTCCAGGGATGTTGCATGATCGTGCGCACGTCCTCGGGAGACATGGAATGGAATACGCCTGAGCAGCTGCCTGCCTCGACCAACTCCATGGCCACGTCGGCGGCTCCAGAAACGGTGACCGGATGTCCTCGGTCAACAAGGATGTCTGCCAGACTTTTTCCGTTGAACGAGCCATCGAATTCACACCGAGCAGCGACGATGGTTGCCGGATCCGCCCCCCGCTCGATGGTAATGTGCTCGATTACATCTTCCCGGATTCGAGCCCGCTGGGTCGGGTCCGCCAGTCGCTCCTGCAGGGCTTCGAACCCACCATCCTTACTCCAGGTTGGAAAAAGGATCGTAAGACCCGTGCTTGAAGCTGTGTAGGGATACTGGTCTGAACTGGCGTCGACCCCTTCCGCCCTTGCCTGATCGATCAATGCCAGCGACTGATCTGCCATACCCCATCTTCCTTTTCCGATCACTTTGTGATGGGTGATCTGAACGCGGGCACCCGAGCGACGGCCTACCTCCAGGACTTCGTCAACGCTCTCCAGCAACAAGCCGCCTTCGTCTCGGATGTGTGAGATGTACATCCCGTCGTTTGCAGCCACTGGCGCGGCCAGGGCAGCCACCTCATCAACGCCCGCAAAAGCGCCCGGCGTGTACTCCAGCCCGGATGACAGGCCAAACGCGCCATCCATCATCGCCTGCTCAACCTGTCTGACCATTTCATCCAGGGATTCCTGCGTTGCCGAAACGTTTTCCTGTCCCACTACGCGCCCTCGCAGGGATCCATGGCCAAAGAACACGCCCACATTGATAGCCGCCGGGTGTGCATCCATGTGGGCCAGAAACGCTCCCACGTCCTGCATGGAGGAACCGTCTTGGCCTCCCAACACCGTTGTCACGCCTTGCCGGACATAGTTTTCCGCATCGGGACGTAGCGAGATGGCGCTTTGCTCAATGCTGCCACTGGTGGCATGACTGTGGATGTCGATAAATCCAGGTGCAGCTACCAGGCCCTTGCCAGAAATCCGCTCTGTAGCAGTGGCGTGCCCCAGGTCTCCGATGGCGGCAATGCGATCACCAGAAATGGCGATACCTCCCGTGATCGGAGCGTTGCCCGATCCATCAACAATTGTAGCACCTTCGATAAGCACATCGAAGTCAGCCTCACCGCCTGCACAGGCGGATACCAGCAATAGTACGAGCACAGTCAGGGTGGACGGGGTGCGACTCATCGTTCTCCACGGAATACGGCCCGGCCTGACATCACACCGGTGTGTTCACCGGAGCGCAGGACATGGCCACCATTTACAAAAACATGATGCATGCCGGTGGCAAGCTGATGGGGTTTTTCGAATGTCGCGTGATCCTGGATAGTATCTGGATCGAAGACGGCGATGTCGGCAAAGTAGCCCGGTTGCAGACGTCCACGGTTCACCACACCCAGATTTTCCGCAGGGAAAGAGGTCAGTCTCCTGACGGCCTCTTCCAGCGGGATGACCTGTTCATCCCGGACGTACTTGCCCAGCAGACGAGCAAAATTACCGTAGGCGCGAGGATGCGGGTTTGTGTTGAGATTTTCGCCTTCAGGCGCCATTGAGCCAGCGTCTGAGTCAAATGCCATCCACGGAAGCGCAATCTGCTTGCGGACATTCTCCTCGGACATGAGGAAGTACACCGTGCTGACACGGGTCGAGTCGGAAATGACCAGATCGATCGCCACATCTTCGGGCGATGTACCACGCTCGGCCGCAATGTCAGCCAAGGTGCGCCCTGTCAGGTACCGGAGCGAGTCCTGGCGGAAGCCTACAACCATGATGCCGTCAGGACCGGCTGCCAGCCCCAGGTTTTCCCATTCGTCCGTTGGCGTACGCATTTCTTCGAGCACCCGGGCGCGGATGGCGGGATCCATCAGGCGTTCCCTCCAAGGTCCGAATCCGCCTTCCTGAACCCAAGGAGGCATGTGGGCGTCTAGACCAGTGGCTCCTGCGACATACAAGTACATATCGGTCGTGATCGCCAGACCTTCCTCCCGCGCCGTTTCGATGCGTGCTATGGCTTGATCCATTTTCGACCAGTTGCTTTCGCCGGCTGCCTTGAGATGGTATACCTGCGCCTTGACTCCAGCTTCGCGGGCAATGGTGATTAACTCTTCAAGCGCCTCGAGGAGTCGGTTTCCCTCGGATCGCATGTGCGAGATGTACATCCCGTCGTACTCGGCAACCACCCGGGAAAGTGCGATGAGTTCTTCGGTGTCCGCATAAAAGGCCGGTGCGTAGATCAGTGACGTTCCCAGACCCATGGCGCCGTCGTCCATCGCCTGCCGTACAAGGGCTTTCATCCTCTCCAATTCCTCAGCCGTTGGCGCCCGATCCTCGTACCCCAGCTCATGGATGCGCACGGTCGTCGCACCGACAAATGATGCCACATTCGTAGAGACACCCTGCTCTTGCAGAAGCTCAAGAAATTGCCGCAGGGTGGTCCAAGTTGGGCGCTCCTTCGCGCTGAACTCTTCCGACCTCATCGCTTCATTCAATGGACCTTCGGACCACCCCTCACCAAAAATCTCCAAGGTCACGCCCTGGACGATGTCGCTCATGGATCGACCGTCCCGACGCAGATCTCCGGGAGCCCAGCTGAGCATATTGATGAAACCCGGGGCGACGGCCAGACCTGTGGCATCCACATCATTTCCAGCCGTCCACCCGGACAGGTCTCCTATGGCCTTGATCGTGTCCGCAGCCAGGGCTACGTCAGCTTCGAAGGGAGCTTCTCCACTGCCGTCGTAAACCAGGCCACCCCGGATGATGGTATCAGCATCAGGAGGCTGGCAGGCCGTGAAAACGAGGAGCAGTGCGAGGGCAGGAATCAGCGAGCGCATTGACGTTGCGGGCGAGTGAGAAGGCCGCTCAAGATGCGCACTATCGGGGGAGCGGGCAAGCACCCGAGCCTTTTGCAGTCGATACAAAAAAGAAGGGCGCTGGCAGCAAATGCGGCCAGCGCCCCGAAAGAAAGAGCTGAGAGGGAGGGTCAGCTGTTTTCCAACTTCAAATAAACGAAATGGGTTCGCCCCTGTCAAGAAACGGTGCGAAACCACCGTGAGAGGGGCTTAGCTGGTGCGTCCGGATCGATTTACCAGGGTGGCATGGGATTGATCTACTGCCATCATCAGTATTTCGCTGATGTTGACGTGGGCCGGTCGCCCTGCACACCACAGGACCGCCTCGGCCACATCGTCTGGTACAAGTGGATTGGTATCCGCGTAGACCTTGTCTGCCCGCTCCTCATCCCCGTCAAATCGAACCAGCGAAAATTCGGTTTCTACGAGACCCGGATCCACGGAAGAAACCCGGACCCGTGTGCCGTGCAGATCCATCTTCAGTCCCTCATTCAGCGCTCTCACGGCATGTTTGGTGGCACAGTATACCGTGCCGCCAGGGTAGACCCATCGGCCCGCTGTCGAGCCAATGTTGATGATGTGTCCGCGGTCTCGCTCCACCATTCCGGGAACGATGGCGCTCGTCATGTGAATCAACCCTTTTACGTTGGTTTCCAGCATTCCCTCAAGGTGTTCAGGTCGTGTTTCGTACGACTTGTCCAGTCCGAGCGCCTTTCCAGCATTGTTGATGAGAATGTCTACACGTCCCCACCCATCTTTCAGGGAGCGGACGGCATCGTTGACGGCATCCCTGTCCGTAACATCAAGGCTGATCGTCAGCGATTCTGTTGAAAACCGGGATTTCAGCTCGTGAGCGAGTGCCTCCAGGCGTTCTGCGCGACGGGCTGTCAGAATCAAGCGGGCTCCCGCGCGTGCAAACGCCACGGCGCACGATTTACCAATGCCGGAGGAGGCTCCGGTGATGAACACAATACGATCTTCGAGGTTGGACACGGCGCGCTGAAACTGAGTGATGTGAATACGGTAAGCTGGCTCCGGAAGGAGGAGGCCCTGATCAAGATACACAGGGCACAGGCTTCTTCGGGTACGCTCAGGGAAGACCGCCGAGCGCAAGCCATTCATGGTTGAAAACGGGCGACAGCCCATCATCAAGACGAACACACGATACATGACTTTTGCAAAACGCCTTTACGGTATGCTGTTGGTAACCCTGGTTACGCTTCCGGCTTTTGGCCAAGGTATTACCGGTGCGCGCCAAGTCTGTGACAGCGGGTCTGCTGCTGGATTTGAGTGTTCCAATGTCGATCTCATCGCCTGGATGGACCGTTCCCAGCTGACGACCGAACCGTTGGCTACGGATCCTTTCGGAAATACCATCCAGCCCAGTTTTCAGATGAATGACATGTGGGGATGGGAGCATGATGAAAGTGGCCGTTCCTTTCTGGTAGTGGGTCGGACCAACGGAACGGCATTTGTCGAGGTGACCGACCCATTCAATCCGGTTTTCCTTGGGGAGCTTCCGTCAAGTGAAGTGGATTCTCAGGGGAATCCACGTCACTCCACCTGGCGTGACATGAAAGTCTATGCCAACCATGCCTACATCGTTGCTGACGGTGCGCCTGGTCACGGCATGCAGGTGTTCGATCTTACCCAGCTGCTCACGGTGACGGATCCGCAGGTTTTCTCGCTGACAAATCACTACACGCTGGTCAGTTCGGTTCACAACATTGTGATCAACGAAGACACTGGTTACGCTTTTGCGGTGGGAATGGGAGGCGGCATCGAGCCCTGCGGCAGCGGGCTGCACATCATCAATCTGGATGATCCTGCAAATCCCGAATTCATCGGGTGCTATGCTGAATTTGGTACATCACGGGGTGGAGGGGGTTATACGCATGATGCCCACTGTGTTGTATATGACGGCCCTGATGATGATTGGTCAGGCAGTGAGATTTGCGTCAACTCAAATGAGCAATCTGTCGTCTTCACGGATGTGACGCAGAAGCAGGCTCCATCAACCATTTCTGTCGGTCGATATCCTGCTACGGGATACACCCATCAGGGGTGGTTATCCGATGATCATCGCTACTATTTCCAAGGGGACGAGTTGGATGAGGCCCGCGGTACTGTTGGGAGTACACGTACCATTATCTGGGATGTTCAGGATCTGGACGACCCGGTGGTTGCAGGGGAATTCTTCGCCCAGCGCAACACCATCGACCACAACATGTACGTCCGCGGCCATCTGCTCTTCCAGAGTCAGTATGTGGACGGGTTGCGCATCCTGGATATTTCAGACGCTGTCAACCCGATCGAAGTGGGCTTCTTCGATACCCACCCTTCCGATGCGTCAGTTTGGGCTGGTTCTTGGAGCAACTACCCGTTCATGAAGGACAACATGGTAGCTGCCACCAGCTCAACGGATGGTCTGTTCATCATGCAGCCTGCATCCAGCCTTGTGACGGCGATTGAGAGTGGTCAAGAACTTCCAGAAGCGGTGTCGCTGCTGGATGTGTATCCCAACCCCTTCATGTCCGAATCGATGGTTGAGATAGTCATGACGCGGACCGAGTCCGTACGAGTTGAGTTGATTGACGCACTTGGACGCTCGATACAGGTCCTTTTCAAAGGAACGGTCTCAGCAGGAGAGACGCTTCGCCAGTATTTGCCGGGCGACGGACTTGCTGCCGGAATGTACCTGGTTCGGGTGCAAGGTGAATCGTTTGAGACCACCAGGCGGATCGTGAAAGCCCGTTGATGCTGAGGCGTACCAAAGATGACGACGTTTCTGCGTACTTGAGGCGCACTATCGGATTCCTTCGCGGCGTCCTGGTCGCGCTCATGTTTGGGTGGACCCTTGCTGCTCCCCTCAAGGCGCAGGATGCCAAAGGTGTTGGCGGATCGGATGCGGGGCTTCTGACAAAGTCTGCACAAGGCTCGTCCTCTTGCGTGGATGGAAGTGCATCCGGCTATCCCTGTGGCAATGTTGACTTGGTCTCCTTCCTTCCACTCGCTGAGCTGGGAGCTGGACCTGGTATCGGACTGAACGATGCCTGGGGGTGGCTTGACCCGGAAACCGGCCAGCGCTGGGCGCTCATGGGCCGTGAAGATGGGGTGGCCTTCGTTGACATCACAGACCCCGAATCGCCTCGTTACGCAGGGGAACTGCCCATGCCCGGGACGGCTCAGTCAAATGTTTGGCGAGACATCAAGACGGATGGCTGGTATGCGTTCATTGTTGCAGACGGAAGTGCATCCCGGCAAGGACTTCATGGCATGCAGGTGTTTGATTTACGTCGACTGCGGGATGCGAACTCTACGCCTGTCACGTTTACCGCAGATGCGCAATACACCGAATTTTTCGTAGCCCACAACGTGGTTGTCAACGAGGATTCCGACCGAGCATATGCCGTAGGTGCCCGTCGGGATCAACGATCGTGTAATGGAGGTCTGCATATGATCGACATATCCGATCCTCTCAATCCGACGTTTCTGGGTTGCTTTGCTGACCGAGGTACGGGAAGAGTTGGCGGTGGATACGTCCACGATGCCCAATGTGTCATCTACGATGGCCCGGATCGCACGCATGCAGGGCGGGAGATTTGTGTCGGATCAAATGAAACGGCCATATCAATCGCCGACGTCACGGATCCTGCTGCGCCAGTGGGTCTTTCACGCGGCACGTACCCCAGCGCTTCCTACGTACATCAAGGATGGTTCAGTGAGGATCAGCGCTATTTCATCCAGAATGACGAGCTGGATGAACGCGTCTTTGATGCACGTACACATACGTACATCTGGGACTTGATCGATTTGGACGATCCCGTACTGCTGACAGATTTTGCGTCGAATGTCGTTTCCACAGATCATAATCTGTATGTGCGGGGCGATTATGTCTATCAGGCCAACTACTCCAGCGGACTGCGGATCATGAATATTTCTGATCCGGCAGATCCATTCGTCGCCGGCTATTTCGATACGCGTCCGCAGGACGGAGCCGTCAATTTCAACGGCGCGTGGACGGCCTGGCCTTTCCCTGACGAGTCCGATCTCGTCATCATTTCCAGTAGGGGGGAAGGTCTTTTCCTGGTGCGCCCATCAGATTTCCTGGGCTCTCGATTCACTTCGTTCCGGGCAGAGGCCGATGGCGAGGGTATCCAGTTATTCTGGTCCATGAATCGGGTGTCGCAGGTGGATCGTTTCGAGATCATCATATTCGATGAGGCCGGTCCGCAAGTCGTTTCAACCGTGTCCGCAGTTGCGGGACAAACCGAGATGTCAACGTTTCTTGACACGGGAGAGGGCGTCTTCCGCGTACGGGTTTCAGCTGTAGGTCGAAGCGGGGGTCGGATCGAGTCGGCCGAGTTTGTCATCAACGTACTCGCTGGTACCCATCTGATTGAAGGGCCGTATCCCAATCCAGCTCCGATTTCCATGCACTCACGGGTCTTGGTGTCTTCCAGCCAGGTAGTATCTGTGACGATTCACGATGCACTTGGGCGCGAACGACTCCTGGTATTCCGTGATCGTCTCGCCCCGGAAGACTCGCTTCCTTTGCAGATAGACACCTCGCTACTTGAACCAGGCTCGTACTTCCTCCATGTCGTCGGGGAGACCTTTTCGGAGACCGCTCCCTTCGTGGTCGCCCGATGATGTCCAGCTATGAAGGATGACGCATAGCGCATGAGCGCACGGATGGGCTGATCAATCCGGAGTGCCCACCGGTGCAGTTCTTCGGGTCTTCCCAGCCCGAAAAACCCGGTTTTACACGTATCCTGCAGGTGAACAGCTGCGCCGTTTCGAGGAAGTCGCAGCCAATGAATTCCATGACGGTACGTCCGACCACATATCCCCTGAAGCGACTGGTGCTCGTAGGCATTGTCTTACTGGCCACTGGATCCTGGTGGTTGGCAGGCTGTGAACTGTTGGACGAAGATGTCCCAGCCATTGCCGAGCCTGCGGGCCCTGTCACCTATGAAACCCACATTCAGTCCTTGTTTGACCGCAAGTGCGTGGCGTGTCATTCGGGTGACGCTGCAGCCGGCCTTGATCTGTCCAGTTGGGATCACGTGATCCAGGGCTCGGATCGTGGAGAGGCCCTGATTCCATTCCCTCCTGAGAAGAGTGTGATGATCCGCCTGGCCGAGTCCTACGATCGGGATCCTCACCCGGGCGACAAATCGTTTGGGGACCGGAAGATGATCTGATATATGTTGCCGTGCGTGGAGCGAATGCTGTCCAGGTCATCAACGCCGACCTCGGATCGGTCGAGTATGAAATTACCCACCCTGCCATGGTTCAGCCGGTCGGTCTCGCCCTTTCGCCAAACGATTCAACGCTGTATGTCACGGCTGAAAACACGGCCGCAGCCTGGCGAGGTCATCATCAGTTTCCGGAAGACCCGGCGCCTGGCCTGATCCTCGTGATCGATCGCGAGACGCGTCAGATCAGCAAGATTCTAGAAAGCGCAACCGGGGCGTCGGATCTGTCAGGTCGCTAAGGCCCGGGTCAGTCTTTCTTGCGGCGAATTTCGAGGATCGTCATCGCCACGGAAACGACCAGGCCTCCGAAGCCCAGGATCAGCACCCACCCCATGGGATCTCCCGTTTCCGGAAGCATGAGGGAGCGATCTTCTGCTAACCACGGCCACAGGGATCGTAGCGATCCTGCCATCAAGCCGACGAGGGCGGCCATCGTGAGATCGTGAGCCCGCTCCAGCAGCCACTTAAGGAAGACGGCGAAGCTTCCGAGCCCGATGCCGGCACCCAGCATAAACGTTCCGATCACAACCGGATCCCTCGCATCAATGGCCTCAAAAATGGGGGCATACATCCCCAGGACCAGCAGGATGAAAGCCCCGCTGACACCAGGCAAGATCATCGCACAGATGGCGAGCGCGGCCGCCAGGAAGATGGCGATCATACCGGGTTCGCCCGGGTCCAGCGGCGGAATGCCGACCAGCAGGAATGAGATGGCGGCCGCGACCAGCATGACGCCTACATACTTCGCACCATGATGCTTTATGCGAAGCCAGGGAATGGGCAGCGTGCCGAGGATCAGTCCGAAAAAGAGACTCCGGCTTTCTTCAGGCCACGTTTCAAGTGCATCGGGAATGACTGCTGCGCCAAGAAGGGGCGCCAGCAGCACGCCAACGGCCAACCAGAACAGGAAGGGGAGATCCAGGTCGCGAGCTTCGGCCCAGAACGCGCGGAAATCCAACTTCAGCAGATTGAGTCCGGCACGAACGAGGTCGCTCAGCAGCGCAATGAGTCGTTCATAGATCCCAAAAATGAGGGCCATTGTTCCCCCGCTGACTCCTGGAATCACATTGGCTACGCCAATTCCCACACCTTGACCAATCCATGTGAGCCAGCGAAGCAGAGTCCCCATGCGTCCACCGGTTATCGGTCCAGGCCCAGCAGGCGGCGGATTTTTTTGTCACCGTAGAGCTCCGGATGGGTATCGGGAAGGTGCTCTTTCTGATTTGGATCCAGACCGAAGGCCATTTTCAGAGAGCGAACACTTTCATCGGCATTGCCCAGGGCAAGCTGAGCACGAGCCTGAGAGATGTAGGTTTTCGCGCAATCCGGTTTGAGCTGCAGCGCTTTACCATAGGCTTCCAGCGCTTCTTCAAGCTGGCCTGCCTCGAAAAGCGTCTCGGCAAAGTCCATCCAGGCATCTTTGTTACGCGGCGTGATCTTGACCACGGTGCGATAGGCGTTGACGGCTTCAGCCAGCCGGCCGAGATTGTAGGCGCAATCCGCTTTCGCATGCCAGAAGTCCGGGGTCTCTGCATTCAGCACGATGGCACGGTTGAAAAACGTCAGCGCATCATCAAAACGCTCGAGTGCATCGTAGCAGCAACCTAATCCGTACCACGCCTCGGCGTATTCATCGTCGGCCTCGACGGCCTTTTCGAAGTAGTGGATTGAGCTTTCGTAGAGCTTCAGCTCCTCGAACGCCAATGCAATGTTGTAGCACGTGGCTGCGTCGTTGCCCTCAATCTCCAACACACGCTTGTAGCTCAAAATGGCTTCCTTGAGCTGGCCCAGATTCGCGAGGGCGTTACCCCGATTGTAATGTGCAGAGGCAAATTCGTCGGCGATCACAATAGCCATGTCATACGATTCAATGGCTTCGCGATAGCGTCCCACCCGGTTCAGGACAATGCCGCGGTTGTACCAGGCGTCCTGCGAGTACGGGTCTATGTCCAGGTGCCGGTCATAGCATTCGATACTTTCGGCCTCTTTTTCCATCCGGTCGAAGCAGAATCCCAGCTCGTACCATACCTCCGGGTGCTCAGGATTCACGTCGGCACATTCCTCGAATACGTTGATGGCCTCGGCAATCCGATTGAGTCGCTCCAGTGTGACGCCCTTGTTGAAGAGGGCTTCTTCGTTGCGAGGGTTCAGCCTGAGAACATCTTCGTACGCTTCCAAGGCGCGAGCCGGCTCGTCAATGCTGTCGAGCGTGATCCCGCGGTTGATCATCGTTTCGAGATCCGTAGGATTCAGGTCGAGTGCCTTTTCATACGCATCCAGTGCCTCGGCATGCCGCCCCATATTATTGAGCAGTATCCCACGACGCATCCACCCGTCGGATGAGTACGGGTGAATCTCCAAGGATCGGTCAACCACGCGGAGTGATTCTTCGAAACGGCCCTGTTCGAAGTAATAGGATGCGATTTCCTCGAGGGTATCCGAGTCGAAGTACAAAGCGCTGCCTTCGCGCTCGAAATGAGCGGCCAGGTCAGCAAGACGATTATCGTCTTTGAAGTCTTCGAAGTCTTCGAATCCGAAGTTGAAACTGCTCATGCGCTAGGCTCAAGGGTACCGGATGATGAAAGCTGACTGCACGCCAGCAAGGTCGGTTCGGGCTGTCGGCACGCCGCTGTAAAGCAGACGTATGTCAAATGTTCGCTGAGCGATCTCATGATATGTGAGCGTTCAGCGAAAATCAACCGGCCGACGGACGTACCGCCCGTTATATTAACGTTTGAAAATGCGTTTGTCGTGAGTCAAAAACGCGGGATGAAAAGGCCCGCAATCATCGATTACGGGGATGATCATAAGCTTTGAAGGGATAGACGGGTCAGGCAAGAGCACGCAGGCCAAGCTTTTGCTCGAAAAGCTTCAAAGCGAAGGCAGATCCGTGCTGTACGTGCGAGAGCCTGGAGGTACCGATGTCTCCGAAAGGATTCGCAGCGTACTCCTCGATCCGGATGTGCAGATGGATCCGTTTACTGAAATGCTTCTGTTTTCTGCTGCACGGTCCGAGTTGGTCCGGACGAAGATCCGGGATGTTCTGGCTTCAGGGGGAATCGTGATTTGTGATCGTTTCTTCGACTCCACGGTCGCTTATCAGGGTGGTGGACGCCAGCTGGCTGATCCGCTTTGGCTCAACGATTTTCAGCGGTCTGTGACAGGAGGTATTGTGCCTGACCGAACATATCTGGTGCGTGTCGATCTGTCTGTGGCCCGCGAACGATTGGAGTCGCGATTCGGTCAGGATGAGGCGGAAGATCGCATGGAGCAGGCGGGTGCAGCTTTCTTTCAGCGTGTGATTGAAACGTACGATCACCTCGCCAACGCTGAACCCAATCGGTTTCTCGTTCTCGATGGGGCCCTGCCCATCGAATCCCTGCAGCGTCAGATCTCAGAAGATGTCGAGCACCTGTTGGCGCGCTGAGTTCTGGAACTGCCCCATGAAGCGCAAGTAGATCGAGGGATCCTCCCCGACAATCATGACCCCTTCACCCCTTCCCAAAGAGCAGCTGGACGTTGTTCGCGGTCGCTACCTGGATTATCTCCGGGAACGTAACCTGCGACAGACCCAGGAGCGTTTATCCGTTTTCGAAGCCGTTTACGACACGGCAGATCATTTCGATGCGGATGAGCTTTTTTTGCGCTTGAAGCGGGAGGAAGGGACAGTTTCCCGGGCCACGGTCTACAATACGTTGGAATTGCTGGTTGATTGCAATCTGGTTGTTCGCCACCAGTTTGGAAACAAGCAGGCCAAGTACGAACGCAGTTACAGCTTCTGGCAGCACGATCACCTCATTTGCGAGGAGTGCAATCATCTGTTTGAATTCTGCGATCCGCGGATTCAGAGCATCCGGGACATGGTAACCGAGATATTTGGTCTCGAAATTTCTCGTCATTCACTGAATATGTTCGGACATTGCAGGCGGGAAAATTGCGAGTTCAAGGCTGAATCCCAGGCTTCCCAGGTCTAGAGGTCGACCCATCCCCCGGGGTGCTGGCCGTCATATGGCTTTCGAATACCAGGTGTCTGGTCGATTAAAGGTGTATTACGATCAGCTCCTCCATTGCCGTGGGGCCTGACTTGATGTATATTGCTGATTAGCCCACAAGAGGTTCTTTGGACCGTTCCTGATGCGACTGCTCATTTCCACATTTCTTGTCTTGCTGCTCACCGGCGCCACGTTCATGGCGGGTCAGGTGCGTTTGTCAGCTTTCGAGATTCGTGCGGTCGGCAGCGATTTCCAGGTATCCTGGACTACCGAAGTGGAAGACGAAGTGCGGCAGTTTGAAATCATGCGTCGCTCTCCGAACAGCAATGATCAGTTTGTTCGGGTTCACTCTTCCTCTGCCCACGGAATTGGTCAGGAGTACGGATTCATCGATACCCAGGTGTTCAAGTCGGGCAGCGACAAGCTGGACTATCGATTGGATGCAGTGTATTTCAATGGGGTCCGTGAAGCTGTGCGTACCGAATCGGTCAACTACACAAGCACGGCTGTTCGTAGAACATGGGGTAGCCTGAAGGCGATGTTCCAGTGAGAACCCGCATCATGACGGATAAACAGATCCAACGCACGTTGGATCGTTTGGCCCATGAAATCGTCGAGCGCAATCGAGGCGCTGAAAATCTGGTCGTAGTCGGTATCGAGCATGCCGGAGCATTCGTTTCCCGTGAGCTCGTCCGTTCCATCAACAGGGTATCCGACTCGCAGCTCATTTCCAGAAGTTTGGACATCACCGGCTTTCGTGACGACACCCCGCATGGGGAGGGTGCGCCAAACCTTCCTGACCTGGAAGACCGCGACCTAATTCTTGTCGACGATGTGTTGTTTACCGGGCGTACCGCGCGTGCTGCCCTTGACGCCGTGGTCCGTTCGGGACGTCCGCGTTCCATCCAGCTCCTCGTCCTGATCGACCGCGGTCACCGCGAGTATCCTATTCAGCCGGATTATGTCGGTCGTGAGATGCCGACAAAACACCGTGAACGCGTTGAGGTAAATACCTCGGAATGGTCCGTGGACGTTGTGGAATAAGAGGGCTGTCGCAAGGAGTGTCGATCCCTGTCCTCAGGACTCTTATCTGCTGCGCTCTCGAAGGAAAAGCCGTATCTCGTACCCTTCTTTTACGCTTGTGCCGGCTGCTGGGGCCTGCGACAGAACCACGGCGAAGTTTTGGTCTTCAGGTGGACTATCGACAATAATGGAACGAAGCCGCAAGTCAAGCAAGGCTCGGGCTGCATCATCGGGGGGGAGTCCCGTTACGTCGGGAACGGAAACGTTGTCAGCACCCAAGCCTGTCCCGTACAGCAGATTGACCGTCGTGCCGGGCTCAACCCGTTCCCCGGGGGCCGGATACTGGGACGTAATGATATCCACGTATACCGATGGGATAGAGTCTGGAAGCACCGAACCGACGACCATATCGGCTTGCATCAACATATTGCGAGCCTGACGGATACCATAGGACACCACCCGGGGAACGACAACCGTGGTTGTGTCTCCGGTATTGATGGTGAGATATACGCGTCGGCCGGGTTTGACCTGAGAGAGTGGGGGGGGATTCTGATCGATCACCACATCTCGAGGGAGATTGGGTTTGCGCAAAACCACCTCCTCGGCGCGCAACCCAGCTGCCAGAAGGGAGTCCGATGCTTCTTCCATCGTGAGGCTCATCACATCCGGTACTTGGACCGATACATCATGCCGAGTAAAGGCTGGCATGAGGAAGGAATTGAAGACCAGATAGAGCACGCCCGAAATTCCAGCCAGTCCAAGTAGTCCGACCCATAACCATGGGTTGGATACCGTAGCGCGGATGGTCGTCAGCAGTTTCACGATCTGGAATTAACCTTTCTGTAGATAGACTCGGAGCGTCGCTTCA